>Ga0302319_10002146_pt1 | contig 43119 bp, 47 predicted proteins | sample Bog_T0_2_FD_203319 | JGI IMG/M metagenome (GOLD analysis project Ga0302319, IMG submission 203319) | Peat permafrost microbial communities from Stordalen Mire near Abisko, Sweden - Bog_T0_2 | ecosystem: Environmental > Terrestrial > Soil > Wetlands > Peat | place: Sweden: Abisko, Stordalen Mire...
AAGTCCTGCGAGGAGGCAAGACGGGGGATCCGATCGACGCCGCAACCCTCGAGCGCATCTGTTCCCAGATCAAGGAAATCCATGAACTGGGCGTGCAGATCTGCATCGTGATCGGGGGAGGCAACATATTTCGCGGGCTGAGTGGAGAGAAGCGGGGCGTGGACCGTACGACAGGCGACTACATGGGCATGCTGGCCACGGTCATCAACGGCCTCGCGATCATGGATTGCCTGGAGAAGATGGGGGTCACGACCCGCGTCCAGAGCGCGATCCCGATGAACCAGATCGCGGAGCCCTTCATCATGAGGCGGGCGATCCGGCACCTGGAAAAGGGCCGCGTGGTGATCTTTGTCGCGGGAACCGGAAATCCCTACTTCTCAACGGACACGACAGCCGCCCTCCGTGCGTCGGAAATGCACGCCGACGTCATCATGAAGGCCACCAAGGTGGATGGCATCTACGACAAGGACCCGAAGAAGTTCCCCGACGCCGTCAAGTACGAGGAGATCAGCTTCATCGACGCACTCAAACAGCGGCTCAATGTCATGGATTCTACGGCTTTTTCGCTCTGCCTCGACAACAATGTCCACATCCTGGTGTTCGACTTCAATGCCGACCACGTCTTCCGCCGCGCGGTCTGCGGCGAGAAGGTAGGGACCCTTGTCCGGGCCTGAACGGCCACCCTGCTAAACGGCCACCCAACCCCAACTCAAGCATGCATCCCCTCCTCAATGACGCCCAGGCCAAGATGACCAAGTCGGTGGATCACACCGTCCACGAATTCCAGGCAATCCACACGGGCAAGGCCACCCCCTCCATGGTCGAGGGGATCCTGGTGGATGCCTACGGCTCCCAGATGTGCCTCAAGGAGTGCGCGGCGATCACGACCCCCGATTCCCGCCTGATCCAGGTCCAACCCTGGGATCCCGGGCTGGTCAAGGCCGTGGAAAAGGCCATCCAGTCGGCGAACCTCGGCTTCAACCCGGTCGTGGATGGCAAGCTGGTGCGCATTCCCCTCCCGGAGATGAGCCGCGAGCGCAGGTTGGAGTTCGTAAAGACGGCCAACCGCCTTGCCGAGGAGGGCCGGGTGCACGTGCGCAACGTCCGGCGCGACGTGCTGGAAACCTTGAAGAAGGCCAAACTTCCCGAGGATGAAAACAAGCGCCTGGAGAAGGACATCCAGGCCGCGACCGACAAGGCGATCAAGGAGATCAACGACCAACTCGCCCGCAAGGAGAAGGATCTCCTGACCTTTTGACTTGATGACCCCGGGCCGCCCAAAGCGCGTCGTGATCAAGCTGGGCACCGGCGTCCTTACCTCGGGCGAGGGCCGCCTGGACTCCGCGCGGATTGCCGGGTTCTGCGCCCAGGTCAAGGCCCTCCGGTCCGAGGGCATCGAGGTCTTTGTCGTCTCGTCCGGTGCGATCGGGCTCGGCATGGGGGCCCTCGGGCTGGCAAAGCGGCCCAAGGACCTCCCGCGGAAGCAGGCCTGCGCGGCGATCGGCCAGAGCCTGCTCATGCAGCACTGGCAGGCGGGGTTCACTCCGCACGGCCTCACGGTGGCCCAGGTGCTCCTGATCCACGACGACCTTCGGCTTCGGGCCCGCTACCTCGGCGTGAAGGAGACCTTGCGCAGGATCATCGCCTACGGCGCCATCCCGATCATCAACGAGAACGACACCGTGAGCGCGGCCGAGATCAAGTTTGGCGAGAACGACACGCTTTCCGCCATGGTGGCCAGCCTTGTCGAAGCCGACCTCCTTGTGATGCTCTCGACCGCCCCCGGCCTGGTTGACATGAAGGGAACCGGCCAGATCGTGCCGGTCGTCGGCAGGATCACCCCGGAGTTCGAGGCGATGGCCGGTGGGACAACCAGCGAGACCGCGGTTGGCGGCATGATCAGCAAGATTTCAGCCGCCAAGATCGCTGTCCGGGCGGGCTGCGGCGTGTTCATCGCAAGCGGGTCCGAACCCAACATCGTGACCCGGTTGATCGCGGGCAACGCTCCCGGGACCTTCTTCGTGCCGAGCGGCCTGCCCCTCGAGTCGAGGAAGCGCTGGCTCGCGTATTTCCAGCGCCCGGGCGGGACGATTTGCGTGAACGCCTGCGCGGTTCCCGTCCTCAAGGAGCAGGGGCGCAGCCTCCTCGCCGTCGGGGTGACGGGCTTCGGCGGTTCCTTTGAGGCAGGTGACATCGTCAACATCGCCGGACCCGACGGGACCGTGATCGCCAGGGGCCAGACCGCCTTCGCCAGCGGCGAAATTCCGGCGCTCGCGGGCAGGAAGGGCGATGAACTGGCCAGGCTTTATCCCGGCCGCAAGCATCTGGAAGTCGTCCACCGCGACGACCTCGCGCTGCTGTGAAGACCCTCGCCGCGCTGCGCACCCTCAGCCCGGCGCAGTGGAGGGCCTTCACTGCGGCCTACCTCGGCTGGTCCCTCGATGCGTTCGACTTCTTTCTGCTCATCTTCGTCCTCCGGCACATCGCGGCGGACTTTCACTCCGAGATCCGGGATGTCTCCTACGGGGTGTTTCTCACGCTTGCGATGCGGCCCGTCGGGGCCCTCGTGTTCGGGTTGGCCGCCGACCGATGGGGGCGCCGGCCGGCGCTCATGGCCAGCATCCTCTTTTACTCGGCCATGGAGCTTTCCTCGGCCTTCGCCCCTTCCCTGGCCTGGCTGCTGGCCTCGCGCGCCCTCTTTGGCATCGGCATGGGAGGTGAATGGGGCGTGGGCGCCACGCTCGCCATGGAATCCGTGCCCGGCCAGGCCCGCGGCATCCTCTCCGGGATCCTGCAGCAGGGCTATCCCGTGGGGTATCTCCTGGCTGCGCTCGTCTACAAGCTTGGGTACCCCCACTTTGGCTGGAGGGGCATGTTTGTGGCCGGGGTTTTCCCCGCCCTCGTGGTGCTCCTGATCCGCGCCGGGGTCGAGGAGTCGCCGGCCTGGGTCGCCAGGGACCGTGAGCGGAGGGCCGGGGCAGGACCCCAAGACCGCCCCACGCCGTGGCGGGAGCTTCTTCGGAACTGGAAGCTCGTCCTCTACATGGCTGCGCTCATGACGGCGTTCAATTTCTTCAGCCACGGCACCCAGGACCTGTACCCGAGCGCCTTTTTGGAAAAGCAACACGGGCTTTCGACCGGAACCTCGGCAAACATTGCGATTGTCTACAACCTCGGAGCGCTGGCCGGGGGCATCTTTTTCGGCGCCCTTTCCCAGCGGCTCGGCCGCCGCAGGACAATCGTTGCCGCGGCCCTCCTCGCCCTGCCGGCCATTCCTTTCTGGATCGGGGCCGCCTGGGCGCCAACCGCCGTGACCCTGGGAGCCGGCGCCTTTTTCATGCAGTTTGCCGTGCAGGGGGCTTGGGGCGTCGTGCCGGTCCACCTCAATGAGCTTTCACCTGCGGCCCTCCGGGGCCTCCTCCCCGGACTAACCTACCAACTGGGCAATCTTTTCGCCTCCCAAAACATCCTTCTCCAGAACTCCCTGGCCGCGAGGCATGGAGGCGACTACGGGTACGCCCTTGGCCTCGTCGTGCTTGTCGTCGGCGCGGTTCTTGCGGTCCTGGCCTGGTTCGGGCCGGAGCGAATGAACGCCCCGATGGAAAGTCGATGAACGGCGAAGAAAGCGTTCGCTTTTCTTCAGCTTTTCCGGCTCTTGGCGGCTGCCTCGCATGGAGTTCACAATCGACACAAGCCGCCACCCCGTCGAAATCCCGCCGATCGACTTCCGCGCGCAGCTCAATGACGAGCAGTTTGCGGCGGTAACGGCGGAGCCGGGCCCCCTCCTTGTCCTCGCAGGTGCGGGTTCCGGGAAGACCCGGACCCTCACCTACCGCGTGGCCTGGCTCCTTTCCCAGGGTGTCCGGCCCGGGGAGATCCTCCTGCTGACCTTCACCAACAAGGCGGCCAAGGAAATGCTCCACCGGGTCCAGGACCTCACGGGTGTCGAACCGGCTAGGTTCTGGGGCGGCACATTCCACGGAATCGGCCACCGGGCCCTGAGGATGCACGGCGAGGCTCTCGACCTTCCGCGCTCGTTCACGATCCTCGACGCGGACGAGGCCCAGGACTTGTTGAGCGACGCGGTCGAGTCCATGGACAAGGCCTTCTTCAAGGACAAGACCCATCCGCGGCCCCGGCCCCTGCACGAGATGATCTCTCTGTCCCGGAACACCCGCACGTCGCTCGCAGAGACGATCGCCCACCACTTTCCCCAGCACGACGGCCTGACCGACCGGATGCCCAGGTTCGCAAAGGCCTATGCCGACCGGAAGCGGGCGGCGAACGTCGTTGATTACGACGATCTGCTGGAGTTCTGGCTGGAGCTCATGCGCAAGTCCCCCGCCACGGCCACCTGGTTCCAGGAGCGTTTCCGGCACGTGCTCGTGGATGAGTACCAGGACACCAACAGCCTCCAGGCCGAGATCGTGGACCTGGTGGGTGCCCACCACCGGGTCATGGCCGTGGGCGACGATGCCCAGTGCATCTACTCCTGGCGCGGCGCCAATTTCGAGAACACGCTCAGCTTCCCAACCCGGCACCCGGGCACGGTGATCCACCGCATCGAGACCAACTACCGGTCCACTCCGTCCATCCTGGCCCTCGCCAACAGCGTCCTCACCGCCCAACCCCGGGGAAGGCACTTCGACAAGGTGCTGCGGGCCGCACGGAAGGGCGGCGAAAAGCCGTACTTCGTGCAGACGATCGACAGCCGGGAACAGGCTCAATTCATCGTCCAGCGGATCCGGGGCCTCGTCGACGAGGGATGCCCCCTCCGCGAGATCGCCGTCCTGTACCGGGCCCATTTTCAGGCCCTGGACATCCAGCTCGAGCTTTCCCGGGAGCAGATCCCCTACCACATCACAAGCGGGGTCCGCTTCTTCGAGCAGGCGCACATCCGGGACCTGGTCGCATTCCTCCGGATCGCCTACAACCCGCGGGACACCACGGCATGGCAGCGGATCGCCGTGCTGCTCCCGAAGGTCGGGGAAAAGGGGGCCCAGAAGCTGCACGCAATCGCGAGCGAAAGCGCGAAGCTCCTCCAGAAGGACTTCTTTGACGTCCTGGATTCCGACGACGTGCGTGCGAAGGTCGCAAAGGAAGCCCGGGACGAATGGCCCAAGCTTGTCGCCTCCCTGAAGCAGGTTTCCGGGGTCATCCGGACCGGCAAGCCCTCCGACGCGGTGGAAATCGCGATCGAGGGCTGGTACGGCGACTACCTGAAGGGCGCCTTTGCAAACTACACCTCGCGGCTGGACGACCTCCGCTCCCTGTCGGGATTCGCGGGGCGCTTCGAGGACATGCAGGAACTTCTCTCCCAGGTGATGCTCCTCAACAGCGAGACGAGCGACCGGTCCGTGGACCCGGATGCCGACGCCCTTCGCCTCACGACGGTCCACCAGGCAAAGGGCCTCGAATACGGGGTCGTCTTCATCCTCGGGCTGGCCGAGGGGCTGTTCCCCCTGAATCGGGCGATCGAAAGCGGCGACATCGAGGAGGAGCGGCGGCTCTTCTATGTGGCGGTCACTCGGGCCCGAAACGAACTCTACCTTTGCTACCCGCAGGTGAACACCCGGGGCGGGCCCGCGATGATGATGGCCCCGAGCACCTTCCTCCAGGAGATTTCCCCCGGGCTCTACCAGCCCCTGCGCCTGAAGAGAACGCATGGCTGGTGAGACTTGCGGCCGCGGGCAACGCAGATAACCTCTGACCTTCCATGTCCAACCCAACCGTAGAGAACATCGTGATCGTCGGGACCGGCTGCGCCGGCCTTACCGCGGCGATCTACACGGGGCGCGCCAACCTGAATCCGCTCGTGCTCGAGGGCTCCCAGCCGGGCGGCCAGCTGACTACGACGAGCGAGGTGGAGAACTTTCCCGGGTTCCCCGGGGGGGTGGATGGGTTTCAGCTGATGGAGAACCTCCGCCAGCAGGCGACGAAGTTCGGGACTCGGTTCGAGCACGCACTGGTCGAGTCCGTGGATTTCACGGCAACCCCCTTTCGGCTGGTATCCGCGGAACGCACCGTCCTGGCGAAAAGCGTCATCATCGCGACCGGCGCGTCGCCCCGGCTTACCGGAATGCCCGGTGAAAGGGAGCTGTTTGGCGGCAAGGGCGTCGCGACATGCGCGACCTGCGACGGTGCCTTTTACCGGGGCATGGACGTGGCCGTCATCGGCGGGGGCGACAGCGCCTGCGAGGAGGCCCTTTTCCTCACAAGGTTTGCGAGCAAGGTTTACCTGGTCCACCGGCGCGATGCGCTCCGTGCCTCGAAGATCATGGCTGAGCGCGCAACCTCGCATCCCAAGATCCAGATGGTCTGGGACAGCGCTCCCACCGCCGCATTGGGCGTGGAGGAAGGCGCCGTCCGCGGGTTGAAGGTGAAACATATAAAGACGGGGGCCGAGTCGGTCCTGCCCCTGAAGGGGATTTTTGTGGCCATCGGGCATGTCCCCAACACCAAGCCCTTTGCGGCCGCCTTGGATGTGGACGACAACGGGTACTTCGTGCCATCCCCGGGTTCCCATGTGCGGACCCGCGTGCCGGGGGTGTACGTTGCGGGCGATTGCTCGGACCATGTTTACCGGCAGGCGATCACAGCTGCCGGGATGGGATGCCAGGCCGCGATTGAGGCAGAACGCTGGCTCGCAGAGCACGAGGGCTAAGCGGCTGTCAGACCGTGATCTTGGCCTTCACGAAAGTGAAGTTGAACACGCTATCAATAAGAGAGTTGTATAAGTATGACTAGCGTGTTTGTAATAATACCAACTCTCACTTGATCTTAGAACGATTCCAAGTAGCTTTAGGGCCGATGCCGGAAACGAGCACCCAGACTTCCTCCGCCGCCCTGAACCAGCGCCTCGCAAACAGCGGTCTCCGGGCTACACCGCAGCGTGAACTCGTCTATCAGGTTCTCTTGAACAAGCGGGACCATCCCACGGCGGACGAGGTTTTTGGCCGGGTGAAGACCGACCTCCCGGGGATATCCCTGGCCACGGTCTACAACTGCCTGGAGACCCTGGTTCAATGCGGGCTTGTCCGGGCCGTCAACTTCGAGCGCACGTCCACACGATACTGCCCAAACCTGACGCCACACGCCCATTTTCACGACGAGGAGACCGGTGCCACCCTAGACGTGGACCTTCCCCCCGCCCTCCTTGCCGACCTCAAGTCGGCCCTTCCCCCCGGCTTCGACGCAAGCGCCGTCGAGGTCACGTTTCGGGGCTCGGCCGCCGGGGTGCCCGGCACGCAACGATTCTCCCCATGAGCATCCTCGAAATCAAAGACCTTCACGTCGCCATCGGCGACAAGCCCATCGTCCGCGGCGTCTCGCTCACGATCCGCACCGGCGAGGTGCATGCCGTCATGGGGCCCAACGGCGCCGGGAAGAGCACCCTCGCCAAGGTGATCGCCGGCCATCCGGACTACACGGTCACCGGGGGCGATATCCACCTCGACGGCCATTCGATCCTGGAGATGGAACCCGACGAGCGCGCGCGGGCCGGGCTCTTCCTGGCATTCCAGTATCCGAGCGAGATTCCGGGCGTGAGCATCGCAAACTTCCTCAGGGCCGCCCTCCAGGCGCGGATGGCCGAGGGCGAGGAGCTCGACGCCTCCGCCTACTACAAGCGCCTCTACGAAAAGATGGATTTTCTGAAGATCGACCGGAAATTCACGGCCCGTTCCGTCAACGAGGGATTTTCAGGTGGCGAGAAGAAGCGCTGTGAGATCCTCCAGATGGCGATGATCGAGCCGAAGTTCGGCCTGATGGACGAGACGGACTCCGGGCTCGACATCGACGCCCTCAAGATCGTCGCCGAGGGCGTCAACCGCCTGCGGGGGCCGGGGCTCGGGATGCTCCTGATCACCCACTACCAGCGGCTCCTGAACTACATCGTTCCCGACTTCGTGCACGTGATGCACGAGGGACGCATCGTCAAGAGCGGGGACAAGACCCTGGCCCTGGAGCTCGACGCCAAGGGTTATGACTGGGTGAAGAACGAACTCGTGGTCGCCTGAACATGCCCGACGCCCAAACAATCGCCATCGATCCGCCGGCAGCCGAGAACCCGGCCGTGGGGATCGACCAGTCCTCCGGAAACTTCAGCTACGAGATGAAGTACGAGTTTGACGCCGGCTCGGGCCTGAGCGAGCGGACGGTCGACTACATCAGCTCCGTGAAGAAGGAGGCTCCGTGGCTCCGGGAGTTCCGGATGAACGCCCTGAAAACCTTCGATTCGAAGCCCCTCCCGACCCACTGGGCCACGCGCGACCTCGAGAACATCGACTTCAACAAGATCCGCTACTACCTCGCCAGCGGCGGAAAGCCGAAGAGGACGTGGGACGAGGTTCCTGACGACATCAAGCGGACCTTCGAGCGCCTGGGCATCCCGGAGCAGGAGCGAAAGTTCCTCGCGGGCGTGGAGGCCCAGTTCGACAGTGAGGCGGCCTATTCCAACATCAAGGACACGGTCGCCAAGCAAGGGGTCATTTTCGTCAACTCCACGGAGGCCCTCCGCGAGCACCCCGAGATCTTCAGAAAGTGGTTCGGCAAGGTGATCCCGACCGGCGACAACAAGTTCTCGGCGCTCAACAGCGCCGTGTTCTCCGGCGGCTCCTTCATCTACGTCCCGCCGGGGATCAAGGTGTCCCACCCCCTCCAGGCGTACTTCCGCATCAACGCCGAGAACTTCGGCCAGTTCGAGCGCACCCTCATCATCGTCGACGAGGGCTCGGAGGTCACCTACATGGAGGGCTGCACGGCCCCAAAATTCTCCACCTCCACGCTCCACAGCGCGGTCGTCGAGCTCGTGGCCCTCAAGGGCGCCAAGATCCAGTACATCACCGTGCAGAACTGGGCCAACAACGTCTTCAACCTCGTGACCAAGCGCGGGCTCGCCCATGAGGAGGCGGAAATCAAGTGGATCGACTGCAACATCGGCAGCCGCCTGACGATGAAGTACCCGGGCGTGGTCCTCAAGGGGCGCAAGGCTCGCGGCGAGGTGCTTTCAATCGCCCTGGCAAACGACGGCCAGCACCAGGACACCGGGGCGAAGATGATCCACGCGGCCGACGAGACCACGTCCAACATCATCGCGAAGTCCATCTCGGTCGGCCAGGGCCGCAGCACCTACCGCGGGGTGGTGCACATCCCGAGGCACCTGAAGGGCTGCAAGAACAACACCGAGTGCGATGCCCTGCTCATCAATTCCAACAGCCGCACCGACACCTATCCAGCAATCACGGTCCGGGGCGACCGGCACGCCGTCCAGCACGAGGCGAGCGTATCCAAGGTGAGCGAGGAGCAGATCTTTTACATGAAGCAGCGCGGTCTCACCGAGGGCCAGGCGATGAGCCTTTCCGTCAACGGGTTCGTCAACGAACTCGCGCGCCAGTTCCCCATGGAGTACTCCGTGGAGCTCAAGCGCCTGATCGACCTCGAGATGGAGGGTTCGGTGGGCTGAAGCCCGTCTTCCGATGGCAACCCAGGCAACCGAGACCCAGGCCGCCTTCGGCGGCTTCAGCGCCGAGCTGTTTTCGGCACACGCAGCCGGCCAGACGGCGGCTCCCTCCTGGTGGCTCGAGCGAAAGCGCGCCGCCTACGCCAGGTTTGCCTCCCTGGCCATGCCCGCCAGGACCGACGAGGCGTGGCGTTTTTCAACGATCGCGGGCCTGGCGTTGGACGCCAGCCGGAAGGCCGGGCCAGTTGAGCTCGGCGCCGCCATGCCCGTACCGGCCCTCGCCGCCCGTGCTGCTCTCACTTTTTCTGGGAACCGCCTTGCAGGCCGGGGACAGCCGCCTCCCGACCTGGCCCGCCAGGGAGTCACCGTGGAAACCCTTTCCGAGGCCGTGCTGCGCCACCCCGATCTCCTTCGGGAACACTTCATGGCCCAGCCCCAGCGACTCGGGTCCGGCAAGTTTGCCGCGCTCCACGAGGCGTTTGTCCAGGAGGGGGCGTTCATCCATGTGCCTCCCGGGGTCGAGGTCTCCGAGCCCATCGTCCTTGTCCATCGGGCGGAGGAGGGACCCTCCTTTCCCCACACCCTCGTCATCGCGGGGGACGGTTCCAAGGTTTCAGTCGTGGACCTTTTCCTCGCCGGGGCCGTGCCGCAGCGGACCGCCCTCGCCGTGGGGGCGAACGACCTGTATGCGGGGCATGGCGCGAAGATCGCCTACGCCGGGGTTCAGGACTGGTCGCGGGAGACCCTCTCCTTCCAGCTCAACTCGACGGTGGTCCGGCGGGACGCCAGCGTCCAGTCGCTCAACATCCACCTTGGGGGCAGGCAGGCCCGCCACGAGTCGCTCAGCCAGCTCCAGGCACCCGGGGCCTTTTCCGAGATGCTCGCCCTGACGGCCGCGGAGGGCAGCCAGGAATTTGACCAGCGCACGCTCCAGATCCATCAGGCGCCCAACACGAAGTCCGACCTGCTCTACAAGAATGCCCTGGCGGGCCGAGCACGGACGATCTTTTCGGGGCTGATTGTCGTGGATCAGGACGCGCAGAAAACGGATGCCTACCAAAGCAACCGGAACCTCATGCTGAGCGATGACGCCGAGGCGAACTCCCTTCCCGGCCTTGAGATCCAGGCCAACGACGTGCGCTGCACCCACGGTGCCACCACCAGCCGGGTCGATCCGGAGCAGGAATTCTACCTCAAGTCGCGGGGCATCGACCCGACCCGGGCCCATGAGCTGCTGGTTTTCGGGTTCTTCGAGGAAGTCCTGAATCGTCTCGGGGATGCGGGGATCCACGGCGCCCTCACCGAAATGATCGTCGCCAAGTTCAAGGGGTTGCGCTCCCCGCACGCCCGATGAATGCCGAAAGGGAGCTTTCCCGCGAGATCACTGCAACCCAGATCCCCGCGGGCACGCGCCAGGCGCTGCCTTCCGGAACCCGCGTGTTCCTCCACCAGACACTCGGCGGGAGCTACACGGTGCAGACCGATTTCGGGCTTTTCCGGGTGGATGGGAAGGACGCGGACGCCCTCGGCGAGAAGCTCGTCGAGTCCGATTCCGGCCACAGCGCCCTTGCCGACGGGTCCCCCGATCCTGAGGCGATCTGGGCCCAGCTTCGGCAGGTCTTCGACCCGGAAATTCCGGTCAACATCGTGGACCTTGGCCTGGTCTATTCCATGGAGGTCGAGGCGCTGGCCGAAGGCGCCGGCCACAAGGTCAACATAGCGATGACGCTCACTGCTCCCGGGTGCGGCATGGGCCCGGCCATCGCGGAGGATGCCAAGGGAAAGGTCCTGCTTGTCCCCGGCGTCTCCGACGCGGAAGTGAGGCTCACCTGGGATCCGCCCTGGAACCAGCAGATGATTTCCGAGGGTGGAAAGATGAAGCTGGGCTTGGTTTGATACCGAGCCCCCGATCCTTTTGGGGCTGAAAAGGAAACCCATTCTTGCCAAAATCCGCAGGGCCCGCACACTCTGGTAGCCATGCATTTCGACAATCTTCAGCCCGGACTCCAAGCCCCCGTTCCCCGTATGGACGACGATGAGGACGAGGAGCACGACGAAGCCGGGGTCAGGGCCCCCCGAACGGTGTCCTCCGTGATCCAGAAGAAGTTTCTGGAACAGAGAAAAATCTTCCTCTGGGGAGCCGTGACCGACGAGACGGCCAAGGATGTCTGCGACCGCCTCCTGTATCTCGAGGCCCTGGCACCTGGCAAGGAGATCACCTTTTACATCAACACCCCGGGCGGATCGGTGACCGCGGGGATGGCCGTGTTTGACTCGATGCGGATGATCACCTCGCCGGTCACCGTGGTCGTCACCGGGATGGCCGCCTCCATGGGCTCCATCCTCCTCTGCGGCGCGGCCAAGGGCCGGAGGCTCCTGTACCCCCACGCCCGCGTCCTCATCCACCAGCCCCTGATTTCCGGACGTTTCATCGGCCCGGCCACCGACATCAACATCCAGGCCCAGGAGATGGAGAAGCTTCGCGGCGAGATGAACCACATCCTTTCCGAGGCGTCGGGCCAGCCCATCGAGAAGATCGCCCGCGACAGCGACCGCGACTTTTACCTAAACGCCGCGGAAGCCATTGCCTACGGCCTCGCGGACAAGATCGTGACCAAGATTTGACGATTCCGCCCCCCGGGCCGCCCGCTGATCCCGAACGATGCAGCTTTACCTTATCGTGGCACTGGGTGGCGCACTGGGAAGCGTCCTGAGGTTTGCCCTGAACGGGCTCGTCACGCCGCACACCGGGGATGAATTTGCGTGGCTCTCCACGCTTTTGATCAACGTCACCGGCTCGTTCCTGATCGGGGTGATCTTCACCCTCACCGAGCCCGACGGCCGCTGGTTTGCCACGCCCGCCGTCCGCCTGTTCCTCATGACGGGGATCTGCGGCGGGTATACGACCTTCTCCTCCTTCAGCCTCCAGACCCTCAACCTGATGCGCGACGGTTTTTGGCTGCGCGCCGGAGGGAACATCGCCGGCTCCGTGGGCCTGTGCCTCGTCGCCGTGTGGCTCGGCCACGTCGTCGCCTCGACCGTGAACCAGATGCGCTGAGCCAAGCCCTGCCCGCCATGAACCTCCCCACAGAATCACTCCTCGTCCGCGTCTACATCGGCGAATCCGACCGCGCGGAACACAGGCCCCTTTATGAGGCCATCGTCATGAAGGCCCGCCAGGCCGGCCTCGCCGGGGCCACGGTGCTGCGGGGGGCCATGGGCTTCGGTGCCAGCAGCCACCTGCACACGGCCAAGGTGCTGCGACTGTCGATCGACCTTCCCCTGATCATCGAGATCGTGGACTCCGAGGAGAAGATCAACGCCTTCCTGCCCCAGCTCCAGGAGCTGGTGGGAGGAGGGATGATCACCGTTGAGAAGATCCGGGTCGTTCATTACGGGCATGGCGCAGGACGATCCGAAGCCTGAGGGCGGCACGGTCGCGCCGGCCCGGTGGCTCAACGCAACGGTCTTTGGGATCGGCATGGCCTCGCTGTTCAGCGACTGGTCGCACGAGATCGCAACGGCGCTGATGCCGGCCTTCATGGCCACGATGGGCGCCGCGGCCGCCTGGGTGGGCGTCATCGAGGGCGTCTCCGACGGACTCTCGAGCGTCACCAAGATGGCCTCCGGATATTACACCGACCGCCTGGCGCGCCGCAAACCGATCGCCGTTGCCGGATACCTCGTGACGGCGGTGTCCACCGCCTCCATCGGCCTTGCGACCTCCCCGTGGAACGTCCTGGTGTCCCGCTCCCTGGGATGGCTTGGCCGGGGCGTCCGGACTCCCGTGCGCAAGGCGTTGCTGGCCGCCTCGGTGACACCCGACACGTACGGGCGGGCCTTCGGCTTCGAGCGCATGATGGACACCGCCGGCGCAATTTTGGGACCCATGACCGCCTTCGTCCTCCTGGGAGCCTTCCACCATCGCTTCCAACCCGTATTCGCATGGACCCTCGTGCCCGGTTTCCTAGCGGTCGCCTGCATGGCCTTTCTCGTCCGCGAGCGCTCCCGGGCCAAGGTCTCCTACACCTCCTTTCGTGCGGGACTCCGCCAGCTCCCCGGTCCTTTCCGCCGCTTTCTGGTCGCCGTGGGCATTTTCGGCCTCGGGGACTTTGCCCATACCCTTCTAATCCTGTTGGCGACCCAGCGGCTGACCCCGATCCTGGGTGCCGGACGGGCGGCGAGCGTCGCCGTGGGCCTGTATGTGGTCCACAACGTTTTCTATTCCGGATTTGCCATGGTGGCAGGTTGGCTCGCCGACCACTTCCCGAAGCGCTACGTCCTCGCGGGCAGTTACCTGCTGGCGGCCCTGATGGGCGTGGCGATTCTCACGCTTCAGCCGGCACTCTGGACTCTCGGGCTCGTCTTCGTGGCAGGCGGCATGTACGTCGCCGGCATGGAGTCCGCCGAGGATTCGCTTTGCGCCGAGCTCGTGGAAAAGAGCCGCCATGGAATGGCCTTTGGCGTGCTGGCCTCCGTGAATGGTGTGGGCGACCTCCTGTCGAGCATCGTCGTCGGCGTCCTTTGGTCCACCCTCGGAACAACCGCAGCCTTTGGGTACTCGGCGGGGCTTTCGGTGGTGGGGGCCGTTTTGGTGCTGGCCCTCGGCAACACGGAATAGGTCCTATGCGACCTATTCTGCTCGTCTGAGCGTCGCAAACCCCAGGAGCCCAAGGATCGCCGCGAACCCCACAAACCAGTCGCCGTGCTCGACGTAGAAGCTGTCTCGCCCGATCCAGCGCTCGTCCCTCGTGACATTCACGACCCCCACCCCGCGGAAATAGACGCTTCCGTCGTCGTCGGTGAGGACATAGCGCGACACGCCGAACTCATCGATCCATCCGCTCCAGCCCCCGTTGCCGCAGCGAAGCACGGGGCGGCGGGTTTCCACCGCCCTCAGGACCGAATGGGCCGCGTGCTGGTACGCTTCCCCGCCCTCGCCGTACCAGGCATCGTTGGTGAGCACCACAAGAGCATCGGATCCGGCCAGGGCGTTCATGCGGGCGAGCTGCGGGAAGGTATCCTCGTAGCACACCAGGGGCCCGAAGGCCGCCGGGCCATGGGGCAGCCCGACCACCAGGGGAACCGCGCCCGTGCCGGCTGAGAAGTCATCCGGGCCGATCGGCACGAACTTTGAGAGCCAGCCGAGCAACGGCCGGAACGGCACGTACTCGCCAAACGGCACCAGCCTCTGTTTCGAGTAGTAGCCGGGCATCAGCCCGTGATCCGGCGTCACCAGCATCGCCGAGTTGAACCACCTTTCGGACTCCCCCTGGCGCTCAATGGCGATGGATCCCAGCAGGATCGGGACCTGGGCCCGGGTGGAAAGGGCCTCGACATGGGCCTGCATGGCGGGATCTCCCCGCACGGCCGCGGGCGCCGAGGCCTCCGGCCAAAGGATCAGGTCCGGCGCGGCGGCTGCGGCTTCCGCCGTTCTCTCGTCGAGCACCCGCACGATCCCCACCGCATCGTTTGGGTCCCATTTCAGGGTCTGGGGAATGTACGGCTGAACAAAGGCGACCCGTGCGAACGGCCTCGCAAAGCGCGGCCGGTCAAACGGCTGGACCTGGACCATGTAGACGCAGAGGCAGGACAGGAGAAGGAAGAGCGCAAACAGGAACTCCTGGCTCCGGCGGCTGAACCCCCAGTCCGCAGGCTGGAGGGAATACGAGGGCTCGGCAAGCGGCGACAGGCTCCTGCCGAGGCGCCGGTCCGCAACCGGCCCCTCGCAGAGCAAACGGTGCATGTAGGCTGCAAAGCCGACGTTGACCGCGATGAGGACAAACGACACCCCGCCCTCCCCCGTAAATGCCGCAATCTGGAGTATTCCGGGGCGCTGCCACTGGCTCGCCCCGAGGGGGAGCCACGCAAACCCACCCAGAAACCAGGTGCGCGTCCACTCGAGGATGACCCACGCCCCGGCAAGGCCGAGCATCCCCGTGATGCGGGTCAAGGTGGCCTTGCCGACCATCCGGGGCATCGTCCACCACGCCGCGAGGTACCAGAGGCCAACCCAGGACCCCACCACCGGGGCCAGCAGGAGCGGGCCCGCCCAGGTGACGTTGTGGAGCCAGAAGAGGAGGATTCCCCAGCTCACCGCCTGCGCCGCAACCAAGCTCCCCGCATACAACCGGAGGGGCGGCCTGAAATAGGCCCAAAAGATCGCCGGGACGGCGAAGGCGTACGCAAATTCCGGGGTGTGATACGGCGGGAAGGAAAGGACGGTGAGCGCCGTGGTCAGCACAAACACCGCCAGTGCGGCCATCCAGGTCCGGTGCCTTCGCAAAAAGGAGTCCGGCTGTTCGTAGGGATCCACAACTTCACGCCCCATGGCAGTGCTTGAACTTCTTGCCGCTCCCGCAGGGACAGAGGTCGTTGCGGCCGACCTTCGGCGCGTCCCGCCGGATCGTGATCTTGGGAAGCTGGATCTCCGGGGCGGGCGCCTGCCCCGGCCCGCCGGCCGGCGGCGGATGCGTCACGGAGCCCGCTGTCGCCTCCTCCGCGGGGCCCACGGCGCGCGCCGTCCGGCTGAGCAGCGCGAGCATGTTCTCGAACGACTGGAGGTTGGTGGCGCTGCGGAAGAGGCCCGTGCAGATCTGGAGTCGCACGTTGTTCATCAGCTCCTCGAAGAACCGGTAGGCCTCCCCCTTGTACTCGACCAGGGGATCCTTCTGGCCGTAGGAGCGCAGCCCGATCGAGCGCCGCAGCTCCTCCATCTCGGTCAGGTGCTCCTGCCAATGGTGGTCGATCGCGTTGATGACGACATAACGCTCCAGGGCGCCCAGGGCGTCGGGAATCTCATTGGACTCCTTCAGGGCATAGGCGAGCTTCACGCGGTCGAGGATGCCGGCCACCAGCGCCGGAACCTGGTCCCCGGTGAGTTCCTCGACGCGCAGGCTGATCGGAAAATGGGTGTTCGCCCATCCCACCAGGCCCTCGATCGCGCTCTGGGTCGGGCCGCCCTTCTCGCCGAAACCCGCCACCGAAATGCGAACCGTGAGCTCCTCCTCGATCTGTTCGAAGATGATGTCCTTCGGGCGCTCCGACTGGATCGCGGCGTTGCGGATCCCGTAGACCACCTCACGCTGCTGGTTCAGGACGTCGTCGTACTGGAGGAGGCGCTTGCGGACGGCGAAATTCTGCTGCTCCACCTTCTTTTGCGCCGACTCGATCGAGCGGTTGAGCCATGGATGCTCAAGCTCCTCGCCCTCCTGCATCGATCCCTCCATGAGCCGCGAAGCCAGGTTTCCCTGGAGAAAGAGGCGCATGAGGTCGTCCTCGAGCGAGAGGAAGAACTTGGTCAGCCCGGGATCGCCCTGGCGGGAGCAGCGGCCGCGAAGCTGGCGGTCCACCCGCCGCGATTCGTGCCGTTCGGTGCCGATGACGAAGAGTCCCCCCGTCACCTTCGTGTCCGGCTTCAGCTGGAGCGCGCGGGCCTCGTCGCTGTCGGAGTCGTACGTGCGCTTCTCGCCGGTGTTCGGCTCCGTGAGGGTGTAGCGGGTCACCGACTTGCCCTCGCCGTTCACGGCATCCCCGGACGTGACGTTGAACTTCACGCCCTCGCCGAGTTTGATGTCCGTGCCGCGGCCGGCCATGTTCGTCGCGATCGTGACGGCCCCGCGCCAGCCCGCCCTGGAGACGATTTCCGCCTCCTGCTGGTGGAACTTGGCATTGAGGACCGTATGGATCACGCCCGTGCGCTTGAGCATCCGCGAGAGCACCTCGGAGGCCTCCACGCTCGTCGTGCCGACGAGGACCGGCTGGCCCCGCTTGTTTGCGGCCTCGATCTCGCGGACCACGGCGTTGTACTTGTCCCGGCGCGTCTTGAAGATCGAGTCGTTGCGGTCGATCCGGATGCACGGCTTGTTGGTCGGCGTCACCTGCACCACCAGGCGGTAGATGTCGTTGAATTCCGTCGCCTCCGTCTCCGCGGTTCCGGTCATCCCCGCCAGTTTCTCATACATGCGGAAGTAATTCTGGATCGTGACCGTGGCATAGGTCCGGGTCTCCCTCTCGATGGCGACGTTCTCCTTCGCCTCCACCGCCTGGTGGAGGCCGTCGGACCAGCGGCGCCCCGGCATCACCCTCCCGGTGTTCTCGTCGACGATCATGACCTTGCCCTCCTGGACCACGTACTCGACGTCCCGTTCGTAAAGGGAGTACGCCCTGAGGAGCTGGGAGATCGAGTGGATCTCCTCCGAAACCTCGGCATAGTTGTTCTGGGCCGAAAGCTTCTTCGCCTCCCGCTGCTCGGGCGGAATCGAGAGGTCCTTCTCAAGGTCCGAGAATTCCGTCGCCAGGTCGGGCAGGACGAACGCGTCCGGGTTGTCGGGGCGGAGCTTCGTCCGGCCGATCTCCGTGAGGTCGGCCTGGTGCTGCTTCTCGTCGATCACGTACAGCAGGTCCTCCTTGAGGCGGTAGATGTCCTCCTTGTTCAGATCCGAGTTCATCTCGGTCTCGATCTTGTCGAGCCGCTTCCTCCACTCCGGATTCTCCATCAGGCGCATGAGCTGCTTGTTCTTCGGATTGCCCATCTTCACCTGGAGGAGCTTTCGCATCGCATTCTCCGTCGGCTCCTCCCTTTCCCGCGGGCCCAATTCAGCGGCCTTCTCCAGCCCCTCCCTGGCCTCCCCCGCGATGCGGTTGCAGAGGCGGGTCTGGTCATTGACCAGCTGCTCGACCCCCGGCCTCAGGCGCGTGTAGGGCTGCTCCCGCTCGATGGGGGCCGGACCGGATATGATCAGCGGCGTCCGCGCCTCGTCGACGAGGATCGAGTCGATCTCGTCCACAATGCAGTACCAATGGTCCCGCTGGACCTGGTCGGCCTTGCGCGTCGCCATTCCGTTGTCGCGGAGGTAGTCGAAGCCGAATTCGCTCGCCGTGCCGTAGGTGATGTCGCAGCCGTACATCTGGCGGCGGACCTCGGACGTCATGGGCTGCTGGATGCAGCCAAACGTCATCCCGAGGAAACTGTAGATGCACCCCATCCACTCCGAGTCGCGCCGGGCCAGGTAGTCGTTGACGGTCACGAGCTGGGTGTTGCGCCCGGTAAGGGCGTTCAGGTACAGCGGAAGGGTCGCCACGAGCGTCTTGCCCTCGCCGGTCGCCATCTCGGCGATCATGCCCCGGTGGAGGGCGATCCCGCCGATCAGCTGGACGTCGAAGTGGACCATGTCCCAGGTCAGGTCGTGCTCGCAGACGGTGAACTTCCTGCCCACCAGCCGCCGGGCGGTGTTCTTCACCGTGGCAAATGCCTCGGGAAGGATCTGGTCGAGGGTTTCTCCGCCCTTCAGGCGCGCACGGAATTCATCCGTCTTGGCCCGAAGCTGCTCGTCGGTCAGGTTCTGGTAACCCAGCTCCACCTCGTTGATGCGCGCAACAATCGGGCGGCAGGACTCCTGAAACTTACGGTAGTGCCGCCCTGAGAGGCGCTTGAACAGTAGGGAAAGCATGAAAGAAGAAGACCATACTCCGTGGGACGGCCTTGGCAAACCAATCTGGGCAGGGTGTCAGACCCGGCCCCGGAAATCGGCGATGGTCCGCTTGAGCCCCTCTTCCAACTGGATGGCGGGCTCCCAGTTCAACAGCCTTCGGGCGAGCGAAATCTCGGGGCACCGCTGCTGGGGGTCGTCTGCGGGAAGAGGCTTGTGGACGATCCTGGACTTCCCCCCCACGAGCCGCAGGGTGAGCTCCGCAAGGCTCAGCATCGTGAATTCTCCGGGATTGCCCAGGTTGACCGGGCCCACGGTTGTCGACTGGTCCATGAAACGGACAAAGCCCTCAATCAGGTCGTCCACGTAGCAAAAGGAACGGGTCTGGTTCCCCGTGCCATAGACGGTCAGGTCCTCGCCGCGAAGCGCCTGGGCGATGAAGTTGGAGACCACGCGTCCGTCGTTCTCATGCATCCTCGGCCCGTAGGTGTTGAAGATGCGGACCACGCGGATATCGACCTTGTTCTCGCGGTGGTAGTCGAAAAACAGGGTCTCGGCGCAACGTTTTCCCTCGTCGTAGCAGGACCGTTTTCCAATCGGGTTCACGTGGCCCCAGTAGTCCTCCCGCTGCGGGTGAACCTGGGGGTCGCCGTACACCTCGCTCGTGCTCGCCTGGAGCACCCTCGCCTTGAGCCGCTTTGCCAGGCCGAGGCAGTTGATGGCACCCATCACGGAGGTCTTCACCGTCTTGATCGGGTTGTACTGGTAGTGGGGAGGCGACGCCGGGCAGGCCAGGTTGTAGATCCGGTCCACCTCGAACTTGAATGGGTCGATGACATCATGCCGGACAAACTCAAACCGGGGGTTGGACAGGAGATGGGCGATGTTCCGCTTGCTGCCCGTGAAAAGGTTGTCGATGCAGACGACTTCGTGGCCGTCCTTGATCAGGCGGTCGCAAAGGTGGGACCCTAGAAAGCCGGCTCCGCCGGTGACAAGTGTGCGCATGGGGAGGGGTCAGAAATTGTACATCGCCGGGCCAACACTCAACCCTCAACTCCGGCCTCGTAGCGGTCGATCCAGGCCGTGTGCCAGGGCCCGAAGTCGCCCGCATCGATGTGCGCGCGGGCCTGCGACACCAGGTCCAGGTAGAAGTGAAGGTTGTGGATGCTGAGAAGGGTCCCGGCCAGCATCTCGCCAGCCATGACCAGGTGTCGGAGGTAGGCCCGTGAAAAACGGCTCGTGTAGTTGTTGACGCCCTCGGCGATCGGCCGTGGGTCGGCCCGGTGCTTCAGGTTCCTCAGGTTCACGGGCCCGTCGGGCGTGAACACCAGCCCGTGCCTGGCGACCCGTGTTGGCAGGACACAGTCGAACATGTCCACGCCAAGCGCGATCATCTTGAGTATCTGGGGAGGCGTCCCGAGGCCCATCGTGTACCGCGGCTTTCCGGCGGGGAGGAAAGCCGTGGTCGCCGCAACCTGCTTGATCATTTCCGGCTCTGGTTCGCCGACACTCACCCCGCCGATCGCGTAGCCCGGAAAGTTCATGGAACCGAGGGACTCGGCCGCCCCCCTGCGAAGATCCTCAAAGGTCGAACCCTGGACGATGGCAAATACATGGTGCCCACCGGCTACAAAGCCGCTTTCCTCCGCAATCCGCAGGCACTCCCGCGCCCAGCGATCGCTCCTTGCGACCGCGGCGGCGCAGTCCTCACGCGAGCACGGCCAAGGCGGGCACTCGTCCAGCACCATCGCGATGTCGGAGCCGAGGTCGGCCTGGATGCCCATGATCTCCCTGGGCCCAAGAAAGAGGTTGGCCCCGTCGATGTGGGATTGAAACGCGATCCCGTCCTCGCGCACCTCCCGCAGCTTTGCCAGGCTGAAGACCTGGAATCCCCCGCTGTCAGTCAGGATGGGGCCTTCCCATCCCATGAACCTGTGCAGCCCTCCGAGCCCGCGGATGAGCCCGCTCCCCGGCCGCAGGTTGAGATGATAGGTGTTGCCCAGGAGGATTTGGGCGCCGATCCCCGTCAACTGGGCCGGGGTCACCGCCTTCACCGTACCCTGCGTGCCCACCGGCATGAATACGGGCGTCTCCACCGCCCCATGTAGGGTCTGGAGCCGCCCTCGCCTTGCGAAGGTTGTCGGATCGACTCTGATCAGTTGAAATGGGTCGGTCACGGAAAGGGGGCGGACGCTTGACCCGAGTCTCGGTTACCGGATACAAGTAGTAAAGTGCTTCTCGTCATCGACAACTACGATTCGTTCACCTACAACCTCGTCCAATACTTCGGGCAGTTGGGGGTTGAGCAGCGCATTTTTAGGAACGACGAGATCACCGTCCGGCAGGCCCTTGATCTCAACCCTGAACGTGTGATGCTCTCACCGGGTCCCTGTTCCCCAACCGAGGCCGGGGTCACCCTCGAGATCATCAAGGCCTTCGCCGGAAGGAAGCCGATCCTCGGAGTCTGCCTTGGCCATCAGGCTCTCGGGCAGTACTTTGGCGGAAAGGTCGTCCGGGCCGGGCGCCTGATGCACGGGAAAGTTTCGCCCATTCTTCACAAGGATACCGACCTTTTTCACGGCCTTCCCCAGGGATTCCAGGGCACGCGGTATCACTCGCTGCTGGTCGAGCGGGAGTCGTTTCCGGCGGAGCTCGAAATCACCGCCGAGACCGCGGAGGGCGAGGTCATGGGGCTCCGGCACCGCAGGCTGCCAATCTGGGGCGTCCAGTTCCACCCCGAGAGCATCGCGACCGAGCACGGAATGGATATCCTGAGGAACTTCCTCTCCCTGAACTGATCGTAGGACCCCACAACCATGCGCTGCCCCAAATGCACCTCCATCGAGGACAAGGTGATCGACTCCCGCATCAGCAAGGAGGGCAACACGATCCGCAGGAGGCGTGAATGCCTGGAGTGCGGCCACCGCTTCACCACCACGGAAAACCTCGTGCGCGACGGCATGGCCGTGATCAAGCGCGACGGCCGCCGCGAGGAATTTGACCGCGAAAAGCTTGTTCGCGCGGTTCGCGCCGCCTGCCACAAGCGCCCGATCGACGTCGAGCAGGTGACCATGCTTGTCGAGGACACGATCGACGCCCTGGAGGCCCAGTTCGACAGCGAAATCCCCTCTCGCGCCATCGGCGAGGGCATCATGCAGCGCCTGCGCAGCGTGGACCAGGTGGCCTACGTCCGATTTGCCAGTGTCTACAAGGAATTCCGCGATGTCTCGGAGTTCATGAACGAGATCAACGCCCTGGAGAAGAAGACCGCAAAGACCTGACAGCCAGCTGATGCCCCCACCCGACCGCGAAGACCTTCGCCGGCTGCATTTCATCAATGCGCTGTTTTCGCACGTGACGGGCAACGACCTCTTCCTGGCCCGGCAGATCAAGGAGGCGATCACGTTCAGCCTTGCCGAACTCGAGGCCCAGGCCGCGGAACACCCCGAGTTCGCGGGTCGGTTCGACGCGGAGTTCAACGCCTCGGCTGCGCGCCTTCTGGAAAACTTTTGCCGGGGCCTTCCCCGCCACGGCTTTTACCACTGGGACGCAGGCCGGACCCTCCACTCGGCGACCCCCCTCTTCGCCCGGGCGGAGATCATGACCGGCCTGAAGCAGCTTTCGAGTTTCCGCGAGTCCACCCTGCTCGTCACAAACCTCCGGCCCGCCCTGCTCCCGGCAGACCAGAGGGCCACCCCGCGCCGCAAGCAGGCCTACGAGGACACGCTCACCTTCATCCGCGACCTGGCGGCCGCCCGAACGGCTCCCACGGCAAATCTGCAGTTGCTATTCCTATGAACCAGCGTCCAGTCGTAGTGCCGATGTGACCGACAACCGACAGTAGATCCATGCCCATGAGCAAGACCCTGTTTCAGCGCATCATCGACCGCGAGATTCCAGCGCGGATCGAATACGAGGACGCCTCCTGCATCGCGATCCACGACATCCAGCCCAAGGCGCCCGTCCACCTGCTGATCATCCCCAAGATCCCGCTCGCGAGGCTCTCGGAGGCCAAGGGCGCCGACGAGTCCGCGCTCGGCCACCTCCTGATCGTGGCGGGAGTCCTTGCAAAGAAGCTCAATCTGGCCACCGGTTTCCGCCTCGTCGTCAACAACGGCCCCGACGCCGGCGAGAGCGTGCCGCACATGCATGTCCACCTCCTGGCCAGGCGCCAGCTGGCCTGGCCGCCGGGCTGACGCGCTCCTACTTCCTACTGCCCTTGGAGGTCGACAGCCAGTTGGTCGGCAACGCGCCCGACGCAGTCCACAAGGCCGGCTGCGGCCTCGTCGGAACGGGCAAGAAGATCGTCGGAACTCCCAAATTGAAATCTGGGGTCTGCATCCAACTCAACGAGGTTCTTGATTTTCATCTGGTACCCAACCGCGAAGGTTTTGCGATAGAGCTCCTGCTTTGACTTCGCATCCAGAAGCTGGGCAGTCACCATGACCCACGGCTCGTAGTGAAGGGAGAATTGCGACGATGCATAGCCCACGATGCCGAAACTGACGCACAGGATTGCGTCCCCATCCACGTGGACCCCGGAGAAGTCATCGCTTTTCTTGTCCGCAGACGGTTTGGGCCATTGGCCCCGGATCACGTCCGTCTTGTATCCGTCGCGTGCCAGGGACTTTTGAAGGTCCGCCAACATCGGCTCGGAAAGTGCCTTCTTGTTCTTTTCCAGGAGGGCCGCAAATTGCTTTGAGTGGTCGATGTTCGCGCTGGCTTGGACCAAGCCGCCAATGATCCCGAACGCCCCGGCGGCTCCCCCAATATTGATGACTGCGATGTTCCTCTCCGTCGGCTCCGGCATGGCGAGAATATCGATGCGCTTGATCCGGGACGCGGCAGCCTTGTCGACGTCCACGCTGGGAGCCGACACGCATCCGGCCAGCAATACAACCGCGGCGAACGTGCAAAGGTGACAGGTTTTCATGGGTTGTGGCTCACGGATGCTTTCGGCGCCTTGATGCGGAAAGGAATTCCCTTCCTCCGCGACCACTCCCCGAATGCAACCACGGGCGTAGGAATGACCATGCCCTGGGTGTAATTCATCGTGGCCCACTCCACGGTTCCGCTGATTCGGACCGACCACACGTAGTCTCCGTCCGGGGTCAGCGGCTGTTCGAGTTTGTACTTGGATCCGGAAATCCCGTTTCGTTCGAAAAACATCTCGGTGGACTGGCCTCCCCCGACAACCCGCCAGATGGCAAAGTCCGCCGTGTCCTGGGGATCATCCTGCTCCCACTGGAATGTTGGGGTAAGTGAATCGACCAAGACCGGCTGCCCGGGACGAATCAGGCTCGGCTTGAATGTAACCGGCTCGATCGTTGGAAATGATCGAATACCCACACATCCTGAACAGAGGAACAGCGGCAAAAGGATGCCTGCATACTGGAACTTCTGAAAACGCACGGGGTTGGGGTGGCTTCCCAAGATCCCACAAAGCACGCACGGGATCGCAAACCAAAAATACTGAACGTAGCGCGGCCGATACCATCAATTAGCCGGACGCCTACCCGTCGGGCGCTGCCTCAAAGGCTCCATCGACCCTCTTGACGATGAGCTTCTTCAGCTCGAGGGACATCGTCGCCGCGGCGACCTGGGCTGCTCCTATCCCGGTCGCTGCGGAGAGGGCGTCCGAAGCCAGGATTGCACCGTCGGAAAGTTGGGCGAGCACGGCCTGCTCGTCCGCATTGAGGACGGCGGGAACGGTGGGTGCAGCGGCCTGGTGCTTCTCGGGGATCGGAGCCGGGCGGAGCCCGCCAAGATAGCTCAGTTCCGAAAGGATATCCTCGACCGACGTGAGCAGGGTGGCTCCGTCCCGGATCAACTGATGGCATCCGGCACTCGTGGATTGGTCGATGCGCCCCGGTACCGCAAAGAGTAGCCTCCCCTGCTCCCCGGCGAACCGCGAGGTGATCATGGCGCCCCCATCCACGGCGCTCTCCACAACCACCACGGCCTCGGACATCCCGGAAACGAGCCGGTTCCGCCGGGCAAAGGAGCTTCGGTCGGGGCGGCGGCCCAGGGGAAACTCAGAAAGGACGGCGCCGGACTCGGCGATCCGGCGGTAGAGATCGAGGTTTTCCGGCGGGTAAACGATATCGAGGCCGGTACCGAGTACGGCCGCCGTGCGGCCTTTGGCCTCCAGGGCTCCCTCATGCGCGGCGGTGTCGACACCCCGGGCAAGACCGCTGACGACGCAGAAACCAAGCCTCGCCAGCTCCGCGCCCAGGCTTCTCGCGACTCCCAGGCCGTACTGCGTGGGGCGCCGGGTCCCCACGACCGCGATACAGGGAAGCTCGAACTGGTAGCTTCCCTTTCGGTACATGCCGATCGGGGGATCATGGATCTCACGGAGAAGCCTGGGATAGGCGGTGTCCGAGGCCGTGAGGAAGTCGGCGCCGCTTCGGTGGATGCGTTCCTCCTCGCGCGGAAGATCGAAGTATTTCTCCCACTCAGCCACCGCCCTGCCGGTCTCCGGATCCACCCCCTGGACCGACTCCAAGCGGCGCCTCCCCATCCTGAACACCTCGCGGGCGTCTCCCCCGCATTCCTGAAGGAGCCTGGTGAGCGTGATTGAGCCCAGGCCCGGGAGGGAGCTGAGCACCAGCAGGGCCTGTCGCTCGGTCAATTCCGTGGGCATCGAACCCGATTATAGCACGCCGTCCGAACGCAGGACATCCGGAAGAAATTCCAGCAGCTGCGGGGACGTGACTGCGGTCTGCCCGCGGGACCGTGCCAGGGCATCCGCCGCCAGACCGTGCCATACCGCGCCCCGGCAGGCCGCCAGAAGCGGCTCCGAAGGTGACTGGGCGAGCAATCCACCAATCAGTCCGGCAAGGAGGTCGCCGCTGCCTCCGCGGGCAAGAACGGGACCCCCGAAAGGCGAATAAAAGACCGTGGCCGGGCCTCCCTGGCAGATGCGGGTGATGGGGCCCTTGAGCACCACGACGGCCTTGGATTTGCTGCAAAACCCGGGTAGGTCGTCCCCTCCTCCGATGCGCGCGTATTCTCCCGCGTGGGGCGTGAGGACAAGGGGGGCGAGCGCCGAGCCGACGACGTCCGGCTGAAGCGCATCGGCGTCGAGGACAATCGGCACGGCGGGGTTCCTGACGAGCTCGCAGAGGAGCGCATCCGTCTCGGGCTGCCGCCCGAGCCCCGGCCCCGCAAGAACCGCGGTCGCGTCTTTGAGCCGGGAGGCCAGCAGCTTCCCTCCTGTGGCGGCAACGGCTCCGTCGCGGGTCTCCGGGCATCCCACCCACATGGCCTCCGGAGCCTGGGACGCAAACGCCGCCACCAGCGACTCCGGCACAAATGCGGTCACCAACCCGACGCCGCTTCGGAGCGCGGATCGGACGGCCATCAAGGCAGCCCCGGGATAGCCGCGCGACCCCGCCAGCACAAAGAGATGGCCGTAGGAGCGCTTGTCCGAGTGCGGAGCGCGGAACGCGGCCAGGGAGCCAAGGACCGAGGGAAGCAAGACCCTGCTGGGTCGCGCCGGCCCCCCCTTCTCCGCTCCGAAAAACCCAAGCTCCACGTACCGAAGCCGGCCCGCCATGGCAAGTTTCAGGAGCGGGGCCTTCAGGCTGCCGGTCGCGTAGGTGAAATCTGCGCGGAACGCGTGCGGATCGTCGAGACCGCTCGGCAGGTCCACCGCGGCCCGCAGCACGACCGGAAGCTGGTTTGCAAGGTCCAGGGCCTTCGCTGCCGGACCGTCCAGCGGGGCCTTGAATTGAAGGCCGAAGACTCCATCCAGGCAAACGTCGTAGGCCGGGCGCGGAACCAGCAGCTCGACGCCGATCGGGGTGACTTGGTCGGGCGCCACTTGGAGCAGGTCCCGCCAGGCACGCAGGGCGAGCGGACGCAGCGTCCTCTCCCCAAAGACAAAGAGGACATCGGCCTGGGTCCCGGGGATCTTCTCGAGGATCGTTCGGGCCGCGATCAATGCATCGCCCGCGTTGTTTCCCTTGCCTGCAAGCACCAGCAGCCTGCCGCCCGGCTGGAGCCCTCCCACCTCAAGGAAGTCCGCAAGAACCGCTGCCGCCACAGCGCGTCCAGCCCGTCCCATCGCCTCCCACTCCCTTGCCTCGTCGCCCCGAAACAGCTTTGCCTCAAGGTCCCGCGCCTCGTCAGCGCTGAGGATGGGGTGGCTCGCCGGGATCATCCCCCCATTTTCCACAGAACCGAACGAAAGAAAACGGAAAAACGAGCGGGGGGACCACCTACTTGTCGCCGCGGGCGTCCTTCCAGAGCTCGTCGGCCTCGCTTTTCAGCCTCTCCTGGCGCTGTTCCTCGGTCTCCGTGAATTCCAGGGGGCAGTTCACCTTCACGCCGCGGGTGAGCACCGGCCGGGTCAGGTGCGGAATCGACCGAAAGTAGTAGGCATTGCCGGAGCGCAGGACCTCGAAGCAGTCCGAAAAGTCCTTGGTCTTTGAGTTCCACAGGGCCACCTCCGTGAGGTCGTTGTCCCAGGTGGCATAGCCGTCCCACTCGGCAAAGACCGCCTCGATCGTCGCCATCGAGCGCGGCGCCGAGGGCTGCGCCTTTACCGCCGACCCGGCCCCGGGCGCCGCGGCCGGGGCGGGCGGCGGCGCGGGATTGCGGGGAGGCCATGCGAGGACGAAGAGCGCCCCCAGCAGGAATCCCAGCATCAGCCAGGACGGGATCTTCGAGGGGGCCGACCGGGATGGCTGGGCCGGCTCGGTGTCACTCATAGGACCCGAACGACACAGCCCCAACACCCTCCGCCTTCACAAGGGCCGCTATGGCAATGGCGGAGCTTTCCGTGTGGGAAAGGGACACGAGGACATGTGTGGCCCCTGCCGCGTGCATCAACTCCCGGCCCTTCTCGTCGAGCACGACGAGAGGCTCCGAGCGGGTGCCGTGCTCGATCGAAACCGACTTCCAGCCAAGCTCCGCGCCGATACCCGTCGTGAAGGCCTTGGAGACCGCCTCCTTGGCCGCAAAGCGCGCGGCGAGGTGCTTGAAAGGGTTCGATTTCTCAAGACAGTAGGCGCGCTCCACGTCCGTAAAGACCCGCTCGAGGAACCTCTCCCCCTGCCTCTCGACCACCCCGCGCACCCTCGCCACCTCAATCAGGTCGATCCCGATCCCGAGGAGGATTCCGCCCGGGGGCAATGTGGGAAGGGAGGCGGACATTTCAGGGATTCATCAGGCGTTTCATTTCGCGGACAGCCTCGTCGATGCCGGTGAAAAGGGCCCGGCTGAGGATGCTGTGCCCTATGTTCAGTTCATGGAGGAACGGAAGGGTACGCACCTCGGCGATGTTCACGTAGTTGATCCCGTGGCCGGCGTTCACAACCAGCCCAAGCCGGTGCGCGCGCTCGGCGCCGCGGCGCAGCCGGTCGAACTCCACTTTCCGCTGGAATGGATTCAGCGCGCTTGCGAACGCCCCCGTGTGCAGCTCCACCCAGGGGGCTCCCAGCTCCGCCGCAAGCTCGACCTGGGGGACGTCCGGATCGATGAACAGGCTCGTCTTGATTCCCGCCGCGTTCATCGCGCCCACGCAGACGCCGACCGCGTCGCGGTTCTTCACGACATCGAGCCCGCCCTCGGTGGTCACCTCCCGGCGGTTTTCCGGGACAAGGCAGACCGAGTTGGGAAGCAGGTCGAGCGCGAACGCCGTCATCTGCGGCGAACAGCTCATCTCCAGGTTGAGGCGGGTTTTCAGGGACTCCCTCAGGCGGCGGACATCCCGTTCCTGGACGTGCCTGCGGTCCTCGCGCAGATGCGCCGTGATTCCGTCGGCCCCGGCCTTCTCCGCAACAAGCGCAAGGGCGATCGGGTCGGGCTCGACGGGGCCCCCGTCGGCAAACTCGACGTCCCGGTAGCGAGCCTGGCGCAGGGTGGCGCCATGGTCGATGTTCAATCCCAGGAGCATGGGAAGGGCGTTGTTCAGGTCCTCTGGGCGATCGGGATATACCTGCGCGCCACCTGGCCGGTGTACACCTGCCTCGGGCGGTAGATCCGGCCCTTGGTGTTGGCCGCAACCTCGCGCCAGTTGGCAATCCAGCCGGCTGTCCTGGCGATTGCGAAGAGGACGGTGAACATGTTCTCGGGTACGCCCAGGGCGCGCATGATGATCCCGCTGTAAAAATCCACGTTGGGGTAAAGCTTGCGGGAGAGGAAGTATTCGTCCTTGAGCGCCGTCTCCTCAAGCTTCTTCGCGATCGCCAGCAACGGGTCATTGATCCCCATCTTGGCAAGCACCTCGCCGCAGGCCTTGCCGAGGATCGTGGCGCGCGGGTCGAAGTTCCTGTAGACCGCGTGGCCGAAGCCCATCAGCCGGGAGCTCTTGGAGCCGGACTTGGCCGCCTCGATGAACCGCGTGCCGTCGTCGTGCTCGTCATGGATCGACTGGAGCATCTGCATGACCGCCGTGTTTGCGCCCCCGTGGAGGGGCCCCGAAAGGGCGCAGATCCCCGCGGAGAGCGACGTGAACAGGTTCGTCGAGCTCGAGGCCACCATCCGCACCGTGGAGGTGGAGCAGTTCTGCTCGTGGTCGGCGTGGAGAAGGAAGACCAGGTTGAGCGCACGCACCACCTCGGGTTCCGGGACATAGACGTTCGGCGGTTCCGAGAACATCATGTGCAGGAAATTATTGCAGAACGGGAGCTCCTCCACCGGCGCCACCGGGGGCAGGCCCTTCTGGTAGCGGTAGATCAGGGCGCCGATCGTGCGGATCTTTGAAATCGCCATGGCGGCCGCCAGGTCGAACGTCGCGAGGTCCTGCTCGAAGTTGTTCCTGGCAAGGTGCGGATAGTGGGCGGCCAGCGTCGCCACGATCGACGAGAGGAGCGCCATCGGCTGGGCATCCTTCGGAAAACCCTCGAACACGTTGTGCATCCTCGCCTCGATCGCCGCGTTCTTCCGAAGGAGAAGACCGAATTCCTTCCTTTTGACCGGACTGGGCAGCTCGCCGTAGATGATCAGGTAGGCGGTCTCGACAAAGTCGCTGTGCAGCGCGAGCTCCTCGATCGGGTATCCCCGGTGCCGAAGGATGCCGTTTTCCCCGTCGAGATAGGTGATGGCGCTCTCGCAGGATCCGGTGTTGCCATAGCCCTGGTCGTAGCAGATGTAGCCGGTGTCGTTCCGGAGTCGCCGGATATCGATCGCTTTTTCCCCCTCGGAGCCGACAAGCACCGGGAGGGAGTACTCCTTGTCAACCAGCTTGAACGTGGCGTTCGGAACCATGGTGACAAAGAGGAAGCTAAAAACGCGCCACTGGCAAAGAAAAGAAGCGCGCTACCCGGCTCCGGCCGCAACCGCGGCGAAGTTGCGATAGATCTGGAGGCCCCGGGCCTGGCTCTTTTCCGGGTGAAACTGGGTCGCAAACACGCGGCCGCGTCCGATCGCCGCGGCAAACGCCCCGCCGTAGTCGCATTCGGCCAGCACAAGCCCCGGGTCTTCCGGCACGCAATGGTAGCTGTGTACGAAGTAAAACGCCTCCCCTTCCCGCGCCAACCCGGCGTCCAGCGCGGAGGGCCTAAGGAACCTAAGGGTATTCCATCCCATGTGGGGAATCTTGAATCCGGGGGGACGGCGAAACCGGACAACCGTGCCCGGGAAGATTCCGAGCCCGCGCACGTCCCCCTCCTCGGAACGATCGAAAAGCGCCTGCATCCCCAGACAGACGCCGAGCACGGGCCGGTCGTCGCCGATCCAGCCGCGCACCGTGTCGTCCAGCCGTGAGGCCGCCAGGGCGGCCACGCAGTCGCGAAGGGCGCCCACCCCGGGCAAAACCAGTCCCGTGGCCCCGCTTGCGTCCACTTCGGCGGGGCTCCTGACAACCTTGGGCAAAGCTCCGGCAGCCTCCAGGGCCTTGGTGACGCTTCGCAGGTTGCAGATGCCCGTGTCGATGACGGCTATGAGTGTCGCCATGACAGGACCCGGCCGCTCATATCCTTCCCTTCGTGCTCGGCAGGGAATTCGCGGATCTCGGGTCGATCTGGGTCGCAATGTCCAACGCCCGCGCAAGGCACTTGAAGATCGCCTCGGCGACATGGTGGGGCTCCTCGCCGTACACCAGCTGGATATGGAGGTTCGCCCCGAGCGCATTGCTGAACGCCCGGCTGAACTCCTTCACCAGACCGAGATTGAAGTCGCGGATGAACATGGTCGGCGCCTCGGCGTTGTACACGAGGTGGGGGCGCCCCCCAACGTCCACGACAATGCGGGCCAGGGATTCGTCCATCGGAAGGATGAAGAATCCGTATCTGCGGATCCCGACCTTGTCGCCCAGGGCCTCCTTGAAGGCCTGCCCGAGCACAAGGCCCACATCCTCGACCGTGTGGTGATAGTCCACGGCCACGTCGCCCTTCGCCTTTACCGTGAGGTCGAAGAGGCCATGCCGTGCGAACAGCGTCAGCATGTGGTCGAAGAACGATATGCCCGTGTCGATCTTGCCCGCCCCGCTGCCGTCGAGAGCAAGCGTGATGGCGATGTCGGTTTCCGTCGTCTTTCGGCTGACGGTGGCCACTCGGTGTGAGGTCGCTTTTGGCATGGGATTATTGGCTGTTGGCCCAGGCCTCCAAGGCCTGGTCGAGGGCCAGCATCTCCTCGTTCGTGCCCACCGTGATGCGAAGGAAGGATTCGGTCAAGGCATGGCTCGGGAAGCGCCGCACGAGGATCTTCCGGGCCTCGAGAAAGGAGAACGCGGCCGCGGCCACCTGGGGGCCCGTCCGACCCTTTCCATCCCTTGGCTCGGTGAAGACAAAGTTGGAGGCCGAGGGATAGGTGAACCACTTGCGGCCCTCCGCGCAGCGCCTTGCAAAATCGTCCCGGGACGCCCTGACCTTTCCGATCACGCCGCGGTAGTACTCCGTGTCGCCGAGGGCGGCCATTGCCGCGACCTGGGACAGCCGGTTCACATTGTAGCTGTCTCGGACGAGGTCGAGGAGCCCCACGACGTCGCCGTGCGCGAGAGCGTAGCCGACCCGGATCCCGGCAAGCGCGTAGGCCTTGGAGAACGTCCGTACGACGACGAGGTTTGGGTGCTGTGCGAGCAGGGGCACGGCGTCCTCGGTCGCGAAGGGGGCGTAGGCTTCGTCAACGACAAGGATCCCCCGGAAGTCCCGCAGGATGCCGCCGATCTCCACCGTCTTGAATCCCACCCCTGTCGGGGCATTCGGGGACGTCAAGAAAAACGCCTTCGAGCGCGAGGAAACGATCCTCCCGAGCGGGAGCGTCATCGTCCGGTCGAACTCGACGACGTCGCAGTGTCCATCCTGGATCCCCACGAGGACGGGATAGAGCGAGTAGCTCGGCAGGGTCAGGCCGGCGGCGGCAGCTTCCGAGCAAAAGAGCCTCACCAGGAGGTTGAGGATGTCATCGGATCCATTGCCAACACAGACGTTCTCGATCCCCACGCCGTGGTGCGCCGCAAGGGCCTCACGAAGCGGCCTGCTCGAAGGATTCGGATAGAGTCGAAGGGATGCCCCGTCTCCCCCAACCTCGCGGCGGATTGCCTCCGCCACCCGGGGGCTGGGCGGATACGGGCATTCATTGGTGTTGAGCTTGATCCATCCCGGCCCGACGGGCTGCGTCCCGGGCGTGTAGGCGGAGAGCCCGCGCAGGTGCGGCAGGGCCAGGTCGCGGGCATCGAATGTGGGCTTGGGGGACACGGGAGGGGGAAATCGTTAACACGGCCCTTGCCCAAATCAATGGCGCGGTTTCAAGGCCACGGCCGCCCAAACCATTTTCTCACGCAAAGCCGCAAAGTTCCGCAAAGAATACCTCCGAACCTCTTTGTGGCGGAAAAGGGTCAAAGGGTTGAAGAATACCAATACAGGCGAAACCATGACACACGCGGAGCGTGCCTCATGGTTTCGCCGGTCTTCGCCTCAAACCGCCGCATCCAGAGTCGAGCCCGGGAACCGATGGTTTGAGCTGACGGAGTCAGAAAGGAAACCCCGGGAGACGCCGCAGCGGGTTGCCGCCGCAGCGGCAACCGCTTCGGCGTCTCCCGATGTCTTCTTCAACCCTTTGACCCTTTCAGCCACAAACAAGATCGCGGGATTCTTTGCGGAACTTTGCGCCTTAGCATGGGAACCGGATCGACGGATCGATCAGGGCCTGGTGCGGATCTTGACCGAGCGGCCGTGGGCGTCGAGGCGTTCCATGAACGCGAACGCCTCAACCGTGGCTGCCGCGCGGCGCACGTCGCCCCGCCCATACGAGACGACGCTCGTCCGCCGCAGGAAATCCTCCAGGCGAAGGCCGCTCAGGAACCGGCCCGACCCGCCGGTCGGCAGGACATGGCTGGGCCCGGCAACAAAATCCCCCAGGGCTGTCGGGGTGTAGTTTCCGACCATGATTGCGCCGGCCGTGGTCACGGATCCCACAAGACGGCCAACTGCAGACGCCTTGACGAGGAGTTCCAGGTGCTCGGGGGCTACCCGGTTGGCGACCTGGGCCGCCTCGGAAAGGTTGTTCACCTCAATCGCCAAAAATCCGTCCGCAAGGACGCGTCCGATCTTGTCCACGCGGGACAGGCTCCGGATCTGGGACTCGACCTCGGCGAGGATCGCGTCGATGCCATGGGCTGACGTAGCCACAAGATAGATTTTCTCGCGCCCCGACCCGTGCTCGGCCTGGGCCAGGAGGTCAGCCGCCGCGAAATCCGGGCGCGCCGACTCGTCGGCAACGATCATCACCTCGCTTGGCCCCGGCAGCGAATCCACCCCGACGACCCCGAATACCTGCCTCTTTGCCTCGCACACGTAGGCGTTGCCCGGCCCAAAGATCTTGTCCACGGGCGCAACGGTCTTTGTCCCGTAGGCCATTGCCGCAACGGCCTGGACGCCTCCAATCCGGTACACCTCGGTGACTCCAGCAACCTTTAACGCGCCCAGCAGCCCGTCTGATATCTTTCCCGCGGCATCGGGCGGGGTGCAGACGACGACCTCCGGGCAGCCGGCGGCCCGGGCCAGCACGGCAGTCATCAGGACCGTCGACACGAGCCCGCTTGGCACGTAGATCCCAACCCGGCGGATCGGATCGAACTTCTCCCCGACCATTGCGCCATGGGGATTCCTGGCCCCCCACGCCTTGGGGCGGCCGGAACGATGGAACCTGAGGATGGAATCCCTCGCGGAGCCCAGGGCCAGGAGCTCCCCCGCTGTAAGTCGCCGGAGCGCCGCGGAGATGGATGACTGGCTGACCTTCAAATCGCGCGGGCGCAGGGAGGCCTGGTCGAACTTCCGGGTATATTCGACCACGGCCTCATCGCCCCTCTCCCTCACATCGGCGAGGATCGACTTCACCGTGATCGACACGGACGCCGGCGCCTCCGCGACCTTGGCAAAGGAGTCGAGGGTCTTGTTGAAATCGCGTTCGTTGAACCTGAGTCGGAGCATCCCCCAATCACGCCCCGCTCCCCCCCCTCATCGCAAGCCTTAACAGGGGCCGGACCCACACTCAGCTAGGCGATCGGAAGAATTGCCTCGAATCCCGCTTCAACAAAATGCCGGTCCGTGGTCAAAACCCCGGCAAGGCGGGTTTCATGCATGACGACAAAACTGGTGCAGTCGGTAAATGAATACCCGTGGTCAGAGTGCTTCCTGAAGAACTCCTTTGCTTTTTCAAAGCGCTCGACACCGACCCATTCCAGACGGATGCCGGCTGATTGCTCGATCAGATCCATGACGCGGACGGCGACAAATGAGCCGCCGCGGGCGTTTGCCAGGTTCACCGTCTCGGCGATCACGTAATCGGTGGTAACGATTCTACGGCCCTCATGCGCCAATTTCGCAGCCGCGGTGCGAGCCACGCCGTGCTGGGCGTCGTTCTTATCGACAAACGCATAGAGAGCCGAGGTGTCGGCAAACACCTCACTTCCGGCCATAAAGCAGGCGGTCCATTTCCGCGTTTGAGAGATTCCCGCCCGGTCCGGCGACTGCAAATGTCTCGAGGTTGAGCAGCGGATCATCTGGCGACAGGGCCGAATCGCCATCCCGTGCAACCGGCACAAGCTGGGCGACCGGCTTTCCGTCCCGCGCAATGGTTATGCGTTCACCTTTCTCGGCCCGCTTGATCAGGCGGGACAAGCTGCTCTTGGCAGCGTGGATGTTGACCACGAAGTTTGGCACGGGATCTAGATTAGCTAAGTACATGGGCTAAGCAAGCAAACTGCGTAATTGTGCAAAACCTGATTGTAGCAAGGCCGCTGCCCATACAACCAAGGCAACCTGGAACGTCTTTCATCCGCTGCAGGCCGCCTGCGTCCGAAGGTAGGGCGAAGTCGCCGCGACGAGCCGCCTCGGCCATGTTGTGATTTGTTGGGTCTCGCAGCACACGGCCCGGTCGGTTTGACTTCCCTCCTGCATGGCATCGAAAGGCAAAATCCTCCGACCGCTAAGCGGCCTCCTTTTTCTGGCAGCCTTGGTCGCCTTGGCGGTGCTTCTGTTTTCGGACAGCTGGCACCATTTCCGGCCGGCGGGCCGCCACCAGCAGGCAGGTGCCTTGGCCCTCATGTTGGTCGGAGCCTCCTTCGTCTGCGTACAGCTCGACACACGCGCGCGCCCAACTACGAAACTCAAGCGCGTGCTGCTTGGGTTGGCTTTCGTTCTCTGGGGAGGCGAGCAATTCCTCCCACAGGGGCAGTTGGTCACGGCCATGGACGGCGCGGTGATCACTTTCTTTGTCGTCGACATCGGCCTTGTGATCCTGGGTCTGCTAAGGAAGCGGCCCGCGGACACGACTTGATTGCACCTACTCTCTTCAGCGAGAGGAACCCCGTCCGTTAGGCAGCAGTTCGCGACGGCGCGCTTCCGGCACCAGTGGCTCTAGGTGCCCGATGTCTTGAACGATCTTGGGTTCCACTGTTCGTCCCGGGACCAAGGCGCCGCTAGTCATCCGAGCGAGCCACTCTCCCTCGGCGCTGCACACCCGGAATCGAACGCCGTCAAGCGTCGCAAAGCGGAGTGGGTCCAGGTATTCGGGGAGCAGCGGGTACCGCCCGGGCCGCCCGCCGATTGGGTCGCCTTCCGGGATAACCAGCGCGCCCGTGTGCGGGTTAGCACCCTCCACGAACACGATTTCGATGCAGAAATCGCCGCCTTTATCGCCGGAAAAGGACCACCAAGTGTTCCAAGCGCCACCCCGGACCAGCAGGACCCCCCGCGATGACAGCTCCTTCGCAAGCAGTTCCCTAGTTGAAGACAGTGCCACGAGGTCGATGTCCTTATGGGAACGGGTCCAGCGCCCGACCAAGAAGTCCACGGACACCCCACCTGTCAGCCACAAAGGGGTGCTGATCCCGCCCAGTGTGCGGAGGCAGTCCAATATTTTCGGAGTGGGGATCATAGCCTGATTTTGGCGAGAGCATACGTGACTCATGGCTGTAAGAGAATCTCCTTCTCTTACGTTTCAGTTCCCTAGGTTTCCCCTCAAGCACGCGAACGGGACAGCATGGCGGCTCGTCGGAACGACTTCGCCCTTTTCTTCGAAGGAGTCAGGGTCTGCCCGGACGGGCGGGCCGCCCGTCCCTACCCTCGGACGCATGCGACTTTACTCCCACTCAATTGTGGCGGGGGGCTTGGACGAGACGTCGAAGACAACCCGGGAGACGCCGCGTACTTCGTTTGTGATGCGGCTGGAGATCTTGCGGACGAGATGGTACGGCAGCCGGGTCCAGTCGGCGGTCATGGCGTCGATGCTGCCAACGACGCGCAACCCGATGACATCCGCATAGTTGCGCTCGTCTCCGACCACCCCAACCGACTTCACCGGAATATAGACGCAGAACGACTGCCAGACCTTCCAGTACCATCCACTGGCCATCATCTCCTCCTGGAGGATCGCGTCGGCATCCCGGAGCGTGTCGAGGCGCTGTCGGGTGATCTCGCCCGCCACACGGACACCCAGGCCCGGGCCCGGGAAGGGCTGGCGCCACACCACTTCCCGGGGAAGCCCGAGCGTGCGGCCCACGGCGCGGACCTCGTCCTTGAAAAGCTCGCGCAACGGCTCAAGCAGCTTCAGCTTCATCCGCCGCGGCAGGCCGCCCACGTTGTGGTGCGACTTGATCAGCGCGGCCGGGTTGTTGCCGATGGCAACGCTCTCGATGACGTCGGGATACAGGGTGCCCTGCGCCAGAAAGTCCGCGCCTCCGATCGACCGGAGGGACTTCTCGAACACCTCGACAAAGGTCCGCCCGATGATCTTCCGCTTGCGCTCGGGATCCGTCACGCCCTTCAGGCGGCCCAGGAAGATCTTCGAGGCATCCACGACCCGGACATCCAGGTGAAAATGCCGCTTGTAGAGCGACTCAACCGCCTCCGCCTCCCCTTTCCGCAGGAGCCCGTTGTCCACGAAAACACAGGTGAGGTGCCGCCCGATTGCCTTGTGGATGAGGGCGGCCGCGACGGAGGAGTCAACGCCCCCGGACAGTCCCAGGATGACGCGCGACTTCCCCACCCTGGCCCGGATGTCGTCCACCGCATGGGCGACGAAGTCGCGCATGCTCCAGTCGCACCTTGCGCCGCAGACGCCCTTGATGAAATTGACCAGGATATCGGCGCCGTGCTCCGTGTGCACGACCTCCGGGTGGAACTGGATCCCGAAAAAGCTCCGCTTGCGGTCCTCGATCGCTGCAAAGGGGGAATTCTCGGTGGTGCCGATCGGCACGAACCCCGGCGGAAGCTTGGTCAGGCGGTCCCCGTGCGAATTCCAGACCCGGAGCTTTCCCGGCAGGCCCGCAAAGAGACGCCCCGGCTTCTTCACCGAAAGCACCCCATGCCCGTATTCCCTGTGGTCGCTCCGCTCCACGGTGCCGCCGAGCATCCGCCCCATGAGGTGGATGCCATAGCAGATTCCAAGCACCGGAACCCCCAGCTTGAAAATTGCCGGGTCGGGAGCCGGGGCGCCCTTCTGGAACACCGAACTCGGGCCGCCGGAAAGGATGATGCCGATCACGCCGTCGGCTGCCAGCTGGGACGCGGGGGTAGAATAATGGTAGATCTTCGAGTACACGCGCCCCTCGCGAACCCGCCGGGCGATCACCTGCGTGTATTGGGAACCGAAATCGATGACGGCTACGGTCTGGTGCATGGGATCTAGAACCTCAGGCGGGTGTTCTCATGGCCGCACTTCGGGCATGGGGACTGGCCGGCCCCGGCGGTTCCGGAATAGATCCGGTCACAGCGGATGCAGTGGAACGCGCTCCGGCGGAGGACCACCTCGAAGTTCGCATGTTCGCGCCGGTCGTAAAGGAACCACAGCATGAAGAACCCCGCCCCGACAAGCACGCAGTAGAGGACCGTTGCGTGGATGGGTTGGAACATGCGTCGAGGCCTCGGGTTGGTAACGAAAAACGCGCCGAAGCGGGCTTCGACGCGTCCTTGTCTAAGCAAATCTTGTTCCGGTCATCAACTTTTCGCGTCCGCGGGGGGCGCCTCGGGAGCGACCGCCTCCGGCGCCGGCTCGGCGGCGGCTGCGGCCGGCTTGGCCGCCTTCCTGGACTTTTTCGCCGACTTCCGGCCCTTGGACTTCTTGTAGCCGGGGTCGTCGGCCTTGACGAACTCGATGAGGGCCATCTCGGCGGCATCGCTGATCTTCTGGCGTCCGAGCTTGTAGATCCGGGTGTAGCCCCCGTTGCGGGCCGTGAACTCCTTGTGCTTCTCGTTGAAGAGGAGCGTGACCGCATCCTCGTCGCGCACGTCCCGCAGGGCCAGGCGGCGCAGGTGGATCGCGTCCTTCGCCTCGGTCTTCGCCGCGGCCTGCTTTGCCTTGGTGATGACCTTCTCGATGAAGGGGCGCAGGGTCTTGGCCTTGGCCAGCGTGGTTTCGATCCGCCCGTGCGTGATCAGGGAGGCGGCCATGTTGGAAAGCATCGCCGCGCGATGCTCCCGGGTGACCCCCATCGAGGCATGGTGTTTGTTGTGGCGCATGGGATCGGGCTTCAGCCTTCCTTCTTGGTGTCCAGGAGCCGCTCGTCGAACTTCATGCCGAGCGAGAGGCCGAGGGCCTCGAGCTTTTCCTTGATCTCATTGAGCGACTTCTTGCCGAAATTGCGGTACTTGAGCATCTCCTGCTCGGTCTTCATCGCCAGCTCGCCGACCGTGGTGATGTTGGCGTTGTTGAGGCAGTTGGCGGCCCGCACGGAGAGCTCGATCTCGTTGACCGACATGTTGAGGAGCTTGCGGAGCTTGTTCTGCTCCTCGCTGACCTCGCTCTGGCGGCTCTCGAACTCGAAGTGCTCCTCGCTCACGCGGTCGAACACGTCCAGGTGATGCTTGAGGATGGAGGCCGACTGCTTCAGGGCGTCGTCGGGGGTGATGCGCCCGTCCGTCCAGACCTCGAGGATCAGCTTGTCGTAGTCGGTGATCTGGCCGACGCGGGTGTTCTCCACCGCGTACTTGACCAGGCGCACCGGCGAGAAGAGCGAGTCGAGGGGGATGACGCCGATCGCCTGCTCCTCCTTCTTGTTCTGCTCGCCCGGGCAGTACCCGCGGCCGGTCTTGATCTCGATCTCGGCCTCGAAGGTGCGCTTCCCGTCGATCGTGCAGATCAGCTGCTCCGGGTTCACGATCTGGATGTTGGCGTCGGCCTGGATGTCGCCCGCGGTGACGCGGCCGCCCTTGGTGACCTTGACCTGGAGGGTGACCGGCTCGCGCTTCTGGGAGATGATGAGGACCTTCTTCAGGTTCAGCACGATGTCGGTGACATCCTCGACGACCCCGTCGATGCTCTGGAATTCGTGGTTCACCCCGTCGATCTTGATCGAGGAGATGGCCGCGCCCTCGATCGAGCTCAGCAGCACGCGGCGCAGGGAATTGCCAACGGTGTGGCCGTAACCCGCTTCAAAGGGCTCTGCGATGAACTTGGCGTAGGTAGGCGTGGCGCCTTCCTCGACCTTGGTGAGTTTATTGGGAAGTTCGAACTTTCCGAGGCGTTTGGGCATGGGGGAGACGGGTTGTATTCCTGAAATTTTCGTTGTGGATGCTGGGCTTAGAACCGCGAGTAGAACTCGACGATGAGCTGTTCGTTGATCGTCTGGTCCATCTCCTCGCGGGTGGGAAGGCGCACGACGGCGGCCTTGAACTGCTCCGCGGTGAGCGAGAGCCATCCCGGCACGTTGCGGATGCGGTTTTCCTCTAGGTTGCGGGTGGCCATCTGGCGGGAGGCTGAGTTGTTCTTCACCTCCACCTCGTCGCCGGGCTGCACGGAGTAGCTGGAGATGTCCAGCTTGTGCCCGTTGACGCGGATGTGCCCGTGGTTGACGAACTGGCGGGCTGCGGCCCGGGTCTTGGCGAGCCCGAGCAGGTAGACGACGCTGTCGAGGCGGGTCTCCAGGAGCTGGAGGAAGCGCTCGCCCGTGACGCCGCGCTCCTTCTTCGCGATCTCAAAGGTGCGGCGGAACTGGCGCTCGAGCAGGCCGTAGGAGCAGCGGAGCTTCTGCTTCTCCTTCAGGCCGACCGCGTATTCGCTGAATTTGCGCCTGGTTTTCTGGCCGTGCTGGCCGGCGGGATAGTTGCGGCGTTCGAGCGCCTTGCCGGAGCCGATGATGAACTGGCCGAATCGGCGGCTGACGCGCGTGCGGGGACCTAGGTAACGAGCCATGATGACGGAGTGACGAGTGTTGGTTTATGAAATTGTGGATCAGACGCGGCGGCGCTTGCGCGGACGGCAGCCGTTGTGCGGGATCGGCGTCACGTCCACGATGGAGGTGACGTCGAGGCCGATCGCCTGGAGGGCGCGGATGGCGCTGTCGCGACCGAGGCCCGGTCCCGACACGCGGATCACGATGTCCTTCAGGCCGTGGGACATCGCGTTGCGGGCTGCGTCCTGGGCGACGATCTGCGCGGCGTAGGCCGTCGACTTGCGCGAGCCGCGAAAATTGCACTTGCCGGCGCTGGACCAGGCGACCACCTGCCCCTTGAGGTCGGTGATCGAGACGATCGTGTTGTTGAACGAGGCGAGGACGTTGGCGATGCCCGAAATGACGTTCTTCGAGCCCTTGGCCTTGCGCACCTTCACCGTGCTGAGCTCCTCCTTGAGGAGGTCCTCCGCGGTGGGCTGGCGCGCGACGCCGCCGATCATCTCCACCTTGGCCGCGGGAGCGGCCGCGGGGCCGCCCTCCTTCGCGGGGGTCTCGGCGGACGCGGCCTTCGGGGCTGCCGCCTGCTGGGCGTCGGCGGGGGCCTCCGCCTTCGGGGCGGCTGCCTTCTTTTCTTTCTTGGGAGCGGTCTTTTCTTCAGCCATGAGGGATTATTCCTTGATTTTGGTGACGCCGACAGTCTTGCGCGGGCCCTTGCGGGTGCGGGCGTTGGTGCTCGTGCGCTGGCCGCGGACCGGGAGTCCCCGGCGGTGGCGCACACCGCGGTAGCAGTTGATCGCCTGGAGGCGCTTGAGGTTGCCGGCGAGCTCGCGGCGCAGGTCGCCCTCGACCACCCACTTGTGGTCGGTGATGACGCGCAGGATCTTGTTGAGCTGCTCTTCCGTGAGGTCCTGGGCCCGCATGTCCGGGTCCAGGCCCACCTCGCGCAGGACCAGGTCCGCGCGCGTCGGCCCGATGCCGTAGATGTACCGGAGCGAGTAGCCCACCTTTTTCTTTGCTGGAATTTCTACGCCGAGGAGACGGGGCATGAACGTGTGGTTTGGTTGAAGGGTTTGGGTTGGTTGATTGAAAGTGTTTGTGTCATCCCGCCACGGCGAGCGGGACGGTGAGGATCTCGGGGCCCTTCTCCGTCGTGAGCACCGTGTGCTCGAAGTGGGCCGAGGGGGCGCCGTCCTCGGTGACGACCGTCCATCCGTCCGCAAGGGTCCGGGTCCGGTACCCGCCGAGGTTGACCATCGGCTCGATCGCAAGGGTCATTCCCGCGCGGATCTTTTCGCCCGTGCCGCGGCGTCCGAAGTTCGGGATTTCAGGCGGCTCGTGCATCGAGGATCCGACCCCGTGGCCGACCATGTCGCGAACGACGCTGAATCCGTTGCCCTCGACGTGCGCCTGGACGGCGGCGGAGATGTCCCCGATCCGGTTTCCGACCCGGGCCTCGCGGATTCCCACCGCCAGGGCCTCGGCCGTCACGCGGATGAGCCTCTGGAGCTGCGGTGCTATCGCCCCGACGGGGATGGTGATCGCGTTGTCCCCGATGAATCCGCCGCGCTCGACGGTGACGTCGAGCGAGACGATGTCGCCGTCGCGCAGGACGCGCTTCAGGGTCCCGATGCCGTGGACGACCTCCTCGTTCACCGAGACGCAAATGTATGCGGGAAACCGCCTCGACCCGTGCTGGTAGCCGTAGTCGGCGCTCCTGGCTCCGTGGGCTGCGATGAGGTCCCTGCCGATCTGATCCAGATCGTAGGTCGTGATTCCCGGGCAAACCTTCTCCTTCAACTCTGCCAGCACCGTTGCGGCGATGGCACAGGCCTCGCGCATCCGGGCGACCTCCTCCTTGGTCTTGATGGGTACCATCAGGGAAGGGGTCCCGCCAGGAGGCCGAGACGACCGTAGTATTCGACCAGGAAGCCGGGAGACCCGGGGGCGGCATGGACCGCGTCGAGGGACTCGCCGCGGACTTCCAACCACTCGTCGAACACCTTGGCTTGGAGCAGCGTAGCCGGGAAGCCGGTCAGGGCGAATCCCGCATCAGGTTTGCGCGCAAAGAACCAGCGGCGCAGGCGCGCCAGGCAGGTTGCCTCATCCCCGACGGTGTCGGGGCGCGAAATCTCCCGCCCAAGGAGGGCGGAAGAGACGTGCTCTATCTTCAAAGAACGTGCCCGGTCGAGCCATCCGGAGGATAAGTCCGGGGAACCGAGAAGGAGTAGCTTCGCCCGCCGGGGCAGCCCGAGAGGCGAAAAGGGGTCATTGATGGCATCCGGAACCATCGGAGTAAAGCACTATTTGAGGAGCGTCCGGTACGTCCAGATGGCCAGCCCGAGAACCAGCATGCCAAGCAGGGGCCAGACAAGCTTCATGACCGCGTCGGTGCTCAGGGCGTCGCCAAGGGCGCCCTGCTGGGCGCTGGCGCTCCGCGCCCGGATGCGGCCCTTCTTGAGGAACCCGTCGTAGTGGCGCTGGAGCAGGAAGGTCTCGACCTGGCGCATCGTGTCGAGGATCACGCCCACGGTGATCAGCATTCCGGTGCCCCCGAAGAAGTAGCCGATGCGGCGCGGGATGTTCCGCTCGTAGAGCAGGATGTCGGGGATGACGGCGATGATCGTCAGGAAGATCGCACCGGCCAGCGTGAGCCGGGTCATGATGAA
>Ga0302319_10002147_pt1 | contig 43106 bp, 37 predicted proteins | sample Bog_T0_2_FD_203319 | JGI IMG/M metagenome (GOLD analysis project Ga0302319, IMG submission 203319) | Peat permafrost microbial communities from Stordalen Mire near Abisko, Sweden - Bog_T0_2 | ecosystem: Environmental > Terrestrial > Soil > Wetlands > Peat | place: Sweden: Abisko, Stordalen Mire...
ACGCCAGCTACTCCGGTGACGCCAACCACACCGCCAGCAATAACTCCGGTCAAACTCCGGCCATCACCGTTACCGTGGCACCCTACTGAGTCGTCGGGCTGTACGCCTCCAAGTGGGTCAGCAAATTACCGCTGACCCACTTTTTGTTGGCGCCTGACTTGACTGCGGGTTCTCCCGGTCGTAGTTGTCGAGACAGTCTCGGTAGGAAGACAGAAAGAACGTTTGACTTTTGACGTCGGAGTCGCCCTTTATGGTCCCAAAAAGCGCGTCTTCATGGGGGTCACCTATGCCGTTGCTAATGTGTATTCGTGGATGAAGCCGCCTTAATGATGTCGCCTCGTTCCCTTGTGGGCACGACCACCTAAACCGGGACCGCTCCCGTTCGGACCCTGACATTCAGCACAAACCAACGTTCTTTCAACTTCGCCCTAATGAACCTGCGCGCCTCGCCGATAGATACAACAAACGATAGCTCCGCACTCGCGGCAGGCGGCGAGAGGTGATGATGTCACAATCCGGACTGTGCGTGTTTGAAGAAGAAGGTCGCACGATGGTGAAGCTTGAAGGAAGCGCCCGCGTGGAGACGGCGGTTCGTCTGAAGCAGGAACTGGCGCAGGCCCAAATCGCTCACGAAGTAGCGATCGATTGGGGCGAAGCCGAGCATGTGGATGCCTGCGTTCTTCAGGTTTTGCTGGCACTCGGCAAATTGTTGGCCGAGCGCGGATCATCGCTCATCGTCGACCGGGACAACCCGAAGGTGCGGCAGTACCTGAAATTATCGGGACTCTCTGAGTATTTCCCGGTACGGGATCATCCGCCTCAAGGCCATCCCTCCCAGAACCATCCACTTCAGTCTCCGCCAACCGAGGCTGCCCATGCCTAAGAAAGTCCTCATCGTCGACGACTCGGTCACCATGCGGCAAATGGTTTCGTTCACCTTGAGGGAAGCGCAATATGACGTGGTGGAGGCGGAGAATGGCGCGGACGCACTCAAAAAGCTCGAAGGCCTCGCCCTCGATCTGATCGTGACTGACCTCAATATGCCAGTGATGGATGGGTTCACTTTCATTCGCCGCGCCAGAGCTCTGCCGGCGACCCGCTTCATTCCGATCCTCTTATTGACCACCGAGAGTCAGGCGGAAAAAAAAGCCGAAGGCAAGGCGGCCGGGGCCACAGGATGGATTGTGAAGCCTTTTGATCCTCCCAAACTGCTCGCCGTCCTCAGCAAAGTGTTGCCCTAGCAAAGTGATGCCGAGGCCATAAGACATGAAGATCGATCTGAGCCGATTCAAGGAAACGTTCTTTCAGGAAGCCGCCGAACATGTAAACAACATGGAGACCTTGCTTCTGGGACTGGGGGATGCCCCCGCTGACCCGGAAGTTCTCAACTCGATTTTTCGCGCCGCCCACTCGATTAAAGGGGGGAGCGGCACGTTCGGGTTCGATGATGTGATGCGTTTCACACATCGGTTGGAAGAACTGCTCGATGGGATGCGGGGAGGCGAGATCGAGGTCACGCCGTCGCGCGTCGATTTGTTGCTGCGTTCGTGCGACATGCTGCGCACCCTGCTGGCGGCTGCCGACAGCGGCGGGATGGTGCCTCCTGAAGCCGCGACCTTGCTGGAAGATCTGGGGGTGGCGCAGCGCCAAGGTGATTTTGTAGCCGGAGCTCCCGTCCCGATGCGGGCGTGGGACCCGAAACTAAAGTTCGGAGGACAGACTACCTACACCATCGCCTTCGTGCCTTCGCCTGACATTTTTCGCGAGGGCATGGATCCCTTGCTGGTGCTGCGCGAGCTGGCGCAGTTGGGCACCGTCGAGGTAATCGTCGCCGATCTCTCGCACTTGCCAGCCTTGAGCGAACTGCAGCCCGAGACCTGCTACCTGGGCTGGGCCATCCGGCTTACATCGGAACGAGAACGAGAGGAAATCGAAGACGTTTTTGCTTTTATCGAGAACGGTGCGCACATCAAGATTGATGCGCAACCGCCAGCTGGCGAGATATCTGCGAGTGGCGCTCCAGCGAAGGGTGAAGTCGTCGTGTCCGGTCGGCAAGCTTCATCACGACAGCGTGGCCGCGACGCCGCTTCCATCCGCGTGGCCACCGAAAAAGTCGACCAGATTATCGATCTGGTGGGCGAACTGGTGATCGCGCAGTCCATGACGACGGAGATCGTCACCCGGTTTACGGTCGAGCGTTTGCCCGAGCTGCAAGCTGCGCTTCACGAAGTGAGCCGCAACACCCGCGAACTGCAGGAGCGCGTCATGAAGGTGCGCATGCTGCCGGTGGGAACGATTTTCTCGCGCCTGCCGCGCATTGTGCACGATGTTGCCGCGGCCCAGGGAAAAACCATCCGGGTGGAAGTGACCGGCGAGGACACCGAACTCGACAAGGGCGTGCTGGAAGGCATGACGGATCCGCTCACCCATCTGGTGCGCAACGCTGCCGACCATGGTATCGGAACTCCGGAAGAACGGCGCGCCGCGGGGAAACCGGAAAGCGGGACGATCTATCTCCGTGCCCGTCACGAAGGCGCCAATGTGCTGATTGAAGTAGCAGACGACGGAAACGGGCTGAACACCGCGCGCATCCGCGAAAAGGCGATCGAACGCGGTCTCATCGCCGCCACGGATGAGCTGACCTCACAGCAGATTCAACAATTCATCTTTCATCCCGGTTTCTCCACTCAGGACAACGTGAGCGAGATTTCTGGGCGCGGTGTGGGCATGGATGTGGTGCGCCGAAACGTCGAGAGCCTGGGCGGGATCGTGACGCTTAAGAGCGTTGCGGGCAAAGGCACGACAGTTGGCATCAAGCTTCCCCTCACCCTGGCCATTCTGGAGGGGCAGCTCGTGCGCGTGGGGCGGCAAAGGTACGTCCTGCCACTGGTTTCGATCATCGAATCCGTCCGCCCCGCGCGCGAACAGATGCGGTCGGTAGCGGGCGAAGGGGAAGTGGTGATGGTGCGCCAGGAACCGCTTCCTCTGTTGCGGCTACACCGGCTCTTCGACGTCGTGACCGATGTGCTGGAGCCGTCCAGCGGATTGGTGGCCGTGGTCGAGCACGACTCGCACCGCTTTGCCCTGATGGTGGATGAACTCCTGGGCCAGCAGCAAGTGGTGATCAAGAACCTGCAGGCGAATTTTCGCCGGGTGGAAGGCGCGATGGGCGCGACAATTCTGGGCGACGGGCGGGTCACGCTGATCCTCGACATTGCGGGCCTGGTGGAACTCTCCCGCAGAAAAGAACGTCTTGCGAATGCAGTTCCCGCGATTCCTTCCTTAATGGCGGGGATTGCAACAGAGGGTCCATCGATGGATACGGCGGCGGCGGGAGCCGGCTAGTGATTCGGGCATGGGCAGGAAATATCTAAGGCTTCTGCAAGCGATGAACGAGTGGTCAATTTCTGGAGGATACGACGATGTGGTTCAAGAACTTACGAACGGTTACGAAGCTGGTGCTGGCTTTCGGTTTGATGGCCGTGATTACAGGCGTGGTTGGCTACAAAGGCGTAACCTCCGTGGCTGAGATCAACGGGCTGCTCATAACTATGTATGACAAAGAGCTGTTGGGGATTGCGGAAGTTCAGAAGGCGAATATTCTCCGCATCACCATTTCCCGGGACGCCCGTAGCGCCGTCATTCTCAAGGACAGAGCCGACAAGGAACGCATGGCGGCCAACGTCGGCAAAGGGTTCACCGAGATGGACGATGCCCTGGGCGAGTTCGACAAGACCTTGATCACCGAGGAAAACAAGGCGCGTTTGGCCAAGACCAGAGAGATTATTCCCGAATATAAGAAATCCATCGACGAGCTTCTGGACCTCACTCTGGCCGGCAAGGACGGCGAGGTAGTCGAATCCATGCAAAAGGCGAGAGCGATTGGAGATCAAATTGACGCGGGGTTCAAAGTGCTCGTCGATAACAAAGAGAAAGGTGGCAGGCAAGCCTACGACGATGCCAGCGCGCTCTATGCCAAAACACGGTCCATGCTGATTTGGATGATTGGCATCGCGGTAGTCCTCTGCATCGGCATCGGTTATTTCATCGCGCAACTGATTTCGAAGCCGCTGCTGGCCACGGTGGGCGTGCTGGAAAAAGTTTCGGAAGGCGACATGACGGCGCGGCTGGATCTGAATACCACGGACGAAGTGGGCCAGATGGCAGGCGCTCTGAATCGAGCCACAGAAGCCATCCGGGCCACACTGGCCGATGTTCGCACCTCCGCCGACAACATGTCGAACTCGGCGCAACAGTTGGCGGCAGCCTCGGAGGAACTGGCTTCGGGCGCGCAGGAACAGGCTTCCAGCCTGGAAGAAACCAGCGCCACCATGGAGGAGATCACCTCGACCATCAAGCAAAACGCCGACAACGCCAAGCAGGCCAATCAGGTGGCGAATGGTTCCCGGGACGCGGCGGAGAAGGGGGGCCAGGTGGTAGGCGAGGCGGTGGGGGCCATGGTTCAGATCAACGAGTCCTCGAAGAATATCGCCGAAATCATCTCTACCATCGATGAGATCGCTTTCCAAACCAATTTACTGGCTCTGAATGCGGCCGTGGAAGCGGCCCGCGCGGGGGAGCAGGGACGTGGCTTCGCCGTCGTAGCCACGGAAGTGCGCAACCTGGCGCAACGCAGCGCCACCTCAGCTAAAGAAATCAAACGCTTGATCCAGGACTCGGTGCGCAAGGTGGAGAACGGCTCGGGGCTGGTCAACAAGAGTGGGGAGACACTGCGCGAGATTGTGGGCTCGGTGAAGCGGGTAACCGACATCGTGGCGGAAATCGCGGCCGCCTCGCAGGAACAGTCCGTCGGCGTGGAGCAGGTCAACAAAGCCATGACACAAATGGACCAGGTCACGCAGACCAACGCTTCCCAGACCGAGGAGCTTTCCGCGACAGCCCAAAGCATGGCCGCCAGTGCCGAAGAGCTCCAAGGCATGGTAGGCCGCTTCCGCCTGGATGCCGGTGGAACGCGGCAGGTAGCGGCTCCGACCGCGGCAGCCGCGTCCAAGCCCAATCTGGGGGACACCCATGGGGGTAAGCCTACACGCAAGCTCATGGCCCGTCACGCGGCGGCGGGGGCGGGGTCGAGCGCGGCGGTGAGCCACACGGACGCGCCCCAGCGCGAGCAAAAGGAAAAGGCGGGCGCTTTCGAAGATTTCTAGAGGCGAGCCTAACCCACGCTATGCCGCAGGTCGCATAAGGAGGACGAAGTCATGGAAGAATTTGCAGTCGCTGAAAAGCCGAAAAGCCTTGTAGCCGTCAGCCAGTTTCTGACCTTTTCGCTGGGCCAGGAGGAATATGGTATTGAATTGCTGAAGGTACAAGAGATCAAGGGATACTCCGCCATCACCCCCATTCCTAATACCCCACCCCACATCAAAGGCGTGATGAATTTGCGAGGAGCCGTGATTCCGATCGTGGACCTGCGCCTTCGCTTCGGCATGGAAGCAATCGAGTACACGCAATTCAACGTGATTATCGTCATCAACGTCGGCACAAGAGTGATGGGCCTGCTGGTAGACGCCGTCTCCGACGTGCTGAATGTAGCGCCGGAGGACATACGTCCGGCCCCGGATTTTGGCGCGCATGCCGATACGCGGTTCATCAGCGGAATGGCTTCCGCCGGCGACAAGGTGGCAGTATTGCTCGACATCGACACACTGTTGAGTGACGCCGACCTTACCGTCGCTGCTGACCCCGACAGCGATGTTGGCGGCGATGAGCCGGTCGCCACCGCCGAGGCAAGCTGACGGCGCACCAGCTTCCTGAAGATTCACGACATCACCGCCCCACTTGAGCACCCATGGCATGGTTGGCTTCAGAAACGACGATGACGAACGCAGAATTCGAACTTCTGCGCGCGCTCATGTATGAACATTCGGGCATCCTCTTAAAGGATGCCAAACGCGAACTGCTGAAAGGGCGGCTGGCCAAACGCCTGCGTCATCACGCTTATGAGAGCTTTGCGCAGTATTACGACCACCTGAAGAATCGTGACCCGCATGGCGCCGAACTGCAGGAGATGATCAACGCAGTCACCACGCACAAAACCTCGTTCTTCAGGGAGAGCCATCACTTCGATTGCCTGCGCGAACGGCTGTTGATCCCTGCAAACCGGGCCGCGGCGCAAGGCCGCCGGGCCCCCATTCGAATCTGGAGCGCGGGATGTTCCAGCGGAGAGGAACCGTATTCCATCGCCATCACGATTGCGGCCAACCTCGACCGGCTTAATACCTGGGATGTGAAAACTCTGGGTTCCGACATTGACACAGACGTGCTGGACAAAGCTCGCGCCGCAATCTACCCGAGCGAGTCAGTCAGCGATCTGCCTCCGGACCTTGTGCGGCGGAACTTCCTCGCCGGCAATGGAAAACAAGCCGGATTCGTACAGGTGAAGCCGGCAATCCGCGACCTGGTTAGGTTCGGACGCGTGAACCTGATGCAGGAAACCTGGCCATTTCACGGAAAATTCGACGCCATTTTTTGCCGCAACGTGATGATTTACTTCGATCGCGATGTGCAGCGACACGTGCTGGAAAAGTTCGCTCGATACTTGAAACCCGGTGCGCTCTTTTTTGCCGGCCACTCCGAAAATCTGTTGGGGATGAGTAATTTCCTTGAGCCGATCGGCGGGACGGTTTATTTGTTTGGGGGAGCACAAGGCGATGTCGAATGAACGACAGGGACGAACTCCGCCTCGTGCGGCTTCCCATGGGGGGCGTGTTTGCCAGCGGCACCCCCCTGAAGATAACGACCTTGCTGGGTTCCTGCGTGGCCGCATGTTTATACGATCCCGGCGCGAAGATCGGGGGCATGAATCACATTCTCCTTCCCGGCTCCATGCAAGCCGGAGACGACGGGCTGGCAACCCGATACGGAGTACACGCCATGGAATTGCTGATCAACCGGATCATGAAGCTGGGAGGATCGAAACAAAATCTGCGGGCCAAAGTATTCGGCGGCGCAAAAATGCTGGCATTCGCGCCCGGCCTGATCGACATCGCGGCCATGAACTCGGAGTTTATTCTGGAGTTCTTGAAGCGCGAGCGAATTCCTCTCGCGGCCTACAGCCTGGGAGGAACGTCCGCGGTGACCGTGTGCTTCGAACCCACTACCGGCAGGGCGCAGATTCGGCGCATTCCCAGACAGGAAGGCCGCGAGGTTCTTGCCCATGAAACGACTTGCGAGGCGCGCATTTATCGAGCTGCACCGCGCCTGATCGAGCATAGCTCCACTTTGTTTAAAGACACTTATGAATAAGATCCGAGTTCTCATTGTTGACGATTCCGCGGTGATGCGGCAGGTGCTAACGGAGATCCTTTCTCATGATCCGGAGATCGAAGTGGTGGGCGCCGCCGCGGATCCGTTTGTCGCCCGCGAAAAAATTCTGCGGTTGAAACCGGATGTGCTGACCCTGGACGTCGAAATGCCGCGCATGGATGGGTTGTCTTTCTTAGAGAAACTCATGCGTGGTCACCCCATGCCGGTGCTGATGGTTTCGTCGCTGACAGAAAAGGACTGCGCCACGACGATTCGCGCGCTTGAACTGGGAGCGGTCGATTACGTTAGCAAGCCACACCTGGATGTACGATCCGGCACGCTCGACCAGGCTGACGAGATTGTGAGCAAGGTAAAGATCGCCGCGCGGGCCCGAGTTCGGCGGCACACGCAGGCCCCGCCAAAGGCCCTGGAATCCGGGATGAAAGCTGCAATCACGCAGCTGAGATCCGTCGGTTTTCGCACCACCCACAAGATAATCGCGGTGGGCGCCTCCACCGGCGGCACAGAAGCCTTGGTCCGTTTGTTGGTGCCGATGCCCGCCGATTCTCCGGCAATCGTCATTGTGCAGCACATGCCCGCCGGCTTCACCACCTCGTTCGCCGCCCGGCTCGAGTTGCTTTGCCGTATGGGGGTGCAAGAGGCGAAAAATGGGGACCGCCTGCTGGCTGGTCACGTGCTCCTTGCACCCGGCAACTTCCACATGGAGGTGAGACGCAGCGGCGTCGAGATTTCCGCCAGAGTCTTCCAGAGTGATCCCGTAAACCGGCACCGTCCTTCGGTGGACGTTCTCTTTCATTCCTGCGCTGAGGTCCTAGGGCCAAATGCCGTCGGCGTGATTTTGACTGGCATGGGCGCCGACGGCGCTCGCGGCTTGCTGGAAATGCGGCAGGCCGGTGCCTACACCATCGCACAAGACGAAGACACCTGTGTCGTATTCGGAATGCCTCGTGAAGCCATTCTGTTGGGTGGCGCTGTACAAGTCGCCGCGCTCGACGACATCCCCGCCGCCGCGCTCAAAGCTGCCGCCCTTCCCTCGGGATCGTCCAAAGCCGCTTCGGTCCGAGGGTGATGAAGCCAGCGCGACGCTCCGAGAGCCGGAATGCTCCATCATCGAGCGCTGCTTCGTGGAAGTGCGCCGCAGAACTCGACCCATGGTCTGCTTTGTCAACGTAGAAAGCGTCGACCGAATCATCTACTCCATCTTCCAGAGGTTCAAACTTGGAATGGAAATCCCGCACCCTCAAACCTATTTACACAAGCAGCTTGACTTCACCATTGCCCCGCCCTTTAGCCTCCCGCCATCGCCTTCTTTACTTCCTCGATCAATGGCGGGACGATGTCGAACAGATTGCCTACGATCGCGTAATCGGCGATTTCGAAAATCGGCGCCTCGGAATCCTTGTTCACTGCGACGATGGTCCGCGCGCCTTTCATTCCGACGATGTGCTGGATCGCGCCGCTGATGCCCAGTGCGAGATAAAGCTTGGGTGCGACGGTTTGACCGGAAGATCCAATCTGCCGATCCATGGGGAGCCAGCCGGAGTCGCAGATGGGGCGGGATGCGGCGAGGTCTCCGCCCAGAGCATCCGCCAGTTGTTTCGCGATTTCGATGTTCTTCTGCTCTTTGATACCGCGACCGACGGAAACGATGATTTCCGCCTGGGTGAGATCGACGGCTTGCTTGGCCTCCTTGAAGACTTCCTGCGGCTTGTTGCGAATTATGCCGTCGGCGATCTGGACATTCACGGTCTCGACCGGGGCCGGATTCGCGGCGGCTTCGGCCTGGTCTCCGCGAAAAGACCCGTTCTGAAAAGTTGCGAACCACGGAGACTCGCTGGTGAATCTGACGTCGGCGGCCAGTTTGCCCTGAAACATCTGCCGGGTGAAAACTAACTTTCCGTTTTCGTAGCGGAATCCGACACAGTCGCTGATGACGGTCCGCCCCAGCACTGTGGCCAGTTTGGGGACGAAATCGCGGACCTGGTAGGTGTGAGGCATCAGCACAAGCTTGGGTTGTTTGGAGGCGAGCCATGGGGCCAGCGCGGCAGCAAATGCGTCGGAGGTATATGGCTCCAGCTTTGGAGACTCGACCGCGTACACTTTCGCCACTTTCTTGGCTGCAAGCTCAGCGGCAATCGAACCGGCGGACGCGCCGAGAACAGCTGCTTCCAAAGTCCAGCCGGTCGCAGCGGCGATGGCCTGGCCGGCGGTGATGGTCTCCCAGGAGACGCGGTTCAGCTTTCCTTCGCGTTGTTCGACGACTACTAAAATCGAATCGGGCATAAAAGGCGGCTCTCATTCCTCAGCAAAAACGACCGAGCTTTGCTCGGCGGACAGCCGAGGGCGGCTGTCCCCACAGAAGCGACTTATTACAGCACCCGCAGTTCGTTTCTCAACTTATCCACTAACTTCTTAGCAATCTCCGATGGCGAGCCTTCGATGTGCTCCGTCTTTTTTGTTTTTTGTGGGATGTACAAGCGCTCAATTTTTTGCAGATTTTCGCCAAACGCCGGCTGCACCTCGGCCAGCGTCACTTTGCGCAGCGGTTTGTTCTTGGCTTGCTTGATGCCGATGAGCGTGGCGTAGCGCAGTTTGTTGATGCCGGACTGAATGGTGAGCACGGCTGGCAGAGGCATATCCACGAACTGAAAAAATCCTGCTTCCAGTTCGCGCTTCACGCGGATGCCGGCGTCGTTTTTTTCAATTTGCATGATGATGGTGGCGTGCGGCCATCCCATCAACTCAGCCAGGATGACTCCGGTCTGCGCGTAACCGTAATCGTCGGATTGCAAGCCGGTGAAAATCAGATCGAACCTTTCGTCTTTGATGGCGGCGGCGAAAGCTTTTGCGGTGTTGAGCGCGTCCAGTCCAACGAAGGCGTTGTCTTCCAGATGGATGGCCCGATCGGCGCCCTTAGCCAAAGCTTCGCGCAGCACCTGCTGTGCCCGGGCGGGGCCGGAGGTGATAACTACAACCTCCCCGCCGTGTTTTTCTTTTTGCCGCAAGGCCTCTTCGAGCGCATAGGCGTCGGGTTCGTTCACTTCATAGGAGACGTCTTCCCGGATCCAGGTACCACTTTCATTCAGTTTCAGCGGTGCATCTTTTTGCGGCACCTGCTTCATGCAAACCAGGATTTTCACCAGATCACCCCTGCCCACGTCAGCGCGAAGTCAAACTGGTCAGTATAAATCACTGCGGGGCGAAGCGGGCGGGCTAATTCCTGCCGGGAGCGGTGTACACGACTATCGATCCGGCAAACCAAGGCCAAGTTATGCGGGTATTTTGGGATCGCTCGTTTTTAGCCCGCTGCCGTCGAGGGGGCGCACGAAGACCCAGACGGTCTTGTCGCGACCGTAGTAAAAAAGTGTAACCATCACGTCGCGCGGATTTTGTTTGAAGGCGAAGTGGTAACGGAACTTGCAGTGGAGCTGGCCCGCGGCGACGCCATCGCGAAACCGTCCATAAAACTCCTTCATATTGGTGCATGGCGCTACTTCACTGAAAAAGCTTTTTCCAATAGCGTCCTGCTTTGTGATGCCCGCCAGTCGTTCCTCATAAGCATTGAACCTGAGCACCCTACCGGTTGAGTCGAGTTGAATCGCGCCATGCGGGAGCGCGTCCAATTCCTGCTCGTTCATCGAATCGATCATTTGCAAATCGCTGATGGTAAATGCAGGTGAAGCTGATGACATAGTGACTCCGCGAAATGAAGTTTCTAAGACAATTCACAGTGCAGGTTCCCGATCTTGCGGGCAAGACTGGTTCCTGGGATCGGCCGCACTTTTGTAACTACCAGTGTGCCGCTTCAATCTAGGCGCAAAACTGCTCTTACTCTTGAGCGTGAATCCGGACACGTTGAGGTTCGGTCTTTTCCGGCTTGAAATCCTGGACCAGCAACCAGACAGTTTGCTTACGGTCGTTGAGAAAAAGCGTAATGGTGACGTCCCGAGGATTCCCTCCGAAAGCAAAGTGGTAGCGGAAGGTGCAGTGCAGTTTGCCGGCGGCGATGCCATCACAAAATCGCCCATAGAAATCCTTCATCTGCGTACAAGGGGCCACCTCGCGAAAAAAGTTCTTCCCGATTACATCCTGCGGCGCCAGACCGGAGAGCCGTGATTCACACTCGTTGTAGCGCAAAATTACGCCTTGGGCGTCGAGTTGAATCACGCCGTAAGGCAAGGCGTCCAATTCCTCTTCGCCCATCGTGCTGATCGTTTCTAGGACAAAGAGTGAAGGGGCAGCGCCCACAGACATGAAAGCTCCTGCGACAATCAATCGAGATTGCCAATCTCATCCTGCGGCTGCAGGTGGCGGGAGGCAAGACCAAGTTGCGAGGAAGAACGACCAAATGGGCAGGGTGCTTCCCGTTTTCTTTCTGGAGACGAAAATGGGAGGGCTTTTGTCCAACGCCGGGAGCGCCTAGTCCGTGAATACTACAGACTGCACGCCGGAGATCTCGAAGCGCTTGCGGCAGCGAATATTCTTGCAGGCCATCAGGTCGTCTTTGCGGAGCATGTAGGATCGTGCTTTGGCAAAGCGGGCGCGATCGCGCTCATCGGCGCGGCCGCCCAGTTGGCGCTTCTTGGTGCGCACCACCCAGGTGACTTCGTACTCGGCGGGCTGGTGGCAGTGGGGGCAGTTCAGGGTTGCGGGCTTCTTTTGCGTGCTCTCGTCGAAAAAGTCTCGTTCTTCCATGGAAGGCGTCGTTGGTCGCTAGTCGTTGGCCGTTCGCCATTCTGCGTATCGATCTTTTCGTATCGATTTCGCTAAGAATGAGTGGCGCTCGAACTTTGAATAGCAATTATTACAGTTTTGCCATGGACAAAGCTATGGCAACATGAGAGCCGGGGTCAAAGCAGCATGGCACGCAAGAAGAAGGCGAAACGGTTTCGGGCGGTGCAGGCGGTGAAGGAATTGGCGCGGGAGCGGCTGGGCGCGCCTCCAACGGAGAAGGTTGTGCCGCACAAGAAGAAAGATTCTGTTAAGCACCGGCCTACGCTGGGAAGGCTGTTGAGCGAAAACGAATAAAGGAAGACATCTCAGCCGCCATACTTCAGCGACATCGGACTACCGGATTGGCTTGACAGCGGCTCCCGAGCCCCCTGCTTCATTCCGCAGGTCGGGTTGGTCCGGGCATATCGTAGTATTGCCCACCCCTCCCCCGGTGAGGAACGCACTTCCCGTAACCTCATTCGGACTGTCGTAGTAGCTGGCGTATAGATTTCCGCTGCCACAGATGCTCAACGCAGTTACCTGGCTCGTGTTAGTGATGGTGACGAGGTTCTGGGAGTCCACGGACCAAGTTACGATGTTCGTAATATCTTTCGTTTCTGGAGGATGTTCATACGTACCCATCGCTTTGAATACGATGCTCGCCCCCACGGAATTGAAAGTTGCCCCCGGAGGTTCGACCTGAATCGATACTAGATGCTGATTGAAGCCACAACTGGTCGTGTTCAACAGGACCGTTGCCGTAGCAATAAGAAATACGATGCTAAGGAATCTCCGGTTCATCAAGAACTCCTGGGATGAAACGATCTGGTTTCAGAACTCGCAAAGGGGGATGGGCCAATTTAGTCCAAAAATGGGGCAAAAAGCAATTGCTAAACCTCCAGATGAGTAACGCCCGTCACTCCTTTACCGCGGCCGCGACCGCTTCGGCGAACTTGCGGATATCCTCTTCCGTGGTATCGAAGGAGCACATCCAGCGCACGATCGATTCCTCCTCCGTCCAGGTATAAAAAAAGTATTGCCGCTTAATTTTTTCGATGGAGTGTCGTGGAATCTGGGCGAAGACGCCGTTGGCTTGCACCTCCCAGACGACTCTGACTCCCGGAATGCGGCTCACTTCTTGCTCGAGCAAACGCGCCATGCGGTTGGCGTGCTCCGCGCTGCGCCGCCACAGGTCATCGGTGAGCAGGGCTTCGAATTGGGCGGCGATAAAGCGCATCTTCGAGGCCAGTTGCATGCTTTGCTTGCGCAGGTAGAGGAAATCCTGGCTCATGGAAGGCTGGAAGAATACGACAGCTTCGCCGCCTAGGATGCCGTTCTTGGTACCGCCGAACGAGAGCACGTCCACTCCGAGATCGCGCGTAGCCTGGCGCAGGCTCTGGCCCAGCGAAGCGGCGGCGTTGGCGATGCGCGCCCCATCGACGTGCAGGAACATGCTGTGCTCATGGGCGAACTGGGCCAGCGCGCGAATTTCTTCCGCCTGGTAGACCGTGCCCATTTCGGTGGACTGCGTAATCGAAATCACGCGGGGCTGGGAATGATGTTCGTCTCCCACTCCGTGGTAGGCGTGGCGCACGGAGTCGAGCGTGATCTTGCCGTCCATATGCGGCAGAGGGATCAATTTGCAGCCAGTGTGCTTTTCCGGAGCGCCGCACTCGTCGGTAAAGATGTGAGCGGAAGCGCTGCACAGGATCGAATGAAAGGAGCGGGTCACGGATTGCAGGCTGAGGACATTCGCTCCGGTGCCGTTGAAAGTAAAGAATACGGCGATGTCTTCTCCGAAATGTTCTTCGAACTTCTTGATCGCGGACCGAGTGTAGGCGTCATCCCCATAGGCCACGACATGGCCCTGGTTGGCGCGAGCGATGGCGGCGAGAATTTCCGGGTGCACGCCTGCATTATTGTCACTCGCGAAACTGCGGGTGGGCGGGGAGGATTTCTGCTCCATCAGGAAACAATGTAGCAGAATCGAAGCGAGTCCGAGCTTGCCCCGGGCCCTCCGGCTCCGGGCAAGTGAGGGGCTGTCCCCGCATCCGTTCTGGAAGCATTTGTTACAGGGATGTAAAAATGTATAATCCTGCGAACGAGGGATTGAGCTCTTGGACTGGGCTGCTGATCGGGGAATCTATTTATGGTTGGAAATCCGGATTCTGAAGACAAGCCGATGATCCCGGACGAGCAAGTCAAGAAGCCTTATATAAAACCATCTTTCCGCTTCGAGCAGGTGTTTGTGACCTCGGCGTTGACCTGCGGGAAGGTTGGGCACCACACATTCCTTTGTCACCATAGGCCTAGCGCATCGTAGCGTCGCACGCCGGAAATAGCGAATTCTGGCGTAGCAGGCAAGAGTCAAAGGCTTCACCACAGGAGACACAGAGGGTCACGGGGGAACGGATTCAGTCGGCTCTCCAATCAGTTCAACCCAGACTGCGTGGCTTTGACCAGAGTGACCCCGGTTTTCGTGGCGTAGTAAATGCTGGAAGCCTCTCCGTCGCTACTGTCGTTGTCGATCACAATTCCACTGACTCCGCCGCTGGCCGGGAGTGCAGTCGCGCTGGCATTTGTGTTGGGGAATCCATTCGTAATGTCGAGGCTCATCACGCAGCCTGCGCTACCGCCCTCGGTGGTAGCGACGCAGTTGTTGGTAACTCCAACGAAAAGAAAATCCTTCTGAAGTGTAGCGTTATAGAACTCGGTGACCGGCGAGGAGTCAGCGGTGCCGGTCGCAAGGGGTGCGGTGGTAGCGTAGGGGCTGCTATTCAAAACGCCACTGGTGTTGAAGCCGATGCCGTAGAGGGTGGGAAGCGTGCCGGTTCCGGTGCCGGCGACGAACATCATCGGCCTTCCCGAGCCGGTGTACCACGCGTTGTTAAAGTCTGGCTCGTAGGGGCCGGTGAATACGTTGGTGGCCTCGCCGACGGGCACGGAGACTGAGCTTGCCATGCTGGTGGGAGTTTGCACGACGATGGCGTTGGTGCCGTTGGAGTTGAAGGTGGCGTAGACCATTTGGTGGGTGCTGTCGATGGTCACGGCATTCTCGGAGGTCGTGCCACTCGCCAAGACCGCGCCGTAGACCACCGAGGGTGAAGTGCCGGTGTCGGTTACGTAGTCGATGCGTCCGTTGCTGTCGGTAAAGAAAACCTTGTTCGAAATGGAATCGTAGATGGGAGTCGACGGGACGGCGTCGATGGGAGCGCTCCATCGGATGGTTGGAACCGCGCTGCCGTCGAACACGTTCACGATCTTATACAGGTATCCGGAACCGCTGCCGGCCGTGCTGTAAGTCGTGACGTAAGCGACGTCGTTGGCGTCGTTTTGCGTAAAAAGAATGAAAGCGGTATTGGTGGAGCTTTGGTTGGTGAGGCCGCCGTCGGGCGATAGCAGCACTCGCTGGTCCACGGCGTTGTTGCCTCCGGCGCTTCCGGGAATCACTGCTGAGGTTGGGCTCGTTCCGTTGGTGCCTGTGGTGCCGATGGTCAGCACGTGGAAATAGGAGCTGCCGCTGATGAGGTTCTCAACGTAGGCAAGCTGAGTCCCATTCTGCGAGATGGCCAACGGGGCGGGCACCTGCCCGGTGCCGGATGCGTAGGCAAACAACACCGTAGGTCCATTTGTGGTGCAGAGCGGAGGTGGCGGCGGCACCGGCGAACCTTGATAGCTGTAAAGATTGTTGTATCCGACGATGTTCGCCTGGCCGCCGGATGCGGGATTTGCGGGAACGCCGATCACAACGAAATCGCTCGTGCAGCTCGGAGGCCCGTTCACGTCATAGGAAAACATCGCAGGGAAGGTCTGGCCTCCGCCGGGAGCGATGCTCAGCTCGAAGGGTGCGCCGGTGGCGTCATTGGTGTAACTGGAGCCGTTATAGTCATCGAATTCGTAGACGTTAGACGCATCGCTCCAGATGTTGATCTCATATCCACTGCCCAGGAAAAGAGGGCCATTGTTATTGATCGCAGGCTGGACTGACGGGTAAAGAAGATCGTCGTACAAGAACTTTCCGCTTGGGCTCGTAGTTTGAGCCGGTCCACCGGGATAGAGCGAGTAGGTGCCAACAGGGCCCGCGGTTACAGTGAGATCGCCACCAGTGGCAAGATAAACGCCATTGCCGTTGTCGGTAGAAGTGAGCGTGCCGTAGCCAGCGTCGCTACCGATCGAGTAGGAGAAGTTGAATAAGGGCTCGAAGGCGGAGGTCGAAGGACTTGCCGATAAGGAAACGTTCCAGTCTCTGCGTCTCTCTTCTTCACGCCAGCCCTCGCCGCGCCAATGATGGCGCTCCCTCCACCACGCCTCACGATGCCGGAGATACCAGTTCTGCAACCAGCGCGGATCTTTTCTGATTTGGCCCATCACGGAAGGATCAGTCGAATCCGGGTAGAGGATATGGTGCTGGGTCCAATCCGAGACGACGGACTGCGGAACCGGTGGCGAGGACTGCGCAACGAGCAATTGCAGACTGCACGCGAAAAAACTGCTTAGGATGAGACTCTTCATGGCTGCTCCCGCGCGTTGGACGACGCTACGGCGAATCTTTCTTAGACCTTAGTGATCTCTAATCTCGCCCGCGCTACCAGCTTGCCGTGCAAAGTAACCAAGGGCAAGGTTACTCGGGTAACCCTGTGATGAAGGCGACGGCGGTTGGAAGTTTACGAGGACAAAGACAAGACGCTGAGGGCGTTGGGAACGACGGTGATCTCCACGGGAAGCGTACCCAAGAGTTCGCCGTCGGCCTCGACGTAAATTTTCTCCTGCTTGGAGTTTTCCTTCTGCCGCGGCGAGAGATCGCCCGCGAGCGCAACGTTTTCACACACGGCTCGGCTGGCGTGGACGAGGTCGATGCCGGGGACGTGGAAGTTGAGACGGAGCAGGGAACGGATGACGTAGGCGAGATAAGCGAGGCGGCTGGCGGTGCGGCAGAGAATGAAGCGAACGTCGGGGCGGTCGAGCGAGGCGCCGGGAGCGAGCTGCTGTAGAACCCCGCCGAAGTGGCGGATGCGGACACCGAGCATTTCGGTGATCAGGGCACGCTGCGGTTGATCGGAGTTTGAATCTGTTTCAATGTACTCGATTTGAAAATGCGGCATGGGGTAGCTAAACCAGAGGTGCCACGCTTTGGCATAGTAGGCGGCCATCCCCATGCGCTGTTTGGTTCCGGGAGTGAGGGCGTGGAAGAGAGCAGCGTCCACGCCGGCGCCGGCGGCGATGACGAAGTAGCGAGTGCAGCGGTTGTTATCGAAATCCTGACACTGGATTTTTCCCAGCGCGATGCGCCGGGAGGTGGCGCGCAGAGCGGCTTTCGCGGCGCCCACGATATTCATGGGCAGGCCGAGATCGTGGGCCAGCGCGTTGGCGGTGCCCATGGGGAGGATGGCCAGGGCGACGGGAGTGTTGGCGAGCACTTGAACGATGTTGTGGATGGTGCCGTCGCCGCCGCAGGCGAAAACGGTATCGCAACCGGCGAGCACGGCCTGGCGGGCTTTTTCCTCGGCGTGGGCGCGGGAGTGAGTGAAGATGAGATGGGCATCGACGTTGGCGTCGCTGAGGATGGCGAGGACGGTGTTCAGTTCGGACTCGCGCCGGTGGCGGCTGCCGCCGGAATCTGGGTTATAGAGCAGGGCTGCCTTGCGCATGAGCGATGGAAAAAGGATTGTACTTTGTAGCATGGGATTTATGTGCGGGTAACGCAAGGGCCGTCTTGATCTTCGGCGGTCTGGTCCCTTCGAATCGAGTAAGCCAGGTGGGGGAGGCCGAAAGTAATCGCTTCCTTCCAAATCGTCATGCCGTTTTTTTCCGCGACGCGGCGTGAGGGCAGGTTTTCTGGGCGGATAAGGGAAATCAGATGCTCGACCGGAAGCCGGGCGAATCCGTAGTCGCGACAGGCGCGCGCCGCCTCCGTGGCGAACCCCTGCCCCCAGTGGTCGCGGCGGACATGGTATCCGGTCTCCATCTCACTCACGCCATCGACTGCCTGGACGGCCAGACCGCAATCGCCGATGAGGTCTTTATTCGATTTCAGAATCATGGCCCAGAAACTATGGCCGTCTCTGGCGTAGCGGCGACGGTTGCGGGCGATCCACTCTTCGACTCCGGCGCGATCAAAGGGAGCGGGATAGAAGCGCATGGTTTCGGGATCGGAGAGGATGCGGGCGAGATCGTCCGCATCGGCCGGGGAGAATTCGCGCAGAACCAGGCGTGGAGTTTCGAGGATATGCTTGGCTTGCGAAATGTGTTAGCGCTCCAGTCTTCCGAACTATAATCTGCGCGATGGCTGCTAAGAAAGATATCGAAAAGAAGATCGAGGAGCTTCGCGAGGAAATTCGCCATCACGAATATTTGTATTACGTTCTGGACCAGCCGGAGATCGGCGATGGCGAATTCGACAAGCTGATGCGGGAGTTGAAGGATCTGGAGGCGGCGCATCCGGAGCTGCTTACCGCGGATTCTCCCACGCAGCGGGTTGGCGGCAAGCCGCGCGAAGGGTTTATGAAGGTGCGGCATTCGTCGCCGATGCTGTCGCTGGACAACACTTACAACGAGGAAGAATTGCGCGACTGGGAGCGGCGGGTGCACGAACTCAGCGGGCGCAACGACGTGGATTACGTCTGCGAACTGAAGCTGGACGGCATGTCGCTGGCGTTGATCTATGAAGATGGCAAGCTGGCACGCGGCATTACGCGCGGCGATGGAAGCGTGGGCGAAGATGTGACTTTGAATGTGCGCACGGTGCGGTCGGTGCCGCTTTCGATTGCGAAAGAGAAGCTAAAGAAGGCTGGAATTCCTGCGAGTTTCGAAGTCCGCGGCGAACTGCTCATGCCGACGGCCGCGTTCAAGAAATTAAACGAAGAGAGGGAACGGGCTGGGCTGGCGACCTTTGCCAATCCGCGAAACTTTACCGCGGGAACCGTGCGGCAACTGGACTCCAGCGTTACGGCTTCGCGGCCGCTCAGTTTCTTCCCCTACATTCTGCTTTCGAACGGGCGAACCTACTTCGATCGACATTGGAAGACGCTCGACGCTCTGGAAAAGGCTGGATTCAAGGTCAACCCTCACCGCAAGTTGGTGCATTCGATGGAAGAGGTCTGGAAGTTTATCCAGGAGTGGGAGGGCAAGCGCGATTCACTTGAGTACGAGATTGATGGAATCGTGATCAAAGTGGACAGCACGGCGCTGCAGGACGAACTGGGATTCACCGGGAAGGCGCCGCGATGGGCGATTGCTTATAAGTATGCGGCGCGGGCGGGAATTACGCAGTTGCAAGACATTCGCGTACAGGTGGGGCGAACCGGCAAGCTGACTCCGGTGGCTGTGTTGACGCCGGTTTTGATCGGCGGAACCACGGTGAGAAATGCCACACTGCATAACATGGACGAAATAGAACGGCTGGGGGTGAAGATCGGCGACTGGGTGCAGGTGGAACGCGGCGGAGATGTGATTCCGAAGGTCGCAAAGGTGATCGAGGATAAAGATCATCCACGCGGGACGACGAGTTTTGAGATGCCGGAGAAATGTCCGGTATGCGGGACCAAGATCGTGCGGAGCGAAGGCGAAGTTGATTATCGTTGTGTGAACGCGAATTGCCCGGCCAAGTTGCGCGAGACGATTCTGCATTTCGCTTCGCGCGGGGTGATGAATATCGACGGCATGGGCGACGCGCTGGTGAACCAGCTTACCGAGCGCGGGTTGGTGAAGAACGTTGCGGACATTTACAAACTGACCAAAGCCGATCTCCTGAGCCTGGAACGCATGGGGGAGAAATCGGCGCAGAACATTTTGAATGAGATTGACAATTCGAAAAAGCTGCCGCTGGAGCGCGTGATCTATGGACTAGGCATTCGCATGGTGGGAGAGCGGACAGCTGAATTTCTGGCGGAGCATTTTGGATCGATGGAGGCGGTGGAAAAGGCCGGCGTCGACGAGTTGCAGGATGTGAATGAAGTGGGGCCGCGCATCGCGGAGAGCATTGTGGAATTTTTCAGCATTGCTGCGAACCGCAAGCTGGTGGAGAGGTTGCGCGAGGCGGGGCTCACGTTAACTGGACAGAAAAAAGAACGCGGAACGAAGCTCGCAGGCAAGACATTTGTGCTGACGGGCACGCTGGCTCATTTCACTCGCGATGAAGCCAAGAGGATGATTGAGGACGCGGGCGGGAAAGTCTCGGGATCGGTCAGTAAGAAGACGGATTACGTGGTGGCGGGCGCCGATGCGGGGTCGAAGCTGGATAAGGCGAAGGAGTTGGGGGTGAAGGTTATCGGCGAAAAGGAGTTGGAAAAACTGCTGAGCCTCGGCGAGGTAGTACCATGAATATCCCGCATACGGTGCGGGATATTCATGGTACTATATTTTGGTGATCGAACGTTATGCCGACCTTTTGCTGGTGCGTGCGGCCTTGCGCCGCAGTCGCGTAGTCGCTCTTCTGGGGCCGCGGCAGTGCGGCAAGACCACCCTGGCGCGGCAGTTCGTTGCGCCCGACTCGCTCCGCTATTTCGACCTGGAGGATCCGCAAAGCCTGGCCCGGCTGAGCGAGCCCGATACCGCTCTGCGCCCGCTGAAGAAGCTGGTGGTGATCGACGAGATTCAGCGGCGCCCCGACCTTTTTCCGCTTTTGCGCGTGCTGGCAGACCGCTCGCCCCTGCCCGTGCGATTTCTCATTCTGGGTAGCGCGTCGGAAGACCTGCTGCGGCAATCCTCGGAAACACTGGCGGGCAGGCTCGAAACCGTCCCTCTGGAGGGTTTCCGTTTGGCGGACTTGGGGGCTGCCGCGCAAAGCCGGCACTGGCTGCGCGGCGGCTTCCCGCTGGCTTACACGCCACGCCGGGAAGCGGATTCGGTAAGCTGGCGGCGGCAATTTCTTCAGACTTTTCTGGAACGCGATCTTCCGCAACTTGGCGTCCAAATTCTAGCCCTGGCCTTGCGACGCTTCTGGAATATGGTTGCTCATTACCATGGCCAGATTTGGAATGGGGCGGAACTGGCCCGCGCTCTGGCGGTGAACGAATCCACGGTGCGCCGCTATCTCGACCTGATGACGGGAGTTTTCATGATTCGGCAGCTGCCACCGTGGTTCGAAAATCTGGGCAAGCGGCAGGTGAAGGCGCCGAAGGTTTATGTTCGCGATAGCGGGTTGCTGCACTCGCTGCTGGGCATTACGAATCAACTTGATCTTGAAAACCATCCGAAGGTAGGAGCTTCGTGGGAGGGTTATGCGGTGGAGGAAGTGCTGAAATCGTTTCGTCCTGACGAAGCTTACTACTGGGCGACCTACAACGGAGCGGAGTTGGACTTGCTGCTCTTCAAGAATGGACGCCGCATCGGCGTCGAGTGCAAACGCGCCGACGCGCCGGCGTTGACACCGTCCATGCGGACTGCGCTTGCCGATCTCAAACTCGATCATCTTTATGTTTTGTATCCGGGGGATAAGGCGTATTCGCTGGGGAAGCGAGTCGAGGTCGTGCCGTTGGCAAAATTTGTGAAGGCGAAATAAAGGTCGGCTCGCTGATTGACGGCAGCGATCGAAAGAATTTAATGCCGCATTTCACCATGAATATCCCGTACACTATGCGGGATATTCATGGTACGGGATGGAGAGAGCTAGTCAGGATTGCAGGAATGTAGCCGTCATTCTCTTCCATGTTTCCTGCAGCGTCTCCGGCAGAATCCTCGTCTCGCCCACCACCGACATGAAATTCGCATCCGCGATCCAGCGCGGCAAGATGTGCATGTGGATGTGTCCGGCGATGCCGGCCCCGGCGGCTTTGCCGATGTTCATGCCGAGGTTGATGCCGTCGGGGTGATAGAGTTCGCGCAGGATGGATTCCATGCGTTGCGAAAGCTGCATCATTTCTGTCGCGGCCTCGGGCGGGAGTTTCCTTAGTTCATCCAGATGCTGGTAGGGAACGACCATCACATGGCCGGGCGTGTAGGGATAGGCATTCAGAATGATGAAGCAATGCTTGCCGCGATGGACAATGAGGGTTTTCTCATCGTCGTTCGCTTCTACCGCGTTGCAGAAGACGCAGCCGACGGATTTCTCCGCGGTCGAGACGTAGGCGTAGCGCCAGGGAGTCCAAAGGTAATCCATTGCAAGGGGCAGGGTAGCAGATGGGCGGCGGGCAATGAAACTGGAAGCGATTGCGAGGAAGCGATAGAGAGAGCTGTGCAGAACCAAATGCAGCGTTACTCAAAAATTTTACAGATTGAAACACTCCAGTAACATGCAACATTTAAGTTTGACACTGTTTGCGACGCGTTGCTATAGTCGAGGAGTTCCCTTTGGACGCGGGTTTCTGTACAACGTCCGGCAGCTGGGATTGTCCAAGCTCACTCGCCAGGGTGAGCCCACCACAACCAAACGACTCATCCAGCAGTCCGCCAAGCAGACCCCGCATCTTCCCCGCACCCAGTGCGAGGATTCAGCAGAGAGGCTTAATCTTGTCCGACCACACTCACAACTTCGAATCAAACAGCGCCGTCGCAACCGAAAACGAACCGACGACATCCGAGCCAACCTTAACCGACCACCATACGGCCCAGCCCGCGGATTCCGACGCGCAGTCAGCGGAGCCGCAGCACGTCGAACCAGCACCTGCCAAAGCTTCCGTCACCGAGTCCGCTGAAAAAACACCGCAAGCCGCGAGTGTTTTAGAGGACAAGCTTGCCGATGAAAAGCACGGCATCGATGACTTTGCCTCGGCGCTGGAAAACTTCACCACCGAGACCGAAGAGGCCGTGGGCGAAGATCGCGTGATTAAGGGAACGGTGCTCAAGCTGACGGCGACCCATGCGGTGGTGGATGTGGGTACGAAGTCGGAAGGCATGTTGCCACTCTCGGAAATTCTGGATCACGAAGGTAATCCGAAGTTCAAGCCGGGCGACGAAATCGATGTGATGCGCGAGAAGGGCCACACTGAAGAAGGGTATGTAAACCTTTCTCATCAAAAAGCTGCCCGCATTCATGCCTGGGACGAAGTGGAAAAAGCATACAACGAAAAGAGGCCGATTCAAGCGACCGTGATTGAACGTACCAAGGGAGGGTTGACGGTCGACATCCTGGGCGCGAGAGCGTTCTTGCCGGGATCGCAGGTGGACCTGCGGCCCATCCGCAATCTCGAGGGCATGAAGGGTCAAACTCTTGAAGTGACGGTGATCAAGCTCAACAAGAAGCGCGGCAACATTGTGGTTTCGCGCAAAGAGTTGCTGGAAGGCGAGCAGACCGAGAAGCGCAGCAAGACTCTTGAGCATCTGGAGGAAGGTTCAATCCTGACCGGCATGGTGAAGAACCTGACCGAGTATGGAGCTTTCGTGGATCTCGGCGGACTGGATGGGCTGTTGCACATTACCGATATGTCATGGGGAAGGCTTACCCATCCGCGCGACCTGGTGAATGTGGGCGACCAGATTCAGGTGAAAGTGCTGAAGTACGACAAAGACAAGCAGCGGGTTTCGCTGGGATTCAAGCAGTTGACGCCCGATCCGTGGCTCGACGCGGAGCATCGCTATCCGGTGAGCGCTCATGTATCGGGACGCGTGATCAGCGTGACCGACTACGGCGCTTTCGTCGAACTGGAGCAGGGAATCGAGGGACTGGTTCACGTCAGTGAGATGACTTGGTCGAAACGGATGAAGCATCCTTCGAAGCTGGTCAACGTCGGCGATCAAGTGGAGTGCGTGGTTCTGAATGTAAATCCAACGGAGCGCCGCATCTCTCTGGGCATGAGGCAACTGGCGACCAATCCCTGGGATGCTTTGCATGATAAGTATCCGGTGGGCATGGTGGTGGAGGGCCGGGTGCGCAATCTCACCGATTTTGGCGCATTCATCGAAATCGAGGACGGAATCGATGGCTTGGTCCACGTCAGCAACCTAAGCTGGACCAAGCGGATCAAGCATCCTTCCGAGGTGCTGAAAAAAGGCGACCGCGTGAAGGCCGTAGTGCTCGCCATTGAGCCCGACAAGCGGCGGCTATCTCTGGGCGTGAAGCAACTGCAGCCCGATGTTTGGGAAACTTTCTTCGAGACCCACCACGTGGGCGACGTGGTTCATGGCAAGGTGCTACGAGTCGCGGCGTTCGGCGCATTTGTGGAAATTGCGGAGGGAGTGGAAGGTCTCTGCCACAAATCGGAGGCAGTCGATGGAAACGGCCAGCCCTTGCACCTTGAGCCGGGCGTCGAACACGATTTCAAGATCATCAAAATGAGCGCGGAAGACAAGAAGGTAGGACTGAGCATCCGGGCAGTGGGCGAAGAGGCTTCACGATCTGAGGTGGAGGCTTACAAGCAGCCTGTCTCCAGCACCAGTTCCACCATCGGCGAGTTAATCTCGTGGAAACGCGCCAGCAACGAAGGCAACTGACCGCTCCTGTCATCGCGAGCGAGTGTCATCCTGAGCGCAGTATCAGCTTCGCGATTAGCGAGGCTGGTACGGATTCGAAGGATCCTATTCCGTTCGCGCTGCCTCTAGCTTTTCCTGGAGTTTCCTCCTCGATCCGGTTTGGCCTCGCTCCCTACCCTGATCTAAAATCATTAGTTTGCCTTTCAACATCTGTTCCTAGTAAGGAGTATTCGTTTGCCAGAAAGTATTTACGACGTCGCTATCATCGGGAGCGGGCCCGCGGGCTATACCGCGGCCATTCGAGCAGGCCAGTATGGACTGAAGACAGCTCTCATCGAAAAAGATGGATTCCTGGGCGGTACTTGCCTGCACGTGGGTTGCATTCCCACCAAGGCGCTGCTGTTTAACGCCGAGCTCTGGGACCACCTGAAAGATGCCAAGGAATTCGGAATCGAAGGCGTGAACGAGCGCAAGCTCAATTGGGCTTCCATTCAGGAGAGGAAGTCGAAGATTGTCGCCAAGCACACCAAGGGCCTGGAATTCCTGATGAAAAAGAATAAGGTCGAGACTGTGAAAGGCTACGGAAAACTCACGGGTCCGGCGAAGGACGGGATTCACTCGATCGAGATTGCAAATGATGGCAAGAGCAGTATCCTGAAAGCCAAGAATATTATTCTGGCCACCGGCTCGGAAGCTCGCATGTTGCCGGGTCTCGAAGCCGATGATCGCGTATTAACCAACATCGAAATCCTCGCTTTGAAAGAATTGCCGAAGTCGCTGGTGATGGTTGGAGCTGGCGCGGTGGGAGTTGAATTCGCTTCGATCTATCGATCGTTCGGGGTGGAAGTCACCATCGTGGAAATGCTTCCGCGCCTGGTGCCGATTGAAGATGAGGAAGTCTCAAAAGAGTTGGCGCGGGTTTATCGCAAGCGTGGCATCAGCTTCCACACCGGGGCGAAGGTTGAGAAGATCGAGAAAACAAAAACCGGTATCGCGGTAACCATCAGCGTGGATGGAAAGCAGCAAAAGCTTGAGGCGGAGAAAATTCTGATCGCGGTCGGACGAAAACCGCGCACGGAAAATGTTGGCTTGGAAAAAACGAAAATAAAACCGGAACGCGGCTTCATCCAGGTTGATTCATGGATGCACACTGCCGAGCCCGGAGTTTATGCCGTAGGGGACATCGTGCTCGGATCACCACAACTGGCGCATGTCGGATCGATGGAGGCATTGGTGGCCGTGGCGAAGATTGCCGGGAAGCCATGCAAGCCAATTAATCCAGAGCACATCCCGGGAGCGACGTATTGCCATCCTGAAATCGGCAGCGTAGGGCTGACCGAAACTCAGGCACGCGAGGCCGGATACAACCTCAAGGTCGGAAAGTTTCCGTTCACTGCGAACTCGCGGGCGTCCATCGTCGGTCAGCACGATGGATTCATCAAAATAGTGTCGGATGCCGATTACGGAGAAATTCTTGGTGTCCACATTATCGGCCCACAGGCGACGGAGTTGATTGCCGAAGCGGTCGCGGCCATGGAACTCGAAGCGACCGTGGAGGACTTAATGTGGACAATCCACGCTCATCCGACGCTGGCGGAGGCTATGCTGGACGCATCCAACAGCGTGTACGGCATGGCGATCAATGCTTGATGCATTAAAGCCGTCAACTTTAACTAAGCCGATTTAGAGCGCACAGCAGCTTTTTATGAATGACTTCGAATGCGTGGTCCCTATCTTGAATGTTAAGAGCTTTGCGGCGGCAATGGACTACTACGTCAACCAGCTTGGTTTTCGTAAGAAATGGGATTGGGGCGATCCGCCAACCTTTGGTTGCGTGACCCGCGGCAAGGTTGAGATTTTTTTCTGCGAAGGAGCGCAAGGAAAGCCGGGCATGTGGATGTCCATTTTTACCGAGGATGTCGATGCGCTGTACAAGGAGTATCAGCGCAGTGGCGCGATCATTCGCCAGCCCCCGACCAATATGCCGTGGAGTACGCGGGAAATGAATGTGGAAGATCTTGACGGGCACCACCTTCGGATGGGCAGCGATTCCACGGGTCCGGCAGATGAGGAAGGATTGAAGCGGTTGGTCGAAGTCGAGCAATCTTCAGCGCGATAACTCTCAGCTTCGCTCGCCAAAGTAATTTGATCTCCATCATCCAACTCGGCACGGTCGATTACGCAACCGGCTTGCGTCTGCAGCAGCAGTTAGTGGCTCTGCGCAAAGAAGAGAAGATCGGCGACGTTCTGTTGCTGCTGGAGCACTCGCCGGTGATCACTCTCGGCCGCAACGCGAAAGCCGCAAACGTGATCGCAACGCCGGAACTCCTTACGCAACGCGGCGTGGAGCTTTTCGAGTGCGATCGCGGTGGCGATGTCACTTTTCACGGTCCGGGACAGATCGTGGGCTATCCGATTTTTGACCTGCGCGGATTCGCAGCTCCCGACGGAAAACGTAAAACTCTCGGTGTTATCGACTTCGTGCGTCGTCTTGAAGAAATCATGATCCGCACCTGCGCGGACTTTGCCATCCCGGCGAAAAGAATCCCTGGCCTGACTGGCGTCTGGACGGCCGCACAAAGCCGCAATGCTCATGTGGAGACAGCCGTCTCGGCTGTCCAGCGAAGCGAAGCGAGCAGGCGGGAGAGAGGTGGGGAAGGGCACGACTTCAGTCGTGCCGAAAAACAGGGGGAGCGACAATCGGCTTCACCCGCTGAGGTTCGCTCGGAGGCCAAAATCGCGGCTCTCGGCATTCACATCTCGCGTTTCGTGACCTCGCACGGCTTCGCCCTGAATGTGAATACCGATCTGAGCTTCTTCGATCTGATCATTCCCTGCGGCATCGCGGGCAGGACAGTGACTTCGATGCAAAACGAACTGGGGAGATCGCTGGACTTGAATCCTGTTGCAGAATCGATCTCGCGCAATGTTGGCAGGATTTTTTCCAGCCAGATTCTCTGGGTGGACACTCTCGACGCTCTGCTTGGGCGTTCCGTGGGGGTTCCGCTCATACTGCCGGCTAACCTTCGCTTGCCTGGCGCGGGTTCCGCAAAAGTGGGGTAAAATCTGGCTTTCGAAGAACTTAGATACCGCTGGTGAACTATAAGCCGGGCGGGGCGCCGGATGGGGATCTGGTGTCGGTGGAAGTGCGGTGAGGGGTTGGGGCCGGTTGTATCTCTGCTGTGGAATTCTCCGGCAAAATAAATTTGGTTGAAAAGCTTGCGAGGGATTTGAGTCCGCGGATTTGGCGGATATCCAGATCAAATTTATTTTCGCTGAATGGGCTGAAAGTCTTGCTGGGCGCGGGTTCCGCAAAAGTCGGGTTGGTAAAATCTGGTTTTTAAAGAACTTAGATACCAAAATATTGAGAACATGCGGCTTAGCGGGACGGTTTCGCGCTGGGCGAAGTGTCACTGCCTCGGTGATCATTACTGAATTATTTTGTGGGGGCAAGGTTGGATGTCACATGGGGGTGTGGAAAAGTGCGGGAGTGGCGGTCGAAGGCTGCATTGCTCGCGTCGGCCTCAGCTTTACGGCCTCGCCGCTTCGCGCCAGTCTTGTCCTGATTCCGTAACGGGAATTGGGGAACCGCCGGCGATGGGCAAAGGGCGGCGGACTGGAAGCCAGCTCTATCTCCCATTATTGGCTGAGCTTACGGCGACCTTCTGCTTTGTTGTTGCGATTTCCGGAAGAAGGCTGAGGGAAGGCCTTTTCCTCGTCGTGTCTGTGCTAGAGAGTAGGGTGTTTTGCACTTCTACCCCAAGGAGACTTCGATGAGGCTTAGGGTGCTAGGTTACGCGTTAGCGGCTGCAGCGGTCGTATACAGTTCGCTGCAACTCATCGAACCCCCACAAAAGGTAAATGCATACGGCTCGGGATGTTGCTTTTCAAGCTCTGATTGCAAAGTTCCAGGTCAGTCTTGTACATATTGTCAAAAAGCCTGCAGCGACAGTAACTACGGAGTTTGCGGAAACGCCCATCAATGCCCACCAGGGAATTGAGGTTTTTTAATTTGAGTTCGCGGCGCCTTCGGGTCACGGTGTTTCTTGGTTGCCTACTCGTGGGCGTGCAATTTCCGTGTTGTGGGCAGACATCGCACGTAACCAAAGCCGCTGCATCGGACAAGGTAGCCTTGTTACTCATTCGTGACTCGAAGTCCCTTCCCCCGGAGTTTGCAGCGGATGTTGTTCTGCAGGTCCTTGAGAGCGGTGCTTCATTGACTGCTTCCCAAAAAATTGGGGCTCTTAAAGCAGGCTTTGACGAAGCTGCGCAGGACCAGGATGATGTTCTACGTAGGCCTTGGGGAGCGAGCGCGGAGGAAACGTCAGAAGGCTTGCACGCGATCGCTCTATCAGCTGCTCAGCTGGACAGAATCTCTCAACAAGCTAGAGCCGTCGAGTATATGGCTGAGATTGACCCCGAGCTCGCCAAACTCAGGCTCGGGGCGATTAGCCCCCCCCGTTTGGATCCTATACCTTGCAAGGCGACCTGGATTTACTTGCCGGACGCATACTATAACGCTGTTGCTAAGGTGATAGGAACGAGCTTCTCTCCGGAGGAGATTTCTGCTGGTCGACGAGCGGAGCTTTTGACGTCGGTGGCGAACGGGGTCGTCTCGCACTCCCAGTTGCTGCCGGTTACCCGTCTCCTTGCCTCCGCCGATCTGTCTGGTGCAGAGTTGGCTAGCGTCCTTTCCTCATACATATATGCCTTGGATCGTCTTCGTGGTGATGCACACTCCTTCTACTGGACGGCGGGCCGGAATTCAGTCGACGAATTCGCTGCCTTGGTATCGCGATTAGACAGTCAGGGCATCGGGGCGCTTCCACTCATCACTTCAATCCGAAGGTACATCGTTGCCAACTTCAATACAATGCCATGTTCTCCCCTTGAATCGCCGAATGACGGCAAGTTACCGGTTGCGGTGCAGGATTTCAACAATAAGTTTTCAAAGCACCTAAATGCCGCGGGTTTGTCCCTAATTACCGGTGAGGAAATTGAGGGCGCGGTGCAAGACACTGCCCCAGCAGAGGTGGCGCCTCCTCGCTGGGAATCAAAGGAGATGTCTGACCTGATTCTGTCATTGCAAAAATTGCCGGACATGCCCAGAGAAAACTCTGCGATCGAAGCGAGATACAAGGATTATTTGCTGCAGTTGAACGGGTGGTCCAACCGGAGCGAGCCTGAAAGTGATTTTTTTCACCAGAAAGCCATGCTCTATTTCGGAGTGATTGAAAGGCTAGGTCCCTCGGCGATGCGCACGAACGTCTTGATCGATTTCGTCAAGTTCTTGGAACAGAATTCTTATCATCAGGTCAGCAGAGTGGATTGGTTTTTCTACGCCAGGAGACTCCTTAACCTGGGCGCTCGACCTGCTGAAAGGGCCGACGTCGTATATGCTCTGGTCAGCTCCGGTGATCCGGTTTTGAGTATTTACGGCCGCCTAGAGCTGTGGAAGGGCATGCACGCGTCCAGCCAAGTTTCGGTTTCAACTAAGACTACCCGCTAGGAAATCAACCCTAGGAGATCCCCTATGGATACAGGCTTAGAAAAAAGGTTAGAGAATGCGACCGTTTGGGTCGCATCCGTGCTCCTTCTCGCGTCGGTTACAGTGAACGTTGTACAGTCCCGTCGAATCACCACGTTAAGATCACGGCTAAGGAGTTTGAATTACGCGAATGACCTACAGATTGGCTCTAGGGTACCAGATATTATGGGCCTGACTTCTGACGGCAAGGCTCAGACTCTGCGCTTTAAGGACGCTAACCTACCAACTGCGCTCTACGTTTTTGCTCCACAATGTGGTTGGTGCAAGAAGAATCTGCCGAATCTTCATGCGCTGATTGACGGCTGTGCTGGCCGTTTTCTGCTCGTGGGTAGCCCTGAGCAGTCAAGATCTGAAGGAATATCAGGAAACGGAAAAGCTTAATATGCCAGTGTATGCGGATATCAAACCGGAAGTGCGCGCCGCGTGTCAGCTCGGTAGTACTCCCGAGACTATTGTCGTATCCCCGGACAACAAAGTCATGCGGGTCTGGCATGGCGCATACGAGAACGGGGTCAAGCAAGAAATCGAAAAGTTTCTCCAAGTGCATCTGCCGGGGTGTTGCGAGCGTAATTAATTTCGGGGAGGTGCGGAGGTCCCCGGCCAACGCACTTTCAAACTCCGCTCTGGGGTTGCTTTTTGGGCGCGATGCGGTCATCATTACGTCCCCGGCAGATTGCCGATCCCAAGCAGGAGTCAGCAGCATGAAACGTCCCTTTGAAGTTTGCCCAGTCATCGTTCTAAGTCTGTTCGTACAGGGCCTGATCGTTCCCCCAGCTTCCGCGCAGACCAGCGTCGAGTCGGTATTCAACGGGCACAGAATTATTATTCCGGCCTCGAGCATTCCGCAGGCCGGGCGGCATCACACTAATTACTTTTTTGTAGATTCCGACAAGCCGTCCAGCAAACCGCCATCGGGCGTGGAGACACCGGGCTCGGTTGCGTGCGTGTACGAGTTGGTGGCGGGGCCATCGGGCTGCCCGGTTGCGACCAGCACGGCTGTCCCAACTGGTGGATGGGGCGCGATTGCGCTGGTGGACGCGGGGTACTATCCCACGGCGGCGACCGATCTGGCGGCGTTTTCGAGCTATTACGGGATTCCGCAGGCTGACTTCGAGCAAATCTGGCCGGGCACAACGCGGCCTCCGGTAGAAGCGGGGTGGGAGGTCGAAGAGGCGCTGGACATTGAGTGGGCGCACGCCATGGCGCCTCAGGCCAAGCTCTACCTCGTGGTGTCAGCCCTGTGCAACACGGGAACTTGCGCCACCGATCCGTTTTGGGATGCGGTGCAGCTGGCTGCCGAGACGGTGGCCGCGGCTGGAGGCGGCGTGGTCAGCATGAGCTGGGGCGACCCGGAGTGGAGCACGGAAAGCAAGGAAGACGCTCTGTTCACCAGCAAGAAAGTCGTCTTCTTCGCCGCCGCTGGCGATGGGGGCCTGGACAACAGCATTTATCCGGGAGCGTCTCCCAATGTGGTGGCGGTGGGTGGAACTTATTTCAACCGCAATGGGGCGGGCGACTTCGTGAGCGAGCAGTATTACACCGGGGGAGGCGGCGGGGACATCAGTCCGTATGAGCCGCGGCCGAGCTATCAGAACGGGGTCGAGAGTGTGGTAGGAAGCCACCGTGGCTATCCCGATGTGGGTTCGGATTTCTGCTGTGCTGCCATTTACCTGGAGGGCGGGTGGACGTCGGTCGGGGGGACGAGCTGGGCCTCGCCAACCTTTGCCGGGATTGTGAATGCCGCTGCCAGCAAGGCGAAAGGAAGCGTGGCCGAACTCACCAAGATGTATGACGTGCTGGCCAATCCCACCCAATACGCCGCCGATTTCTACGACATCACGAGCGGCGACTCGCTGTGTATTGTGGGGTTTAATGAGTGCGATGGAATTGGGTCGCCTCGGACTTACGCGGGGAAATGACGCGTGGAGCAAGATGTGAGCGTGGGCCGTTCGAGAATGATTTTGGGTTGAGGGGGGTTATCTCATTTCGGAGAGACGCGAACGCCGGGAAGACCGGGGACAGACCGACATTTTGCGCGGTGGCCGCTCCGCATGCACAGGTTGGGGAGTATGATTTTTTCATTCGAAGCGCTGGTCCCTTGCCTTGTCGAGTTCCGCCACCTAGCGCTTCCCTGTTCGACGCACTGGTTTAGCCGAACTTTCTCTTCCAGGGCAAGTCGAAGGCGTTCCCGAGAAGTGGATGAATCAAGGCCTCGGAATCTTGGTAACCGAAGTCGTTGACTGATACGGCCACTCGTAAGTTGCTCTTTGCCAAGGAGCAAGATCATAGTATTTCTGGAGCGGCTGCCCCCTGCTTTGATCCCGCCGTCCGTTTCACAAGCTGACAGGCATTCCTACGATCCTATGTCCGACATTCGATGTATCGGTATTGCCACGGGAGGCGGAGATGCGCCCGGTTTGAACGCCGTGATTCGCGCCGCCACCAAAGCCGCAATTCTCAAGTATGGATGGAGAGTGATCGGCATCCCGGATGGCTTTGACGGATTGATTTGGCCGGAAAAGTCCTTCGAGCTGACCCTTAAAACAGTGAGCGGAATTCTGCCGCGCGGCGGCACGATTCTCGGCACCACCAATCGTGGCGATCCTTTCCACTACAAAAAAGTCGTCAAGGGCAAAGAAGTGTCATGCGATATTTCCGGCAAGGTGGTGGCCAACGCTGCGAAACTGGGCATTGACGCGGTCATCACCATCGGCGGCGATGGATCGCAGAAGATTGGTTATGAGCTATCGAAGCAAGGGCTGAAGATGGTCGGCGTCCCGAAGACCATCGACAACGATCTTTCGGCCACCCAAGTCACCTTTGGGTTCGATACCGCGCTGCACACGGTCACCGACGCCATCGATAAAATTCATACCACCGCTGCTTCGCATCATCGCGTGATGGTGGTTGAGGTGATGGGTCGCGATTGTGGCTGGATCGCTCTGGAGGCTGGGATTGCGGGCGGCGCCGATGTAATCCTGATTCCGGAGATTCCATTCACAATAGCAAGCGTCTGCCATCAAATCGCGGAACGCGAAAAAGTTGGCAAGGATTCCACTGTCGTGGTGGTGGCGGAAGGCGCGAAAACGCCGCCGGAGCTGAAAGAGAACCGGCGCGCCAGTTCGATCGGCAATCTGCTGGGCAATGCCATCGCCGCGGGTACTGGAAAAGAGGTGCGGGTGAGCGTGTTGGGGCACATCCAGCGCGGAGGAACGCCGTCCCCTTTTGACCGCATTCTGGCGACGCGCTTCGGGGTGGCGGCGGTCGACCTGATCGCAGCCGGAGGCTTCGGCATGATGGTAGCGCTGCACGGCGATTCCATCGTCTCGGTGGATGTGGCCCACGCCATTGGTCATCTGAAATCGGTGAATCCGAATGGCGAGATTGTGCGCACCGCCAAGGCTGTAGGCATTGGCTTCGGGGATTAAGGCTTCGCCGCAGCGCGAAAAGTTTTTGGTCGCGGGGCTCCCGAGTTACCTTGGTAACTTCCCTCTTTGCTTTTCAGGTTTTAATGCTTACGAATTTCTTTCCTGGATCGACGGTCATGAATGTATTGGGATTGTGTCTGGTGGTGCAGTTGTGCCTGGGGCTCGGCGTAGTGGGACTGTTTTGGCCGGAGAAGCTGATGTCTTTCTTTGAGGTCCTGATTCCCTGGATTGCCAGCTATCGCGTGGTTCGGGCCAACAGTATCGCCGCCATTGGATTGTCAATTCTGCTTTTCGCCCGCCTGCTGCTCGGCAGTCTCTAAGATCACCGCTAGCGATTGGTTCCATCCAGCATTTCCAGCGGACTGCAGTGACAATTTCTTATTCCTTCATCATGGCGTCAATCAGCGCATAGAGTTGGCTGCGATCAACGACCTCCACGAAAGGCTTGCCGGAATGTTTATTGCTGACCACGTACAGGGTGGGCGTGTGCTGGAGGTTGATCGACTTGCCCAGTTCTTTGTCGGCATTGACCAGCGCCGCGAGTTTGCCATCGGGATCGACCACGAAGGGTAAATCGATTTTATGCTCGGCGGCGAATTTATCCGCGAAGCCGCGCAGATTCTGCGGGTTAATCTCAAGTTGGTTAGAAAAGATGTAGTCGCGAAATTCATTGCCCACCGCCTTCGAGTGAGTGTCGAAATAGCGCGCCATGATGGCGGCCTGGTAAGACCAGGAGTGGAAGGGCAGCGGAAAATCGTGGCGCACGATCGGAATTTTATAAGTGCGGGACGCTTCTTCGATCAGCGGGGCGGCGCGGCGGCAATCCGGGCACTGCAGGTCCTCGAAGATCACGATGGCAACCTGCGCGCCTTTGGGCGGGCGCAGCGCGGGACTGACTGGGGTCTCCTGCCCCGACGCACCCGTGCAAGCAGCGAAGGTTGATGTGATTAATACAAACGCGATGGAAGAGAAGAGCGAGTTTGCAAGAATATTTTTCATAACTGGTTCTGTCGCGGAAACTGCGACGCGTGCCCTGCTTCGGCGATGAAGCAACGTCCAACGCCTGGTTTCATGGTAACCGAATCGCGGCACTCTTGTAAGGGTTGGCTTGGAAAGGCAGGGGCGCAGTTTGAGGCGAATCAAGTTTGAGGCGAATCAAGAAAGAGATCACTTTGCGCGCGAAGGACAGCCGAGGGCGGCTGTCCCCACACGAACAGTTTTTGCAAACTGCGCCACGGCCCTGGAAGATGGGCGCGGAGGTGCATCCTGCGTCAACACCTTCGGTGCAAAAAGCCCACCGGGCAACGCGCTATATTGAAAAGTGCGATTGAATGAACCATCCGCCGACGTTGTCGTGAAACCTTTCCGCTTATTCCATTCCCGCCAGCCAGCCGTTACTCGCGCGGTATACTTCGTCCTCTTCTTGGTTTGTTTGCTGAGTTCTTCCGCCTGCAATCGAGGACGGCACCGGGTTTTGGAAGTGAACTATGTGTCAGCAGTGCAGGCTACCTTGCGGGATCAGGTGGCCACGATCTATAACCGCGTCGGCACGGTGAAAAACGGAGAGCGCGTCGAGGTACTGGAGCACGAGAAACGCTTTGCCCGGGTCCGCACTGCGAGCGGGATCGAGGGCTGGATTGAGCAGCGTTTTCTGGTTGACCAGCAAACCTACGACGGATTGCAGAAGTTGACGAAGGATAATCTCGCCGATCCCGTGCAGTCGCCCGGCGTGCTTCGCAACGATACCAATTTGCACCTCACGCCCGGCCGGGAGACCGAGCATCTTTATCAGCTCTCGACTGGCGCCAAGGTTGCTGTGCTGAAAAGAGCGACAGTCGAGAAACAGCCGGGAAGTCCGGCGCAGCCGAAACCCGGCGCGAAGGCTCCGGCTCCGGCACTGGAAGACTGGTGGCTGGTGCGGGATACGGAAAATCGCGTGGGCTGGGTGCTGGCGCGGATGGTCGACATCGATGTTCCGCTCGAGATTGCGCAATATGCCGAGGGCCAGCGCTTCATCGCATTTTTCGCGCTGAATCAAGTGCAGGATCCGGGCAAAGAGGGGGCGGATAAAAGTGTTTCGCAATATTTATGCGTGCTTACAGAACCGCACGACGGCCTGCCTTACGACTACGACCAGATTCGGGTCTTCACCTGGAATGTGAGAAAGCATCGCTACGAGACCGCATACCGCGAGCACGGCCTCAACGGCGTGCTGCCGGTTACGGTGACCAGCGAGAATTTCGATAAGGAAGGGATGTTGCCGGTTTTCATCCTGCGCGTGAAAGACGACAACGGAAACGTCAGCGAGCGCAAGTACAAGCTGAACACTCCGATGGTGCGGCGGGTGCTGGCGCCGGGTGAACAGAAGGAAGCGCCGAAAGCGAGGACTGTGAAGGCGGCGAAGCCAGGCAAACCGAAGGTGCGGAGAAAGAGCCGGCGCTAGAGCGGCGGTGCGGCAGCGGGGTCATGTTGACCGGTGAAGTCAGAGCATGAAATCAGCCCTTGAGCGGGATCGAGGCCGCGCCGAGGATCTGCCGGCTCTTGTTTCCCTGAACGAAAACGATGACGTGAAGGTTTTCCGTCTTCCAGCGCGAGTCCAGCTTCACCTGAGAGACTCCCGAGTAAGAGACCGCGGCGTTGGCGTCGGCAGAGCCGATCTTCTGCAAAGAGCGCAGCGTGGCCGCATGAGTCAAAGTTCGTCCCGAATTTTCGCCGCGGCTTACGGACGAACGCAGCCCATCCTCGGTAATGGCAAGCCAGACTTCCGGACGTTCGCTGGAATTACTTCCCGCAAGTTTTGCAACGGTCACACCAAAACTGGGGGAGGCGTTGCCGGCAGTTGTCTGGGGAGTGATGGTGATTTCGGCTTTGGGCTGGCGGGCGGCTTTGCCGATTTCGTCGTGAGCTTCGCGAGCGTTGCTGCCGACGAAGTTGCTGCGGCCATCGACGACGAGTTCAGGAGTGTAGGGATCATTGCCGAAGGTCGAGGCGTATTCGGTCTGGCGTTCGGTCCAGCGCGGGGAGGAATAAGGATCGGCCCAGCCGAGGCTATTCCAGTAATCCACATGGGCTTCGAAGGCGATCACTTCTGCGCCTTCGACGGGTTGCTGCGCCAGCAACCTTTGCAAGAGAAGATCGGCGGGCGGGCAGGAGGAGCAGCCTTCCGAGGTGAAAAGCTCGACCAGCACGGGCGTGCGTTTGGCGTTGGAGTCCGGCATTTGAGCTTTCGTCTTGCCTGGAAAACCAGAGTAGAGCACGAACAGAAGTGCAGACAAACTGAGAAGAGCAGTTGCAAACTTTCGCATCGGGTAACCTCCACGCTGCGGATAGGATGAATGGCAGGGTTAGAAAGTTACGGGCAACGATCGGAGCACAAAAACGAAGTCGAGTCAAAAGCAGAATGCTAAATGCAGGGCTCGCCTTCCAGTCGCTCTCTCAGGCAAGTCTGCGGTTACAGAGGAAAAGCGGAAAGCTTGGCTAGCAGTAGAAATCCGCGATGCTGGCAACCACCGCGCGCTGTTCTTCCTCGGTGAGTTCGGGGAACATGGGCAAGGCCAGAACTTCTCTAGCGGCGCGTTCGGCCTCAGGGAAATCGCCTTCGCAGTATCCGAGATATAAAAAAGCGGGCTGCAAGTGCAGGGGCAGCGGGTAATAAATTTCGGTTCCGATATTCCGAGCCGTGAGGAACTCGCGCAGTTCGTCGCGGCGGTAGGCGCGCACGACATATTGATGAAAGACGTGATAAGCCGATGCCGCGGAGTGCGGCAGGTGAATGGGGTAGTCGTCTGGAATGGAGATGTCGGCCCTTGCACGATTAAACGACGAATCGGAAATCGTTTGGGCCAGACCCGATTCCGCGAACAAACGATCATAAAGTTTTGCATGTTCGCGGCGAGAGTTGTTCCAGGAATCCAAGTAATTGAGCTTCACCCGCAGGATGGCCGCTTGCATGGCGTCGAGACGGCTGTTCGATCCCAACTCTTCGTGGAGATAGCGGCGGGAGCTGCCATGATTGCGCAAGCGCCGCAGGTGCGCGCCGATCTCCGGATCGTTCGTGGTCACTAAACCGGCGTCGCCGTAAGCGCTGAGATTTTTTGTGGGATAAAAACTGAACGCGGCGCACATGCTCATGGAACCGGCGCGATTTGCTTTGCCAGGGTTGCTTTCCCAGCGTGCGCCGATGGCTTGGGCGGCGTCTTCGATCAGAGTTAAATGAAATTCTTCCGCCAGATCGCCCAGGTGAGTCATGTCGGCGCACTGGCCGTAGAGATGAACCGGAAGCAGCGCGCGCAGTTTGTCGCGGCGGCCACTGCGCAGGAACACCTTGACGCGCGCCGGATCAAGATTGAAAGTTTGCGGATCGATATCGGCGAACACCGGGCGCGCCCAGGCCCGCGCGATGGCGCTGGCCGACGCGAAAAAGCTGAAGGGGGTGGTGAGAACCTGATCGCCGGGCTGCACTCCGGCGGCGGCGAAAGCCAGCCATAATGCATCCGTGCCGGAAGCGCAACCCACCGCGTCGCCCGCGCCGCAGAAGCTCGCCAGTTCGCGCTCGAGCGCCTCCACCTCAGAGCCGAGAATGTAATGCTGCGACGCGCACACCCGCTCCACGGCAGCCAGCACCTCGCCCCGAATGGCTTCATACTGCCGGCGCAAATCAAGCATCGGTACCGCGGGCGCCTTGGGGACGGGTGGCGTTGCCCCACCCCGCGCGGAAGCATTGGGTTGGACGGAATACCTGGTCATGATTGGCTTGGATTGTAGCAGGCGGGCTAGGGTCACGCGGTCAGCAGTTCAGACTGAATCCCCGGAATACCAATTTTCATAGTTTGATTCCAAAATCCCATCTGGCCACCTTGGCGAAACACTCACAGCAAGACACAAACGACTGATTGCAGATGCTTTATTCATGCGAAAGTTTGGAACCTAATCTGCACTAACGCCCTGCACTACGGGCACTCTAGCTATCCGTTCGAAACAGCAATTTCGACGATTTAGAAAAACTTCGAAATGATTGGGATTTCCCATCTCGCAGGAAGTCCCGATAACCCCAGGAGACCATTCATGGAATCGGCCTTTCGTCCCGCGCTGGTAAAGATGTTGCTTGCTTTGTTCGCGCTGTCTCTATTCTTGAGCATTCCGACGCTAACGGCTGCGCAGCATGTGGCCTCCATCACTGGTGTAGTTACCGATCCTACGGGCGCCGTCATTTCAGGAGTTGAGGTTACCCTTCGCAACCCACAGACAGGGGTCAGTTTCGAGACTGCGGCCAACGCCGAGGGTTCCTACACGTTCGCTCAAGTCGAACCGGGACCAGGCTATACCATCGAATTCAAGCACGACGGCTTCAAGTCGGCCGTCTTCTCCGGACTTTACCTGAACGTTGACGCGACTCGCGTGCAGAACGCGCAATTGGCTCCTGGAGGAGCGAGCGAGACCGTTGAAGTGTTTGCTTCCAACCAGACGGTGACCCTGGACACGACGGACGCGGTGGTAGGCAACAACTTTCAAGTTCAGTTTCTCAATGATTTGCCGATTCAGGATCGAAGCACTCCGTCGGCACTCTTCGTCCAGCAGCCCGGCGTTACGCTGGATGGAGCGGTTACAGGTGCCCGCGAGGATCAGAACCGGGTTACGGTGGACGGCCTGGACGTGAATGACTATGCGACGGGTCAGTTTGGTACGATTGTCGGCAATGCTCCCGTGGATTCGGTTCAGGAGTTCCGAGGTGTTGCCGCTGGCGATCTTTCATCCGCCGGAGGGGGTGGCGGCGGACAATACGAACTCGTCACCCGGAGTGGGCACAACGATTTCCACGGCGCAGTGGTGGAGTACCACCGCGACACAGACCTTCAGGCGAACGACTGGTTTAACAACAACGCGGGAGTACCGAGACCGCCCCTGGTTCGGAACCAGTTCGGGGGCAATCTCGGTGGACCGATCATCAAGAACAAGTTGTTCTTCTTTTTCGACTACAACGGACGGCGCGACACCCTCTCCAATCTGACGGAGCGCACGGTTCCGCTGGATTCGTTCCGAAACGGAACCATTCAATACATCAACACTGGGAATAATGTCGGGGCACTGAACTCGGCGCAGGTGGCCGCTTTAGATCCTCTGAAAATAGGTTTCAATTCGGCTTTGCTCGGCCTCTTCAAAAGCCGTTACCCACACGCAAATGACCTGTCGGGGGACTACGGGGATCTCCTCAACACGGCTGGTTATCGTTTTAATGCGCCTTTTCCCTACAAAGAGGACGACTACGTTCAAAGGGTAGATTTTAATTTGAACGATAAGATGAAGCTTTGGGGCAAAGGCAGCTTCACCAGAACCAATGGTACGGAACAGGCAATATGGTTTCCCGGCGACCCCGTAACCTATCCGTTTATCGATCAGAGCTACACCTGGGTGGTGGGTCACATCTGGACCATCAGCAGCACCAAGGTCAACCAGGCTTCTTACGGAGAAGTGTTCGAGAACTACAATTTCCCGAACACGTTCAATCCAACCGGCGCAACGCAGTACCAGACCGCCTTCGGGAACGGCACCGGAGGAACGATCATCGACGGTCCTTACGGTCGTGCCATTAACGCCCAAGGCCGCACCTATCCCGTCCCGGTGGTTCGTGACGATTTCAGTTGGCAGAAGGGCAAGCACGGTCTTCAGTTTGGCGGGACTTTCAAGTGGCCCAAGCCCAGCGGCTATACCATCCTAAATTTCAACACTCCAACCATTGGACTGGGGGGAAACACTCCACAGTTAAACTCCAGCCTGGAGCCTGCCGATATTTGCCCCTCTTCGGGAACGACCTGCAATTCCAGCGCGGAAGGGCTATACGACGCGGCTTTCGCGCTGGCGCTCGCCCCCTACACGGCGTCGGGTGCCACCTTCAACTACAACGCCCAAGGGACCCCGCTTGCTCAGGGTTCGGGCCAAACCAGAACCTATCGTTACTACGAAACGGAGCTTTATTTCGGAGATACCTGGAAGGTTGCGCCGAAGCTTACACTCTCGTATGGAGTTCGTTGGGTAAATTACAGCGTCCCTTATGAGATACACGGAATTGAGTCGGTAGAGAATTACAACTTCGACAATTACTTCTCCGACCGCGTGGCACAAAGTGCCGCCAGCCAGTCCGGGAACCTTGCTGTTCCCCTGATTGCTTATTCGCTGGGTGGAAAGGCCAATCACGGTCCGAGCTATTACAACCCGCAATACAAGAACTTTGGGCCAAGGTTTGCTGCAGCTTACAGCTTTAATCCCAAAACTGTCTTTAATGCGGGCGCGGGCATCATCTACGATCAAACCATAATCAACGCGGTACAGTACCAAGAGTCGCAGTTCGACTACCTTTTCCAGGCCAGCGCAACCAATCCATTTGGAACTCCAGGGGATGCGAATGCGTCGCTCGCGAGCGACACGAGATTCACCGGTTTGACTGCCCCGCTCGCGCCCCCTGCCGCCCCCGCCATCACAAAGCCCTTTCTCCCTTTTGTTTCTGGCACAGGTGCGAGCGCGGTTCCTTTCGGCTTGGCCAATGGGCAGGCCTTCAATGAAATCATCGACCACAACCTCAAGACTCCCTATTCGATTCAATACACTCTCGGCTTCGAGCACGAGATGCCGAAAGGATTTATCCTCCGCGCAAGCTACGTGGGTCGTCTGGGCAGGCGGCTGCTAGCACAAGCAGACGCCAACCAGTTGATCGATTTCAGAGATCCTGCGTCGGGCCAGTTGATGTCCCAGGCATTCGCCAATGTGACCCAGGCACTGCGGGCTGGTACCACCGTCAATCCTCAACCTTGGTATGAAAATGTAATGGTTCCGGGAACTGGTCTAGCCCTGGGCTTCCAGAACAATACGCAGGTGGTTTCCGAAGCCCTCGGCACTCTCGCTGAAAGGGGCGATTTTGCAGATACGACGCAAGCTCTGGCGTCGCTTCAGCCCTTCGGTCTCGGTTTGCCGACAAACGTGGGCATGGGCGCGCAGTTCTCCGAGAACACGTTTTATACCAACAAGGGATTCTCCAGCTACAACGGAATGCTGGTAACACTGCATAAGAATCTCGGCTTCGGTTTGCAGTTCGACCTTAACTACACCTGGTCGCACTCAATTGACAACGTCTCTATCATCGCCAACCAGGTGGCCTTTGGAGGGTATGGCTTTATCTGCGATGTGCTGCGACCGCGGGAGTGCCGCAGCAACTCTGACTTCGATGCAACCAGCTACTTCAACGGCAATTTTATCTATGAGCTGCCGTTTGGCCGTGGAAAGAGCATTGCTTCCTCCGCGCCGCGCTGGCTCAATGAGATGATCGGTGGCTGGAGCGTGAGCGGCCTTCCGGTCGTCCACAGCGGGCTACCGTATTTCGCGGCGGCCAACGCCTTTGTCGCCGGATACGCGAATAATGCACCCGCGATTCTGGTCGGCCCGGCTTCCGACCTCCACATCCACCTGAATGGCGGTGACGGCCAACCTCTGCTCGCCTACGCCAATACTGCTCAAGCCAATGCAGACTTCACTGGTCCAGTCGGCTTCAACATTGGCGCCCGTAACAATCTGCGCGGCCCCGACTTCTTCAACATCGATCTGGGAGTCGGCAAGGCCTTCCCCATCACGGAAAAGGTGAAGTTTCAGTTCCGCGCGGACGCGTTCAATGCCTTCAACCATCCCAACTTCAACACGCCGTGCACAGACATCACGAATGTGACCTGTTTGTTCGGAACCATCAATAGCACGGTCGGCACGGGAATCAATAGCACGACCAACGCCAATGAAACCAACTCGGCACGCGTGCTTCAAGGATCGTTGCGACTTGAGTTCTAATGCAATCTAGCTCAATGATAGTCAGGCCAGCCCCTGGGCTGGCCTGATTTATTTCGACGGCCTTTCGCCTGTAAGGTCACTTCCCAAACATTGGGTAATGGCTGGCTGCGCCCATGAAGAAGAGCATTACGATTGACAGGAAGGCGTTGGCTCGCGATGACAGGAAGGCTTGGCGGGCCATGGATTTGGCTTTGTCGGGCATGGGGGTGCCGTTGGTGGCTTGGTCGCGGGTCCATTGGATGAGGCGTTTCTGAATGCGCCAGACTACTCCCCAGACGTTGAGCAGCATGACCCAGCCGATGCCGCCGCCGATGCCGATGGCGAGCAGGCGGTTGCTCTCCCATCCGTGGCTGTTCAGGCTCAAGAAGAGCCAGGCCGCTGCGGCCACGACCACGGCGTAGACCACTGCGAGGAACGCGCCGTTGTCGAAAATGCCTTTGCCGGGGATCAGGCAGGCATAGAGAATTCCCCAGACAATGGTCCAGATCAGAAAGAAGCTGCCCATCACGGCGCCGTGCGATGGGGTCAGGCCTAGACTTAGGGCGTTGTGAACGTCAGAGGTTACGATGTTTTCCCAGTAGATAATTCCCGCCAGCACGGTCAGCGCTGCCGACATGCGAAACCACAACATGGCGCGGGTCATGAGCGCGGGCATCACTTTGCCCTTGGTCGCGGAATCCAGCTCGTTCATGAGCGGAATACTGACCAGATTGAAAAAGTAGAGTAAGCCGATCCAGGTAATGCCGGCGAGGAAATGGATCCAGCGGACGAGCATCAGGAAACTCGTATTGAAGCCCGAAGGGAAATGGATTTGAGGTGCGAGAAAAGCTGTGCAAACGGCGGGTACCATGAATCCTCCTGAAATACCTGTGTTTACGTGATTGCCAGCATCAAAATGAGATTCACGATGCAACAGGTCCGAATTGGTCCACGCGGGCGATTGTACACAAGAGAACCTTTTC
>Ga0302319_10002151_pt1 | contig 43062 bp, 27 predicted proteins | sample Bog_T0_2_FD_203319 | JGI IMG/M metagenome (GOLD analysis project Ga0302319, IMG submission 203319) | Peat permafrost microbial communities from Stordalen Mire near Abisko, Sweden - Bog_T0_2 | ecosystem: Environmental > Terrestrial > Soil > Wetlands > Peat | place: Sweden: Abisko, Stordalen Mire...
CAGGATGTCATTGTTGAACGCAATCCGCTGAGCTGGTCTGTTGCGCCGAAGATCGGCCGAGTGCGGTTTGCTGTTGTGCCCGACGCAATCACGGAATCGCTTGAATTGGAGAAGGGTTCCGGCGATGTAGCCGTCAACTCCGTGCCCTTGGATTCTCTTGCGGTGCTGGCCGCGCGTCCAAATCTGCAGTTGGAGCAGACCGGCGGCACCGTGATTCAGTATCTCGGCTTCAATTTGCGTGACCCCCTGCTCAAGGATGCGAGGGTACGCCAGGCGATTGCCTGTGCGATCAACCGGAAGCTCATTATCAAAACCCTGCTGGGCGGCCATGCGCAACCTGCATCGAGCCTGCTGCCCGCCAATCATTGGGCCTGGAGCGGCGATGTGGCGCGTTACGATTACGATCCGGCGAGAGCGGCCGGACTTCTGGATGAGGCCGGTTTGCGTCCAGGCGCGGGCGGCGTTCGATTTCACCTGACCATGAAGACCAGCACCAACGAGGAAACACGGCTGCTGGCCGCCGTGCTGCAACAGCAACTGGGCGCGGTGGGGATTGCTCTCGATTTGCGCAGCTATGAAACCGCGACGTTTCTCTCCGATGTGACACGCGGGGCCTTTCAAATGTATTCACTGCGCTGGGTCGGCGGCAACGAACAGCCCGATATCTTCAGCCATGTATTCTCAACCGCCAGCTTTACACCCAAGGGCGCAAATCGCGGCCACTATTCCAATGCGCGGCTCGACACCCTGCTCGACGACGCGGCCGAGAGCGGAGATGCGGCCCGGCGTCGAGCGGAGTATGTTGAGGCGCAGCAGATTCTGGCCCGCGATTTGCCGGCTTTCAATCTCTGGTACCCGGATACCATCGTGGTGCACAACCGGCGCTTGACGCACGTGGTTCCTTCGCCCTCGGGCAGCTACGCCTTTCTTGAGACAGCCGAACTGGCGCAATAAGAACTTATCCGTTAATTGCGCATTTGAGCAGCGCCGCTCTCAAGAGCGACTGTACTAGCGGCGTCCTGGCCGCCAGCGTCCCAGCGCGGGCCAGGAGGCCCGCACGACAGCCGACCTGGAGGTCGGCGCTACCTATTCCGGATAGGTTATAAACCGCGGCCTGGGAATTGTCTTCTTCTGCCCGCGCCATAGGCTTCTCAACCCGCCAAGAATCAACTCATTGCAATCATTTCACGGGCATTCGCTTTCAATCCCGCACATCGTGAAACCGCTTTCTCAACCTTTTCGAGCTTTGGTTCGTCTACAAAAACAGCAATGATTCTTTCGTCCCCCAGGCCGGCAAGGTTTGGCCCGCGGAGAAATGGCTTATGAAGAGCAAGATGAAGGTTCTGGTTCCAGGTTCGATGGTGCATATTGTGCTGTCGATCGCTCTGTTGGTTGCCGCGCCGCTGGCCGCATCCCTAGCCTATGCACAAGGGACCGCGGCGCCAGCTCCATCGCGCTTTGTGGGCGCCATCACGGGTATCAACGGCAACACGCTCACGGTGAAGACCGACGGGGATGGAGATCGCCAGGTCGAGGTTCCTGCCACGGCGGCGCTCAAGCGCATTGCGCCCGGCCAAAAGGATCTGAGTACCGCGGATATCATCCAATTCAGCGATCTGGCCGTTGGGGATCGCGTTCTTGTGAAGCTCGACCCAGAGGCGCCGGGTCCCACGGGGCAGGCGTTGCAGATTATCGCTGTCAAGCAGGCCGATGTGGCCGCCAAGCAACAGAAGGACCGGGAAGACTGGCAGCGGCGAGGCGTGGGCGGGTTGGTAAAGAGCGTTGACACCGCGGCTGGAGTCATTGTGCTGACGTCGGGAGTTGGAGCCACAGCCAAGACGATCACTGTTCATGCAACCAAGACAACGATGCTCAAGCGGTATGCGCCGGCATCCGTGAGATTCGACGCGGCACTCCCGGCGCCGATCGATGCGATTCATGCGGGCGACCAGTTGCGGGCGCGTGGCACAAAAAACGCGGACGGCTCGGAGATTGCGGCGGAAGAAATCATCTCAGGCACGTTCCGCAATATCTCTGGAGCCATCTCGTCGGTGGATACAGCCAGTTCCACGCTGGTCGTCAAAGACCTTGCGACCAAGAAGCAAGTGACCATCCACGTTACCGGAGACGCGCAGATGCGGAAGCTGCCCGAAATGGCGGCGCGGATGCTGGCGATGCGGCTGCAAGGCAGTTCGAACGGGTCTGGCGGCGGAAAGAGCGGAAGCGCTCAGCCGGCGGCTGGCGGCGCGGGGGCGGGGAGCACGGGAGCGGGGAGCACGGGAGCGGGCCAGCGCGGCGGAGCGGGACAATGGGGCGGCGGAGGCAGCGGGGATCCGCAGCAAATGCTCAGCCGCGCGCCGGCGATTCAATTGGCTGACCTGAAAAAGGGCGACGCTATCATGGTGGTTTCGACCGACGGCGCGACCGAAGTTACCGCAATCACACTGTTGGCGGGCGTTGAGCCGCTGCTCGAGGCTCCGGCAGCCAGCCAGAGCCTGCTCAACAACTGGAGCATGAACTCCGGCGCGGGCGCGGCGGAAGCGGCAGCCCAGTAGAACGCGATCACATTTCGATGGGAAACAAGCGAGGGATTCGTGTACTCAAAAATGCATAGCTTTCATGGTTTTCTAGTTGTCTTGACCCTTGGGATGAGCGGAGCGCTTGGGGCGCAAGGGCAAACGGCAGGGTCGCCCACACCAGCGGCTGCGCCGGCGGTGCAGACGCCTGCGCCAGCGGCAACCACAGCGCCAGTCACCACAGCCACATTGCGCGGGCACATCGCCGACCCAACCGGCGCGCTGATCCCCGGCGCAGCCGTGACAATCACCACGTCTGCGGGAACGGCTGTGACGACCACGACCGCGGACTCCGCCGGTGCCTACCATGTGAACGGCCTTGCTCCCGGCGGCTACATTGTGCGGGCCAGCTTTGCCGGCTTCGCTCCGTTCCAGTCTCCGGCCATTCCGCTGACCGCGGGCCAGATCAAGCGCGTTGACATTTCCATGGCCATGGAGGTCGAGCAGCAGAGTGTTGAGGTCACCGACGAGTCGCCGACAGTGAACGTGGAAGCCAGCGGCAATGCCAATGCCATTGTGCTCAAAGGCAAGGACCTGGAAGCACTCTCAGACGATCCGGATGAACTGTCGAACGAGTTGACGGCTCTTGCTGGGCCTTCGGCTGGGCCAAACGGCGGCCAGATTTACATTGACGGCTTCAGTGGCGGGCAGCTTCCTCCCAAGTCGGCCATCCGCGAGATTCGCATCAACCAGAATCCGTTCTCGGCTGAGTTCGACCGGCTGGGTTACGGGCGTATCGAGATTCTCACCAAGCCGGGCACCGACAAGCTGCACGGACAGGCTTTTATCCAGGGCAACGATAAGCCCTTCAACACCGGCAACCCGTTCACGAGCACGGTTCCCGCCTATTACAGCTACCAGATGAATGGAACGGTGAGCGGCGCGATTTCAAAGACTGCTTCGTTCTTCCTGAGCGGCGAGCGCCGCGACCAGCAGAGTGTGAACACGTGGCAAATTCCAGATGCTGTTTTGCCCGCAGGCCCCGGCTTGCCCACCAACTGTGTAGGAGCAGGGGCGTTTCTGGATTGCCCCAGCTACGGCGTCAGCCTTTTGAGTCCGCACATCCGCAACAACGCTTCGGCGCGCATCGATTGGCAGTTGGGCGCGAAGAACACGTTCACGGTGCGGTATGGTTTCTGGTCGGAAGACGAGCACGGCAATCTCAACTCTGGATCGCTGGCCACTGCCTCGACTCATGAGTCGAACTCCGACCATACCGTGCAGATGAGCAACGCAACCATCATCAACGATCATTTGGTGACGGAGAATCGTTTCCAGTATGAGCGGCACAATGAGAATCATTACCCCGATTCGCCCGATCGCACCATCACCGTGCAGGGGGACTTCACCGGCGGCGGCTTCTCAGGGCAAGAGAGCCAGGACCACACCACCCAGCTTGAGTTCCAGAACCTGACTACGCTGAGCCACGGGGCCCATGCCATCAAGTTGGGAACCCGGATGCGCGATACGCGGGATGCGAACCTGACGACTTCGGGATTCAAAGGCACGTTCAACTTCGACAACTACGAGAGTTACCTGGCCATGGCGAACGGTCTCATGACGGACAACTTCGCTGACCTGGTGAAGAAGGGCTACGGGCCCGCTTCGGCGAGCTACACGACCGGAAACGAATCGGCGATCGGCAATATGTTCGACATCGCGCTGTTCGCTCAAGACGACTGGAAGGTCAACACGCGGCTCACACTCTCAGGCGGCATGCGCTGGGAGGCTCAGAACCACATCTCCGATCACAACGACTGGGGGCCTCGCGCCTCGTTCGCTTACGCTCTTGACGGCAAGAACGGCAAGAAGACCAAGACAGTGGTACGCGGCGGATATGGATTCTTCTTCGACCGCCTGGGTTCCGGCAACCTGCTCACCATCAACCGCGCGAATGTCCAGAACCAGATTGTCCTTAACAACCCGACATGCACTAACTCCGCAACTACCCTGGATGCTATCGACCTAAACAAGATCGATCCGACCAACTGCACAAGCACCGGCAGTTCAACCAGCAGTGCATCAACGCCCATCAAGTACGAGGTCGCTCCCCGTTATCACGCTCCAACCACGGAGCAGCTTGGCGCCAGCCTGGAGCGGCAAATGTTCACGGGCACAAGCGCTACGCTAACCTACTTGCACTCCTATGGGGTGCATCAACTGGTGACCCGCAACGCCAATCAGGCGATCGGCGGAACTCCGCAGACCAACTCGGGCGGCTACTTGTATGAATATTACCCCGAAGCGGTCTTCAAGCAGAACCAACTGATCGCCAGCGTCAATTCCAAGGTGACCAAGAACCTGAGCTTCGTAGGGTTTTACACGCTCTCGTTTGCCAATGGAAACAACAACGGACCCGCATCGAATGCTTATGACCTCGATCAGAACTATGGGCGCGCCGGATTTGTGACCCGGAACTCTCTCTTCATGATGGGAAGCTACAGCGGTCCCTGGGGAATTCGCTTCAATCCGTTCATGATTGCCCAGGCCGGGCGGCCGTATAACATCACGCTGGCAACTGACCCGTTGAACAACTTGTTCAATCAGCGACCCGGCTATGCTTCGGCGGCAGCCTGCACCGGCACTTCCGCCCAATATATCCAAACTCAATTTGGCTGCCTCGACACCCAGCCATCTGGCAGCGAGGCGATCCTCCCGGTGAACCTCGGCAGCGGCCCCGCGGCGGTGGCAGTAAACATGCGCATCAGCCGCGGGTTTGGAATTGGCCCCAAGCTTGCTTCCGCAAGCAACCAGGACAACGGGGGCGGCCCGCCCCCGGGTGGTCCTCCTCCGGGAGGCGGTGGTCCTGGAGGCGGTGGTCGTGGCGGCGGCGGTGGTGGTGGATTTGGCCCAGGCGGGTTCGGCATGGGCGGAGGCGGCCGTGGGATGGGCGGCGGCAGTGGCACAGGCCGCAAGTATTCGCTCACCTTCAGCGCGCAAGCGTTGAATCTGTTCAACGACGTCAGCTATGGGCAGCCGATGGGAACCGTCATTCCCACCCAAAATCCCGTCACAGGACAATACGGCCCCGGCGACAAGTTTGGGGCATCCACAAACCTGGCAGGCGGAATCTTCTCGCAAGGTTCGGCTGTGCGGCGCGTCTTTGTGCAGGCTGTGTTCTCGTTCTGAGGGTGTGCTCAAGCAAATCGCGGGCCGGAGCGAGATGCTCCGGCCCGCGATGTTTTACTTTGCAGCCGCCACTGTCGCGGGCTGACTATTTATGGCGAAGGCATCGGTGAGCGAGATGACCTTCAGTTGCGCCTTGATTGCATCGAGGGTGGCTGAGCTGGTTGCCGTGATCTCGACGGTCTCTCCCGGCATGATGTCGAAGTAGTTGTCGGAGACCTTTACGTCGAGATCGCCAAAGGTGAGATAGACGCTGCGCGCCAGCACCGGCGAACCTATTCGAATCTTATAGCTGCCCTGCGCGCCCGTTGTCTCCACCTTCAGTTGAGCAGGTTTCAGGTGAATCTCCTTCACCGGCGCCAGGTAAGCAAGGTTGCGAGAGATTTGCTTACCGTTCATTGCAAAATCTGTTGCCCCGCCCGTTTGGAGATCGGCGACCACAAACACGCGCGACGTATTCGCCGCGCCCGCGTCGGCGAGTTTTTTGAGAGGCCAGTCGAGATAGTCCTTGCTGGCGAGCGGCGCAACGTCTACAGGTTGCGATTCCTCAAGCAGAACATTCCCGTCGAAGTCCATCAGGCGCACCCGCAGCGTGGCCGGCGTGACCACGGTCTTGTCGCTGACGATATACACCTTCAGCGATCCGTCTTCAACATGCGGCGAAACCAGGATGGGCGCATAGAAGCGGCGCGCATAGTATTGCAGCGCCTTCCAGCGGCCGTAGTAGTCGATCGATGACCACGAGGCCACCGGCCAGCAGTCGTTCAACTGCCAGAAGATGGAGCCCATGGTCTCAGGACGGCTGCGGCGGAAGTGCTCCGCGCCGATCTTGATGCCTTCGGCCTGCAGCACCTGGCTCACATACAGGAAGCTGGCGAAGTCTTTGGGCTCGGAATAGTCCTTGAGCAGATAGTCGTGGATGATCGAATTGCCTTCGTTGTTCTTCTGGTGGGCCAGCATCACGGGCGTAAAGATCCCGGTGCGATCCTCCGGTGTGGTGAATGCTTCGATCGTTTTCATCTCGGGGAACGACTGAAATCCATATTCCGTGACAAAGCGCGCATGATGCGTCTCATAGGTCGAAAAAGGCACACGCCCGTGCCACACATCCCAGATGTGGGCGTCGCCGCTTTGATAGTGGTCACTCAGCGGCTCGTAGTCGGCGCTGGGCGAACTGGGCCAATAGGGAGTCTCGGGATCGAGCCGCGCAACAACTCTGGGCAGAATGCCGCTGAATTCGGTCAGGTAATCCTGCCAGATCAGCAGTCGTACATCTGGCGGCAGTGTGGGACGCGGTCCCCAACTAAAGGCCGCCTCCGTCTCATTGTTGCCGCTCCAGAGCACGATGCTGGGGTGGTTGCGGAGCCGCCGCACCTGGTCCTCTGCTTCGGCCTGGATATTGAGCTTGAAGGCATAGGTACCAGGCTGCCAGTCGTTGCCAAACTGGAAGTCCTGCCAGATCATGATGCCCAGCTCGTCGCAGATGGAGTAGAACTCCTCGGTCTCGTAATAGCCGCCGCCCCAGTGACGGATCGTGTTCATATTGGCGTCGCGGGCCGATTCGAGAATGCGCCGGTAGTCGGCCGTTGTGACGCGATTGGGAAAGCTGTCGAATGGAATCACGTCTGCGCCCTTGGCGAAGACCGGAATGCCGTTCACGACCAGCTCAAAGGAGCGGCCCCACTTGTCCAACTCGCGGTGAAGCACGATAGTCCGCAGCCCTACCTTGGCCTTGCGCTCATCGGCCGGCTGGACGCCGGTGCTCACCTGGGCTGTGAACTCATACAAAGGCTGATCGCCGTAGCCGGCGGGGTACCACAACTTCGGCTGGCGAATCTCAACCGGGAGAACGATTACGTTGCGTCCCGCATGGAGGCTGGCGACGGTTCGAAGCGTCACCGGCTTGCCGTCGTCCGCGTATTGCACGCTCACCTTCGCCGAGCCGGCAGTGGCGGCCTCAACCTCGACCTCCGCGCTGGCGTGCGCCACATCCTTGCTTACATCGCGCTGGCGAATCGCAAAGTCGGCGATGCGGACCTTGTCCCATGCCTCCAGCCGCACCGGCCGCCATATCCCGCTGGTGACAAACTTTGGCCCCCAGTCCCAGCCGAACTCATAGGCCGCCTTGCGGACATAGGTCTTGTCCGCGGTCATCGACTTCAGCCGGAAAGCGTCGCCCGCTGCCACCTCTTGCGCGGCCTTGATGGGAGACGGAAAGACCACCCGAAGCAGGTTCTTGCCTGGATGCAAGTGCCCCTTTACCGGCACACGCCAAATGCGGAACATATTGTCCGCGGCCAGCACCTGAACGCCGTTCAAATAGACTTGTGAAACCGCATCGAGCCCGTCGAAGATAAGATCGACATTGGAACGCGCCATCAAGGATGGGCTTGCGTCGAAGTTCAGGCGGTATTCGAAGCTCTCGTTCTCAATCCATTGCAGCTTGGCTTCGTTATCGCGGAAGAAGGGATCGTCGATCTTCTTGTTGGCGAGCAGATCCAGATGAACGTCGCCGGGGACAGTGGCCGGCAGCCAGCCTGTCTCCGCGTCCTGCGCTCCTGCCGCAACCTGCCGGAACTGCCAGCCGCGATCAAGCTTGAGTACCTCATTCTGCGCGAGTTTCCCCTGGGCCTGCGCCGCTCCGTTACCGCTCCCCATCGCCGCCACTCCCAAAACGCACCAAACCGCTCCCAAAGCTATTGCTTTCTTCATGCCACTCTCCAAAAGGCCTTCAGCTGATTCCATTTTTCGACTATCAAAGATTGACTTTAGAATCCGCCGATAAGGGTATCACGATGGCACTGAGCCAGGCGCTGAGCGAGTGGTTCGGTAAAGGGCAAATACATCCCGGTCTCTCATCGATCCCTCGATAAAGCAGAAGCGGCGTCTCCATTGCTTACGCTTTGCGATAACAGCCCTCTGCATCGAACCGCAATTGAAAGTCGGGAATGCCGGCGAGATCGAGATGATCTTGTCACTGGAACCCCTGGCGGCTTGCCGTCCAGGAATCGATCGAATCGGGGATACTGGGGATCTATGCCGGGAAGAGAGATTCCGAAGTGTGCGGAACGGTGATCAGCCGTGGCCGGCGCCGTTGTGCCCGAGGAACCGGCGATGCGAGTTGACTGGCAAGCTCGCGCAGTTCCGCCCGGGCGTGGCCAATTACCGATGCGGCAACATCGAGGCGCTGCTGCGCGGAACTGGCGGCCACGAGCGGTAGACGGGATTGAGCGTCCTGTTGCGAATCGAGCTGCGGATCGCATTGCGGATCGGGGTTAGCGGATACCAATGCGGCTGCCTGCGCCACCTGCTGCGGAACTCTCTGAGAGCCAAGGCGCCTGTTTGCCTGGCCAAGAACCTGGCGAGCGCCAGCCAGCGTGTAACCCTCGCCGTGAACCAGGGTCTTGATTTCCAGCACCATCTCGACGTCGCGCCGGCGGTAAAGCCGCTGTCCAGTCCCACTCTTGTTGGGTTTGAGCTGAGGAAACTCCGTCTCCCAAAACCTGAGAACGTAGGTCTCAAGGCCGCAGATCCGTGCGACATCGCCAATTTTGAAGTACAGACGATCAGGGATCGCCGTTGGCAGGTTGAAGGCGCGCTTCTGGGAAAGTTGCGTGGCCATAGCAAAGACGAGGAGGACACCGCTATCGGAATAGAATCCTCACTCTAAAAGAAGTATAGGCCACAGATTGCACCATTTGTGAAGCAGAATCTGCGATGGCACGATCTCTTCTGAGGATAACAGGGTGCAAATCAGCGAAATGGGTTCCTGCGGGCGCTCTCGCGGAAACATTCGGGCGTTCAACCCCGGCGCAAGGGCTTCTGCATCGGCACCACCTGCACGCTGACATCGCGAACCTCGGAGAGAAAGCGATTCAGCACCGAGCCGCGAAACAGGATATCCCATCGCGAGCGAGCCGACTGGCCGAAGATTACATGCGAGATGCTCTCCTGCTGCGCAAAGCGGATGAGCGCATCGGAGACGTTGCGGTCGGTGAGCGAGACCACCTTGGCGCCCAAATCGCGGGCCATGCGCTGGTATTCCTCGATGCGGTGGTGGGCCTCGGGGTCGCCGTGGCCTTTATCGTCGTCGGGACGGGTGACGTAAACGGCGTACCAGTTGGTGGCCAGGCGGCCAGCCACGCGCGAGCCAACGCGCAACAGCCGTTCGGTGCCGGGCCGGGTGCTCAGGCAGACCATTACCTTTTCCGGTATTGGGGCCTGTTCCAATCCCTGGGTGCGGCGGTATTCCGATGCGCGGCTGCTCACCTGCTCGGCGGTGGTGCGCAGGGACAACTCGCGCAGCATGTTCAGATTGCCCTTGCGGAAAAAGTTGGCGAGCGACTGCTCAATCTTTTCCGCGGCGTAGATTTTTCCCTGGCGCAGGCGCGAACGCAGTTCCTCCACCGTGATGTCGATGTTGACCACTTCGTTGGCGCGCTTGAGAAAGTTGTCGGGGATGGTCTCTCGGATAACGGTGTTGGCGGACCGGTTTACGGCGTCGTTCAAGGTCTCAAGGTGCTGGATGTTTACCGCAGCCATCACATTGATGCCCGCGTCCAGCAGTTCCAGCACATCCTCATAGCGCTTTTTGTTTTTGCTGCCGGGCACGTTGGTGTGGGCCAGTTCGTCCACCACCACGGTGGTCGGATGGCGGGCCACAATGGCGTCCACATCCATCTCTTTCAGATTGACGCCGCGATAGGCAATCACGCGCTGGGGCACGATCTCAAGGTCGCGAATCCGGGCCTCGGTATCCTTGCGTCCATGGCTCTCCACCAGGCCAATCACCACATCCACGGCCTGTTGGTGCTTCATCATGTAGGCGTCATTGAGCATGTGGTAGGTCTTGCCCACCCCTGGCGCCGCCCCAATGTAGACGCGCAACTTGGCGAGTTCCGGTCTTTTTTCGAGAAGAATCTCTGCCATGGCTCAGCCCACCTCCACGGGATGACGGATCGCTTCCACCGCCGCCACGGGAAGGGTAAACCTGAAAGTAGTTCCCGCGCCCAGCCTGCTCTCGACGGCGATCTGGCCGCCCAGCGACTCGACCAGCCGGCGAACCAAAGCCAAACCCAGCCCCGAGCCGCTCTCAGAGAATGGATTGAAGCGGTCGAAGATGTTGCTCAGGCGCTCCGCCTCAATGCCTCGGCCGGTGTCGCGCACCGTGAACTGCACAAAGTCTTTGATCTCTTCGGCGGCCAGCAGGATCTCTCCCTCGTCCGGGGTGTAGCGAATTGCATTCGACAAGAGGTTGTCCAGAATGGAGCGCAAAGCGCGCCGATCGGCGGTCACCGCGGCTAGATCGGCATAGGCTCGAATCTCCACGCGGAGGCGCTTCTGGGTGGCCTCGTCGCAAAAACGATCGCGGGCCTCGCCCAGGGCTGCAAACGGGCGAAGCCGCTCGGGCTTCAACTCGCGCTTGCCGGTGTCCAATTCCGCCACTTCGATCAAGTCGCTCATCAGATCGTCCAGCTTCTCCGATTCGTGGCCGGCCTCGGCCACCAGTTGAGCCTGTAGCGGGCGCAACTCCCCGCCAAAGCCCTGGGCCAGGGCATACAGGCCGCGACGCAACTGTAGCAGCGGATCGCGCAGCTTGCGGCTGGCTACCGTAATGAACTGCGTCTTGAATCGGTCGGTGTCTTGCAGGCTGGTGACGTCTTCAAGGGTGGTCACCGTGCCCAGCAGGCGGCCTTCTGAATCGCGCATGGGCGTGGTGCGCAAGCGATAGCTGCATTCCCGGTTGCCGATGCGCATGGGCAGCATGGCCGCATCGTCCTCCGCAGCCACCGCTTTCTGCATGGAGACGGCATCGCGAATCGCACTCAGAATCTTGTCGCCACCAGGGGCTTTTGCCAGCGCCATGCGGTCGGTGGCGGCGTCCCCCAACAACTCCGCCGCGGCCTGGTTCACCTTCAGCACGTGCCCCTTGCCGTCGGTCACGATGATCGGCTCAAAGATCGATTGCAGCACGGCGTCTGAGAGTTGATACTCCATTTGCCGGCGTCCTGCCTCGGAGTCGCGCAGCTCCCGCAGCCTTACCGCCAAACGGTTCAACTCGGTGGCAAGCAGGCCGAAGTCATCGCGGCTGCTCCACTCCACGCGGTGTTCCAGATTGCCTTGCGCAATTCTGCGGGCATCCCGGGCTAACATGCGGATAGGACGCAGCACAAAATAAACAGTCCCCAGCTCGACAACCAACGCAGCCAGCATAAAGCCATAAGCGAGCATGGATTGCCCCGACGCCTCCAATGCGCGGTGGGTCAGAGCCACCAGCCCCACCGTAAGGCCGGCCAGCAGCACACAACCGAGAATCAATCGCTGAGAGAGGTTTAGCATGAACCGGTCTCCGCGCCGGCGAGAAATTGTGCAGGGTGTTTGAAGTTTAGCCGACGCCGCCTGCCCACACAAAGGCCAATGGGATCATCCGGCTTCTCTTACCCTAATCGATACAGGCCTTTGAGGCAACCCATGGATTTCTGCTCAATAGGTGAAGCCGCGAACTGCGGGGCCTTCGCAGTGCAGCTTCGCATTTTGTCGGAAAACTGCGCAAGGATGTCTCTCGGGCAGCAGGATTCCCGTAGATAATAGATAGCAACAACCCAAGCAATCCGGGTGAGAAAGAGAGACCCGATGAAGTTTCGTGTCTATGGCACAGTTGCAGCCATGGTGGCGGTGTGCCTTGTTCAAGCCTTTGGACAAGCAAGCGAAGCAAAGACGGCGGTAAAGAAACCAGCGGTGCAAAAGAAGGCTAAGACGCCGCCTTCTCCCACGGTCGCAGAGCAGATTCGGGCGCTGCGCCAGGAGCTGGAAACTCAGGCAAGCCAGATTGAAAGCCTAAAGGCCGGCATGGCCGAAAAAGACGAGCAACTGAAGAAAGCCGCGCAATCTGCCGCCGACGCTCAGGCCGCGGCTTCCAGGGCTGAGGCCGCAGCCTCGGCGCAGCAGTTGACACTCGGTGAAAACTCGGCCGCAGTTTCTTTGCTCCAGTCGGCGGTTACCGGTTTGAAGACCAGCCAGGCAACTCTCGCTACAGTTGTCTCCAACGACACAGCGGAGATCAAGAAGGCGATCGACAGCCCCGGCGTGCTGCACTACAAGGGCATCGCATTGACGCCCGGCGGCTTTCTGGAGGGCGACACCGTGTATCGCACACACGCCACTGGCGGCAACATCGCCACTGCCTTCGGCGCAATTCCTTACGAACATGCCGATTCTTATTCGATGAGCGAATTCTATGGCTCGGCAAGCGCGTCGCGCTTTTCCCTGATGACGGAGGGCAAACTCAAGTGGGGAACGCTGCGCGGCTACTATGAAGGCGACTTCATTGGTGTCGGCGCCAGTTCCAGCAACACCCAGTCCAATAGTTACCTGTTCCGCCAACGTCTTCTCTACGCGCAGGCCGAGAACAACTCCCACTTGTCCTTTACTGTGGGCCAGCTTTGGTCTCTGGCGACCGAGGGCAGGAAGGGCATCACCAGCGCAGCCGCGGACATTGCCGTGCCCATGACATCCGACCCGAACTACATGCCGGGGTTTGTATGGAATCGCCAATATGCCTTTCGGGTGGTCAAGAGCTTTGGCAAGGCGGCCATCGGCATCTCGGTTGAAAACGCGCAGCTCTCCTATGCCGCCACCCTGGCCGGGAACACGCCCTACGCCGTGCTGGGCAGTGCCGGGTTGAGCTCCGGCGCGTTTAACAATGCCATCAGCTCCTGCTCTCCTTCCACAACCATCGTGAACTACACGAATGAGGTGGACTCGAACGGCAATAAGGTTGCGGTTCCCGTCTATAAGACAACGAATTCCTGCACCAACCTGGCCAACATCTCCTTCAACAAAGCTCCCGACATGCTGGTCAAGGTCGCCTTCGACCCCAGCTTCGGCCACTTCGAGATTTTCGGCCTTGCACGGTTTGCCCATGAGACGGTCTATCCCGGAGAAACCACGAATAGCAATCTTTATGGCGGCCTTTACGACGTAAATTGCCCCAAGTCCACCCCCGGCTGCAACCCCGTGGCGCCGGCCCTGACCACAGCCGGCGCGTTCTCCGACAGCATCGTACTTGGCGGCGGTGGGGGCAGCCTGCGCGTTCCGCTCGCCTCTAACAAGCTGAGTCTTGGTGCCAAGGGCATATACGGTCCCGGTGTCGGCCGCTACGGCTCCTGCCTGCCCGATGTCACCGCCAATGCCTCGGGTAGCCTGGAGCCCATTCACAACCTCAGCGGCTTGCTCAGCGCCGAAGTCACGCCGACGCCGCGCCTGGTTCTCTGGACGTACTATGGCGGCGACTACGCCAGCCGCACCCCCGCGGCAGGCGGCCTGACTCTCGCCGCTCCCTCGGCGGCGCAGGACTCTACCGGCGCATGGGGCGGCCACTGGGCTGCGCCTTCGGTTGCCGCTGTCGGCTATGGCTCACAGGTTCTCAACAACTCATCGTGCACGGTTACCACCAACCCTGGCTACAACGGCGCATCGACCGGTTATTACGCCGGCGGTTCCTGCGGCGCGCAAACCCGCTCTGTGCAGGAGCTTGCCGCTGGCTACTGGTACGACATCTACAAGGGCGACCGCGGACGACTGCGCCAAGGAGTCCAATACGGTTATGCCGCGCGTGAAGGATGGTCGGGCGCTGGAAGCCCTGGCGTCGGGGCCAAAGGCATCGAGAACATGTTCTTCACCACGCTCCGCTACACGCTGCCATAAAGCATTTTCGTCAATTGTGCAGGCCGGAGTTTTGTTGGCATCCCACCCATTCCGCGGAAAAGCGCGGAATGGATGGGGCACGGAAGTCTATAGCAAAAGCAAGAAACGCTCTTGATAGAAAAGTCCATTTGCTTACGGGACTTGGCAGACCGTCAGCGAATCGTTGTGCCAGCGGCAGTCCAACCCGGCCGCCGCTGGATACGAGACAATCACCCCGTCCACGCCAAACTCGGCCTTCAGCCGCTTGAAATCGGCAAGCTGGAAGCGCGCCCAGCCCTCCTGCGCCAACTGCTGCTCATGCCAGATAGGCGCGAGACTGGGCACTTGTGTCGCCACCGCGGCATCCTTGTCGGCATCTGTCAACTGGCTTCGCTCGGCCAGTGCGCGGAAGCCGTGAAACCCCTCGCCCGGAGCAGCAAGATAACGCGGATCCAAAGCGAAATACGCATCTTCGGGTGTGTTCTGCCTGGTCCATTCGAATGCTTGCAGCCACGGGTTGCCGCTCTTTGCCCCTGGAAGCTCGATGTGCGCGCCGTCATCGATGAGCTCCCATTGCACCAAAAACATGCCGCCGTTGAAGGCCAGCAGATACACCGCCCAACGCCAGACTCGCGCCTTCAACACGAAGCGCCCCAGCAACCCTCCCGCCGCCAGCGCCATGAAGATGTACACAAGTTGCAGATAGCGCATCGGCTGTAAGGGAGTCAGCCGCTCCAGCGAGTTGGGTGCCAGGATGACCATGGCCACGACCTGCTGAAACACTCCATAGGCAAAGACGGCCAGCGCGAAACGGGCAAGCGGCGTTTGGCCGTGACCGCGCGCTACGCGCCAAAGCACCAAGAACAGAAGTAGAGGCGCCAGCGCTCCCAGCCACTCATACCAGGCCCAGTGGTAAAGGAAATAATAGGATTTCGTGTTCAGCGCCTCGCGCCATGCGGGCGAAGGCGGCTCGAAGATCCAGCCCAGCGGCAGGGCCGCGGCCAGCGTGCTCTCCGCAACTCTCAGTTGGAACGGAACCGGCTGCAGCAACGCAAAGGATTCAAAGACGCAAAAGGAAATCCCCATCGCGGCCATGATGGGATGCAGAAGAAAAGCCACAAAGAGAAGCGGAATAGCCTGCCAGCGCTTTTCCTCCAGAATCCGCGCTACAGCCACCAGGATCATGGCAGTCGCCAGGTTGCGAGGATGCAGATGCTGGTCGGCGATGTTCAGCGCCGTTCCCGCCACTGGCAGCGTTAACATGGCGGCAACCATAGCAACTGCTGCCCACTGGGCTCTCTTTTCAGGGAAAATCTGTGCCGTGATCCTGCGGCAAGCCCAGACAATCACGAAGAGCGAGGCAAACTGCCAGAACAACTCTGCCCATGCCAGTGGAATTCCAGTCCAATGAACAAAGTGGGCCATCCAGCCATCAAAGAGTGTCGCTTGCATTTGCAGCCGGAAAAAATCCGAATCGTGAGGAAACAGCGCGGGGTTGAGGTCGGCCTTCACCGCGGCCAGATAGACGCCGTCGTCTTCAAAGCCGGGGTGGTACCCCATCACCAGAAAACCAAGCGCCGCAAACAGCAAAATGGCCAGAAATTCCAGGAATTCGCGCCTTACCCGGAAACGAACCCCCTCCGTTTCCCATTTAGGCAACGATTCCACTTCGAACTCCAGGGTCGATGGCATGTTTCAGGTAGGGCTCCCCAAAGCAATTGCGGCACAATTAACTTAGACGGCATTCAAGATACCGGGCAGTACGCCGGAGAGACAATTATCCTCCACCAAACCTTGAGGCTCCATTTAGACTATGTGGAGTAATCATGATCTCCGCAGAAGTAAAGCCGTACGACATTCAGAATGCCCCAGCGGCTGCCATGCCGCAGGCGATGTTCGGGCTGCAGCCGCTCGCTTTGGAGAAGCTTGCACTGATCATTCCAACGCTGTGCGAAGCTGAAAACATCGGCGGCTTGCTCGATCATGTTCGCTCGGTGCTCGATCCACTGCACATACCCTATGAAATCCTGGTTGTCGATGACGACAGCAGCGACGCCACAGGCGCTGTGGTCTCCGCCATCGCACTTCAGGATCCCCGCGTCCGCCTGCTGGTGCGCAAAGGAGAACGAGGCTTGTCCGGCGCCATCCTCCACGGCTGGAAGAATACCGACGCTGCGATTCTGGGCGTGATGGACGCAGATCTGCAGCACCCTCCCGAGTTGTTGCCCAAGCTGATCGCCGCCATCGCCGAAGGCCGCGACCTCGCCATCGGCAGCCGCTATACGCCGGGCGGCGACCTAGGCAAATGGAATCCGGTCCGGAAGCTGCTCTCCGCTGTCGCCGTCTGGGCTACCTGGCCGATCCAGCGGCCCGGCGTGCGCGCCCATGATCCAATGACCGGCTTCTTTTTGCTCCGCCGCACATGCATCGACGGCATCGCCTTCCAGAAGACAGGCTTCAAGCTGCTGCTCGAAGTACTGGTGCGGGGGCGCATACGCTCGGTGGCCGAGGTGCCGTTCGCCTTTGGCCTTCGCTACCGGGGCGCAAGCAAGGCAAATTTCAAAGTTGCCTGGGGCTATGCGTTGCTCCTGCTGAAGCTCTATGCCGTGAGAATGGGCTTGGCGCGCCGGGCCTGAACTCTTGCTGTTTCCTGAGACGGTAGACTCGTAGAATGAACGGGACCGCATCCCAAAAAGCCAGGCTGTCATCCGTGTTGTTGATGACGCTTTGCGCCGCCCTCCTGCTTTGGACTGCGGCGCGCCCGCTCTATCGCGTTTTTTTGTTTACCGAGATCGACTATAACGAGGGGTGGAATCTATACAACGCACAGACGGTGGCGTTGCACCAGCCGCTCTATCCAGCGCCAGTTGGCTGGACGGCCGTCAACTATCCGGCGCTCTCATTTCATCTGGTGGCATTTCTCAGCCGCTTCACCGGCGAATTCCTATTTACCGCGCGCATCCTCTCGCTGGCGGGTCTTTGCCTGAATGCTCTGTTCGTGGGGCTGATCGTCTGGCACACGGCACGCTCGCGAATCGCCGCATGGATGGCGGGATTCTTTCTGTTTGCCTGGTTCTGCGCCACGGCGGACAACTATGTGGGAATGGACGATCCGCAGGTCCTGGCCCAGGCGTTTTTCCTGGCGGGCCTCTACGTCTATCTGCGCGGTAACCGCAGCGGCTGGTCGCTCGAAGCGGCCGCGCTCCTATTTGTCGTGGGCGGCAACATCAAGCACAACCTGATTGAATTCCCCTGCGCAGTACTGCTGGATCTGCTCTTTGCCGCGCCGCGCAAAGCCTTGCGCTTTGCGACCGTTGGCGCCTTGCTGGCAGCGCTGGCGGTCCTCCTCACCAGTTGGATCGACGGTGCGGCCTATCTTTCCTGCCTGCTGTCTCCGCGCGCCTACTCCGCGATGGACGGGCTCAACGGCTTGCTCCAGTTGCCGCTCAATTCTCCGCTGCTCGCGCTTGCCACCGCTGCGGCGGTGTTCTTCTGCTGGAAAGACCCCAAGCGGCGCATTCTGGCGATTCTGCTGGGCTGCGCGCTGGCCGTCAATGCGGTCTTCTGCGGCGGCAGCGGAGTAGACATCAACGGATACTTCGGTTCCATGCTCGCGATGGTCCTGCTCTCCGGCGTCTTTGCCGCGGAACTCTCGCGTCTGCGGATTGGACGCTTCAGCGGCCCTTCACCGTTGCTTACCTTTACCGTCCTCTTCGTCTCTCTGGCAATTCCGGTGGTTCGGCGGGGAAACGCGCGCCCGGACCTGCTTATTGAAGCGGACCGTGTGGCGGCAAGCCGCTTTGCCGCGGAGATCGCCTTCCTGCGCCAGCAGCCGGGCTCGGCGATCTGCGAAAGTCTGCTGCGCTGCGCTTATGCCGGCAAGCCCTATGTCTACGATCCGTTCAACGCGACGCGGCTCATTGGCGCGGGCAAGCTCGACCCCAATCGGATGGTCGATCGGATCAGGAATCATGCCTTCGGCGCTATTCAGATGTACAACGACGTTTCCGACAAGCTTGGAGATCCCGAGCCTCAGATGAGCTTTGCCCTGCCCATCCTGAAGGCCATCGGCGAGTACTATAAGCCTGGATTGGAGAACGAAGACGGCGTCATCTATATCCCCCGGAACCAGGTAGGACAGTAGCGGCTAAAGCGCCGGCAGCAGCATCCGCAGCACCAGGAACCCCGCCACGCCCGCAAAGAACACCAGCGCCATGCGAATACCCGGCTCGCGGTTCACCTCGGGCACCAGGTCGGTGGCGGCCACATAAAGGGCCACGCCGGCTGAGATCGGCAAGCCATACGGCAGCCAGCTCGGAATCAGTTCGATGACCAGCACGCCGGCTACGGTGGCCGCGGCTAGCGCCACCGCGGAATAGAACGCTGTAGTCCGGCTGCGCCCGCTGGCCAGCATTACCGAGGCCATGGTGAAGCCCTCCGGCGCCTTATGCAAAAAGATCGCCAGGAAGATCAGCCAGCCCAGCCAGTTGGTCACCAGGAAGCCCGAGCCGATGGCCACGCCGTCAAACAGCGCGTGCAGGCTCAGCCCCACCATGACCGAGTTGCCCGTATGCCGGCTGACAAACTCGCCGGGGTGCGTCTCCTCGCCAAAGTGAAAATGGGCGTTGATCGTGTGCTCCAGCAGGTGCACTACGCAGTAACCCACCATGATGAGCACCGGCCCCAGCTTCGGACTCAACCGCAAGCTCTCCGGCGTCATCTCAATCAGCGCCGTCGCCATCAGGAAGCCCGCTCCCAGCGCCACAAAATAGCGCAGATAGCGCTCGACGCCCTGAGCGCGCACCAGCACCAGCCCGCCGGCCACATCGGCCAGCGCGGCAATCGTTCCGAGAATCAGGGAGAGCTTAAGCATTCGGCCTTTTACCCGCTGTGCCGGATGTTCAGGACGTCGCCGTCGCGCACGACATATTCCTTGCCTTCAAGGCGCAGCGTGCCCTTGGCCCTTGCCGCCGCTTCGGAACCCGCAGCCAGCAGGCTGTCCCAGCGGATGGTCTCGGCGCGGATGAAATGATGCTCCAGATCGGTGTGGATCGCTCCGGCGGCTTGCGGCGCCTTCGAGCCGAGCGGGATCGTCCAGGCACGGCACTCGTCGTCGCCGGCGGTAAAGAAGCTGATCAGCCCCAGCAGCTCGTAGCTCTTGCGGATCAGCCGCGCCAGCCCGCTCTCGTGCAGCCCGTAACTTCCCAGAAACTCCGCCGCTTCCTCATCGTCCATCTCCGCCAGCTCAGCCTCCACCTTGCCGCAGATAGCTGTCGCTCCGGCGTTCAGCCGCTGCGCCGGGTCCTCCAGCCTGAAACGGCTTACAGCAGCGTCGAGGTCCGCGCCAAGCGTCATACTCTCTCCGATATTAAGTACATAGAGAACAGGCTTTTGCGACAGGAACATGAAGCCGCGGATGAGCTTCTTCTCCTCCGCAGTCATCTCCAGTTCGCGCAGCGGCTGTTCTTTCTCAAGCGCCTCTTTCGAACGCAGCAGAAGGGCCTGCTCCCGCTCAAGTTCGCTGGTGCGCCCCTTCTTCAGATCCTTCTCCAGCCGCTCAAGCCGTTTCTCTACTTGAGTCAGGTCGCTGATCATCAAGTCAAACTCGACGTTCTTGATGTCGCGCAGCGGATCGACAGGGCCCACGTGCGGAATCGAGTCGTCTTCAAAGGCCCGCAGCACGTGAATCAGAGCGTCCACGTTGCGCAGGCTGGTCAGGAACGCTGTCTCTTTCAGCGCCTCCTGCCCAATGGCCGCCACGTCCACAAATTCAACCGCCGCATAGGTGGTCTTCTTTGGCGAGTAGAGCGCCGAGAGCTTATCCAGCCGCTCGTCGGGCACCCTCGCAACGCCGATGTGCTCCTGGCGCGAGTGGCCGCGCTCCTCGAGTTTGGCCTTGGTCAGAATCTTGAACAGCGATGTCTTGCCCACCTGCGGCAGGCCGATAATGCCAGTCTTCATGCACGTCCCATAGCGGCCCCTGCACGATGAAATACGCGCTTCCGGGCCTCTTCGATGATACAGGAACGGAGATCAGGGGTCCGAGATCAGTTCACCGCTCCAGCCGAACCGAGGCGCGACCGTCCCGTATCCCTGTTCCTTAGCAGTCTGTGGTGGAAGTCTGGCTTTAAAAGGGAACGGCTCCAGCCGTGCCGCAAGATCATAGGCTTTCAGGCACGCGCAATCCTGACCTCCACGCCCTGTTAGGCTTCTTTCAAGAGCCGGGAGAGATGAATCTTCGCCAGCTGCACGGTGCAACCCACAAGCCAGGTATGGGTAGGTTATCTGGTGAAGTGAAGCCGACGGCCTGACGAATCTGTCGATGGAACACGCACAGCCTAGGGCACGGCCCGCGTCCCCGCACAAGTCGCTTCAGCCGGTTCCTGACCAGAATGGTGTTCTTACTTTTGCGGCCTGGACGAGATTCGGTCCAGTCCCTCCCGTCTGCTAGAGTGGGGGTGGTCCCTTAGCTCAAAACCCCGCGTGGAAGAGGGTTGTGGGCACACTCATGGGGGCTCGGACTAGAACCCTCATGCCTCACGATCTGCCAAAAGCGTACGATCCCACTAACCTTGAAGATCACTGGGCCGAGTATTGGGTGCGCGAGAAGCTCTTCGCCCAGTCAGCGCCTTCGTCAGCAACCGAGACTGCACAAAGGCGCGGAGCGCCCACAGGCTCCGACGCCCTGTCGCCCTTCACGATCCTGCTGCCCCCGCCCAACGTCACGGGTAACCTGCACATGGGGCATATGTTCGAGCACGCGGAGAGCGACATCCTTATCCGCTGGCGACGCATGTGCGGAGACCGCGTTTTGTGGGTGCCGGGTACGGATCATGCCGGCATTGCGACACAAATGCTGGTGGAGCGCCAGGTTGTGAGCGAGGGCAAAACTCGCGAGCAGATGGGCCGCGAGGCCTTCGTTGAGCGCGTGTGGGAGTGGCGTCAGCACTACGGCGGCAACATTCTGAACCAGATGAAGCGCCTTGGCGCATCCGTCGACTGGCAGCGCGAGTACTTCACCATGGACGAGCACCTGTCGGTTGCGGTGCGCGAAGCCTTCGTCCGGCTGCACGAGCAGGGGCTCATCTATCGCGGCGCATACATTGTGAACTGGTGCCCGCGGTGCCAGACCGCCATCAGCGACCTGGAAGTGGTTTACGACGAGCACAAGGGCCATCTGTGGGAGATTCGGTACTCCGTGCTGGATACTCTCGGACAAGATTTGGGGGAATACATCACGGTCGCGACCACCCGCCCCGAGACCATGCTGGGCGATGTGGCGGTCGCCATTCATCCCGAGGACGAGCGCTACCTGCATTTGCATGGCAAGAAGCTCAGGCTGCCGTTGATAGGCCGCGAGATCCCGATCATCCTCGACGAGTGGGTCAGCCGCGACTTTGGCACAGGAGCCGTCAAAGTGACGCCTGCGCATGATCCCAACGATTTCGCTCTTGGCGAGCGCCACCACCTGCCGTCGATCAACGTGATGGACCCGACCGGCCACATCAACGCCGAAGGTGGAGAGTATGCCGGTCTCGACCGTTACGTTGCGCGCAAGAAAATAGTCGCCGACCTTGAAGAACAGGGCCTTCTAGCCGGCATCAAGGACCATACCAACAACGTGGGTCACTGCGACCGATGCAAGACGGTTGTGGAGCCGCGGCTTTCTACGCAATGGTTCGTGAAGATTCAGCCGCTGGCCGATAAAGCTATCGCCGCCGTCAAGCCGGGGCCAGACGGCAAGAAGGCTATCCGCATTGTGCCCGAGCAGTATGAAAAGGTGTATCTCGAATGGATGTCGAACATCCACGACTGGTGCATCTCGCGGCAGCTTTGGTGGGGCCATCGCATTCCGGCGTGGCACTGCGCAGGCTGCCACAAGATCACTGTGGCGCGGGTCGATCCAACGGTTTGTTCTCATTGCGGATCGGATGCGATCGCGCAGGAGACCGACGTGCTGGATACGTGGTTCTCGTCTGGGCTGCTGCCGGTCTCGGTTTTTGGATGGCCCGATATTCTGGGTGCCCCAGGTCCCGAATCTGGGACCTGGGATAGCACATTTGATCGAGCCGATTTCGACGCCTTCTATCCAACGAGTTTGCTGGTCACTGGCTTCGACATCCTCTTCTTTTGGGTGGCCCGCATGATCATGCTGGGTTGCTGGTTCGCAGGTGACGTGCCGCTGCCTGATGGCTCGAAGCGCGAGTTGAAGGATTCCGTTCCCTTCAGAGAGGTTTACATTCACGCGCTGGTGCGCGACGCCAACCGCGAGAAGATGTCCAAGACCAAGGGCAACGTCGTCGATCCGATTGAGATCGTGAAGCAGTACGGGACGGACGCGGTGCGCTTTACGCTGGCCTCGATGGCCTCGCCGGGAACCGATATCGCATTCAATATTGCCAGGACCGAGGGCTACCGAGCCTTTGCCAACAAGATCTGGAATGCGGCGCGGTTCCTGTTCATGAACGTGGACCGCGCGGCAGAGATTGGCATCACTGTCGATCCGCTCGCACTGGGCGGAATGCCCGTGGCGGCCGAGGACGCACCGCTCGAAGCGCGCTGGATCGTGGCCGAACTTCACTCGACCGCGGCCAAGGTCAATGAATCGCTTTCGAACTATCGCTTCGACGATGCGGCGAACACCATCTACCAGTTTTTCTGGGGAAGTTTCTGCGACTGGTATCTGGAGATCGTGAAGCTGCGGCTGGATTTCTCAGGGGAGCAGGCCGGCGAATCAGAAAGCCAGCGAGTCAGCAGGATCAATGGCACTAAAGCCGCATTGACAACGTTCGTCTCAGTTTTTGAAACTTCGTTGCGACTGCTTTCGCCCTTTATGCCCTTCATTACCGAGGAGATATGGCACGCGCTCTACGACGGGAATCCGCCGGCCAAGTCGATTGCGCTGACGAATTATCCGGCTGGCAGCGAACAATTCGACGATGCTGCGCTAGTCGATATGGGCATCTTGCAAAGCCTCATTGTTGAAGTCCGCACCCTCCGCAAGGAAATCGGCGTCGAAGAGAGGGCAGTGGCGCCTATCGAGGTTCGCATCGACGGCCACATGAAGCCCGTCATCGGCGAGAACGCTGCGATGGTCGGGCGCTTGGCGCGCGTGAGCGAATTGCGCTTCGTCGATCGTATCTCCGCGGGCCTCGCCAAGCACTCTACGCCACAATTCGATGTTGCGGCGATCTACGAACGCACCATCGACGTGGCGGCCGATCGGGAGCGCTTGACAAAGGACATCGCCAAGTACGAGAAAGGTCTAGCCACTGCGGAGCGCCAGTTGGGCAACGAAGCTTTTCTGGGCAAGGCGCCAGCGCATGTGGTGGAAGGTTTGAAAAAGCAGGAAGCCGAGACGCGGCTGTTATTGGAGAAAGCGCGAGCAGCGCTAGACTTGCTGCCGCCGGAATGAGAAGACGAGCGAAGAGCAAAGGCAGGTGCCTTTGGGCAAGCTCAGGGCAGGCTCTTGACTGCGCAGGCCGCAAAAATCGCGATCTGCTCCGCTCAGGATGACGGTTTACGGAGCGCGGTGCGTTCCCATGTCTCGGAATCGAGACCTGGGGCACCCGGCAGAATAGTAGCCTGGGGCGCAAGGCGCTGGAAAATCTGAAGAAAGAAGATTCGTTATGTCCTGTGACTGCGGCAAATGCCGGGAGCACTACCGAACACTTGGAATAGGCTACGGAATACCCTCGGAATCCGAGATTCAAGAAGCCTATCGTGAAGCGGTGAAGCAATGGCATCCCGATCTCTATGAGAACTTCGCCAGTTTGCGGGCGGATGCAGAAGAACGCTTCAAGCAGATTCAAGTCGCCTATCGGGAACTGAAGGACCACAACACGATTGGGGCCGAGTTGCCGGCGGATGGGGTTGCCGTTCAAACCCAGCCTCGGGAAGAAACACCTGCGCTCTCATTTGGCGGTGCGCCCGGCTGCCTGACCGCGCAGGAGTTTACCCCGCAGGTGGAAGAAAGGTTGGCAGGCCACCTGGGAAAGATCGGCGCGGCCCTGGCGATTATCGACATCAGCGGCGACCGGCTTTCCAGCGGCACCTTCCCCCAGTTTCTCCTCCTGGCTACCCGCGGGATCATGATGCGCGATTTCCGCGGTATCATCTCTGTGCTCTGGTTTACTGACCTGGGAGAGATCAACATCATCGAACCGCGCACTGCCGCGAAGCCAAGCTTTTGGCAAAGACTCGCAGGCACCCAGCCGAGTTCGGAGCTTCAGATCTACCGGAGCAATGGACTTGAGTTTTGCTCAATCTCAGGCCAAGCGGATGACAAGGTCAAGACAGTTGTTTATGACTATCTGATGCGGCAGAAGCCACAACCCAAAGCCTGAGTCACCGGAAGAAGAACCATGGATTGGAAGAGCAGCCGCATCGACACCATGTTGGAGCAGGCCTTGTTGGAAGACAAGGCCGCCGGCGACACAACCACCAACCTCACCATCGATCCTGACCTGCGGGCCACGGCCTCGATCATTGCGCGGCAGGATTTGGTGGTGGCCGGCTTGGGCGCGGTGCCGCGATTTCTTGACATCTTTGCCCGGCTGGACCGGAGTCCGCAGTCGCAGACCCGCTTTGAGGTCGTCAGCAACCCGGAGGTCTTCGACGGTGTGCGCGTTCGCAATGGCGAAGTGCTGGCCGTCATTCGCCACAACGCCCGCGTGCTGCTCAGTTGCGAACGCGTGATCCTCAACCTCATGCAGCACCTCAGCGGCATTGCCACGCTGACGCGAGAATATGTAGACGCCGTCCACGGAACCCACGCCCGCGTGCTGGATACGCGCAAGACCGTGCCTGGCCTCAGAGTTCTGGAAAAATACGCCGTGCAGTGCGGCGGAGGGACCAATCATCGCATCGATCTGGCCAGCGGCATCCTCATCAAGAACAACCATATTTCTTTGGGAGGCGGCCTGCCCGCAGTGCTGACGCTGGCTTTGGAAAAGCGCAGGAAGGGCCAGCGCGTTCAGGTTGAGGTGCGCTCGCGGCAGGAGTTGGAAGAGGCCCTGGAGTTTGGCGCGGAAGCCATCCTGCTTGACAATATGGCGCCCGAGGAAGTGAAGCGATCCGTGGAACGCATCAAGGAAGTGGCGCCGGGAGAGCAGGCCCAGGGGCACAAAGCACAAGAACCAAGCGACGGGCCAGCCACGCGCTGGATTCCCACCGAGGCCTCTGGCGGCATTGTGCTTGAGAACATCCGCTCGTACGCCGATACCGGCGTGGATTTCATCAGCGTCGGGGCTTTGACGCACTCGGCCAAGGCAGCCGATATTTCCATGCGCATCGAAGCGGAATGAGCCAGGCCATGTTTGACCTTGCTGCGCTGGAAGCCGCTCTGACAGGCACCAATTTTGCCGGCAATCTCCATTTTTCTCCGGTCACCGGGTCCACCAGTACCGATGCGGTTGAAGCCGCGCGTGCGGGTGCGCCGCACGGCTCAGTCTATTTTGCCGATGAGCAACTGGCCGGACGCGGGCGCGGAGATCACGCCTGGCACTCCGCTGCGGGGGAAGGGCTCTATGTGAGCGTGGTGCTGCGCCCGTCCATGCCGGCTCTACATTTGCCTCTGCTGCCGCTGGCTGCTGGATTGGCCGCGGCCGATGCGATTCGCACGGTTTCGGGACTCGATGTTGACCTGCGCTGGCCCAACGATCTGCTGCTGAGCGGGCGCAAGGTGGGCGGTATTCTGGTCGAATCCAAAACCAAAGCCGGCAAAGCAGCTTTTGCCGTCGTGGGCATCGGTATCAACGTGCATCAGCGCTCATTTGCTCCCGATTTGGCGACCCTCGCCACTTCTCTGGATTTAGAGGCCGGTTATCGAGTGAGCCGGCGGCATTTGCTTGCCTCCCTGTTAAAATCGCTGGAGCGTGAGACGAGCGGCCTGCTCGATCCGCCCGGGAGTGAAACGATTTCCTTTCGCGTGGAGCAGGCTTCGACCTGGGTGCGCGGAAGGCGGGTTGAGGTGCACGGGCCGCAAGCTTGCCATGGAGTTACTGCCGGATTGGACCAGCATGGATTCCTGCTGGTGGCGACCGATTCAGGGTTGGTAACCGTGCGGACCGGCGGTATTCGCGCCGCTGAAACGAACTGAGAATCGCGAGTTGGACCATGCTGCTGGCTCTGGATGTGGGGAATACGAATACCGTGCTGGGCCTCTACCGCCTCGAAGGCGATAAGCCCCAACTCGCCGCGCATTGGCGCGTGACCACGCACCGCAACCAGACCGCGGACGAGTATGGCGTACTCTTCGTGAATCTCTTCGAGATGAACGGCTTGAAGACGAGCCAGGTGCAAGCCATCATCATCTCTTCGGTGGTGCCGCCGGTGGAAGGCACGCTGCGCCAGGTCTGCGAGAACTACTTCCACGTGCAGCCTCTTTTTGTGGAGCCAGGCATCAAGACGGGAATGCCGGTGCTGGTAGACAACCCGGCGGAACTCGGAGCGGATCGCCTGGTGAACGCCATCGCTGCCTTTGATCGATACGGCGGCCCCTGCGTGGTGGTGGACTTCGGCACCGCGACAACATTCGACGTGATTTCAGCCAAGGGCGAGTACCTGGGCGGCGCCATCTCGCCGGGACTGGGCATCAGCGCCGATGCGCTCTTTTCGCGCGCCGCGCGGCTGGGCCGCGTTGACATCAAACGCCCCGCCAAGGTCATCGGCACCAACACGGTCTCGCACTTGCAGAGCGGCATTTACTACGGCTACATCGGACTTGTTGACGGCATTCTGGAACGTATTGTCGCTGAACTTGGGGCACAGCCGCGCGTTATCGCCACCGGCGGCCTGGCGCGGCAAATCTCAGAAGACTCGCGCTTCATCTCAGAGATTGACGACATGCTCACGCTCGATGGCCTGCTCATTCTCTTCGAGCGCAACCGCTTGGCGCGCCCTCGCGGCAAGGCGCACTGAGGGCCGCAGGTTGGCGCCTATGCCTTGGGGATTGGCGGGCCTTATCCCGAACCAGACCCATGCGACCGAAGGGCCTTTCAGCGGGCGGCAAAAAGCCTGAGGGCTCAGGAAACCATGCGCCCCTATACGTCGGAATCGAGCCAGCCGCCGCCCGGCCCATGTCAGCGGACAATTGGCGAGGGTTCACGATCAATCCCGCCCGCGCCCATAAGGACCAGCGAGCGCTGCGCAAACGGCGCATAAACCAGAAGCGTAGTGCAGGCCAGCGCCAATCCGAAGTCGATGTGGTGCAACAGCAGGAAGGGCGAGAGCGACCACAGCTCATCGAAGGCAAGCAGAAACGGCCATATCTTGAGAAATTTCTCGCGTGCTCCGGGCGCTTTGAAGAGCGCGGCACATAGCAGGAAGGCACGAACAGGAATCAGGATCGCGGCAGTCACGATCAGGAGGTTGAGCGCCTGAGTTGCTTTCGGTAGCGGCGAAAACAGATCTTCAATCTCCGTCAGATTTGCCAATGCCCCAACGTAGAAGCCCAGATACATGAGCTGCAACAGAACGAAGAGCGACTGCACCACTCGATACGATGCTTTCGGAAGCTCATCCGGAGAAGCCAGAATCCGGCTGAGAAGTTTGGTCTCAGCCGCTGCCGGAGCTACTGCTTGCTCGCGCGATTCATAGGCCATCGACTCAGGCGCCGGAGAGGGCGGGTTGTCGTTTGGCGAGATCCGCTCAACAGGAGCCACGAAGCGATAGCCGCGGCGGGCCATGGTCTCAACGAATCTCGGATTGCCCGCTGCATCGCCCAGGGCTTCGCGGATGCGATTCACCGCTGAGTTCACGCCGTGTTCGTAATCGACAAAAGTTCCGTCGGGCCACAGATCTCTGGAGATTTCTTCCCGAGTCAGCAATTCGCCGGGCCGCTCCAGCAGCAGGAGGAGCAACTGAAAGGGCTGTGCGTTCAGCTTGACGCGAAGCCCCTTCCTGCGAAGCTCTCCCGTGGCGGAGTCTGCTTCAAATACTCCGAAGCGATACCGCCGGCTTGGCCGCAAACTCGTCGCCTGATCCGTCATGGCTTTCGTCCAGTGTATCCGACTGCGCGTTCCATCCAAGACCGCCGCACAGGGTACAACTTCCGCTAACTGGCCAATCTGCAATAGCTTGCGCGGTGACAAACAATCTCGAACAGATGAGATTCCATGCATTGCCTTTGCAGCTGCCGCGGAGCAAAGTGTAATTCATGATGCAAGGCCGGTTCTCAGATTTCCGAATACTCTCCGTCATCGGCGGGCTGACGATATTCCTGTCCTTTGCGGTAACTCCCCGTCCGGTTGTGGCAGAGCCAGATCCGGTAGCTGTTTCAGCCTTCAATTCGTATATCGGAGCTGTCGAGTCGCGCCTCGCCCTTCAGCATCGGTCGCAGGATGGCTTCCTCGCTCCGGTGGCTTCGACGCAGCAGAGCGAGATCCGCCTGCGCCGCGGAGAATTGCTTGTCGAGCAGATCGCGCCCTCCACCGGGGCGGCCTTTCCCGGAGCAATGCTGCAACACTGGCGCGGGACTGCATTTGCCCCTGGCGCCAAAGCCGCGGATTTTGAGCGGCTGATGAAAGATTTCAACGCTTACCCTCAGCACTTTTCGCCGCAGGTGCTGCAAGCGAAAATCCTCGCGCAGCCGGATGATCGCGGTCCGGATCGCTTCCATGCCGTGATGCGGGTGCGGCAGAAGCATGTGATTACCGTGGTCCTGGATACGGTCTACGACATCGCGTTCGGACGGCTGGATAGGCAGCACGGATACAGCATCTCGCGCAGCACACGGATTTCCGAGATTGACTCGCCGGGCACCGGCGCTGAGCGCGCGCTGAATGCCGGCGAGGAGCACGGCTACTTATGGCGGCTGAACACCTACTGGAGCTACGAGGAGCGGGACGGTGGGCTGTACATGCAGATCGAGTCGGTGTCGCTCACGCGTTCCATTCCTGACGGGCTCGGCTGGGCGGTTCGTCCATTTGTTGAGAGCGTCCCTCGCGAGTCGCTGGAGTTCACATTGCGCTCTGCCTGCAACGCAATTCGCAAATAATTTAGCCGGTGCGCACTATGACGCCGTGAAACCCAGCAATCAAAAATGAACCGCAATTGGAAAGGAAAACAAGATGAGTGCGAAATCGCCAGTAGCCCATGATGAAGTCGCATTTGCGTCAGCCCGCAGAATCAACCACTCGCTGACAGCCTCCATGGAGAAGCGTGCTTTGCTGTGGATGGCCGAGCGCGCGCCCCGCTGGCTCACCTCTGACCAGCTCACTCTGCTCGGTCTGAGCGCGCAAATCGGAGCCGGAGCCTTCTATGCCTTGTCGCGCTACAACCGCTATGCGCTGCTTCTCGTGATTCTGTGCCTGGCGCTCAACTGGCTGGGGGATAGCATGGATGGGACGCTCGCCCGAGTGCGGCAGCAGCAGCGGCCCCGCTATGGCTTTTATGTCGATCACATGGTGGACATCTTTGGCGCCGTTACGCTGATGTGTGGGCTCGGCTGCTCAGGATTTCTGCACTGGCAAACGGCGATTGCGATGCTGGTGGCGTTCCTGCTGCTATCGTGCGAAAGCTATCTTGCCACCTACACTTTGTCGTGCTTTGAACTTTCGCAAGGTCTCTTCGGTCCCACCGAGATCCGCATTCTGCTGATCGCCGGCAATCTGGCTCTGCTGCGCAGTCCCTACTCCATCTTGTTTGGGCATAGGATGCTGCTGTTTGACTTGGGAGGCGCCATAGCAGCGTCCAGCATGTTCGCGATGGCGATCGCTGTCGCCATCCGCCACACAGCGCAACTCTACCGCCAGGAGCCTCTGCCATGAACGCGTTCATTCGCTGGGGCAAGTTCAATCTGGTGGGAGCCATGGGCATGGTTGTCCAGCTTGCGGGGCTCGCGTTCTTCGACCGGGTTGCAGCGGGCCATTACATGTACGCCTCAGCCGCGGCCATCGAGCTCACGCTCTTGCATAACTTCGTTTGGCATCTCCACTACACCTGGCGCGACCGGCGCGATGACTCTGCACTGCTTGCTCAATTGATGCGGTTTCATCTCTCAAACGGATTGGTCTCGATGCTTGGGAACCTTGCGCTGATGCGCATACTAGTAGACGAGGCGCGCATGCCTCTGCTCGTCGCCAACAGTATCGCCATTCTTTCCTGCTCAATTGTCAATTTTTGCCTTGGAAACAACTGGGCGTTTGCCACGAAGACCAAGGCGATTGAGGGCTAGGATGCGGGGGTGCGCAGACTCGCCCCATCCGATCCGAATGCAATGCAACCCCCTGGCCATCCTTCTGGCGCACGCGCCTCAACCACACATGGGACAGGCTTGAAGCGACCTACTTCTCCGCCCCATGGCACTTCTTGTACTTCTTGCCGCTGCCGCAGGGACAGGGGTCGTTGCGGCCCACTTTATCTCCCGTACGTCGCTGCGCGGGCTGGCTTGCATCCCCCGCTCCAGCCATGCTGGCCGCCGCCAGCTCCCGCTGCTTCTTGCGCTGGAACTCCTTCTCAAGCGCGTCGATGGTCGTCGAGGGCTGACGCGTGTTGATGGAAATCTCTCGCGGCTCCGCGTCTTGCAACAGCGGCCTGTCGGCGCTGGCCACGGGTGGAGCCGATGGAACCGGACCTCTCGGACGCGGCGCCTCCGGTGCCGCATTCATCGGCTGGCCATCCGGCCCAAGGATCTGCATCCGGAAGAGGAACCGGACCGTGTCTTCCTGGAACTTCATCATCATGGCTTCGAACATGTCGTAGGACTCGCGCTTGTAGGCCACCAGCGGATCCTGTTGCGCATAGCCGCGCAGCCCGATCCCTTCCTTCAAGTGATCCATCGACAGCAGATGGTCTTTCCAAAGCCCGTCGATGACGCTCAGCATCACCATCCGCTCGTGGTAGCGCATGGTCGCCGAGCTCAGAATCTTTTCCTTTGCCTCGTAGTCCTCTTTCAGCCTCTCGAAGATGGCATCGCCCAGTTCGTGCCGAGCCAGTTCGAGCGGCTTGATGCCGGCACGAGTCAGGTTCATGCCGAACTGGTCCACCAGCTTCTCATCCAGCCCCTTCAGGTTCCATTGGTCGGGATGCAGCTTCTCGCCGGCGAACTCGTCCAGCATTCCGCTCAAAAGGCCGCCCACATAGTCCTCAAGGATCAGCTCGCGCTGGTCCACGCCTTCCAGCAGTTGCCGCCGAACGCCATAGACGGCCTCGCGCTGCTTGTTCATCACGTCGTCGTACTCAAGCAGGTGCTTGCGGCTCTCGAAGTTCTGCGCTTCCACCGTCTTCTGCGCGTTCTCGATCTGCTTGGTGAACATGCGCGACTCGATCGCCTCGCCCTCGTTCATCGTTCGCTGGATCAGGGCGCTGGCCCATGCCTTGGCGAAGATGCGCATCAGGTCGTCTTCAAGCGAGAGGTAGAACCGCGACTCTCCGGGATCGCCCTGGCGTCCGGCGCGCCCGCGCAGCTGATTGTCGACCCGCCGCGACTCGTGCCGCTCCGTGCCCAGAATGAACAGCCCGCCGGCCGCGATCACCTGCTCGTGATCCACGTGCGCCGCTTCGGCATGAACCTTGATGACCTCGTCCCAGTCGGGCTCGGCCACCTCGAACTCCTGCCCCTGGTAATAGAAGCGCTGAAATCCCGCTGGCGCCATTGGATTGATCGCGCCCTCGGCCACGCTGATGGCCCGCGCCCGGTTCTTCTTCACCAACTCTTGCCGGGCCATGAAGTCCGGATTGCCGCCCAGCAGAATATCCGTTCCGCGCCCTGCCATGTTCGTCGAGATGGTTACCGCGCCCAGCCGGCCGGCCTGCGCCACGATCTCGGCCTCGCGCTCGTGGAACTTCGCGTTCAGCACCACGTGGCGCACGCCCTTGCGCTGCAAGATCCCCGACAGGCGCTCGCTCTTCTCGATCGACACCGTGCCCACCAGCACCGGCTGCTTCTTCTCATGCAACTGTGCGATGTCATCGGCCACCGCCTTGTACTTTTCCGTCTCCGAGCGATACATCACATCCGGATTTTCAAGCCGCAGCATCGGCTTGTTGGTCGGAATCACCACGATCTCCAGCTTGTAGATTTTTTCGAACTCGGCCGCTTCGGTCTCGGCCGTGCCCGTCATGCCGCTCAGCTTTTTGTAAAGGCGAAAGTAGTTCTGGAAGGTGATGGTGGCCAGCGTCTGGTCTTCCTTGCGGATCGCCACATTTTCCTTGGCTTCGATCGACTGGTGCAGTCCATCGCTCCACCGCCGCCCCGGCATAAGCCTGCCGGTAAAGGTGTCAACGATAATCACCTCGCCGTCCTTGACCACGTACTCTACGTCGCGTTTGTAGAGGGCATGCGCCTTGATGCCGGTCTCCACGTAGTGCTTCAGTTCCCAGTTCTCGGCGTCGGCAATGTTTCCGATCCCCAGCAGCTTCTCGATCGTCTCCCAACCCTCGTCGGTAACGCCGATGGTGCGCTGCTTCTCGTCCACAATGTAGTCGCCGGTCAGGTACTTGGTCTCGCCCTCTTCAACTTCCTCGCCCAGCACCAGGTCGGGGATGATCTTCCGCACGCGGGCATACTTGTCCGTCGTCTGGTCCGTCGGCCCGGAGATAATCAGCGGTGTCCGCGCCTCGTCGATCAGGATCGAGTCAACCTCATCGACAATGGCGTAATAATGCCCCCGCTGCACGCAATCTTTCAACTCGAACTTCATGTTGTCGCGCAGGTAGTCGAAGCCGAACTCATTATTCGTTCCGTAGGTAATATCGGCGGCATAAGCGGCCCGGCGCTCGGCGTCGTCGAGATCATGGACGATTACCCCTACCGTCAGCCCCAGAAACTCGTAGATCTTTCCCATCCACTCCGCATCGCGCTTGGCCAGGTAGTCGTTCACGGTCACCACGTGAACCCCGTGCCCGGCAAGAGCGTTCAGATAGCAGCTCAACGTGGCCACCAGCGTTTTGCCCTCGCCGGTCTTCATTTCGCTGATCCGGCCCTGGTGCAGCACCATGCCGCCGATCAACTGCACGTCGAAGTGACGCATCTCGACCGCGCGCCAACCTGCCTCGCGCACCACGGCGAAGGCCTCGGGCAAAATCTCGTCCAGAGCCTCCTGCTCGGCCGCTTTCACGGCATCTTCGTCCGTAATCCCCTCGAGCCTGGCCGCAATCCGGGCTTTGAACTCCACCGTCTTGGCCCGCAACTCTTCATCGGAGAGCTGCTTCACAGCTGGCTCCAGGGCATTGATCGCAGCCACGACAGGCAACAATTTCTTGATGATCCGCTCGTTCGCAGTGCCAAATATCTTGGTAAGTAACTTATCGAAAAACACAGGATTCTCCGTCTACCAGTGTAAATGGTGGGGGTGTCATGGACCGTGCATTGTCCGTCCTTCAAGGAAGCCAATTCGGCTACCAGGTCTCGATGTTGAAGCCTGGGATGCCCCCGGCGCACTGGCTCATAGCCGCAAAACCAACTGTTCCACCTGCTCACCATTGCGAATCCGCTTCAGTTGCCGGTCGAGCTGTTTCTTCAGGTTTTCCGGATCGCCCTCATCGTCCTCTTCCACGTCAACTTGCTCCCGGACCTCGATTGCGTGGATGAGGCTCGGCTGCCAAAAAGATTGGAGAAAGAGAAAGGCCATCCCCAGGCCCACGGCGCACGGCTGCACCCCGAAAAGCCGTTTTCCGGTCTGTGTTGAGCGCACCCACTTTGTACGCCGGATTTGGTGGCAAGCCAGAATCGCAGCGATCGCCACAATCGGAGCCGCAGTAAACAAGCTCAAGACAGATAGAGCATCCACGTGCATACACATCCTCGCCAATTGCGGTCAGGAGCACTCGAAGGAATCGGTCGCGGATGCAAAGCAGCCTGAGCCGCCCTGAACAACCGGACCATTTCGGATGAGTTATGCGCGCGAGAACGGTGGAGGCCGCTGGAAGAGCGAGGGAAGCGCCGGAGCGTCGGGCGTACGGCCCGCGTAAACGCAGGAAACCGCTGCAAGCAGGCTCAGCGGCGAGATTATTCCAACGAAGAGAAGCGGCAGAATCGCAGCCGAGGCACCGGCGTCTGCCGAGGAGCCATGCAGTGCTACCAGGCACAGAACAGCAACTCCGATTGCGATGGCCGCAACCAGTATCCATCCCCGCCGCTGCCGATTCTGCATCATCCAGACACCATTCTCGCCTTCAGTATACAGATTCTCGCGGCGCGCAGTAGCCGATTTTCTGCTCTGGAGAGTCTCGTGCAAGATTCCATTGAGACTGCAAACTGTGTCAGGGCACAATCTTAGTCGTGCCGTAATTGCCGCAAAATCAACGGGGGGCTTCACTGGTTGCGAAAAACTCGATCCGGAGGGAGGCGGGGGGCTTAACCCACGCATAAAGCCAACAGAATCAAAGCCAGCTTTAGCCGCGGAGGGACGTTCTCCGCGAATTTCATCCAAAACTACGAGATTTTCCGCACAGGTAAAGCCAGAATCGAAGCTGGCCCTTTGCGGCACCCTTCGACAAGCTCAGGGCAACCTTCAAAGCCTGCCCTTTCAAAACGCCGGCTTTCACCACCGGCTGTTAGTGGAAGTCGTGCGAGCCAATCTCGACATCTGCGATAAAGAGGGGCATGATTTGCCGGGCTTTGACGTGGATCACGCCGTCTTGATTCTGAAGGATGCCTTCGATTCTCAGGAATCGATTGCGCGTGACTGTGACGCGGTTCTGCTCGAAGGCGTCGGGCGCAAGGATGACGTTGGCGATGCCGGTTTCGTCTTCGAGGGAGAGAAAGACGAAGCCCTTGGCAGTGCCAGGGCGCTGGCGGGCAATCACACAGCCGGCGATGCGGACGGATTGATTGCTGTGTCCTAGAGTGAGTTCCACTGCTGACAGAATGCCGTCTTGCCGCAAAGACTCGCGGTGGTAGGCCATTGGGTGGGGTCCGGTCGTGAGGCCAGTACCCAGGTAATCGGCAGTAAGACGTTCGTCGGTAGTCATCTGCTGCAAGGGCGTGGGTGTATGCGCACCGGTGAGAGCACTGTCTGCACCCCGGAGTAGCGGGCCAACGGGACGGCCGGCTTGCTCCACCTGCCAGAGGGCATCGCGGCGGTGTTCGACTTCGCCGAGCGAATTGAGCGCGCCGATGTGGGCGAGTGCAACGAGTTCCTTACGGTTGAGAACTGGTATACTCCGAGCCAAGTCATCGACGGATGTAAAGATTCCGCCGAAGTTCCGCGTAGTGAGTAAACAGTTTGCGGACGAGTGCCGAAGTCCCTTGGCGTAGTTGAAGCCGATGCGCAGCGAGAGTGAGCCGTCGTGCTCCGGCTCCAGGGTACAGAGCCATTCGGAACGCTGCACGTCCATGGGGCGAACGCGCAAGCCGTGGCGCTGCGCGTCTTTGACAAGCACGGCGGGCGAGTAGAAACCCATCGGCTGATTGTTGAGCAGGCTGCACGTGAATGCTGCAAGATAGTGGACCTTGAGATATGCGGAGGCATAAGCGATCAGCGCAAAGCTGGCAGCATGGCTCTCAGGAAAGCCGTACATCGCAAAGGATGAGATGCCTTGGACGATGTTGTCTTGCGCTGCCGGGCCGATGCCGTTGCGTGTCATCCCTGCGCGCAGTCTGCCTTCGAGATCCTTCATCCGCTGCATCGACCGCCGCATTCCCACGGCGCGGCGCAGCTCTTCGGCCTCTGCTCCCGTGAAACTGGCAACTGTCATTGCCATGCGAAGAAGCTGCTCTTGGAAGAGCGGCACTCCAAGAGTGCGCTTCAACACTGGTTCAAGGGACGGATGCGGATAGGTAACTTCTTCCTTTCCCTGGCGGCGGCGCATATACGGGTGCATCATCTTGCCGACGATGGGGCCGGGGCGGATGATGGCTACTTGCACGACGAGGTCGTAGAAGCGTGTGGGCGCGTTGTGCGGTATGGAAGCCATCTGCGCGCGGCTCTCCACCTGAAACATTCCCACGGTGTCCGCCTTGCGCAGCGTCTCGTAGACAAGCGGGTCTTCGGGCAGCACGGCAAGATCCACGTCCTTGCTGTAATGGCGCGGAATCAGCTCAATGCAATCCTTGAGAACGGCCATCATGCCCAAACCGAGCAGGTCCACTTTGATGAGGCCGAGGTCTGCGCAGTCCTCCTTGTCCCACTGGATCACGGTGCGGCCTGGCATGGAGGCGCGCTCGATGGGGACGACGCGGTTGAGCATTCCGGCGCAGATGACCATGCCGCCAGAGTGTTGGCCGAGATGACGCGGCAGATCCTGCATTCGCAGGCATAGTTCGAGATAGCGGGCAATGCGCGGCTGACGGATGTCGAAGCCTGCCTGGGCGAAATGGTGCGCCATGGTGTCGTTCTCGCCGCGCCACTCCCAGTGACCGACAAGGCTGGAAAGGCGCGCGAGTTGGTCCTCCTCGAAGCCGAGTGTCTTGCCCACTTCACGCGCTGCCGAGCGGCCGCGATAGGTGATGACGTTGGCGGTCATCGCCGCGCCGAGCGAGCCGTAGCGTTCATAAACATATTGAATGACTTGTTCGCGCTGGTCGCCGGAGGGCAGGTCGAGGTCGATGTCGGGCCACTCACCGCGGTTCTCGTTGAGAAACCGCTCAAAGAGCAACTCCATCCCAACTGGATCGACGGCAGTGATTTCGAGCGCGTAACAGACAGCAGAGTTGGCTGCCGAGCCGCGCCCCTGTACAAGAATTCCGAGTCGCTGGCAGTAGAGAATGAGGTCCCAGACAATGAGAAAGTATCCGGCGAAGCCGAGCTTGGCAATCAGTTTAAGCTCGTGCCGAACCTGCCCACGGGCCTTGTCGAGCAGGCTTCGCTTGGTTCCCGAGCCGTAGCGTTTGCGGACGCCTTCCTCTACACGCTTTTCGAGGAAGCTGTCCATCGTTTCGCCGTCTGGAACCGGATAGTGCGGAAACTGATAGCCGAGATCATTGAGAGTGAAGTCGAGCCGTTCGCTCACGATGCGGGTGTTGGCGACAGCTTCTGGAATGTCACGGAAGAGCGCGCCCATCTCGCGGGCGGAACGCAAAGATCGTGAAGCATTCGGCGTGAGCAAGCGGCCAGCCTGGTCCAGCGATGTGTGATGGCGAATTGTCGTAAATACATCGAGAAGCTCGCGGTCCTTTTCCGTAGCATAGCGAACTCCGTTGCTCGCGATCACTGGAAGTCTGAGTGAGGATGCAAGACGCAGCAGCGATTGATTGCGGCACTCTTCGTCGCGCTGCTGATGGCGCTGGAGTTCGAGATAGAGACTGCCGTGACCGTAGATTGCTGCGAGCCGCTCTATGAGCTTGCTTGCCTCGTCATTCCCGCCGCGCGCCAGCGCCGCTGCAACTGGACTCTCATCGCCTCCAGTGAGGCAGATCAATCCGGCGGAGAACTCTTCGAGGTCTTCAAGTGTGGCCGCGCCCTCTGTCTTTTTTGTCTCGCGCATCTTGAAACGCGTGATGAGCTGGCAGAGGTTCTGATAGCCGTTTTGCGATGCACAGAGCAATACGATGCGCGGCGGCTCGTCCGGGCACTGATGCGGAAGCCAGGATGCCGGCGTGAGTTTGTTCCCGGCTGAGCGGACTGCAATCTCCGCGCCGATATGCGCTTTGACTCCGCACTTTTTGGCCATTGTATGGAAGCGCGCTACGCCATAGAGGCCGTTGCGGTCGGCGAGAGCGACAGCGGGCATTTCGATCTGGGCCGCGTGCTCGGCGAGCGCCTCCGGCTGCGAAGCTCCCGCAAGAAAGCTGAAAGCGCTGGCGGCATGCAGCTCGACGAATTCAGCGTCATCAGTCATAGTAGGCTTCCAGCCGCCACTTTTCCTGAACACAATCCCGAATCAGGAGGCACACTATGGCAGTGCCATTGCCCGCTTGGGCCAGCACGTCCCACTCCTCTTCGTCCCAGCCAACGGAGGACCACCAGCAACCGCTGGTCCGCCATGGACCATAGGCTGCCGTAATCTCGAAGTTGCTTTCAGGATCGCGGAAGGCTGCTGGCTTTTCTGCTCGCAGCTTGACGCGCACGGGCACTGGTGGCCGCATCCGCCGCAATGCCATACGGGGCTGGTTGGCTTTTGACGCGGTGGATGTGCCGGAAACAGAGAAACCGTCCATGCGGAAGCTGCCAGACCGGTGCGAGTCTTCGAGCACAGGAGATCCGACGCGGTCCTCGCCGGCAATGGCCTTCAAGCGCGCAATCGTTACGTCCAAACGCGATGGCTCTGGTGTTTGCGGGGCAAAGAGTCCGAGTTGCACCTTGCTCGATTGTCCTGCCGTTGCCATAAGCGTGAGCGAGAGTACAGCGGCCGGTGGCGGATGCGCCGCGATCTCCAGTTGCAGCAGCTTGAGCAGGAATTTGCGATCAACTGAAGGCAATGCCGGCCGTATCGCGCGCTTGTGCTCCCGCCCGCCTTCGAGCGACATTTCAACCGTCAGAGAAGCCAGAGACAGCGCTCGCGTTGAGGCTCTCTCAATCAGGCAGTCAATCATGCGCGCGCCCATGAAGAGCAGAGAGTCCATCTGTTCGACCGGCGTCTCAAACTCAAAGAACTCCTTCAGCTTGAAACCCGGCTCGATTGGCTGAAACGTATGCGGCGCCATTCCGCGCGCAAGATCGCGCCAGCCCCTGGCTGGGGCTCCGAGGCGCGCTATCAGATCAGCCTCGGGCAGCGCGGCCAACTCGCCCAGTGTGCGAATTCCCCATATGCCAAAGGTCTCGGCGTATACATCGGCTAGGCTCAACGCGGCAAGAGGGAGTTTTGCAAGTGAGGCTGCCTCTTGCCCTTCAGGAATCACCGTAATACCACGCGTGGCAGCGGCTTTCAATCGAGCGGTGTGAAAGTTGGCGCTCACGGCAATCGAAGCGCGGAAGCCATTCGCAAGCAGAGCGGCGCGAAGCCTTTGGGCCAGCTCCTCTGCTGGACCGAAGAGCAGTCCAGTGCCGGCGATGTCGAGAACAAAAGCGCAAACCTCGCCTTCACTCGCCTCTTCAATGCGCGGCGAGAAGTGTGCGATGCATTCCTGCAACACAGTTCGCGCGGCGGCCTCAACCTCCACGGCGCGCGCAAGCAGCTGCAATCCAGTAATGCCTTCTGCCTCAAGCCGCGTCATCCCCAGAACCGCACCCTTCAATCGCGCCGTCCGATTCAGCGAGCAGACCTCCTCCAGTGGCGCTCGGCCTTCGAGCACGGCCACTGGCTCCGATTGCAGCTCCGTCCGCATGCGCAGCATAGCCTGCGCGGGAAACTCCGCCGCACAAACACAGGCATAAAGTTCGCTACTCATGCGCGTTCCTCCGTCTCCCATGCGCCGATTGCCGACCAGGTTGAGGCAGGCGGCTTTCGTGCTTCAATTGCAGCCGGTGTGAAACGCTGCCTCCCCCGCCGAATCTCAAACGAAAAGCCGCTTAACAATGTTCCTCCAGCGGTTCGCGGTTGCAAGGGCGCGCATTCCAGGACGACCGCCGCGCTCGATTGCGCGTAAGCTGCCTGTCCTAGCACAACCAGGCAGCAGCGCGTCCGATCGGCCGCCTGGCGAAAACGAAACCATGTCGCCAGTGGAGTCCGGCTCGCATCTTCCGGCGTCATGTCGCTCAAGTCCAGCACGATAGCCGCGAACCCGCCGGCCTGAAGCAACAAGTCGGTCGCCCGCAATGCCTGATCGAGCCGGGTCCACGGTTTTTCCTTCGCTGGCGCGCTCTCCCTGTTGCACCTTACCCAAAGCAACTGCCGCAGACTCACCCCGCTGGCTGCCGCCGACTCAGGATCGAAGGCGTCCCCGGCATCCACCCAGACGCACACTCGTTCCTCCTCTGTCTGCTCAGCAAGAAACGAGAGCGCCAGACTCGCCCGGCCCGACGACTTCGGCCCAATCACTTCACTGATGGCCCCCACAGGCAAACCTCCGCCCAGCAGGGCGTCCGCCTCGGGGATTCCGGTCGCCGCCGTCTCGCGTATCGCCCGAGGAGCAGGCGTCAGCGCCGCCGGAAAGCGGCGTTCAAGGGCGTGCTCGATTTCGATGCGAAGAGCGGTGGAGGAAGACATAGCGGGTCGAAGAAATTCGTCTTTTCTTCGCCTATATTCGCGCATAACGATGCTCCGCGTCAACTGCACCCGAGCATTGGAAAAGATTCAGGCCTGAAACAAAGGAAGCAATGCCGCAATTGCTCGTCCCCGATGGCTAAGCGATAGCTTGGTTTCGAGATCGATTTCCGCCATGGTTCGGTCGAGCGTGGGCAGGTAGAAGAGCGGATCGTAGCCAAAGCCGCCGGTTCCGCGGGGCGCTTCCAGAATCAGTCCCTCGACCGCGCCCTCGGCGGTATGCAAGGCCACGCCGTCGCGGGCGGCTACGAGCACGCAGCAGTAGCGGGCGGTGCGACTGGCTGGCGGAACGCCGGCAAGCCGCTGCAAGAGCACCATGTTGTTCCACACGTCGGTGTTGTCGTTGGCGTCGGGCGAGTCCACCAGGCCGGAGTCGGCGGCAAAGCGGGCCGAGCGCACACCGGGCGCGCCGCCGAGCGCGTCCACTTCAAGGCCGGAGTCGTCGGCCAGCACCAGGCTGCCGGGGGCAAAGCGGGAGTAGTAGACGGCCTTGAGCGTGGCGTTGGCTGCGAAGGTCGCGCCGTTCTCCTCAGGGGCGAGGATGGTGGCGAGCGCGGGAAGGGAATCGATGGCGATGGAATGGGCTTCCGCGGCAGTGCGGAAGTCGCGCAGCTTGCCCTGGCTGGTGGTGGCGGCGTAGAGGCGAAGGGCCATGGTGAAAGTGTAATTTGCGGGGGGCTGCTTTCCTTTGTGGGAATACTGCGCGTGCCAGTGTCAGAACACTTGGCGACTTTTGACAATCGGACTCTTGGCGGTTTAATGTTCTCCCGTCTGGAACATATTTCATTTGGCACATTTTTGTTGGTGAGCGTTGCCCACTGCGCAACGGCTTTCCAATCAGTGCGCGCAAGCCGCACAATGGTCGGTGTCGTTTCTAAAGGATGCGTACAAGCATGAAAATGCCAATGATGCGGCCAATGGCGTGGGGATTGTTACTGGGAGCGGTGGCAGTGCAGCTGGCGGTTGCGCAGGCTCCGGCATTCACCGGGCCGGTGGAGCTGCGCGTCGACAACCTGAAGACGCCGCTGGGGATCGACGATCCCGCTCCCAAGTTTTCGTGGCAATTGCAGGATCCGGCGCGTTGTGCCAGGCAAACTGCGTACGAGGTGCTGGTGGCTTCGCGGGCCGAGCTGCTGCTGCCCGGCAAGGCCGATGTTTGGGATAGCGGGCGGATCGAGTCGGACGCGTCTTTGAATGTGCGCTATGCCGGACCGGCAGTTGCTGCAAGCACGCGTTACTACTGGAAGGTAACGGTCTGGGACACGTCGGGCAAAGCATATGCGGATAGCGAATTGAGTTGGTGGGAGACAGGCCTGGTGACCCAGGACGCCTGGCGCAGCGAATGGATCGGATTCGAGACTGCGGAAGAGGCTGCGGTACGCCACGCTCCAGCGGCTTGGATTGTGAATCCCGACGCGAAAACACTGGCTGCGGAGATGGCAGTGGAAGAGCGCGTCGCTTACCGCGCGACAGTGACATTGGAAGACAAACCAGTGCTGCGGGCCGCGCTCTATGCCACCGGGCAAGATACGGTCTCAGCCTGGGTGAACGGCGCGCAGGTGCTCACGGCCGATCAGTTTCCGCCGTGGAAGCAAATGCCATGGAAGAAGTTTGTACGCGCGGAAGTGACGGACAAGCTGAGCGCCGGGGCCAATACGATTGCCATTGAGTCGGTACATTATGTTGACAATCACAGCGGAAAGGCCACGGGCGACACGCCGCCAATGATTGCCACGCTAGTGGTGGAATATAAAGACGGAACCACGACGGCCTTTGCCAGCGGAACGGACTGGAAGACGGCGATTCATGCGGCCGATGGCTGGCAGCAGAAGGCCTTTGACGATTCCGCGTGGAAGAGTGCGGTCGAATGGATGCAGACCCAAGGGCCGAGAAGCCAGCCGCTCGGTCATCCGTGGATTCCCGACTCGGTGAAGGAGTTTCGACATTCGTTCACAGTCGATAAACAAGTGAAGTCTGCGCGGCTCTATGCAACCGCGCTGGGCTCGTACATCATGAGCCTGAACCAATGGTGGGGAACGGGCGATCAGGTCTTTGCGCCGGGGTGGACCGACTATCGCCAGCGCGTCTACTACCAGACCTACGATGTGACCGCGCAGATCAGACAGGGGAAGAATGCGATAAGTGCGGTGCTGGCGCCGGGGTGGTATTCCACATCGCTCGAGTGGTTCCAGCAGCCGAACAACTACGGCGTCACCCCGCCGGCCTTGCTCGCGCAACTGCGCATCGAGTACGCCGACGGCAGCGTTGTTTGGGTCGTCACCGACGCGAGTTGGCAGGCTGCGCCATCGTTTGCTCTGCACTCGGAGTTGTATGACGGCTTTACGATGAATCCGGGCGACTACTGGGTCGGTACGTCGAGCCCAGACTTCAACGACGATTGGATCCATGAGCGAGCAACGACGATCCATCCCGCTCCGGTGCGGATCGAGGCGCAGGATTTTCCGCCGATTCGCGTCGAGCGCACTTTGAAGGCGGTGGCGCTCACAGAGCCGAAGCCGGGAGTGTGGGTCTACGACTTCGGGCAAAATCTCTCCGGTATCGAGACTCTCGATTTGAGCAGCAACGCGAAGATTACGGTGCGGATGCGATTTGCCGAAGTCCTGAATCCCGACGGCACCCTCTACAC
>Ga0302319_10002154_pt1 | contig 43055 bp, 39 predicted proteins | sample Bog_T0_2_FD_203319 | JGI IMG/M metagenome (GOLD analysis project Ga0302319, IMG submission 203319) | Peat permafrost microbial communities from Stordalen Mire near Abisko, Sweden - Bog_T0_2 | ecosystem: Environmental > Terrestrial > Soil > Wetlands > Peat | place: Sweden: Abisko, Stordalen Mire...
AAACAGGCTGAAATAGAGCAAATTTGGTTGCAGAAGAGGCTGGATAATAATCTGCCCGCACTCATGCGCAAACGCGGCGTGCAAATGTGGATCGTGGCTTGCCGCGAATATGCCGAAGACCCCGCCTTCTTCTCGCTCGTCTCACCAACCGTCTTTGCGGCGCGGCGCACCACTATTTACGTCTTCAACGACAAGGGCACAGCGGACGGAGTCGAGCGGCTGGCTTTGGGCGGCGATTCAAACGGCGGTCTCTACACCGTCTACCGCGACCCGGATGCGCCCGGGCACGAGATCTATGGCGATAGCCAATGGCAAACTCTGGGTAATTTAGTGAATTCGCGCAAGCCAAAAAACATTGCGCTCGATGTGTCAGCCACGCACGCATTTTCAGACGGATTGAGTGTCAGCACGCGGGACAAACTGCTGGCGGCGCTAGGCCCGGAAAACGCGAAGAAAATCGTAGCGGCGGAAAGTCTTGCGTTGGAGTATCAGGAACTCCGCGTGCCGGAAATGCTGCCTACATACCGCGAAATGATGCGCGTGGTGCACACGCTGATCTCTCGCGCTTTCTCGAACGAAGTCATCACGCCGGGAAAAACCACCGACCAGGACGTCGTCTGGTGGCTGCGGCAACAAGTGAACGACATGGGCTATGGCACCTGGTTTCATCCCTCCGTGATGGTGCAGCGGGCGGGCGCGCGCGAGGGCCTCGATTTTCTGCATAAAGAGAGCGGGATTGTCATCGAACGCGGCGACGTGCTGCACACCGATTTCGGCATCACCGCCATGCGGTTGAACACCGACACGCAGCACATGGGATACGTATTGCGCGCGGGCGAGAGCGATGTGCCCGCCGGCTTGAAGAAAGCGCTCGCCAACGGCAATCGTCTGCAGGATACTGTATTGGGGCGGCTTCAGCCAGGCAGCACAGGGAACGAGATTCTGCTCGATTCCCTAAAGGCAATGCAGGCGGCCGGCATCAAGGGGTCGATTTACAGCCACCCCATCGGCGATCACGGCCACGCTGCAGGCCCGCTCATCGGCTTATGGGATCACCAGGACGGAGTGCCAGGACGCGGCGATGTGAAAGTACTGCCGATGACTTGGTTTTCCATCGAGTTATCGGCTTGGACGCCGGTGCCTGAATGGAATAATCAGGAAGTCCAAATGGGGCTCGAAGAAGATGCGGCCGTCGATGCGGAGGGCCATGCGTCTTGGGTCTTGTCTCGCCAAACGGAGTTTCATCTGGTGCGCTGAAGCTTTTGATAGCATCAAGCCCATGCGGTCATTTTTATCGGTGCTACTGGGCGCGGCTCTGCTGGCCTCGCCGTGCTTGGCTTTTGACAAGACTCTTCAGATCTATTTCATAGATGTGGAAGGCGGCCAGTCCACTTTGTTCGTAACGCCGGCGGGGCAATCGCTGCTGATTGACACCGGCTGGGGCTACAACGCTTTTCGCGACGCTAACCGGATTGTGGCGGCGGCGAAACACGCCCATATCAAGAAGATTGATTACGTTCTGATCACGCACTATCACACGGATCACGTCGGCGGCGTGCCGCAACTCGTGCAGAAGATGAAGGTAGAACATTTTGTAGATCATGGCGAAAACCGCGAAGAATCGAAAGCCACCAAAACCGAATATGCCGAATACAATACAGCCATGGGTGGGACCGATCACATTGTTATGAAGCCGGGCGACACTTTGCCGATCAAAGGAATGGAAGTCACGGCTGTTTCGGGAGATGGCAACGTAATCGCGCAAGCGCTTCCCGGCGCGGGCGAAGCCAATGCGGCGTGTTCGGGAGTCGCGGCAAAGGAAACCGACGCCAGTGAAAACGCCCGCTCGCTGGGGCTGGTGATTCAGTTCGGCAAATTAAAGATTATCGATTTAGGCGATCTGACTTGGAACAAGGAACTGGATTTGATGTGCCCCAACAACAAATTGGGCAAAGCCGATATCTATATTGCGTCGCACCACGGTTTGGATCAAAGCAACAGCCCGGCCTTAGTTCATGGCTTGCGGCCGCGCGTGGCGATTATTGATAACGGCACCAAAAAGGGCGCATCGCCCAGCGCTTGGGACATCATCAAATCGTCGCCCGGGCTGGAAGATATCTGGCAATTGCATTTTGCCGATGCGGGCGGCAGCGAGCACAATACCAGCGACCCATTTATCGCTAACGTCACCGAGGCGGATACCGGCTTCTACTTGAGATTAACGGCGCACGAAGACGGCAGTTTTGAGATTTTCAATCAGCGCAACAAATACGAAAAGACTTATCGTTAACCGAAGAAGTCGCGCACTTTTTCGAAGACGGATTTTTCGCGGGGCGAATTTTCTACCGGCAGGAGCGTGGCGAGCTGTTCGAAAAGCTTGCGCTGATCGCGCGTGAGCTTCTTGGGAATCTGCACGTCGAGATGAACGAAGAGATCACCGCGGGTGCGCGAGTTCAGGATCGGCACGCCCAGGCTGCGGATGCGAAATTGCGCGCCCGGCTGGGTTCCTTCGGGCACTAGAATCTGCTGCACGCCATCGAACGTTTCGATTTCGATCTCCGCGCCCAGTACCGCTTGCGCCAAATTGATGGGCAAGGTGCAGTGCAAATCGTTTTCGCGGCGCTCGAAGATGTGGTGCTCGTGTACCTTCAGAACAACGTATAGGTCGCCCGGTTGGGCATTTGGCGGACCGGGGTTTCCTTCGCCCGCCAGGCGAAGACGGGTGCCATTGTCGACGCCGGCCGGAATATTGACCTTGAGCCGTTTTTCAACTTTATTGAAGCCTTCCGCTTTGCATTGCGGACAGACTTGGCGGATCAATTTGCCGCGGCCGCTGCAACTCGGGCAAGTTTTGCGGATGGAAAGGAAACCTTGTTGATAGAGAACTTCGCCGCGGCCGTGGCAGGTGGTGCAGGAGATCAGACCGCCGTTCGGATCGGCGCCCGTTCCCTGGCACTTGGTGCAGGCCTCCATGCGCGGAATCAGCAGATCGGCCGAGAGACCTTTCATGGAATCTTCAAAGCTGATTTCGAGATCGTAGCGGATATCCTCCCCGCGCACCACGCGTGTACGCCGGCCACCGCCGCGCTGGCCGAACAGGTCGCCGAGACCGAACAGGTCGCCTAGAATATCGTTGAAGTCGGCAAAAGTGGCTTCGTCGAAACCGGCAGAGGCCGCGCCGTTCACGCCCTGATGGCCGAAGCGATCGTAGCTGGCGCGCTTCTGCGAATCGCTCAGAATGGCGTAGGCTTCGGCGGCTTCCTTGAATCTCTCTTCCGCGTCACGGTCGCCGGGATTGCGGTCGGGATGGAACTGGAGAGCGAGCTTGCGGTAGGAACTTTTAAGCGTCTGCTCGTCGCAATCCCGCGCGACGCCGAGCACTTCATAATAATCGCGTTTGGCGACACTCATCTCAGTAGTAAAAGATCCTTCGTCAAAAACGCAGCCGCGGCCGCTACCTGTTTACCGCCACTTTAACCATGGCGGGACGGAGCAGCCGGCCCTTAAAATAATAACCGCGTTGGTATTCTTCAAGGATAGTCTCATCCGGGTGGTCTTTTGTATCGACCATCTCTACGGCGTGGTGAATGTGCGGGTTGAAAACGGGAACGTCGGACGCGATCGGTTCCAGCCCCAGTTTTTTGAGAGCTTCGTACAGGCGTTGGTAAATCAATTCCATGCCGCGCGAATATTCCTTATCGGGGCAATCGGACTTGAGGGCGCGTTCGAAATCGTCGAGGATGGGCAGCAGCGCCTTGACCGTGTCCATGGCCGCGAATTCGAGCAACTCGCCGCGCTCGCGCTCGCTGCGGCGGCGATAGTTTTCGAACTCCGCCTGGCGGCGCTGTAACAGATCCTGGTATTCAGCCTTCTCCTTTGCCAAACGTTCGCGGTCGCCCAAGTCGCTTGAGGTGTGAACAGGGGTCGAATGCTGTTCTACAGGATCGGGAGTGCGCGGCTCGGGAGCGCGCTCATTTTGGGCATCTTCTGCCACGACAGCATTATTCTCGTTATCAGCTTGCATTGGACTAAACCGCTAGAGGTGTAGAAAGCCCCTCCTTGAGCTTCAGGGTAACAGAAGCATAACACTTTGGTACACATCTGAAGAGCCGGCCAGGAACAGGTCGGCGTTGGAGCTTTTCCCCAACTACTAGGTTAGCAGGAAAGGGTTTCCGAAAAAGTGCTAGCCTGCGCTGTTGTCTCCTTCGCGAGAAACACCAGGGGCATCAATAAAAGCGCGCTCGGCGAGGGACCAGGATTGCATTGTGCGGATGCTGGTGCTGCGAGCAATGACGAAGCCGCCGACCAAACCAAAGCCTAATTGACAAAAAACGAACCAAGTCCAACTGATGTGTTCGTTCAAAGTCGGATTGACCAAGCCTAAGAGCGTCGCGATCACGCCACTCCAGATCAACGGCATGAGAACGCCGGCCCACAAGGCAGCGAATTTAGGAAACATGGGCAGCGCCACGGCGTACAAGACGCCCACAAGCATGGAAATGACTATATGGCCGACAAAGGCCGAGGCGAATGCGAAGCCGTCGAAGGCGCGCAACTGGGTCTCGGTCTCGTGACCGATGGAAGGGATGACGACGCCGGCCAAAAGGTTGACGGGATACCAGATGCTGCCGTGCGCGATGAGACCGTAGGCGCAAGCGAGAACAGCCATTGCCACACCGCCGGCCAGACCGCCCAAGATGCCGGCGGAATAGGGATGGATCTCTTCCGGTATGCGGACACGGTGGCGATCCTGGCCGACTTGCAGGCGCACCACGGACCTCGCGCCGACTTGAATGGGAGACGGACGGCGGCGGGGATCTATCGGCGAAGCTTCGTGCGCTTCGTGAGGGATGACAATGCGCCACCAGCCGACCGCAGCAATGAGTCCGACGAGCGCGCCAAGATAAGAGAGGGGAGAGGCGTGGAAAGCGATGCCGGCGAAAATCAGCATTAATCCGAGCGCCAATACCAACGGCCACAGTGTGGGCGCCGGCATTTGGATTTCTTTCAAATCACTGAGCTCAGCGGCTTCGCCGTATTGAATTTGTTGTTCCATGTTTGCACTTATCTTCCAATGATGTAGACGACGGTAAAAACAACGACCCAAACAGCGTCAACAAAGTGCCAGTACCAGGAGAGCAGCTTGATGCGGCGCGCTTGCTTTTCGATATCGAAGTGCAGCAGCGTGGCGATCATCACGAGCATAAGAAAAATTAAGCCGACAATCACGTGCGTAGCATGCAGGCCGACCAGCGAATAGTAGGTTGTGCCAAAGAGATTGGTGGTGATGGTTAAGTGCTCGTCGACGATGAGGTGCCGCCATTCGGCGAAGGTAGCCGTAATGAATTCCGCCCCCAAAGCAATGGTGGCTAGCCACCACAGCCGGAAGTTGCCGAGGTTGCCGTGCTTTAAGGCATCTTCGGCCAGTACGATGGTGAGGCTGCTGGTGAGCAGGCAAATAGTCGAGAGGATTGGGATGTTGAGAATGTCTTTTGGATAAGGGCCCGCGGTGCTCTGGCCGAGGTAGACGATGTAGGCTACCACGAACATCGCGAAAAGAACAGCCTCGGTCAAGATGAGCATGAGGATGCCAACGTTGCCGCGATCGGGAAGCTGCCAATCGCGCGCAATGGTCATGGGATCGGCTGCAATTGCGCTTGTTTGTGCCATAAGTTTATTCGAATCTCCAATCCGGATCGTCAGGATGCTTGAGATCCCACAGCGGGCGGCCGCTGCGGACAACGGGGATTTTTTCAAAGTTATATTCGGGCGGCGGAGAGGTGGTGGCCCATTCCAAGGTCCAGGCGTCCCACGGATCGTCGCCGGCTTTTTCGCCCTTCCAAAGGCCCCAGATGATGTTGACGACGAAAAGAAGGATGCCGACGATTTGCACGGCGACGCCCCAGGAGGAAATCAGATTCCAGGTTTCGAGGCCATGGCCCGGCAGATAGGTGTAGACGCGGCGCGGCATGCCGAGGAAGCCAGCGAAATGCATGGGAATGAAAGTAATGTTGAAGCCGATCAGGAAAATCCAGAAGTGCAAGCGACCCAACGTTTCGCTGCACATTTTGCCGGTGGCTTTGGGAAACCAGTAATAAATGCCCGCGAAAAGGCCAAATACCAGCCCGCCGATGAGGGTGAAGTGGAAATGGCCGACCACGAAATATGTATGGTGCAGTTGCCAATCGAAGGGCGCGGTGGCGAGCATAATGCCCGTCAGGCCGGCGACCAGAAATTGAAACAGGAAGCCGCAGGCAAAAAGCATCGGAGTGGCGAAGCGGATTTTGCCGCCGTACATGGTGGCAGCCCAGTTGAAGATTTTGATGCCCGTGGGGATACCGACCAACATGGTCGCGGTGGCGAAAAAGGTATTCGACAGCGCGGACAAGCCGACGGTGAACATGTGATGAGCCCAAACTCCGACCCCGATGAAGAAGATGACGACGATGGCGCCGACCATGGCCGGCTTGCCAAAAATGGGCTTGCGCGAGAACACCGGCACCACTTCCGACATGATGGCGAAAATCGGGAAGATCAAAACGTAAACTTCGGGGTGGCCGAAAATCCAGAAAATGTGCTGCCAGAGGAGCACGTTACCGCCAACGGTGGGATTGAAGAAATTAGCGCCGATGAGGCGATCCAGCATGAGCATGATCTGGCAGGCGGCTAACGGCGGAAAGATGACGAGGATGAGTAATGCGTCGACCAACATCACCCAGACAAACATGGGCATGCGGCGCAGTGTCATGCCGGGGCAACGCATGCTGACGGTGGTGGCGACTATGTTGATGGCGCTCGAAATCGTGCCGAAGCCGGCGACGAGAACGCCCAGCACCCAGAAATCGGTGCTGGCGCCCGGAGAGAATCTGGTAGTGGTGAGGGGAGCGTAACCGAACCAACCTACGTCGGGGACTGCGCCGACGAAATAGCTGGAGTAGAGAAGAATGCCGCCGAAAAGAAACGCCCAGAAGCCAAAAGCGTTGAGGCGCGGTAAGGCCATGTCGCGCGCGCCAATCATCAGCGGCGCCAGATAGTTCCCGAGACCGGCCACCATTGGCATGCCGACCAGAAACACCATGGTGGTGCCGTGCATGGTGAAGAGTTGATTGAAGGTTTCGGGGCTGACGAAGTGGTTGTTCGGAACCGCGAGCTGAATGCGTATGGCGACAGCCATCAGGCCTGAAATTACAAAGAAGAGCAACATGCAAATGATGTACATGAGGCCGAGCTTCTTGTGATCGGTGGTGGCGATCCAGCGATAAAGTATGTTCAGGACGGAGTGCTCGGAGTTGCGCAATCCGGCGCTTTCCAAGGGGTAGTTGACAGTAGCCATAGAAAACCTACTTGAGAGTCTCCAGATAACCTACAAGGTCGGTGAGATTCACGCCCGTGAGATTGGATTTCGGCATCAGGCAGCCGGGTTTAGCATGCTGCGGATCGACAACCCAAGCCTGCAGATTTTCAGGCGTGTTGGCGAGCACGCCGGAGCCGATGTTGAGGCGGCTGGCCAAATGCGTGAGATCAGGGCCGAGCTTGCCGTTAAAGTGCGTACCTTTGACGGCGTGGCAGGCCCAACAGCCAGCGGCCTGAAACCGTTTTTGGCCGGCGCTGATTTCGGTAGGAGTAGGCTGCGGTTGTTGTTGGGCGGCGAGCCAGTTGTCGAAATCACTCGGCTCTTGAACTACGAATTGGATCAGCATGTTGGCGTGCTGGACGCCGCAGAACTCGCTGCAACTACCCCAGAAGATGCCGGCTTGCTGAGGGTCGGTCCAGGTATGGTTGACGCGGTTGGGAATGAGATCGGTTTTGCCGCCAAGTTCCGGGATCCAGAGGCTGTGGATGACGTCGCTGCTGGTGTATTCGAGGTAAGTGGCGCGGTCGCGGTTGTGTGATATGGGAAGGTGAATTTCATTGGCCGTGACGATGTTGTAGCCGGGATAGTGGACTTCCCACCAGAACTGATGGCCGATGACGTTGATGTGCAGAGCGTTCTTGGGCGGGCTGGCATCTTCCACGCCCCAGACGCTGCGGGCGGAGACGCCGGCGATGACGAACACGATGAGAATAGGGACAACGGTCCAGGCTGCTTCGATCTGGTTACTGCCGTAGACTTGCGGCGGCTCCTGGTGGCCATCGTCGTCGCGACGCCGGCGGAAGCGAATCATGGTGTAGGCGAGCAGGCCGGCAACCACAAGGAAGATGGCGGCGGTGATGGCGAGTTCCAGCATGCCCATGTTGATTTCGGTCTTAGCAGGGGTGCTAAGCGGGTTGAAAATGCTGGTGATTTTGTGTTCGTCCAAGAAGGCGAATAGATACGGAGACAAGAAAGAGCCCTTTCAAGGAATGGTCTTTGTTTACGGCCAGTTTGCCAGGAAAAGGAGCGGTTGTCAGTGACGGAAGTCACGCGCTGCCGATGTCTAGGAAGAATTAGCGGAGGCTGAAGCGGCTCAACAAGGCGCTCCATTGCCGCCGGAACCAGTTGGGATGGGCGTTGGCCGTCATTTTATCGGTGTCGAGGCCATTCACTTTCTTCCCCTGCGTCAGCTTTTCCGAGGGTTCGCCCGATAAGTCTTCGGTTCCCGTCAAATGCACAAGAGTTCCATCGAAGCTATAGGTGCGCTTGCGGAATATTTCATCGTCGTCTTTAGTGATGATGCGAAACGTGCGGCCAACGGTTTTCCCCTCGGCGGGATCAACTTCGACTGGGAAATAACCCGCCAAATCGCGTTTGCGGAAGGACGTTTCATAACGATGATGCCGCAGATTCCAGATAAAAACCCGCCAGGAATCAAAATCAACCGGATCGCTAGCCGAGAGGGTGGTCCAAAGCCAGTGATGTTTTAAGCCCTTTTCTTCGTCGTTCACTGAACCAAGTTCGAAGTAAGAGGTGATGCGCTTGCCCTCGGCATATTGAGCTACCTCGTCGGGAACGGCGATCAGTAAATTGCGGGTAAGAACCCAGCCGGTGTCACCTTTCTTGGTGCGGATGAGGGTCCAATCCTCCATCACCACGGGTTTTTCAAGCGCCTTCTTTACGGCTATTTTCGGGGCCGCTTTTTTCACAGCCGCCTTTTCCGGCGGCTTCTCCGATCCGTCAATTCGTTCCGCGGAAAGCTCCTGCCAGTTGGCGGGAGGTTTGGGTGCAGGAGGCCTAACCAGATGAAAGCCGCTCTTGGACTGTTGCTCCTTCTTGGGACGGCGTGGCGGCACGGGTCTCTCCACCACCAACGAAGATGTCTTGGTAGGCGGAGCATTTTTGGGAGCGCGCATACGGCCTAACATTTCCACCGGGGTGCCCTCTGCGATTTGCGCGAAGGCGGGCGAGCGGCGGGTGGGTTCGATATGGATGTTCAAAACTTCAAACGCGGTAGCGGCGCCTTGCGGAGGCAGGGCTTTTTGACGCTCACGATCCAGCCGGATTTGGCGCATTTGCTCGAAGCTCAATAGATCCTCGGAATCGACCCAGCCTTCGTTTGCACCCGTGGCGACTTTCACCATGCGGCGCTGGACATCAATGATAGAGACGCGATCGCCATGCTTGAGAGTGGTAACCGCGCCGCTCTTTTGCGAAATCTGGCTGCGTACGGTCAACGTTTGCGGAGCCACGTAAGCATAGCCTAAGGTTTGCCGTTCTTCGGTGCAACCGCTCAAGCTGAGCAGCACGACAAAAGCGACTATCTTATCCACCGAAAGCGCATTGGTCCGCATTTGCGCGCTATCCCATCAATATCTAGGCAGCAAACGTGCCAATTCCTTGAGGATGCAGCGATCCATTACCACGGCCACGCCGGCCGCTTCCGCCGTTTTGGCGGCGTCATGATGCACTACTCCTTCTTGCATCCAAATGCAGCGCGGGTGTTTCTTGAGTGCATCCGCTACAACCTCCGCTACGAATTCAGATTTGCGAAAAATATCGACAATATCGATGTCTTCGGGAATATCTTCGATGCGCGGGTAACACTTCTCTCCCAGAACTTCCGTCAAAGCCGGGTTAACCGGAATCACGCGATACCCTTGGGCCTGCAGGAAGCGCGCGACGCCATGGCTGGCGCGGCCCGGACTATCCGAGAGTCCCACCATCGCCACGTTCTTCGAGGTCTGAAACAGCCGCGTCATCTCCGCGTCGGTCATTTTTCGCTCTCTTCCATATTCATCAACTTACGAAAGCGTTCCACCTCTTTATTGGTTAGCGTTCGATACGCTCCGGGTTTTAGCGCGCCCAATTCGAGAAACCCGATTTTTACCCGTTTCAGCTTTTCGACCAGATGACCAAAATGCTTGAACATGATGCGAATCTGATTCTGGCGGCCTTCCACCAGCCGCACTTCATACCAAGGGTTATCGCCCTTCTTGATGAGCTTTAAGCCAGCCGGCGCGGTGCGCTTGCCGTGCATCGGGATGCCTTGGCGGAATTCCTCTTCCTGCTCGGAAGTGAGCATACCTTTTGATTTCACCAAATAAGTTTTGGCGATATGGCTGGCCGGCGACATGAGCTTGTTGGCAAAATCGCCGTCGTTGGTGAGAAGGAGCAATCCTTCGCTGGCGTAATCTAATCGCCCCACTGGATAGATGCGTTCGCGCATGCCCTTAAAAAACGACATGACAGTTTCGCGCCCTTCTGGATCACGCACGGTGGTGACACAGTTCTTCGGTTTGTTGAGGGCGATATAGAGGTGATGTTTCGGCGCACTTAAAACCTGGCCGTCGACCTTAACTTTGTCTGCTTCGATATCCGCCTTCGAGCCTAATTCAGTGATCGTGACGCCGTTCACTGAGACTCGCCCTGCCGAAATGAGCTGTTCCGCCTTGCGGCGGCTTGCCACGCCAGCGTGCGCCAGGATTTTTTGCAGGCGTTCTTCAGGCATCGGCTTCGTCTACTTTCTCTTCGGCCGCTTGTTCGGCGGCAATGTGGTTGTCAACACTGCTTATTGGCGCTTCGGCGGAGATCGGATCTTCGCCGTCGCTTAGAGCGAATCTTCCCAGCTCTTCAAATTCTTTAAGGGTCGGCAGTTCCGCGAGAGAATTGAGACCAAACTGAATGAGGAATTCGCGCGTGGTCTTGTACAAAATAGGCTTGCCGATCACTTCCTTGCGTCCGGCCGCGGCTACCAGCTTTCTATCCAGCAGCGTCTTCAATACGCCGGCTCCTTGCACGCCGCGGATTTCCATAATCTCCGGCGCCGTAATGGGCTGCTTGTAAGCCACTACTGCGAGCGTTTCGAGGGCGGCTAGCGATAGCTTCAAGGGCGCTTGCAGCTTCTTGACAAACTTGCGTATGGATTCGTGGTGCTCTGGCTTGGTGGCCATCTTGTAACCACCGGCTAGTTCGCGAATAGATAAGCCCCGGTCGGGCGCGCCATATTCGGTCACCAACTGCGCGAGGATTTCTTTGATGCGGTCGAGCGGTTGATCGAGCGCCGCGGCCATCTGCTGGGCAGTGAGCGGTTCGTCGGTAATGTAAATGGCCGCTTCGATCACAGCCTTCAGGCCGGCGGCGGCATCCTCCGTCGGCACCGGATCGGTGATCGCCTCGGCGATCATTACATCGTCTTCTTCGAGTTCGCGCGTTTCTTCGGGGGCCTCGAGTGCCAGCTCGATTTGTGGTTCCTCAACCTGTTCTTGGGGTTCGTCCATGCTATCTATCAGTGATATTCCTCTTCTACGGCTGCCAGATCATCCACCGCTGCCTCTGTCTCGTCAAAACCGCTGCCGCGGCGCAAACCAATATCGCCGAACGCTTCGCCTTGCGTCAGTTCCACGGCCTGCCGCTTCACCAATTCAAGAATTGCCAGAAATAGGCAGATCATGGCGCGTGGCCCGCGTTGCTTTTCAAAAAGCTGGGTTGCGGAAAGGGAGTCTTTTCTTAGATTGGCAATCTGGTGGCGCAGATACAGGATCATTTCCGGCACGCTGACGGATTCCTTGCCGACCTCATACTGCGGTCGATTCTTGACGCGCTCCAGAATGGTCTGAAATGTCTGCACCAAGTCGAAAATCGTGACTGCCAGCCCGCGTCCATCGTCTTCGGAAATGAATTGCTCGATCTGCGGATTCGACCACACGGCTTCTTCAATGACGCGCTTCTGCTGAAGCATTTCGGCGGCGTTCTTGAAGCGTTCGTGTTCAAGCAGCTGATTTACCAGCTCTTTGCGTGGATCCTCCTCCGGCGAAAGCTTATCGAGCTCCGGATCGCGGGGTAGCAGCATCTTGCTCTTAATGTGGATGAGAGTCGCGGCCATGTAGACAAAATCCGAACTCAGCTCGATATCGAGTGCCGTCGCCTTTTTCATATACTCCAAATATTGCGAGGTGATTTTGGCGATGGGGATGTCTTGAATGTTGATTTCCTGCTTGCGAATGAGGTCTAAAAGCAGGTCGAGCGGGCCTTCGTACTGTGCCAGATGGAAGTTGAGGGGCGAAGACACTAGCTACACCATAACACGCAAAACATGCGTGTTTGCAGTGGGAATTGGCAGGTACGTTAGGCTAAAGTCAGACTAGCCAGGAGCGCAACTCATGAGCGCAAAAACGTTGATGACCGTTGAAGAGTTCGCGCGAGTGAATACGGCCGAGACGGAAGATTATGAGTTGGTGGAAGGAGAAGCCGTTCCCTTGGCAAGCGTGACGCCTTTGCATTCTAGAGTCCGGCGCAGGATGCAGTGTTTGCTTGAGGACTACTTCGAGCGAAATCCTGGGAACGAACCGATTGACGAGATAGACTGCCGGCTGGCGTAAGGCACTGTTCGCCGTCCCGATTTATCCATCTTCCTGGAAAAAAGCCTGCCGCGGATCGACCCCAAGAAGACGCCGATTCCGTTTGCCGCTGATATTGCGGCGGAAGTGCTGTCTTTTTTGGAAGTTGCCGTTGCCGTCCATCGAAAAGTACGCGAGTATCTGGCGGCGGGCAGCAAAGAGGTTTGGATTCTGGATCAAGAAAATGGCGAGTTGTTTATGCACACCCCGCCGGCCGTTATTCGAGTGTTGCTGTACGATGCTGTTTTAGAGTCACCGCTGCTGCCTGGGTCCAGCGCTCCAGTGCGCGAGTTGCTCACTGGTTTTTGATCTCTGAGCCCTTCCAATTGCGCCAGCGTCTTTTGCCATTCGGCCGCGTTCGTTTTGGTGTGGATCGGCGCGTTCAAATCTTTATAAAAGCTAAGCAGCTCACTCCGTATGGGCGGCGTAACCGAGGTAAAGTTTTTCTCTGCCAGCTTATGCAGCCAGAAGGCCTGTGTATCGTCGTTGAGACGATAGACACCGGCCGGCGTAAAATCGCCTACATCGTAATTCTCGTCCGGTAAGGTGAGGGCCTGTTTCTCGGCCGCAGTCAGTTGCCGGCCATACTCGTCGGCGGCGCGCGTAAAGCTCGCCATGAAAGTCTGTTCCACCGCGGGCGTGGGCATTCTAAGCTGCAATGCCTGCAACGGGCCGATGGGCGGAATGATCCTCAGCAGGAGAGCCAGAAATTTTTCAAAGAAATTCGGCTCTTGCAGGCGTCTGCCCCATTCGCGTTCGTAGCTCGAGCGTTTCATGATGTAAATGAAGCGCCGGTGGGTAATGCCTGGCTGAACCTTTTCGATCTCGGCTTTCTTATCCGCCCAGGCAATGCGAGTAGCCAGTGGAATCGTCCTGCTGACGGCGCTGCGGTAACTGGAGATGGCGAGGTCGAAGTCACCGAACAGATCGGAGAGTTCGAGCCCATATGTGTCGCGAACCGCGCGCGCCACCAGTTCCTTGGATACGTCGAAGCCGATGAAATCGTGGTAGGCCTGCGGTGCAAAATTGCCCCTAGCCACCTCGAGGACGTCGAAACCGAACTCTGTCTTGAGGTGGTCAATCGGGTTGTCTTCGTAGGTGATCGTCTTGCCAAACTGCTGACGGAGCCTTGGGTAGAGAATTGTCTCCGTTACGTTGGTGGCAAAACGATGTCCATCCATATCTCCGACGTAATGAGACAGAGAGCCTAGGGCGAATGCCAGTTCATTCAGATCATGCGCTTCCTGAAGCAAGGCTTCAATGAAATCGCCGGTCCTCACATAGTGAGTCAAATCGCTAAACTGCTTGCTGCCGTGCGGATAGTAGCCAAGGTCCTGGATAATCGCGCCACCGTACGCATAGCCATGAGCACGCCTTAAATCGTCCGCCGTGGCGGACGGATAACGCTCCAACAGGAACGCGCGGAGCCGCACGTCCCACAGCGCATCAACTAAGGCTTCGTGCGACAGCACCGAATAAGCCCGCGCCGGCTCCTTTGTCAGCAAACCAAAAATTACAAGCGGAACCACCTGGTTGAAGCGCTTCATTCACTTCTTATTGTGGCCCACGAAAAAAAATGGCGGCGCAGAGTTAACCGCGCCGCCGTGTGTCGGAGGAATCAATGTCCGGTAGGTAATCGTTAGTTGTCGTTCACTTCAACGTTAATGGTGCGCGGCTTGGCCACTTCCTTCTTGGCAATGGTTATCGTCAAAACACCATTCTTGTAATCGGCCTTCACTTTTTCAGCGTCCACCGTCTCCGGTAGGCTGAATGCCCGCACGAACGCGCCATACGAGCGCTCAATGCGATGAAAGCCCTTGCCGTTCTTTTCCTGCTCGAACTTGCGCTCGCCTTTCAGCGTCAGCGTGCCGTTCTCTACCTGAATTCCAACATTCTTTGCGTCTACATCCGGAATATCTGCCTTCAGGACCAATTCATTCTCGGTTTCGAAAATGTCCACAGCGGGAGTCCATGGCCGCGATGCCGGCTCACTGAAAAGGCGTGAAATCGAATCTTGGAACAAACGCAGCCCCGCAGGGACGTTTTCTAGTTCGGTGGTAAAGGGATTGTATTGAATTACTGGCATCTTAGTGTTCTCCTATCCAATATCTGGATACAATTAAATCATAAAACCTGCGCGCTTCCTTGTCAAGTAAATTGACAACAAATTTTTGAGGCCCCTCCCGTTTTGCCTTCATCTCTTTGCCATGCCACAACTTAAGGAAGGCGACTCCGCCCCGGCGATTGCCCTCGACACTGATTCCGGGAATTCCTTCACTCTTTCTTCGCTTAAGGGCAAGAATATAGTGCTTTACTTCTATCCCAAGGCCGACACACCAGGCTGCACCAAGGAATCTTGCGAATTCAGAGACACTTCCAAGAAATTCGCCAAAGCCAATACCGTAATTGTCGGCGTTTCGCCCGACCCAACAAAAGCGCAAGCCAAGTTCAAAGAGAAGTTCGACCTGCCGTTTGTTCTGCTGGCCGATGTCGAGCACAAAGCGTGCGAGGACTATGGCGTTTGGAAAGAGAAAAGCATGTACGGCAAGACATACATGGGGGTCGAGCGCACTACTTTCGTGATTGATCCGAAAGGCAAGATCAAGAAAATCTTCCCCAAAGTCAAAGTGGAAGGACACGCCGAAGAGGTACTCGCCGCCCTTGATTGATGAGAAGCCGGCAAACGATAGCCGCCGCTTCCCGGCCCATCCATTGCTGGGCGTCGGGGGAATCGTGTTTGAAGGGGAGCGGGTCTTACTGGTAGAGCGTGGCAAACCTCCGCTGGAGGGGTATTGGTCTCTGCCAGGCGGCTTGGTGGAAACCGGCGAACGGTTGGAGGACGCAGTGGCGCGCGAAGTTTTCGAAGAGACCGGCTTGCGCGTTAAGGCCGAATCTTTGGCTACGGTATTCGAGCGCATCATGCCGAATTCCGCCGGGCTTCCCGAATACCACTACGTACTGGTAGACTTCTATTGCACGCTGCTGGGCGGCGACCTTCGTGCCGGCGACGATTCGCGCCGTGCCGAGTGGTTCGGCCTTTCTCAACTAGCCGGCCTGCCAATGACGGCCGGTACGCGCGAAGTAATAGAAAACTGCAGCGGACGGCGTCAAACTTTTTCCCAGATCACGCGGCCTTAAGCCATGTCCTTCAGCAGTACCGAACTTCTTCAATTCACCGAACTCAAAGACCTGGTGGCGCGCTACGCCGGCAGCAACGCCGGCCGGGCGTTAGTGGAAGAATTGGCCCCCCACACAGACCGCGCCGCGCTAGAAGTGGGGCTTGCGGAGAGCGCTGAGGCGATTGGATATTTGCGCGCCTTGCAAGGTTCTGAAGATGCGAAAGCGGGTTCACTGCTGCGCCTGCGCTTTGATCAACTGCGCGACGTAGAATCGCCCGTGCGCATTCTTCAGGTGGAGGGCGCATCGCTGAATGGGCGCGAGATCCTGGATCTCTTCCACAACTTCTCGCTGGCTGGCGAATTTCGCGGCGCGCTGATCAACGTCGTTGCGAGCTTTCCGAAACTCGCGCGCCGCGCGCACCAGCTCGCCGACCTGCGCGATCTGGCGAAGCGCTACGCCCGCGCTTTTCTTCCCGATGGCAGCCTTGCCGATCAAGCCAGCGTGGCTCTCGGCCGTATCCGGCGCGATATTGAGAAACAGCAGAAAAGTATTCAGGAATCGCTCGAACGCTTCATGCGTGCTCACCGCAGCGACGGTACCTTGCAGGAAGACTTTGTCACCATCCGCGAAGACCGTTTTGTGGTGCCGATTGTAGCTGGTCAAAAGGGCCGTGTGGACGGCGTGATTCACGGCTCCAGCGGCACCGGCCGCACGTTGTTTTTGGAGCCTCTTGAAACCATTGGCCTGAATAATCAGCTGGTCCGGCTTCGCGAGGACGAACTGCGCGAGATGGAACGCATTCTAGCCGAAATAACCAATGCCTTGCGCGTGCACGCCGACGAAATCAGCGCTACCGCCGAAGCGCTGGCCCAATTCGATTTGATTTTTGCGAAGGCAGGTTTCGCGCGCGACTTTGACGCCGTGATTCCGCGCTTCAGCTTGAGCGAGCGCCGCCTCATCGTGCGGGACGCGCGCCATCCGCTGCTTGAGGCAATATTACGCAAGCAACGCAAACCCATCACGCCGATCTCCTTTGAACTCGATGAATCGCGCCGCTGTTTGCTCATCAGCGGACCTAACACCGGCGGCAAAACCGTGACCATGAAAACCACCGGTCTGCTCGCTCTGATGGCCCATGCCGCCATCCCCGTCCCTTGCGCCGAAGCTGAGTTTCCCTTGCTCGACGATGTACTTGCCGATATAGGAGACCAGCAATCCATTGCCGAAAGTCTCAGCAGTTTCTCCGGCCATTTGCTTCATGTGAAAAGCATGTTGGAACGAGTCACCTCGAATTCGCTGGTTTTGCTCGATGAATTAGGACGAGCTACCGACCCTGAAGAAGGCGGCGCGCTCGGCGTGGCCATGCTCGATGAATTTCGCAAATCCGGCGCATTCTGCCTGGCCTCCACGCATTTGCTGCCTTTGAAACTTTATGGCGCGCGCACGCCGGGAGTGCTTAACGGATCTATGGGCTTCGATGAAGAAACTTTGCAGCCTACCTATAAATTGCGCCTGGGCTCGCCGGGTAAATCCGCGGGCCTCGATATCGCTACGCGCCTGCAATTACCTGAACCTCTCCTTGCCCACGCCCGCTCGGTTCTGCCACGCATGCAGGCCGACTTTCAAGACCTTCTGCGCGAATTGCAGCTCCAGGCGGATGCCAATGCTCAGCGCGAAGCCGAGCTAACGGAAGCCGTTCGCCAAGCCAATCTGCGGCAAGCTGATATCGAGAAGGAAGCGTTGCGTAAAGAACAGCAGCGGCAACGCGAATGGGAGAAGAAATCGGACGCGCTGGTGGCGGATTTCGAAGCGCGCGCGCAATCCATGATGGATCGCCTTAGCGAATCCTCCGACCAGCGCAAAGCTGCCGACCAGGCGCAGCGGCTCATCTCCAAAACCAAACGCGAGTTTCGCGAGGAAGCTGCCGGCGTCATGGCTCCTCCGCCGGAAACCGGGCGGGCTGTACCGGTTCGTCTGAATATCGTGGAGGGCGTCAAGGTCCGGCTCAAAGACGTTCGCGAAATCGCTACCGTTCGGCGCCTCTTGAAAAACGGCAATCTGGAAGTGGAAGCGGGCTTTCTGAAAATGCAGATCCCGCGCGAAGATGTGGTGGAAGTGGTTTCGCCGGATAGCGTGCAAACGAAATTGCCCAAGAATGTCAATCTGGACGCAGGTCCGCGCTGGGATGTGACCTATCGGGAATTGAATGTCATTGGCCAGCGCGCGGAAGAAGCTCTTGAACAAGTGGATAAATTCATTGATTCGGCGGCGCTGGCATCCATCAATCGCGTGCGCATCATACACGGCCATGGCATGGGTGTTTTGAAACGAGCGGTGGCGGAATTCCTAGCTTCGAATCCCCATGTGAGCCGCCATTATCCGGCCACCCAAGCGGAAGGCGGTGCGGGCGCCACTATTGTCGAATTGCGGGAATAGTCAATTCGCCGGACCGGTCTTGCCTTGGCGAAACTCGATCTGCAGAAGTCTGGCTTCCATGATATCCATGCGTCCGCGCAAGGATGTGTCCAAATTCGATTGATCGGCCTCGACTTTGCGCAGGCGCAACGTTTGTGCCACCGAGAATGATTCGAAGCCTCGAAGCAATTCGGTCTGCATGTCGCGCATCTGCTCGACCAGTCGGTCCTCCATAAGGACCATCTCAGCGCGAATCTCCGCAAACTTGGAGTCCACAGCCGCGAGCTTGGATTCCACAGCCGCGAACTTGCCGTCGAGATATGCCTTTAGCTCTTGATCCACGTCTCCATATTAGCGCAAATAACGCTTACTCTAAAGCGTGCACATGCCCATGCACGTGCTTATGCGGCCGAATCAACCCCACTTTTTCGAGCAGCGCCACATCATGCAGCGCCCCCAGCGGATCTCCCGATCCCGCCACCCGTCCGTCTTTCAGCAAATAACATGTGTCCGAAACGTCTTCTAACGCATCCAGGTCATGCGTCGCAATGACCACGGTGCGGCCCGTATTCTTCCACGACGCCAACAACTCCACAATCTGCGTCTGGCTCGCCGGATCAAGCGCCGCCGTCGGTTCATCCAAAAGCAAAACTTCCGGATCAAGCACCAGCACCGACGCAATTGCTACCCGCTTCTTCTCTCCGCCAGACAAACGATGCGGCGCGCGATCTTGCAAATCCTCTATCTGCAACTGCTGCAGCGTCTCCGCCACGCGGGCGCGGACCTTCTGCGCGGGCCAACCCATCTGTAATGGCCCGAACGCTACCTCATCGAACACACTGGCATTGAATAGTTGCACGTCGGGATTCTGGAATACCACGCCCACTTTGCGACGGAATTCAAAGAAGAAATCCTCTTCTTCCAAGCGCTGTTTAGTGAGTGTTGATCCCAGAAAGCGAACATTGCCGCTAGCCGGAAAACTCAGCCCCGCCAGCAGCCGCAACAAGGTCGATTTGCCGGAGCCATTGGCCCCTAACAATGCTACCCGCCGCCCCTGCAATATCTCAAGCGACACACCGTTCAATGCGCCGATGTCCCCGTACGCATAACGAACTTCGTTCACCTCAAATGCGGCCGTCATTTATCTGCCAATTCCAAACGCCAGCAACGCGACGCCTAGAAGTGCTGATAGCTGCCACCAGTCTTGTCCCCGCATGTGGAGATCATCGAGCAAACGAATCTCGCCCCGAAAGCCACGCGCCTCCATAGCCAGGTAAACGTCCCCGCTCAACTGCAGCGTTTTATCCAACAAAACTCCCACGCTCGCCGCCGCAAAACGCCGTTCCAATTCCGGTTCCAAATGCCCGACGAGCCGCGTTTGCCTAGCTTCCAGCGTGTTCTTGGCACTCTCCAGAAAAACAAAAATGTAGCGATAGGTCATACTAACCACCGCCACCGTCGCCGCCGGCACTCGAAAAAAACGGAGTGACCGCAGCAAACGGTTCCAGAGAGTCGTCAATATCAGCAGCAACGAAAATGTCGCCGTTGTCTCAGCGCGCAAAATCAAAAAGATGGCGCTGCGCATTCCGTTTGCGTAAATGGTCCAATCGAAAAAAGGTATGTGCCACAACGCCGCGCCCGATCCAAAAAACAAGGCTGGCAGCGCCAGTGTACCTGTGAACGCCAGTACTGTAAGCCAAACTCTGGTTGCCAGCAGGCGCGGCGAAATGCCTGATGCCAAAGCGCCCACGACGCCAAACCCAAACAAAGCGATAAGCACCCACACTCTTCTCACACTTACGGCCGTTATGATCAACGCGCCCAAGCCCGCGATCTTTACTCGCGGATCAAGCCTTTGCAGTAACCCGTTCCGCAGCGCGACACTCTCGGCAAACAGCGCTTGTTGTCCAGCCGTCAGCAAACCCGTTATCGTCTTTTCAACGAACCGGCCGCGCTTCCGCACCCCGTGCGCTAGCAGCCAGCGCACGCTCCAAACTGCCAGCCAGATCAATGCCACTCCCAAAAATGCCGAAAGCAGGTACCCTACGGCGGAATTGCCCACGAAATCAGGCACATAATCCGCTAGCGGCGCCCTCCATAATCCGGTGAGTTTCTCCAGGCCTGCTGGCGGCTTGCTAAAGTCCTGCGGTTTCCACTCACCCCACGCTTTGCCCGAGGCCAAAATACCGAGCGGCGTAAGCACCACCAGCACCGCCAACGCCATCCAAAGTCCTCTCACGCTGCGGTTCGTCGATAGCTCCGTGGCTCCTACTTCAATACCACCCGTTTTCCGCAACATCTCGATGTTCGAGCCTTGCAGATACCTCACTAACCCAGCCGTTATTACCAGCTCCGCCAATCCGGCAATCGTCAAATGCCCGATCATCATCGCTGGGATCGCCACATGCAATGGATAGGGCGCGTACAGCGGCGCTCCACCAGCATCATGAAACCAGCGTGGCTGCACGCCAAATTCAATGGCAGCGCAGAAGGCCGCCGCGTTGATCGCGCTATAGCCCGCAAGCGCCGCCGCGAATACCCGCCGTTTTGACCGCAACGGTGCCTTGCCGGCCACCAACCGGTACATCACATATGCCACCACCGATCCTACAATCGCCATGTTGAAGCAGTTTGCTCCGTAAGCCGTGATCCCGCCGTCGCCAAAAAACAATGCCTGAATCAACAACGCCATCGAGATCGCAACAATCGATACCGCCGGCCCCAGCACAATCGCACCCATTGCCATTCCCACCGCGTGCCCCGTGGTGCCCCCCGGCAATGGCAAGTTGAACATCATAACCACAAATGAAAATGCCGCGAAGATTGCCAGCAACGGTATCGTCTGTCCGCTCAACGCCGTCTTCACTCGCCGCAAAGCCACATACCAGAATGGCGCTGAAGCGGCATACAGAGTCGCGCAGGTAGAAGGGCTTAAATATCCGTCTGGAATGTGCATCAGGTCGCCGTCTTCATCCATGATACGAGTAACACAAATTTCCGGATCGTGTTACGCAATAAAAAGTTTATGCTGGTACCTGCATGAGTGAGCTAAGCCGCATCGGCGTTGCGATCGATTCCGACCTCCTTGATCAATTTGATCGCTTCATCGCCTCACAAGGCTACGAAAACCGTTCCGAGGCTTTTCGCGATCTCATCCGTGACCGGCTCGTCACCGCTGCCATCGACTCACCCGAAGGACCTGTTGTCGGTACCATAACCTTGATTTACGACCACCACTCCCGTCTTCTCCCCGATAAATTGATGGAACTGCAACATGATCATCACGAACTGATCATCGCTACCACCCATGCCCACCTCGATCATCATACTTGTCTTGAAGTGGTGGTGGTCAGAGGCAAGTCCAGTCGTGTTCGCGCTTTGGCCGACATGATGATTAGCACCAAAGGTGTCCACCACGGAAGGGTGGTTATGAGTTCTCCTTCGAGCTATCACACAAAATCGGAATAAGTACTAGCACCAAAAAATTTGCTCTCCTTAATCCATCCGCTGCCAGTTAGCGTACTCTAGTGCAAGGCTGCTAGCGGTTACCCAACGCTCAGGCCGATCTTCAGGAGGATATTTTGATGAAGCAAGTTTTGCTACTGGCGTTGGTAGCAGTTTCCGTCGCCCCTTTGGGTGTAGCAGGGTCTTGCGCGGCCGGGACCCTAGCGGGTTACATTGCTCTTGGTGCCACCGGTTGCACAATTGGCGGCGACACTCTCTATGACTTTAAGGTTTTGGCGGGCAGTGACGGCGGGGCTCAGCTCGCCACCTCCAGTGTCACCCTCACACCTTCCGGCAGTACCTTTAACCCAAGTCTTGCTCTGTCGGTGAACTTGTCGATCAAGACTCCAATTACCGACGAAACGATGTTTACCTATGACATTTCGGGACCCGGTTTCATCGCTGCCTCCGCCGTCCTGAGCGGCTCGATGGAGAGTGGTGACGGCGGTGTATCGGGTATCCAGAACTATTGTGCCGGCGGCTCCTTCGGTCCAGATGGCGTCGATGGCTGTCCGGGCGTCACTGATGGTCTCGTGACTGTCGACGGAGCCCAAAACAGCGCCGCTGACACCTTCTCCAAAGTCTCGTTCCTCAGTGTGACGAATGACTTCACCCTAGGCGTTTCCTCCGACGGCACAGCTAGCGGTGGAACATTCACTGACAGTTTTACCGCCGTTCCCGAACCAGCCGCTCTAGGGCTTCTCGGCTTCGGCCTTGTGTTTGCGGCAGCGTTTCGCAGGCGTTCCAAATGATCGAATCAAAAAAACTTAAAGAGGCTTATTCCATGAATCGCATCAAACCCATCATCTGTGCCGTCTTGGCGGCGCTCATTGTCACACCACCATCCATTTTCGCCGCAAGCCATCGAGAGGCTCCCATCACCGCTCTTGATACCAAGGCCGACATCACTGACTTTTTCGCGTTCGTCTCCTACGACGATCCGACGAAGGTCACTTTTCTTTTGAATGTCGACCCCTTTCTCGAGCCAGGCAATGGACCCAACTACTTTCCCTTCGATGACAACATCCTCTACCAGATTCTCATCGACAACAATAACGACGCCCTCCCGGAGGTCACCTTTCAGATTCAGTTCAATACTACGATCAACGCTCCCGGCGTCTTCACTGGTTACGTAGGAGCAGGCGCCGGCATCAACGCACCTGCCAATTCTCCCGCGCCGGTCGCTCCTGGCACTCCCATCGTTCCTCCCGCCATTACCGCGCTTTCCGGCGCTGGCGCTGCCGGCTTGAGCTTGAGTCAGACCTATACGGTCACGATGATTAAGAACGGTATCAGTACGGTAATCAGCAATGGAGAGACGCTGTACGCCGTGCCGAGCAACGTTGGCCCGCGCACCATGCCAAATTATCCGGCTCTTGCGGCGCAAGGCATCTACACCCTGAGCGACGGCATCAAGGTGTTTGCCGGCACGGTTGACGATCCTTTCTACATCGACCTCGGTGCTGCCTTTGACTCTTTAAACTTCCGCACAGCCGCCGGCGGTGGCGTTCTCTCGGCAGCTGCCGACGCTAATGATCACGTCAACACCGCACCCGATTACGTTTCCGGTTACAACGTGAATACGATTGCGATCGAGGTTCCCATTACCATGCTCACCAGGACGGGCAATATTGAGAAGTCGACCAGCCCCGCGGCCACCATAGGCGCTTGGGGCACCACTTCACGCCCCCGCATCTTCGTTCGTCGCGCGCCACTGCCTGCCGAAGCATCCGGCGGCTGGTCGCAGGTTCAGCGCATGGGTAATCCTCTCATCAACGAGCTCATTATTGGCACTGGCTCCAAAGATATGTGGAGCATGTCGCAGCCTGTGAACGATTCGCAGTTTGCTTCGTTCGATCTAGATCCACTCTTGGCTCGCGTGCTCAATGCAATTTATGGCATCGCCATCCCCACACCACCCCGCACTGACCTGTTGCCGCTCGTGAAATATCTTCCCCCCATCGCGGCTCCTGGAACAGCTGCCGGACCCATCGCTGATCTGTTGCGCCTTAATACCGGTGTGGCTCCCACTCCGGAAAACAGCCGCAAACGCCTGGGTCTATTGGCCGGCGATGCTGCGGGATTTCCGAACGGTCGGCGCGTATCCGACGACGTTACCGACATAGCCGCCCGAGCTGTAGCTGGAATTCTGGCGGGACCGCAGTACAACTATCCCATCGGCGACGGTGTGAATACCAACGACGTACCGTACCAGGAGACTTTCCCATATGTTGCCTGGGCGCAAAGCGGCCGCCAACGCCGCCACATTGATCCAGGTGAAGCGGGCTGCACGATGGGAGCTGGCGCGGCCTGTCCGACTAATTAGTAACTTGGTTCCTCTACCAGGCCACTCTGTTGCTTCACAACGCAGAGTGGCCATTTTTTCGAAGGTATATTCATGCTTTTAGCGTTCATGCTTGTTTCCTCTTTTGTAAGCCCTGGCGCGCCGCTGGAGTCCACAAACGTGAGTTCGCCGGCCGCTCAGCGCGTTGCCGCCGCCCGCAAGCAGTCGGAAGCTAACCCAAAAGCTTTTCAACTCCTCAACGAACTGGCCGCGGCCTTATGCCGCGAAGCGCGCGACAATTCTGATACCGCGCTCTACGACCAGGCGGACCTCGCGCTCGATCGCGCACTCTCACTCTCACCGGGAAACTACGACTCGCTGAAACTACGCGCGGCTGTGCTTATCGGCAAGCATGAATTTCAGGAAGCTCTAAAGCTGGCGCAAAATCTAAACAAGAAGGTCCCTGACGATATAGGAGGTTGGGCCCTGTTGACTGACGCAAATTCCGCCCTGGGCAATTACGCCGAAGCCGAGCGCGATTGTCAGTGGATTCTCGATCTCCGCTCGGGCAGCGCTCTCGGCTTTGAGAAAGCCGCCGGTCTCCGCGAGCTCTTTGGCGATAGCGAAGGTGCCGTCCAATTTTATGAGGAGGCTTTGCGCCGCACCTCCCAGAGCGACTTAGATCAGCGTGCTTGGCTGCTCACTCAAAAAGCCCGCGTCACACTAGCGTCCGGCGACGCGAAATCGGCAGACGATATTCTCAGCCAGGTTTCCCGCCTATTCCCGGACTCCCAACAGGCATCCTTGGTCATGGCGGACCTTGAGGTGGCCCGCGGAAACTATAAAGAGGCCGCTTCCATTCTTGAAAACTGCTACCAAGCCGCTCCCTCCGCCGCCATCCTCTTCCGCTGGGCCAACGCACTGCGGCAAGCGGGCCAAAATGAAAAAGCTGCCGTCCAATTCGCTGCCTTTGAGGAAAAAGCCCGTGCGGAAATCAGCAAACCATATAACGACAATCTCGACTTGATCGCCTATTACTGTGACCATAAGCCCCGCCCTGCCGAAGCCCTCCGTATTGCCACTCTCGAAAGCGCCAGTCGCCAGGATGTCGCCACTTTGGCTGCCTTCGCGTGGGCGCTTTATCAAAACGGCAAATTCATCGAAGCCAAAACGCAAATGGATAAAGCACTTGCCGTCGGAATTCGCGAACAGGATTACTTATGCCACTCTTCGCTTATCTCGGCCAAAGTCAGTCCCGCCGCACAAAGTGGCCCAGCTACCTGTTCCGGTCAAACCTCCTGGTCCTCGCAGCGCCCTCCCGCTCCGCTGGGCGCCTCCAAATGAAACTCTTTTTTCTTATCCTGAATGTCGCGTTCCTTCTCCCGGCGCAGACACGGCCGCTCGATCAGCACCTCGCTCACGAGAAAACCGACGATCGCATCCGAACATTCGAGAGACTCTTGTCAGCCTCTCCGAGCGATCTCAAGCTCCAATCTGGCCTGATCGCCGCCTATCTCCAGAAAGTACGCGAAACCTCGGATTTCAGTTATCTCAATCGCGCTTCCCAAATCGTTGACCGTATCCTCGAAAAGGACGGCGGGAATTTCTCAGCCCTTCGCTTTGAAAATGAAATCGATCTGCAACGCCACGATTTCAAGATTGTGGCAGACCGCGCCCAAGACATGCTGAAATTTGCACCCTCCGACACAGGAACCTGGGGCAACCTGGGTGACGCTCTCATGGAACTTGGCGAATATCAGCGTGCCGGCGAAGCCTATTTGAAGATGTTCGCCTTGCGGCCTGGTCTAGGTAGTTACAACCGCCTTGCCTGGCACCGCTTTGTCACAGGTGACGCACCCTCTGCTATAGCTCTTATGCGTGAAGCGGTTGATGCAGGAGACCCCGCCCCCGAAAACACTGCCTGGTGTTATGCCGAATTGGGTGACATGTACTTCAAGACCGGCAATCTCACTGAGGCTGCGGCAGCTTACGGTTCGGCCCTCGATTTGTTCCCCACGCTGCACCGTGCTTTAGCTGGTTTGGGTCAGGTCGAAGCCGCGCACGGTCACACTGACTCCGCAATTCACTACTATGAACGCGCGCAATCCATTGTTCCTCTTGCCCAATATGCCGGCGCTTTGGAAGACCTCTACACCTTGGCGAATCTTCCTGCCAAGGCCCGCTTACAGCGCGACCTCATAGCGACCATCGAAAAACTCGGTAAAGTGACCAATGAAAAGACCAATCGCAACCTTGCACTTCTCTTGGCCGATCACAATCGCGACCTCCCCATCGCCCTTGAATTGATGCAAGCGGAACTCCCCGTGCGCGGTGATGTCTACACTTGGGACGCTTACTCGTGGGTCTTGTATAAATCGGGTCGTCTTGACGAAGCCAAGGCCGCGTCTGAAAAAGCGCTGCGCTTCCACACACCCGAGCCTATCTTTTATGCCCACGCTCGCCAGATTGGAACCGGTACCGCGCAATGATCAATCGCTCTATCCTATTCGTCATCTTCGCCGCGATCGTAAGTGCTCATCCAATGGGCAACTTCAGCGTCAATCATTACGCCAAACTGCAACCCTCGGCTAACGGCGTGGAATTGCAGTACGTCCTCGATATTGCTGAAATCCCCACCTTTGAACTGCTGCGCGATTGGAATATTGATCGCTCAGCGCCGCAAGCCGAACTTGATCGCCGCGCTGCCCTCCAGTCCCGCGCGTGGCTAAACAACATCGACGTTGCCGTCGATGGCTCCAAGGTCGAGCCGCAATTTGAGTCCGTTAAGGCTGTCATTGCGGATGGCGCGGGCAATCTGCCCATTCTTCGCATCACTACGCGAGCGCACATCGCCGCGCACGGTGGCAAGTTGACTTACGAAGATCACAATTATGCCGAGCGCGCTGGTTGGAAGGAGATTGTCATTGATCATGGCGCGGGTGTCACCCTCCAACAAGCTAGTGAGTCCAACCGAGATATTAGCGACGCCTTAACTCAATATCCACCCGACCCGACGGTCGCGCCTCCGCAGGATCTCCGTGCCGCGCTGACTTGGAGCGTCAAGGCTCCCTTGGTGTCTCGGCCAGTCATTCAATCGATCCCACAGCCCAAACTCGCTCCTCCCGCACCGGCCCCTGCTACTCTCAACGCGAGAGCCGCTCCTCCAGGCACTGTCACGCGCGGCGATTTTCTTTCGAAATTCCTGCATGAGACAAAACTCACACCCTGGATGATTCTAGTGGCTCTCGGTGCCGCGTTTGCCCTCGGTTCCGCCCATGCGCTCACTCCCGGCCATGGCAAGACCATCGTTGCAGCCTATTTGGTGGGTTCGCGCGGAACTCTCAAGCATGCCGCTTTCCTCGGCGCCATGGTGACTTTAACTCACACTATCGTGGTATTCGCCTTAGGCGTCGCCACGTTGTTTCTTTTTAAGTACATCGTCCCCGAGAGAATGACCGAAATTCTCGGCGCAATCTCGGGACTGTCCATCGCCTTCATCGGTGGTTGGATGCTCTACAAGCGTATTCGCGCCCGCCAGCCTCAACCTCATGTTCACCACCATCATGACCATGATCACGATCACGCCCATCATCTTCACCATTATCATGACCACGATCATGTTCATCATCACCTCGATCACTCGCACACGCACAGTCACGGCCCGCACTCTCACACCCACGTCCCCGAAGAACTTTCGTGGAAGGGTTTGGTCGCACTTGGCGCCAGCGGCGGACTCGTGCCTTGCGAATCCGCTCTCGTCTTGCTCTTGGGCGCTATAGCCCTTGGCCGCGTTGGCTTGGGATTGCTTCTGCTTGTTTCCTTCAGCCTCGGCTTAGCCTTGGTCCTCATGATCATTGGAATGTTGGTTCTCTATGCCAAGAACCTCCTCCCGGAAAGCAAACGTTCCAGTAATCATCCTTTGATGCGATGGGCTTCCATTGCGTCGCCCGCGCTAGTACTCATCGTTGGCATCGTCATGACCGGAGTTTCCCTCGGCTGGATACAACCTAAGTGGATGATCGGCTGATCGGAATCGTTCGCTGTTTTTGCCGCACGTTACAATAGCTCTGCATGTCACAACTGCTTCCAGGGAAGACGGCTCTCGTATTGGGAGTAGCCAACAAATGGAGCATCGCCTATGCCATTGCGGCCGCGTTTGTTCGCGAAGGCGCCTCGCTCCTTCTTACCTATCAAGGCGAACGTCAGAGGGAAACTGTCGAGGAACTCGGCGCGGAACTGCATGCCTCAAGAATTTTCCCCTGTGATGTCACCAAGCCGGAAGAACTCGACGCGCTGGTGGCTAATCTCAAGGAGGCGGCCCCAATCGTCGACATTGTGGTTCATAGCATCGCTTTCGCCAATCGCGAAGACTTGAGCCGGCCGTTCCTGGAAACCAGCCGGGACGGATTTCTGTTGGCTCAAGAGGTTAGTGCTTATTCACTAGTGGCCGTAGCCCGCGCTTTGGCCCCACTCATGACCAACGGAGGTTCCATCACTACCTTGACCTACTTGGGATCCACTCGAGTAGTACAAAACTACAACGTGATGGGAGTCGCCAAAGCCTCCCTGGAGGCGTGCGTTCGTTATTTGGCGAGCGATATGGGCCCGAAACGGATCCGCGTGAATGCCATCTCGGCAGGGCCGATCAAGACTACCTCCGCCCGCGGCATCAAAGACTTTTCTAAAGTGTTAGAAGGAGTTGCGGCCATTGCTCCTTTGCGTCGAAATACCGAGCCTGCCGAGGTCGCGGATACCGCTGTGTTCCTCGGCAGTGACCTGAGCCGGGGAGTTACTGGAAACATAGTATTCGTGGACTCTGGTTTCCAAATCGTCGGTCTAGGGCTTAGTGAGTAGATGCTCGACAGCATTGACACTTCATTTTCAGCTTCATTATCCTGGTTATTTCCTACATCTGGCGTTGAGCCAAAACTATGATTCAAGTCACTGGCCTTTCTAAGAAGTATGCGAACTATGTTGCGGTGGACAACATTTCGTTCTCCGTCGATAAGGGCGACATCGTGGGCTTTCTTGGACCCAACGGCGCCGGCAAAACAACCACCATGCGCGTCTTGACCTGCTTCATGCCGCCCACTTCTGGCACCGCGAATGTCGCTGGCTTTGATGTGTTCGAGCAGCCGTTTGAAGTCAAGAAACGCATCGGTTATCTGCCTGAGGCCCCTCCGTTATATCCGGAAATGAGCGTCGCCGATTATTTGACGTTCGTCGCCCGGCTCAAAGGACTTCCGAATGCCGAGATTCCCGACCGCGTGCAGCAAGCCATGAAAAAATGCTCTGTTGCCGATGTCAGCGGAAAACTCATTTCGAAATTATCGAAAGGCTACCGCCAGCGCGTCGGCTTAGCGCAGGCCATTATTCACAACCCCGACGTGCTGATTCTGGACGAACCGACGTCGGGTCTCGATCCAAAGCAGATTCTCGAAACGCGCGATCTCATTCGGGGCTTGGCCGGCGAACACACCATTATCTTGAGCACCCATATACTCCCGGAAGTGGAGGCCATTTGTAAAAAGGTCATCATCATTAGCAAGGGAAGGCTTGTGAAGACAGATTCGGTGGAGAATCTCAAGAACCGTTCAGCCTTCACGATCGAGTTGAGCACCGGCGGCGCGGCCGATGCAACCATGGTTCGGCAGAAACTGGAACAAGTCGCGAACGTGAGCAAGGTGCTCGATCATCAATCAAGCGGCGGGCGCTTGGCCTTCGATGTGGAAGGGCTCAACGGATCTGACGTGCGTCCGGAAATAGCACGCGCGGTAGTGCATGCGGGGTGGAATTTGTTGGAAATGAAATCGAGCACCACGCTCGAAGAAGTCTTCCTTGAATTAACGGGCGCGAATCAAGCCGCGCCGGAGCCGGTAACGGTCGGAGAACAAGCATGAGAAACGTGTGGACGATTTGCCGGCGCGAACTCTACGCCTACTTTGTATCGCCGATTGCCTGGGTATTGCTGGCGTTGTTTGCGGTTTTGAGCGGCGGCTTCACTTCTTTGTCGAGTTCGTTTTTTGTGCAGGAAACCATGGCATCGCAAATGCGTGGTCAGGCCGCGCCAATGAGCGTCAATGAAATGGTCATTGCGCCGTTGTTCGGAAATATCGCGGTTATTGGGTTGTTCCTCATCCCGCTCATCAGCATGCGGCTGTTTGCAGAAGAGAAACGCCAGGGAACCATTGAACTGTTGATCACCTCGCCGGTGCACGATCTGGAAATCGTGATCGGCAAATGGCTGGCGGCGGTAATGATGTACCTCGCCCTCCTTTGCGTGCTCGCGCTTGATTTGTCGTTTCTATTCATCTACGGTTCGCCCGATGTAAAGCCGGTGTTGTCGGGGTTTCTGGGAATTTTGTTGCAAGGCGCATCTCTGCTCGCCTTCGGCGCTTTTATCTCCACGCTGACCAAGAATCAAATTGTCGCGGGGGCTGTGGGCTTTGCTTTTGCCTTGCTGTTGTGGATTATGAATTGGTGGTCGTCGTTGGGCGATTCGATTCCTATCAGAATCGTTAGCTATCTGTCCATCGTAAGTCACATGGAAAGTTTTTCGCGCGGCGTTATCGATAGCAAGGACTTGATTTACTACCTCTCAATGATTTTCTTCGGTTTGTTTTTGACGGCTCGTTCGCTCGAGTCGTTGCGGTGGAGATCCTAATGCCCAACAATCAATCGGTAGCTTCCCAACAGGCGCGTTTCGGCGCCACCGCGGGCCTTTACACAGTAGTAGTTATCGCCATTCTTGCGGCCGTCAATTATTTGGGCGTGCGTTTCAACAAGCCCCTCGATTTGACCAGCAACAAACGCTTCACTCTCTCTGAGGAAACGCAGAAGATTATCAAGAATCTTCCCCAGGACGCCACCATTACCTATTTCGATGTTCCCCGCAACTTCGATCAGGCGAAAGGCATCCTCGATCGCTATAAGAATCTGTCGACGAAGATTCACGTGGAGTATCTAGATCCCAGAACGCAGCCGTCGAAAGCCAGGGAGTACGGCGTGCGCTTTCAGGGGACGGCTTTTGTGGAGGAAGGTTCGCGCCGCGAAGAAGCCAAGTCGGTGGATGAGCAGGGAATTACCGGTGCGTTTCTCAAAATCTCCAAGGGCATCCGCAAGGTTTGCTTCGTCACCGGCAGCAAAGAGCATCCTCTAGACACCACGGAGGGACCAGGCCTCTCGGTTTTCAAGGGTCTGCTTGAGCGCGACAATTACCAGGCAGAATCCATACAATTACTCGACAAGAACAAGGTCCCCGACGATTGCAAGGTCGTCGTAGTCGCCGGTCCGCAAGGTGATTATCCGGCCAACGAAGTCACCGCCCTTAAGAACTATGTTGAGAACGGTGGGCGGGCCCTTTTCATGCTTGATCCGCCGCTCGATTTCAGAAGCGCACACATTTCCGAAAATACCGCGCTGGCGAATCTACTCGAAAGTTGGGGAGTGACGCTGGACAAGGATTTGGTTCTGGAGAACACGGCTTTGGCCGCGATTTACGGCCCGGAAAATCCTCCGGTAAATCATTATGAGGATCACCCCATTGTCACCGACTTGAAAGGCAGCTACACCATCATGCCGCTGGTGCGTTCGCTCGAAGTGAAGAACGCCGGCAAGTCCACCATCGCCAAACTCTTTTCGACGTCTGATGATGCCGTAGCTACTACCGATCTTGCCAGCGGCCGCGTAAAGCTGGACGATCCGAAAAACAAGAAGGGCCCGTTTGTCCTGGGCGTCGCCGGCACCTACGATACCGGCAAGCCGAATGAGAATGGGCGCTTCGTGGTGATCGGCACTTCTGGCTTCCTCGCGAACGATACCATCACCACCGCGCTGAACCGCGATCTGGCTTTGAATATCGTCAACTGGCTTTCTTCCGATGAAGATCTAATTTCCATCCGGCCAAAGGAACCGGAAGACCGGAAGCTCGATCCGAAGGGCGTGAACCTCACTCTTTATTCGGAAGTATTCGCTTTTCCGCTGCTGATTATCGTAGCCGGCGTCGCGGTCTTCCTGAAGCGTAGATAACCATGGGCACAAAGAAGTTACTCATCGCGGCCATCGTGTTGGCTGCGCTCAGCGGCGTGTTGTGGTGGAGCAATAAGCATCCGGACTGGGGCAAGGAAAAAACGCCGGAAGCTGAAACTCCCGTTTTGATCAATATCCCCGATGCCGCTGTCGACGGGATAGACATTCAGAAAAAAGACGGCACGAAAATTACGTTGGAGAAGAAAAACGGCAAGTGGGGTATTACCGCGCCTGCTCCCTATCCGGCGGATCAGGATGCGATGTCGAGTATCATGTCCGCGCTAGCGCCGGCAAACGGCGATAGCGTGATCGAAGAAAAGCCAAGCGATGTTTCGAAATACGGTTTTAACAATCCATCGCTGACCGTCACGATTCACGAGAAGGGCACCAAATCCGAGCAACTCATCTTCGGCGACGACATTCCAGCAGGATCTTTAGTCTATACACGTGTGGCGGGTAACCCGAAAGTCTACGCAGCCGCCGCGTCGTTGAAAACGTCGCTCGATAAAGGTTTGAATGACCTGCGCGATAAGCGCTTGTTGACATTCGATCAGAACCAGCTTACGCGGATTGATGTGACCACCGGCAAATCGAAGATCGAGTTTGGCAAGAATGGGCAGAATGAATGGGCGATTGTCGAGCCGCAGCCTTACCGCGCGGATAATTTTCAAGTGGAAGAGCTGCTGCGCAAGCTGAGCGACGCCAAAATGGATCTGAGCGCCGCTGCCGCGGATATCGAAAAAGCCAAGAAAGGCTTCGCCTCGGGCAAGCCGGCTGCCACGGTCAAACTGACGGATTCAACCGGCACGCAAACCATCGAAGTTCGCAAAAGCGGCGACGATTATTTCGGCAAGAGCAGCATCGTGGATGGAGCTTACAAGCTGAGCGCCGATCTGGGCAAAGAGTTGGAGAAACCGCTGAACGAATTCCGCAACAAGAAGATTTTCGATTTTGGTTTCAGCGATCCTACCAAGGTTGAAATCCAGGGCAAGGCGTTCACCAGGAGCGGCAGCGACTGGAAAATGGACGGCAAGGTGCTGGATTCGGCCAGCGTGCAGGACGTGATCGACAAACTGCGCGACCTCTCTGCTACCAAGTTTGTGGACAGCGGCTTCACGACGGCTACGGCCGCGATGACCGTTGTTTCGAACGACGGTAAGCGGACCGAAAAGGTGGAGTTTTCGAAAGACGCGGATGGCTACGTGGCGCGCCGCGGGGCCGAATCCAGTCTCTATCAGCTGGACGCTAAGAGCGTTGACGATATCCTGGAAGCTAGCAAGAAAGTGAAGCCGGCAGCTTCGAAGAAGTAGGTAGGGCTGTCCCAAGGCAGGATGTCCGCACTCAATACCGATCTTTATGAACTGACCATGGCGGCGGGCTATTTCGTCGAACGCAAAACCGACGAGATTGCCACCTTCGAGCTTTCCGTGCGGCGGCTACCGGAGGCGCGCAATTTCCTGGTTGCCGCCGGTTTGGCGCAAGCCGTCGAGTATCTGCGCGAACTCAAGTTCCAGCCCGAGGAAATCGAATACCTGCGCGGGTTGGCGCAATTCAAACAAACGCCGCCGGAGTTCTTCGATTTTCTCGCGAAGCTGCGCTTCACCGGCGATCTGTTTGCGTTGCCCGAAGGCACGCCGGTGTTTGCCAACGAACCAATTGCCATTGTGCGCGCGCCGTTGGTGGAAGCGCAGTTGGTGGAAACCTACCTGCTGTCCACGTTCATGTTTCAAACCATGGTGGCGTCGAAGGCGGCGCGCTGCGTGCTGGCGGCGGAAGGGCGGCCGATTGTCGAGTTCGGCAGCCGGCGCGCGCATTCGTCCGGCGCGGGGGTTCTGGCTGGCCGAGCGGCGTTCGTCGGCGGCTGCTCGGGCACCAGCAACGCGGAAGCGGGCATGCGCTTTGATATTCCGGTGTTCGGCACGGCGGCGCATTCCTGGACGATGGCGTTTGGCGATGAAGAACGCAGCTTCCGCGCGCTGCAAAAGCTGTTGGGCGAATCGACGGTATTCCTGATCGATACGTACGACACGATTGAAGGCGCGCACCTGGCGGCGCAAATGGGGCAGCCGATTTGGGGCGTGCGCATCGACAGCGGCGATTTGGCGGAATCGGCGCGGCAGGTGCGGCGGATTTTGGATGATGCGGGTTTGCGCGAGGCGAAGATTTTCGCGACCAACGATCTGGATGAATATCGGGTAGCCGAGTTTGTGAAGGCAGGTGCGCCGCTCGATGCGTTCGGCGTAGGAACGCAGTTGGCGGTATCGGCGGATGCGCCGGCGTTGTCGGCGGTTTACAAGATGGTGGAGCTGAAGCGGGACGGCGGCGTTTACTATACGGCGAAGTTCAGTTCAGACAAGATCACTTTGCCGGGCGCGAAACAGGTCTATCGCTGCGCCGACCGCGATGTGGTGGCGCATTACAGCGAGTGCCCCGACAAGTATCTGGGCGAGCCGCTGGTGCGGCCGATCATCGCGCAGGGCGAGTTGATTGAAGCGCTGCCCAGCCTGACGAGTATTCAAAAGCGCTCGCTGGCAATGATCGCGGCGCTGCCGGAGCGATTGCAGCAACTGGAGCGTGCGCAGCCTTATCAAGTTGAAATGTCGCCGCACCTGCAGGCCATGGCGCAGAGCGTGCGTGAAGAGATGCAACCGGCGAAGTGATGAAGAGTGTTTTCTTCGACGTCGATACGCAACTCGATTTTGTATATCCGGGCGGCGCGCTTTATGTGCCGGGCGCGGAGAGCATTGTCGAGAATCTGAACAAGCTCACGCGTTACGCCGAGCAGCAGAGGTATCAGATCATTGCCACGGCGGACGCGCATAGCGAAGACGATGCCGAATTCCAAGTATGGAAGGCGCATTGCGTGGCAGGCACGGTGGGGCAACAGCGTTGCGCCGCAACGTTATCGACAGGGCAGATCGTGATTGAGAAGCAGAAGCTGGATTGCTTCTCGAATCCCAATTTACGGCCGCTCTTAAAAGACCTGGCGGCGGACCACTATGTAGTATACGGCGTAGTCTCCGAGTACTGCGTCAAATGCGCGGCGCTCGGGCTGCTCGAAACCGGGGCGCGCGTTGAGCTGGTGACCGATGCGATCAAGTGCATCGACCCGGCGGCGGAGAAGGCGATGATTGACGAGTTCACGGCGCGCGGCGGCCTAACGGTAAAAACTGACTTTGTGCTCGCCCGCGGGTAGTACCACTGAGCCAATGCGTTCGCCGAAGTTGGCGGTTAAGAAGTCCGATCCATCCACGTATATGCGCGAAACGGGCGAGCCCAAGACCGCGATGGCGCGGCTTTTGCTGTTGTACAAAATATCGGTGTGATCAAATGCGCCGAGCGCAGAGCGAATTTCTCCGTTGAAATCGGAAACTGAGACACCGGGCTGGGCGGCGCTGGGTTCAAATTTGTGTTGGCCGGTGGGAGCTAGAACGGTGCGGTCATTCCGCACGGGCCAGAGTTTGCCATCCATTTCAACAGGGCCTTGCCAAACGACGCGCGTTGGCTGAGTGGCGTTTAGTGTGACTGAGCCGACATCGTCAATGGTGGCGGAAGCGGTGTTGGCGGCGGCGGGGAGCAAGGCGAGGTCTTGTTTTTCGAGCGAATTTTCGAAATATAAAGCCACGCGCGAGAAAGAGACGGCGGCTTCGTGGACGAGTTCGAGCAATTCCACGCCGGTTTGCTTTTTGGTGGGATAAACGTCTTGATAGCGATCAACTACGTTGATATCGACGGCCAGATGCGCCTTGTCGGACGTCAAGGCCTGGTATTGCGAGGCTAGCTTGGAATAACGGTCGGGGCCGAGACTCCACAAAGTGGCGGGATCTTCGACGAGCAAGGTGCTTTTGCGGGCTTCGATGAGCGGAAGACTGCGGGCTATGTCCGCGCCTAGGGCGTCGCGGATGCCGGGTTCGAAGCGGTCGTCGATGTGAGTGAGGACGATATCGAGATAGGGTTTCTGTTGGCGGGCCTTTTCGATTTGATCGAGCCATTCGGCCTGCAGATTTGAGGCGAGTCCGGCGCGGTAGTCGAGGAAGCGGTGCAGATCTTCTGGGCGGGCACCGGGTTCGAGTAGGGTTTTGGGATCGATGCCGGTTTTCTTTTTATAATCGGCGCGGACGTCATCGTTCATGGGAGTGAAACGGGCGGGGTTGCTGGCGCCTTCGAGCGATTCGAAGTAGAGCTCGGCGAGATTGACGCCATCCCAATCGAAGCGCGCGAGCAGACTGGCGAGTTCTTTGGAAACGGCGGCGCTGCAATCTTTGTTTTGCAGGTTCATGAGCTTGCGCCAATCGAGTTGGGCGTCCTGTCCGGCGCCGGTCTTTTCACGCCATTCCGGATGATCAAACCAGAATTTCTCGCTGACGTGAGGGAGTTCGACCCAGGCGTAGACGAGGATGGCGTTGCGATGGCAGGCGCGAATGAGGCGGGCGAGATATTCGTCTTGCGTGTGGTCGGGTTCCATGGTGTGCCAGGCGGCCACGTGCAGGATGCCAACACCCGCTTCACGCCAGCGGCGGGCGAGGTAATCGGCATCGGCGCGGATGCGGTAGGAGGAATCGAAGAAGGCCCAGAGATTGGTCGCGCCGAGCGGGAGATCGAGGCCGAGATCGAGCAGCGCATGGACGAGATAGGGATAGCGTTCGATACCGGTGATGCCGGGAGCGGTGGCGAGCCAGAGGATGGCACCGTGAGCGGTGCGCTTCCCGGCTAAGACGGGCGCATTTTGCCAGCGTTCGGTGGCGTAAACGGTGAAATCGGCGGGTACCTGCGATTTGAAAATTTCGGCGGGCTGCTCCCAGATGATTTGCATTTTGGGAGCGTGGGAATCGACGATTTGGCGGATGAAGAGTTTGACTCCTGTTTGTTCGACGATGCCAAGAGCGCGAGCGGCGGGGCTATCGCCTTCGAGAATGAGCAGGTGAGTGGCGGCGAGCGCTGCGACGGCGGCGGGCGCGGAGGGACCGGCGATGAAGATAGTGGGATTGGCGGTGGTTTGTGCGATGCCGACGGAGCCGAGAATTTTGGACCAGGTGACGGGGTTGGCGCCACTGGTTTGGAAGGTTGTGGCGAACGAGGGCAGAGCAAGTACGAGAATCAGGATAAGGTTTTTCATTTTGTCCTCGCATACCAGAAGCCGACGCGAACGTCGTTGTAGAAAGTGCCGAAGTTGGTGTTGGTTTGCGGATCCCAGGCGGTTAGCATGCGCATGCCGATGAGGAAATCGCTCGAAAAGTAAACGCCGGGTGGGAACCAGTGCGGACGGAAGCGGAGGCCGGGCCCGAATTCGAAGATATTCGCCCAGGGTTGGCGCTGCTCATCCTGCACGAGGTTGCCGTTGGCCAGGATCTGCAAAGTGTTTCCTTCGCCGATGGGAATGGTCCGGCCAGCGCGGTTTTGGGAGTAGAAAAGCCAGTCTTTGCCGAAGCTGCTGACGTAGATGGCGTCGCCGGTGGTTTCGAAATAATAGCCGGCCTTGGTGCTGGCGAGCAAGTGGCCGAAGCCTTTGGAAAAATTCAGGCCGCCGCGATAATCGGGCACGGCTGCGCCGATGTTCTTGAGGTTCAGATATTTCAGGGATTCACCGGCTTCGACCCAGCCGGTGATGTGATGCCACGTTTTCGAAGCCGCGCCCGCGCCGACGACGAACGAACTGGCCGAAAGATTTTGCGGGTAGGGCACGTTCTGCTCAACGAAGCCAGTTTTGGTATCGCCGTTGAAGCGCAGCGAAACGTAGAAGGAAACGAGCCGGTTGAAATGGCGGAGACCGGGAATGGGGAGAGAGCGCTTGATTTGCCCGTAGTCGAAGAAAGCGTTCCAGCGGCTGGAATACATGGGGAGGGTCCAGACGGTGGTTTGCGGCATGACATCGCCGTTCAAGGTGTGAAAGGCTTTGTTGGCTTCGGCGGCGATCTGGCGGTCGTCGGCGTGGCGGGCTTTATCGAACCAGATTTTGGCTTGGTCGTCGCGCTTGGCGGCGTTGTAGGCCCAGGCGAGTTTGAGCATGACTTCGTGATCTTGCGGGTCCTCTTCGAGGGCTTGGAGGAGGTATTTGATGGCGTCGTTGTTGTAGCCGGCGGCGAGGCTCTTCAAGCCCATGGCCTTGGAGCCAGTGGCTGCGCCGGCTGAGGGCGACTCGATGTGCGGGATATCCCGCGGGCGGGTTTTGAAGCCGCGGAGAGCGTCGAGCTGCTGACGAGCCGGAAAATCCTTGGGATTTGCGCTGAGAATGAATTCGAGCTGCTCGATTGCCTTGGGCTTATCGTTCATGGCGAGGTAGAGATAGGCGAGTTCGCGGCGCAAGGTGGCGTTGTGGGGATCGAGCTTGATGGCGTTGAGGAATTCGTATGGGTAGGGATAGCGGGTGCCGAAGATTTCGAGCGCTTGTTCGGCGGTGCGCGAATCGGCAGAGCGGGAGGCGGCGAGCAGGGCGGCTTGGGATTCTTCGCCGCGATTGATTTGCCGCCAGACGCGGGCGAGGTGAAGCAGCAGCTCCGGCATTTGCGGCTTGATCTGGCGGCAGATTTCGAATTCCTGAGCGGCGAGAGGGAGTTCATCGCGCAGTTCGGCGGTTTGCGCGAGTTCCCAGTGGGCGCTGAACATGGTGAGATCGTTCGGCTTGGGGGATTGCGCGATGGCTTGCTGCCAGCGAGCGATGCTGGTGGCGAGCGGTTTGTCGATATTTTGAAAGGCCTGCTCGGCGGTTTGTTTGGTGGCGGGAGAACCGGTTTGGCGAAGCCTATCGAACATGCGGCGGGCTTCAATGGGCTGCTTGGTTTCGAAGGCGAGGAAGGCGAATTCGAGAGCGGCGCTTTCGTCCGCGGGATTGAGTTTGAGGGCGGCGAGGAATTCCTCGCGGGCTTCGGCGTTGTCGCCGGTTTTGAGGAGGGTATAGGCGAGGTCTTTATGTAAACCGGCTAGTGAGCCGGGGTGAAGGCCGGCTAGTGAGCCGGCGCTGGCGGGCTGGAGGGCGATACCTTTGCGGAACAGGTTGATGGCGCGATCATAATCGCGGGTTTGGAGGGCTTCGTAGGCTTTGGTAAGCTCAGTCTGCCCGGGAGGGGTTTGGGCGAGCAGCAGGAGTAGGAAAAGCATAGAAAAATCTCCGTGGAGGTAGTTCGGGCGGAGGGGCGATTTCTCGCTAGGAAAAGCCTGAGCGAAAGGGCGGATTTTTGGGCATTCATTCCCGCCTATTAAAAATAAGGGGTGGAGCGCGGGAATGAATCGGGTTTGGCGGGCGGTTTTTGGGTTGGATTTTTGGGTTGCTTTTCGGGTGGTTTCTTGGCTGGTTTTTGGGCGCGGTTGGGCGATGCGCGAGTGAGTGTCCTGGAACGACGCCGAGGACGGGTGGTTGAAATTGAGTCGAGTGTACATACGGAGATCCTCCCGCTACGAGAATAGTTCGGGGAAGAGAGAGAACGAATGAAATGTTCGTCTGTAAGTTATTGATAATAAAACAAAAAAGAATTTTGACAGTTTGTGACTGAAAAAATGGAGGGTGGAAATGCGTTTTGGACGGACTGCTGGCATCCCCCCAGGGATCGCCGATTCCTTCCCAGCGCTCCGACGTTCATTCGCAAGATCGTGGCGGGGCTTGCGCCGCCGATTGTCTTTCCATAGCCTCTGCATAGAGGCTTCGCCCATCGCGGATGGGTGTGAATTCTTTTAAGCATTGTCGCGCCAATTCGGTGGTTTTCGACGCAACAGGGCGGCACCTATCGGCGAGGGTATCGCTGTCCGCGGATAACGCCTTTAAGCCAAGCTGCGGCTGTTCCGGGGTGCTGGTTTGGCGGGTCGCAAGGGCGTTTATCGTTCCTGATCCGCGATTACTTCCCACAACGAGACTTAACCGGCCAATCTCTGCCGATTTTTAGGAGGCTTTGAGTTTTTTGGTCTGAGTGAGTATTTTGACGATGCGATTGGCCAAGCGGTCGAGAAGACGGCGAGCGGAAGGATCGATAACGTTGCGACGATAGATCTCGAGTATGTGCTGAGCCGTGATCAGAGAGTCGATGAGGGTTGATAAATCTGCGCGCGGGGTTGGACCTGGTGGTATGGTCCGGGTGGGTATCATGTGTCTGGGATGGGAGAGGGCCAAGTGGAATTCGCGTTGGAGATCCTGTTGGGTGATCTCAAGATACTCCAAGGTCATGTGGGGACTCTTGTGGCCGAGGAGTTTGATGACTGCGGCGAAGCTTACACCGGCGCGCAACATCTCCGTTCCATATGTGTGCCGAAATTGGTGCGGGACGATGCGGACAGGAATGCCGAGAGAGGCGATGACTTCGCGCAAGGTGGCACGCAGATTGCGAACCATTTGGCGGCGGCCGCGCAGTCGAGGCAATAGGAGAAGACCGGACTTAGGCGCGGTGGGCGGCCGCAACGACTGGATGCGTTCGACCAGTTGACAGACCACGGAATCTACCGGAACCAAGCGTTCCGTTTTGAGTTTTCCGAGCGGCACGTGGATAGCCCACTGACCGGGGCCGACAAGACGCAAGCAATCGAAGGAGAGATCGACAGATTCGCTGATGCGCATCCCGGTGTGACGCAGTAGCAGCAAGGCATTGCTGAGCAGGTCATCGCGCCGCAGTAGTTCCTGCTGGATCAATGCATCCTGCTCCGGGGTGAGCGGGCGCGGCAGATGATGTGCCTTGCGCGGCACATCATCGCGACCAAGCAGATGAGTCAAGTCGGGGAGGTGCTGTGTCCAGGCGAGTTCCTCCAACAGGCGGCGCAGATAAATCACATAGTTTGCGTACGTGATGGTGGCGAACGGCGGACGGTGCGCGCGCAAGAGAGCCAGCCAGCCGAGGATATGGGGATCGCGGCGCAGCTGCTCAAGAGAGTGAACCTCAGGATACTGAGCGCCAAGGTATGTCAGAAAAAGGCGCACGGTTCCGCGATAGGAGGTGACGGATGCATCACTGAGCGAGGTCGTTACCGATTCCACCGCTGGTGCGAAGAACTTGGTCAACGGGTGTGTGGGGAGCGGAAAACGTGGTCGTTTCATAACTGCTTCGGCGGAGTGGGTCGAGTGAGTTGCGCAACCGCGCGTGCATATTGCTGCCAGACATCTTGTGGAGTGAGATGCAGGTAGACCATCGTGGTTTGAATCTGTGCATGCCCCATGAGATGCATCAGCGCCGGCAGACTAATACCGGCCCGCAGCATGTCGGAAGCAAACGTGTGTCGAAAGCGGTGCGCGTTGGCTTTTCTCACGCCGGTGGATTGCCGGTGATGACGAAACAACGAACGCAGACCGGCCGCTGTCATGCGATGGCCGCGAGAAGGTCCTTTGAGAGAGACGAATAAAGGTAGGCCACATTGCGGAGGCCGTTCCAAGTACAGGTAGTGATCGAGCAGCTTCACGGAGTCGCGATCCAAGGGGAGTACGCGAATCTTTTTGCCCTTGCCGAGGACGCGGATTTGCAACTCCGAGAGTTGAAGGTCCTCGCGGTTCAGGGCTAAGACCTCACAGGATCGCAAGCCATGCAGCACCATCAGGCCAACGATGGCTAAATCGCGCGTGGTGCGAAAACTGTGCCAGAAGCGATGGACCTCATCGATCGACAAGGGCACAATCAAGCGCTTGGGCGTCTTCACCCGCAGCTGAGTCAGCGCCGGACGTAGTCGTCCATAGCCTAGCCGTGATTGCCGCCAATACCAGTTCTGAAAGCCGGGCGCAAACAACCGAGGGGCGTCGGGAAACTCAAGCCGGAGGGCCCGCTCGACCGTCCCGACTCTACGGTTGATGCTCGCCGCTGCAGGTGCTGGATCCTGGCCGGCCTGCCAGCGAATATAGTCGAGGAAAGTGGACTCCGTGAGCGTCTCTTTGGTGATCGCGGCTGTCTGATGAGCCGCCGCCCACCAGCGGAGGAAATGAAGTAAGTCGTGGGCATAACTGCGCAGCGTGGAATCCGCCACGCCTCGCACTCGCTGCTGGTCGAGGAAACGATTGGTCCATTCCACTTCCCGACCGTTTAGTTGAGTCACGCGAAACGGACTGTGCGCGTTGCTCAGTTTATGCTGTTCAGCGACACGAAATCTCATGAGCAGGCCTGCTCCAGCAGGAGCTGAAACGCGGCAACGTTGCCGCCACTGACAAAGAAACTGTTGGGATCGTGACCCGCGGGAAGTTCGACGCGCCGCGTGATGACTCCTTCGGCTCGCAAGCGTTGCGACAAACGCTGTGCCGCTTTTGGGCCACTCCCGTTGGCATCGGAATCAAAGGCCAGGTACAGCGTGCGAGGTTTGCCACTGTACTCGTGGTCCGCACACAACTGGCGGAACTGCAGCGCATTCAGGTGAGTTCCCAGAGCGCAAGTAACGTTGTGGAATCCAGCTTGCCAGAGCACGGCCAAGTCGAACAAGCCTTCCACGAGAATGATCTCGGGGTAGTGACGAACTTTCTGCCAAGCATACAAACCTCCTTTGCTCCCCGGTAGAAAGCGATGCGGGACAGCGGCACCGATGCTACGTCCGTACAGATTCGCTTCCAGCGGAAACACGATCCGATGACTATAGGTGTCGTATCCTTCGGCGTTCACCAGACCGGCCTGCTGAAGATCTGCCAGTGGGTATCCCAAACTGTTTAACCAGGCACGTAAACAACGGCCGGGAGCATAGCCAATGCGCAGTTCCTCGATGACTTCGGCCTGTAAGCCGCGGTGCATCAAATAGGCGGCCGCCTCAGCGTGGCGCTGTAAATGCAGCTGGTAGAACTGAGCGACGTCCGGCAGCAGAGATCCGAGTCCGCTCCAATCCCGCAGAAGTGCCATGGCTTCTGCAAAGCGAACGCCGTGATACAGCTCGGCGAGACGAATCACGTCGCCACCGCGGCCACAGCCGTAGTGTAACGGTTCACACTGATCACCCCGTTTCGAATCACGCTAATTCAGGCTGAAGGGTTCACGGCGTTTCCCGGCGAGGAGCGCGGAGCCAGAGCAAA
>Ga0302319_10002155_pt1 | contig 43054 bp, 30 predicted proteins | sample Bog_T0_2_FD_203319 | JGI IMG/M metagenome (GOLD analysis project Ga0302319, IMG submission 203319) | Peat permafrost microbial communities from Stordalen Mire near Abisko, Sweden - Bog_T0_2 | ecosystem: Environmental > Terrestrial > Soil > Wetlands > Peat | place: Sweden: Abisko, Stordalen Mire...
CTGTTTCGCCACATCCTATCCCGTCCCACCGTACTCCCGGAAACAAGCTAAGTCCTTATTTTTCTGATTACTTTAGTCCCATGGCGTGTCATGCTTTCCCTTGACAGCCCACGAGAGCCGGGGGCAAGATCAGGGACAACTCTAAGTTCAACGGAAAAGTTGCCCTCAATGCCTTTGACTGATACGCGGATTCGAAATGCAAAGCCCTGTTTGAGGCCTTTCAAACCCAAGAGGGGCGAAGATAGATCTCTTAACGATCCTAAGTTCGTCAAGACTGATAAGCCACACAAAATAGCCGACGGGCAAGGCCTTTACTTGGAGGTGGACCCCTCGGGGCGGGGAAGTATTGGCGTTTTAAATATCGGTTACCAAAGGAAAAGAGAGTTTCACTCGGCGTTTACCCTGAGGTGTCTCTGGCGGATGCGCGTGAAGCACGCGACGAATGCCGCAAATTTGTCGCGAAGGGAATCGACCCCAGCTTGAATCGCAAGGCATTGAAAGAGGGTAGAAAGAGTCTGGCGACCGATGATTTCGAATCCATAGCCCGCGAGTGGCTAACGAAGTTCATCGATCCGTAATCGACAAGCCACCGGAAGCGAGTCGATGCGCGGTTCGTCAACGACGTTTTCCCAAAGATCGGTCGGCGGTCTATCAAAGAGATCACTCGCGCAGAGTCTCCCAGAACATTCCCGGCGGATTGAAAGCAGTAGAGGCTGGAAATTTCGCGGCCGTGACTAAGCCGTAGGAATTGGTAGGAATATTGCGTGCCATGGATGGTTATAAGGGCACGTTCCCCGTTCAATGCGCTTTGCGGCTTGCACTTCTGGTTTTGTCCGGCCGGGGGAACTGCGTAGCGCGAAATGACAAGATATCGACCTAGATGAAGCTCAGTGGCTGCTACCACTCTCGAAGGACAACTGGGAACGGGCTCGATCGCCAGGGTTCGACGACAAGATCATCATCCCGCCCCCGCGCCAAGCGATGGCAATCCTGCAGAGTCTCCACCAGCTAACTGGAGATGGAGTATATGTCTTTCATGGGCATCGCTCCGCGTCTCGCCCGATGAGTGAGAATAACGAAGTTCCCATCGGACGCCGCAGCATCATTTTCATGCACGTTCGCCCAAAAGCGCTTGCCGGACTGAACGGTAAGAACGCTCTTGTTGTCCAGGCCCTCAGACACCTCGGCAAAGGCAACGTAGGCCAGAACGGAATCGATGCCTTGAGGGCAAAACTGTCTCTGCCTGAGCGAAATAAACTTGTCGATGGGACACGTTTCGGCGTGGATTGGACCTACGAAGTGGCGAAAAAGATTGCCGTGGCAGCGTGAACAAAATTGCCCGGATGACCGCACCGAGCGCGCTGAAGCGCTCGCTGAGACTACGGAGAGAAAAGGCCTGCCTGACACCATTATTGAGAAAGATTTTTGGGTCTGCTGGGTGCTAAAGCAGCTCTTCTCGATCGATGCTTTTGCGGGCAGGCTCCTCTTCAAAGGCGGGACATCTCTGTCGAAGATATTTCACGCGATCAACCGATTCTCGGAAGACATCGATCTGGCAGTTGACTACGTCGCTCTTGGCTTTACAGGAGAGCGATCCACGGCGGGATGATCTCTCAAAGACCAAACGCGAGCGCGACATTCACCGCATCGTGGACATCCTTACCCGCCAGGACGAAAGCGACCCGCGTTTTGCCCGCATCGTTCCGCTGGAGGAGATTGCCGACGCCAGGAACGATTTCAACCTCAACCTGCCGCGTTATATCGACTCGACGGAGCCGGAAGACCTGCAGGACATCGATGGCCATCTGCGCGGCGGCATCCCGATGCGTGACATCGACGATCCGGAGCGGTTGAAACGCTATTGGGATGTGCTGCCCACTGCTCGCGCTGTGTTGTCTCAGCCTGCGGATCGGGCAGGATATTGCGAGTTGCGCCTGCCTATCTCGGAAGTGAAGCCGGCCATCTTCGGCCATTCGGAGTTCACTGCCTCAAGAAGCCCCGCGGTACCATGCCCATTGACCACCGGAATCCCAAAGAGGGCTCTTGATGGCTTGCGTCGATATATATCAGAAGAGCTCCGGGGATCTGTTTCCGGTAGGCGGCGAAACGATCTCTTGGAGAAACGGGCTTTTCGCGGGCAGGCGACTGAAGCGGGGGGGCTCCTGGGGCGTTTTTGATTGAACAAGTGCGGTGGCGCTTTTTGTTGGATTCGGTTGAACTTTGTTGTTGCCCATTTCGGGTTGTATCGCCATGTGCCTCCAATTGCTGTCTGATTGCGAGCGGCGCAAATGCACGCATCAAAGACACTGCCAAAGAAGACCTTCGTTGGAGGTGTGGCGCTCCAAATTGACTGTACTCCTCCTCTGACGCGCCAAGCGGTGGCGTGAGGTACCCGGGGACAGGACGAAGTTGTGGATCGCGAAGTGCGGGTTTGACCAAAGTGCCACCTCGGGATTTTGGCCTGCCTTCACCCACAGTGCCTCTCACCAACTCAGTGACATTGATTCGCATGGATCAATGACTCTCGGCACGGCGACAAATTATTGGCGCTATGTTTCGCTCAGGGAGGGTCGAAAATGTGACGAATGGGTGAATGAGATAGTCTGCCCAGACGATTTTCTTATCTTGCTGGTTCTTGCCCCAGATGAATTCGGCCCTGGGCTTCTTGACCGCGAACATCGGATCTCGCCCATCGGCGACCGATGCGGCATACTGCCCTGCTATTTCAGTATGCTGGCTTCTGGAGGGCCGGGGAGCGATGCTCCATTCAAGCCCATATGAATGGTCCCAGCCGCGTTGAGCCTTAGCTGGTCAACCACAATGTTCCCGATCGCAAAGGTGCTGGAACCTCCCGCGCCGTCGAACTCGACCATATCCGAGTCGCCGGTGTTATGGAAGTAAAGCGCACCTGAAAAGTTGAGATAGGATCCCGCGTCCAAAAGCGTGCTGTTGTAGGTATCGCCCTGGTCAGTAAAGAACAGTAGGCCTCTTATGCCTGCTGCCGAGTAGGTGTCGGAACTCGATGCACCAACATATGTTCCTCCTTCACTGCATTGGGCCGCCAGCACATTCCCTGCGAGCGTAGTCGGCAATCCGGCTGGGGTGGTCGCGCTGGAGCAGTTGAGATAGTAGGACGGGACGCCGGTAATGAGACTATTCGGGCTCCCTGAGCCACCTGAAAACATAGGTCCACCAGTTAGAAAATAGAACAGGACGCCTTGCGTTGAAGGCTGGGTGCCGATCCATGCGTTGCGAATTGTCGATGAGCCAGACACGGTCAGATTACCGTTAAGGAAATAGATGCCGGGTCGAAAGATAGAGACGTCGTTTGCATACCCGGCAAGGCTGGTCACATTGATGCCGTTTGGATAGTAACCGGGGCTGAATTCAAGGCAATTCCCATAATACTTTGCATACGGAGAGACGGGGTCCATGCCGATGTAGTGCTGTTGCCCCGTCGCAGTAGCCGTGTTTGGACAACTATCCGTTCCCGAACCAACCCAAATGCCGTTCATGAGGCCATAGGTTGGATCTTCTCTCGCGCATCCATTCGAACTGGAGGCGACCGCATCTTGAATGCATCCGGTGGTGTCGCCGATGGGGATGGTGGTCAGGAGCTGGGGCGCGATGGGCTGAGCAGGGGCGGAGACACTTGCATAGGGATTGGGGACGGCGCCAGCGGGACTGGTCCACAAGCTATTCGCGGGGTCATCGAGGAGGGTATAAGCGCCGCAGAAAGGATTCGTGGTCGGCCCACCAACAATTGAGAGTTTGCCGCCGTTTCCCGACGGCCCCGCAGTGCTGGTGTCGATGGTGTAATTACTGCCTCCGGTGCAGGCCACCGCGGTGGGCGAGGATGAATTCACCTGGATGCTCACCGCGGGACCGCCTGTGATTACGATGTGAACGCCTCCCGCCATCGACAGCGTCGAGGCATTCGTCGGATTCAGAATGACGATCGGTGCAACGCCAGCGCCAGGCGTCAATCCGCATGTACAGGAAGCCCCGACCATCATTGACTTGATGCCTACCAACCCGATGAACCAGGTGGCAGGCTTCTCCTGCACCGCAACATTAAGAAAAGGGTAGCTGATCCCGCTGGAGGCCGTGACACCGCTCACTGAATTCGGGAATGTCCAGTTCACTGCTATGGAGCCAGTGGCAGTGTTCTTGCCCCATCCACTCGCTGATGTTGTCGCCTTGTACCCATTGAACAACGCATATTGACATATCGAAGCTGATGAGGAGGTACTGCAATCGCCCGCGGTGCCGAGTGTGAATCCCGCACTGTTGGTGATCGTCCCGTTTTTCAGATAAAGCATGTCCATAGCTCCCGCCGTACAGGCGGCATCTGCGGCCGACTGTGCGGCCTGGCGATGAAACCACATGCTGGATAGATCGACGGCAAAGCCTACCGACGCAAGCAGAAAAGTGCCGAGAATCAGCACGAGAAGCACGGAAGACTGGCCAGACTCGTTTTTCCGGAAATCCTCTAGCAAACTTCGAATTGTGTGCGCTCTCGTCATTGAATTCCACAGTCGGTCCGCGAACCTTCTAGTACACGATCTGCCCCTGCGAGCTGAAACCTATCTTGCCCGTCAACCCTGGAAGATGCACGTAGGGTATATAGGTGTAGGACACGGTGACCGTCACAGGATTTCCAACTGCAGCCGTGTTATTCGCGTAATTCACCGAGACCGTCAATGCGCTCATGTTGTGCAGGGAGGCAGAGGCAGTTGCTTTCACGGCGGCCTGCACATTCGAGTAGGGCGCCTGGTTTGCGCAACCGATATCCGGGCCGCTGCAGAGGGTGCTGCCGGTTCCATGAACGATGGCATAGCGCACTCCATCCTCAGTCGCGCTGTTCAGCACGTTGGATGTATACATGAACATGCAAAACTCTAACAGCCAGAACAAGAGAGACATGAGAACCACTAAAGAGACAACCATCTCCACACTCGCCTGGCCGCGTTCACAATCTGACCGATCGAGTTTTGGATGGAGATCGATATCTGGCCGGGCACGCATCTTGAGCTGTTCCATCGGGCCTGCAGACCTGGAAACTCCATCCGCATCACGCGATGTATCAGGTGGCAGGCTGGCGGGGGACATCACTGCATGGACCTCATCTCGACCATCCGATGAAAGGTTTGCGTAGGGAATATCAGAATGGGAATGAGCGGCTTGACGGTGATGAGTACGTCCACGCGGGTCAATTGGAAAACCGGGGATTCGGGATCGGTGTCCGGTGTCCCAGTGACGGCCCCGGCACCGGTGATTGCGGTTGTGCATTGGGCAGTATTTGCCGGCATGGTTATGCCCACAACTCTGGAACAGACTCGAATCGACACTGTCGTCGATGACGCGATGCCCAGGCCCAAGCTGTTGAGAGCAAGACTGGAAACAACAGCGGCACTTGGTTGTGCCGACTGTGCGGGCGATGAAGTCCCCTGGATCGCATATTCCAACGAGTTGCGAGCAGCCGAGTTCAACGAGAGAGCGACTAAGAAGACGTAGCCAAAGTCGACCGCATAGCAGATCAGAAGAGTAAAGATGGGAACAATGAGCGCTAGTTCAATAAGACTCTGGCCGTCTTGATTTCGCCAGAAGGGCATCGCCGGTGCTGCGCAAGCAGATAAGTTCAGGCAATGCGTCTTATCGCGATAGTGATGAAAGCACTTCAGCATTGTCAGCTTTGCAGCTATCTCCGGACGCGCTGATTTATCCACATAAGTGGCATCAAAAACTCCACTGTTCATTGTTTACCAACATCAATCGATATGTTCGATCAATATTGCTCAATAGTTATGTTTCCAAGTAACTACATTAGGAGTGCTGGTTCTTATTTGGACGGATATGCAGGGATAGAGGGAGAATGACTAAGCGCCTCGTTGTAGCGTTGGTTATTGCGCTGCTCATCTCTGGCCTATTTACCTATTTCCTTAGCAGGCGAGTAGCCAAGGCGGCACGCTTGAAAGGACCCCAGCAGCAGTTTTGCGTGGCTGCCGCCAAGCCGCTTGATGCCGGTCAAACTTTGACCGCACAGGATCTGCAGTTAGTTGAATGGCACGCGGCAGGGCCGCTATCAGAGGGTTTCAGCAAGATCGAGGCAGTTGTGGGCAGGGTTGTTCTTTACCCTTTACCCAAGGACGAGCCCATCATTGAGCGGCAGCTCGCGGCAGCGGGTTTTGGCGCCGGACTTACGTCCAAGATCCCAGTTGGCATGCGCGCAATTTCTGTGCGCTCCGATGAGGTCATGGGCGTGGCAGGGTTCCTGCTGCCAGGAACGCACGTGGACGTTCTAATGACCTATCGGTCCAACGCTTCGCCTGATCCACAGACGGTGACGGTGTTGCAGGATGTCGTGGTTCTCACGGCGGGACAGCAAATCCATCCCGATCCGGCAGGAAAGCCAGTCACCGTCAATGTCGTAACTCTTCTTCTGAAGCCGGAAGATGCGGAAAAGACTGCACTGGCCGCAAGTCTTGGAGGTATGTATTTCGTGCTTAGAAACGGGAACGATTCGGCGCAGGCAAATCCGTCTCCCATGGGCCTGGCGCAATTGACGGGCTCAGGCACCTTTCTTTCAGGTTCACTTCCCAAAGCGACCAGACCCCCAGAACGGGCTAAGCCATCGCAATACGAGGTTGAAACCTATCTCGGAAACAAGCGTGTCGTGAATGACTTCAAGTGAGGCGTGCATGACGATCCCGGTTCATCTCATGTCGAAAGGTCGATGGGTCGGGTTGCTAGTCGCTGTGCTGGGCGCGACGATGGATGCGCAAACTATACCGGGGCCTTCGAAGCTGTCCGAGCAGGCGATTGCCGTGGCGCTGGATGCGCAAACGTCGGCGCCAGGCTATGTCTCAAGTGCGTTTGCAAGCCAAACTGACTCGGCAAGCCAGACGCTGCATATTCTGGTTGGGCGTTCGATCTTCATCACCGCTCTCAGTCGATTGAAGCGCGTTTACATCAGCGACCCCACCATTATCGATTCGTTTACTTCCAGTCCGACACAAATCGTAGTTACCGCGAAGATAGCGGGCATCAGCAGCCTGGCTATGTGGGATGAGACGGGCCGATCGCAAATCTATGTTATTTCGTCCGACACCGACGCGACGACCCTTCAGAATGAGCTCCATGAAGCATTGCCGAAGGACAATATCCAGGTAACAACACGAGGGGATCGCATTACTCTTACTGGAACCGCGACCGACGCGCTCTCATTGGACACCGCAGGAAAGTTAGCCGCACTTTACGGAAAGACTGTGGTGAATTCATTAGTTGTGCGGCCACCGCATCTTAGGCAGGTGAAGCTTAAGGTCCAGATGATAGAGATCGATCGATCCAAGATGGAGACGTTTGGCGTCAACTTTCTCAAGCAGGGAAACGCCGCCTTCACGGCGTCGACCGGCCAGTTTCCTGCAGTAGGCGTTACCTCCGCGAGTTCCACCGGCACCTCTGCTGCACCGGCACCGTCGTTGAGCATTGTAAGCCCATTGAACCTGCTGCTTTTCAGTTCCAGTTTGAATTTGGGGATGATCCTCCAGGATCTTCAAGACAAGCAGATTCTTCAAATTCTGGCTGAGCCGACAATCACCACGGTAAGCGGACAGAAAGCTTCGTTTCTCGCCGGTGGCGAATTTCCGTTTCCGGTCGTGCAGGCCTCAACAGGTGGCATCGCGTCTGTCAGCATTTCCTTTCGACCCTACGGGGTCAAGCTTGAATTCACACCAACCGTGAATGCCGATGGAACTATTCGATTGATTGTGGCGCCGGAGGTAAGCGATCTGGATTTCTCAAATGCTGTGACGATCGCGGGTTACTCGATTCCAGCAATCTCGACGCGTCGGGCAGAGACGGAGGTCGAGTTGCGAGATGGACAGAGCTTTGCAATTTCCGGGCTGCTCGATCATCGTACAACTGACATTTACAACAAGATGCCCGGTTTTGGTGACATTCCTCTTCTGGGTCAGTTGTTTCGGTCGAAGAGCACCACGCACTCTACAGAAGAGCTCGTAGTTATCGTCACACCCATTTTGGTCGATCCGCTGACAGATACGACTCCGCCGGTATTGCCCAATCTCCCAGTGCCGATGCTCGACGTGAAGCAATTTGATAAGACGGTTGTGAAGCAGCCTGTAGTTGAGACACCGCAACCCGGGACTGGCGGCAAGCCATGACTGAACAGGTGCTCAGTCCGAATTCACTGCAGGTTGCGTTACTGACAGTCAAGGTCGCAAAGGAAACGGTGGACAAAATCCGGGCCGTCGCCGCCGAAATGTCGTGGACATTGATCCAAGCCGATTTCGGGAATTACTTCTCAACGGACAAGCGTCCGTTCTTCAACCAAAAGGCACTCGATGCACAAGCATGCATCGCGGTCGTTGACTTCGATCAAGACCCCAAACTTGCTTTGCAGACTGCTGAGTATTTGCGCAGCAATTTTTATCACAAGATTGCAATTATCGCTCTTTCCTCGGCATCCAATCCCGAACTCCTTCTCCAGGCAATGCGCTCGGGATGCAGTGAATTCCTGGGCAAGCCCTATGACAGTGGCGAATTCACGGATACCTTGACGCGCCTGGCACACCGCTGGTCGGCAATCATCACTCATCCTCACGATGCGGGAAAAACTCTCTCCTTTTTTGGCGCGAAGGGCGGAGTTGGCACCACCACGCTTGCGGTTCACCTGGGGATGTATCTGGTAAAAGATTTCAAGAAGAAAGTATTGTTGATTGACAACCATGTGCAACTGGGGCACGTTGCCCTTTATCTCGGGATGGACGGCACCCATCATACTTTCCACGAACTCGTTTCGAATATCGGCAGACTTGACCAGGATTTGCTAAGTGGGTTTATTGCAACTCACTCCACTGGTTTGGACTTTCTTTCCTCGCCAGATGTCTACGGCGGGGAAGAGAACACGGAGACAGAATCCGTGGAGGAGACAATCGAGTTTCTCAGCGGCCAGTACGACTTCGTCCTGCTGGATTGCGAAGCTTCGTTTGAAGATGTCAATCTAGCCATCATCGATCTCTCAAGCTGGGTATATCTGATTGCCACCCCGGAAATTGGCGCCATTCGCGACCTGTCCCGTTACGTTGACGGCCTGATTCAGAATGAACATACGACAGATAAGCTGCAAGTCGTCATCAACCGGTACTCCTCGCGGGATGCGGTCACGATTGAGCAAATCGAAAAGGCGATTCGTCTTCCGATCGCCATAAAGATTTCCAATGCGCACGCCGATGTTGTTCACGCGATCAATCTGGGTCAGCCCGTCGACTCGGATCGTGGATCCGACTTTTCCCGCGAGATCTTCAATTGGGCAGCTGGACTTGTCGGGGCGAAGGACGCATTGGCTCCAGCTGCGGCAAAGAAGTGGTTTGTCTTTTGGTAGTATCTCGCGCGGATGGTCGGGCGCAAGGACCCTTGAATGATTGATTCGACTTCAGGCAGCGACGTCCGGATCGTACCCCCGATCGTGAGGTCAGCAAGATCTGCGCCAGCAAGGATTCAACAGGAGATTAAGTCCGCGGTACACCAGGAACTCATTAAGCGATTGGATTTAGAAAAGATTGCTTTGATGCACGAGAACCGTGCATCGCAACAACAGTTGCTGTTCACAATTCTTCAACTAATCGATGAACAAAACATTCCACTTTCGTCGACTGAACGTGACCGGCTGGCGCAGGAAGTTCTTGACGAGGTTTTCGGACTCGGGGCGCTGGAACCTCTGCTTCAAGATGCCACCATCAGCGACATCCTCGTCAACACTTACAACTCCGTCTACGTGGAGCGCCACGGCGTGCTCGAGAAGACAGCGGTGGTCTTTCAGGATAATCAGCATCTTATGGAAATCATTGAGAAAATTGTTTCCGCTGTTGGCAGAAGGGTCGACGAGGCCTCGCCGATGGTGGATGCCCGGCTCAAGGATGGATCGCGTGTCAACGTTATCATCCCGCCATTGGCTGTCGACGGCCCTATACTGTCGATCCGCAAATTCGCAGCAAAGCCTTTGGTTGCTGAAGACCTGTTGCGCAACAAAGCACTTACGCGGCCCATGCTCGAAATGCTGAAAAACTGCATCAAGGCCAGGCTGAATATCATCATCGCTGGCGGAACGGGTGCGGGCAAAACAACATTGTTGGACGTATTGTCGACATTCATCCCAGCGAACGAGCGGATCATCACCATTGAGGATTCCGCAGAACTGCAGCTCAAGCAGGATCATGTAGTTCGGCTTGAATGCAGGCCTGCGAATATCGAAGGAAAGGGGGCTGTGCGTCAGAGAGAGCTGGTGATGAACGCACTCCGCATGCGCCCCGACCGAATCATCGTGGGCGAGGTGAGGGGTGAAGAATGCCTCGACATGCTGCAGGCAATGAATACGGGTCACGATGGTTCAATGACAACCGTACACGCAAACTCGCCGCGCGACGCACTCGCCCGCATGGAGACATTGACCATGATGAGCGACGTTCGTTTGCCCGAAGAAGCGATCCGCGCGCAGATCGCATCCGCCATCCAGTTGATCGTGCAAATCGCGCGCATGAGCGACGGCACCCGGCGCGTTACATACATTACGGAATTGACCGGCGCGTTCAGCGACATCATCAGCATGCAGGATATCTTCATCTTCGAAAAACAGGGGCTTGGGCCAAAGGGAAAAGTCAAAGGCCGCTTTCGTGCTACCGGTATTGTTCCAAAGTTCAACGAAAGACTTGTCGAAGCTGGCATCGATGTGCAGTCTGGCCTGCTCGACTATTCCGTCGAAGTTTAGGAGGTCGGGAATGGCTCTCCTCGTTCTTGCATTCATCGTAATTGTGCTCCTGTCGTTCGCGCTGGTTGTCGGCATTACGCGGCCTTCGCAAGACGAGAAGGCCATCGACCGGCGTATGGAAGAGATCCACGGTTCTGTGGGTGACGGGGCGAAGATATCCTCAGGATCGAACGCCTCCTTTTTCAAGCCCGAAAAGGCTAGCAGCTTTGATTGGCTTGATACCATCGTGAGGCATTATGGCTTCGCAAAGCGGCTGCAAATGCGGATTCTTCAGGCCAACAGTGCGGCAACCGTCAGTCTTCTCATCCTGAGCAGCCTGGGTTTATTTCTGCTCGGGTATGCGATTTCGTGGTTCTTCGCACCCATCGTCCTGGCCGATCTCGCCGCCGGTGCACTGCTCTTCTTTCTGCCTTATTGGATTCTGTCGTTCAAGCGTTCAAGGAGGCTCAACTCCTTCAATGTGGTTCTCGCCGACACCATCGATATGCTGGCTCGCGCACTCCGCGCGGGGTACTCGATGGCGGGCGCTATCGAAATGGTGTCGGAGAATGCCGAAGAGCCGGCTGCCTCGGCCTTTAAGGAAGTATTCAGGGAGCAGAATCTAGGCTTGCCCTTGCGGGATGCACTCATGCAGTTGCTTGATCGGTTCCCCTCTCTCGACTTGCGGGTACTGGTGACGGCGATTTTGGTGCAAAAGGACACTGGCGGAAACTTGGCCGATATTCTGGACCGGACGGTCTTTGTCATTCGAGAGAGGATTCGAATTCAAGGCGAGATTCGCGTGCAAACGGCCCAGGGGAGATTGACTGGATGGATTCTAAGCGGCTTGCCGGTGATCATGCTCATTTTGCTAAATCTCGTTAATCCTGGTTACTCCAGCATATTGCTCACCGATCCAACGGGCAGAAAGCTGATCTACGCAGGCCTCGCGATGCTCGCCGTGGGGGCTTGGATCATGAACCACATCGTGAATGGGATTGAGGTCTAGAAAGCTATGATTCTGATGTTTTACATCGCCTTGATGCTTACTGTGTTTCTGGTACTTGCCTTGCTGATCGCTCCTGTTGTTCTGGCTCCTTCCCCGGCTGCTCGACGCATTCTCGAAATGGTTGAGAGCACGCGACCCGACCGAAGAAGGATTGGGGCGAAAGAACGAATCAAAGATTCGATTCTGTCAATTGGGATCAGTCTGCGTACCAAGTTTGGGTTTGTGGCGGATGACAAACTTCGAGATCGACTGTTGGCAGCAGGCCTCAGGGGCCGCGGAGACACTGAGGCATATCGTTCCAGCCGCTTCCTATTACCATTGGCCGGAATTGCTGTCGGAGTAGCTCTACCTCATAGCTCGATCTTTATCGCATTCGCCCTGGGCGCCGTACTCTATCTTGTTCCGGACATATGGTTGCGAATGAGAATCAGCAAGCGAAGAGGGAAAATAAGAAATGGCTTGCCCGATGCACTCGATCTCCTCGTTGTCTGTGTCGAGGCGGGATTGGGCTTGGATCAGGCGATGCTGCGTGTGGGACATGAATTGGTCATAAGTCATCCGGAGATCAGCCAGGAATTCGCACAGATTAATTTGGAGCAGTTGGCAGGCAAGCCGAGACTCGCCGCATGGAAAAGTGCCGCAAAACGAACCGACGTCCCAGAATTCTCGCTGTTCGTGACAATGCTGACACAAGCTGACCGTTTCGGCACACCGATTATCAGAGCTCTGAGCAGGTTTGCCGACGAAATCCGCTCGAAGAGGAGGCAGCGCGCTGAGGAAATGGCTGCAAAGACGAAAATAAAGATTCTCTTTCCACTTGTGCTCTTTATTTTCCCATGTATTTTTATTGTCTTATTGGCTCCGGCGTTTTTGAGTATTATCAGGACGATGAAGACTTTCAGGTAGGGGAAAGGGAGATGTTGTGTTGATGGTTGGACCGAGAGCCTGATCACAACAGCGCTAAGGTGCAAGCCTTTGTTGCGAACTGCAGGTGTAGCCATGATGGAGAAGGCTACGAAACGAAATCCGTCTCAGCAGGAGAAAGGTTTCCCCCATTAGCCAGCACAAGCGTCGCGTCTTCCACGGCCAGAGGCTTGGAAAAGTAATAGCCCTGCACCTCTCCGCAGCCCCACCCCCTTATAAGTTCCAACTGCTCCCGCGTTTCGACGCCTTCGGTGATGGTCGGGATTCCGAGTTCCCTGGCTAGACCGATGGTTGCCTTCACAATGATCGCGTCACTGGAGCCAGGTTCGAGATTTTGTACGAATTCCTGAGCGATTTTGATTCGGTCTGCTGGGAATCGACGTAAATAATTGAGTGACGAGTAGCCGGTCCCAAAGTCGTCGATAGCAATGGTTACGCCGATTTTACGGAGGCGGCCGACAATATCGCTATGCTCACGAGATGCCTCCATAAGAATGGTCTCAGTCAACTCGAGTTCCAGTAATTGCGGCAGCAACCCGGTTTCCGCAAGCACGTTAGCCACATCGTCTTCCAGTGAAATGGGCGATTTGAACTGCAACGCGGAGAGGTTCACCGCGATTCGTTTGGGCATGACCCCAGCGTCCATCCAGATCTTGGCTTGTCGGCAGGCCGTGAGCAATACCCAATGGCCCAGTTTTACAATCATTCCCATCCTTTCTGCCACTGGGATGAACACTTCAGGGCCTAGAGTGCCGCGTAGGGGATGGCGCCAGCGCACAAGCGCCTCCAATCCAACAATGTGCGCATCATCGATGGTGACCTGGGGCTGATACATGAGAAACAGTTGGCCGGCATCGAGCGCTTCGTGAAGCTCATTCCCCAGCGTAACCTGCATCCGCACTTCTCGATCCATCGCGGGCGTGAAGAATCGATAAACGTCACGTCCTTCTGCCTTGGCACGATAGAGCGCTACATCTGCATGGGAAAGCAGCGTTTCTGCATCCGTGGATTCAGGCCCATAGACGTCGATCCCAATGCTGGCAGCGCTAAACACCTCGTTACCCTGAATGGAGTATGGCTGGCCAAGCGCGTGGATCAACTTCTCAGCAAGAATCGCAACATCAGAGGCTTCATCTACATCACCGACGACGACAGCGAATTCATCTCCACCGAAACGAGCCACGGTATCCGACTCTCGAGTACTCGATTGCAAGCGGTCTGCCACTGCTTGAAGAAGCGCATCGCCAGCCGGGTGTCCCAAGGTATCATTGACATCTTTGAAATGATCGAGGTCGAGATAAATGACCGCAAAGCCCTTTTCAGTCCGCTTTGCTCTCGCTACGGCGCGCTGCATAGCCTCTACAAAGACCTCGCGGTTGGCCAGCCCGGTCAGCACATCAAAACGGGCCAGTCGCAGCGCTTTTGCAGCAGCTTGTTTGCTCGCGGTGATGTCGTGAAAAAACCAGATGCGGCCTAAGAACTGCCCATTTAAAGACTTCAGCATCACGGTGTGGCGCTCAATTGTTCTCCCGTCGGTCATCTCAAACTCATCTTGGCTGGCCTCATCAGGATGATCGTAGAGACGCCGTACCACCTCGGCAAAGTGCTGAGGATCCTTTACAAGAGATGTTCCCGACACCAACACTTTCTCGTCGTCTTCTCCAGCCAGACCGGCGCGTGGGAGTTTCCAAATCTCGCAGAACCGCGAATTCGCCGAGATTATCCTTCGCTTCGCATCGACAACCAGGATTCCATCGGGCGACGCCTCCATTTCGGTGGTTAACAGGAGGTTGGCGAATCGAAGGCTCTCTTCCGCCGCCTTACGCGCGGTCACGTCCCTCAGAATTCCGATCGCCTCCCATTTGTCATCAATCTTTGCAGCGGCCAGGGAAAGCTCGACGGCGATCTCCGCTCCGTCCTTTCTAACCACGGCCACTTCGCTGGTCTTGCCAAAACGGCCACCGGAGCCTGTAGTCATGAAAGTGGTCATGACCTCCTCGGCCTTCTCTCTGGAGCGCGCTGGAACCAGGAAGTCCTGAGCTTTTCTACCGATCGCTTCATCGGCGCTGAACCCTAGAATGCGTTCCGCGGCCCGATTCCAGGAGCTTACGCGGCCGACACTATCCATCATGATGATGGCGTCCTCTGCCGTAGCGTTCAGCACGCGAAAGCGTTCCTCACTGCTCTCGAGCAGGCGCCGTGTCTTGTTGCGCCGGATTAGAGTGCCAATGTTGCCGGCAAGAGTTTGCAGGGCATCTATGTCGCTCGCCGTCCATTCGCGCGCTACCCGGCACGCGTCGATGCCAAGGTTTCCCCAATACTCGCCACCCACATTGATGCTCACCATGAGCGTGGACTTGTTGTGAAGGTTCTCGAGCATTGTGCGGACTGACCCTGTGCTTCTATCGAACTGGGCGACGACCGGCCTGCCCTCTCTCAGTGGCGCCAGCCAGGCAATCATTTCCTCGTCATTCGATGTTCCGATCTCAGCCATCGATAGAGCAAAGGGCACTGGAGCGCCGGGCGACTCCCAACTGAACACGGCAGCCATGGGCCTCAACTTGCGATCCACAGGATTACTTACAACCAGTACCCGATCAACTTCCATGCCCAGCCCAATCACACTTAGGGCTTCCTGGATACCTTGCTCAATCGTTTCGCTCTTGATTAGAAGGCTTGTACTCGCAGTCAAAGCGTGGAGAAGACGGTCACTGTAGGCCAAAGCGTTTGCAGCTTTCCTGCGCTCTGTTACATCGCGGAAAAACCAGACTCTTCCGAGATACTCGTTTCCCGGGGTCGTCAGCGGCTCGGTATAGCGATCGATGAATCTTCCGTCGACCGTCTTCAGGTCGTCATGTCCACTCTCGTCAGGATGTCCATCGAGGTGTTTCACTCGCGCGGCGAATTCCAGCGGGTCTTTCTGAAGAGAAGTAATTTTTGATAACACAGCGGTATCGTTTCCCATTGCCAAATCCGATGCGGAGATATTCCAAATGCGCGAAAACCTTTCGTTGAAAGAAAGGACCTTTCGATTTACGTCTACCACCAAAATGCCGTCGGGAGATGCCTCCATTTCCGTCTTCAGCAGGAGGTTGGCGAACTGGAGTTTGCCATCCGCCACCTTGTGATCGGTGATGTCCTGGACAGTTCCGATCATCCGCAGCGCGCGCCCTTTGGAATCGTAAGTAACTCGCGCCTGCTCGTGGACATGTTTGATTGTTCCGTCGTCCATCACCAGTCGATGATCGATTCCATTTCCCTGGCCGGAAGCAATCGTTGCAGCAATGTCTTGCTCTACGTGGCTCCGGTCATCCGCGTGAATTCTCGCGAGCATTTCCTCGTAGGAAGGTCTGGATTTCGATGGATCCACGCCGAATACTCGATAGGCTTCCAATGAACAGAAGTAGCTCTTTGCAACCAAGTCGATGTCCCAACTCCCAACATGGGCCATGGCCTGGGCCTCTACCATCGCGGCCTCGCTGTCTCTCTGCTTGATTGACAGCATTTCCTGGCCAATCCGCAAGCGGAAATTCTCCACGATCGACCGGTTGATATTACGGCCGGAACCTATGAGCACCAGGGCAAACATGACCATCATCCCGCCCATCTCGATATGGCTTATATCCGGACGTGTCGACAGAATAAAAATGACAGGCAGAATTGTTGGTATGATGAATAACCACATTGCCGGCAAATAGGCGGAGTTGCTGACAATCCCGGCCCCAGTTAGACCACCAAGTACGAGAACGATGAACAGATGATAGATGGGATCGGGCGTCCTCAGAATGGCGGTGCCCGTGAGACCCCACAGCAAGGCAGTCGCAAAGGCGTTCACCGCGAAAATCCGGCCCCAGGTTGGAGTGATTGTGGCAGCGGAGATCTTTGTTCTGTAGACGTGTCTCAGAACGAAACGTAGCAGAATGACGAGACAAAATGCGCCCAGCCAGGAAAGCGTAATCCAGTTTGGGTAGAGGGGCCGAAGTGTGCCCCAAACAAGGAAGGCAAGGAGCAGGTTCATCGGCAAGTCGACCCGTCTGTGCATGAGCATGCGAATTTGCTCAGCAGTTACAGCGTCGCCGAGCTCGGTAATGTCGTTCTTATCTCTGCTTCCGATTTGGCTCTCCGCCATGGTGCGCACCCTCAAATCAGAGACCTGCTAACATCGCAATCGATCGACACGCTCAATCGACTTAGCCACCGGGAGTGCCCATCGAGCCGACGGATGTCGCTGAAACCATCGCCGAGTTTCAAGTCGGTGGCGTTCTTCCAGCATTGGTTTCCCACTGCGATTTGGACTTACGAGGCACAGTGTCCTGATGAAGAGGCAATAAGCCACCTGGTTCCAGCTGAAAAAGCAAAAGCCTATGTCAAGGCGTCCACGTCGCCTGGTCACGCGAGTTACATACGGCTACAACTGAATCAGTGGCGGACATTCGCTTCTTCGCTGCGCACAAGAATCGACGGCTAAGGTTCTTCGTATCTTAGGAATGAAACTCTTCCCCCAGGGCCTTCCATCGCCTGGCCATGAACTCACATCGAAGGTCTGCACTGAACTCCGAAGCTACCGCCGTACGATAGGGACAATTCTCCCATCAATAGTGGTTAACGATGTGAGCAAATGGATACAGGCGTTCAGAATCGAAAATGTGACCTTACCACCCTTTCCGCAGCCACTACAGAGCATCGCGAGCTGTTGAGCTCGCTTGGGGCACATTCTCCAGCGTCCGAGTGAGATGAGCAAACTGTACCAGCATCTCCGCTGAATCGGTGCAATGCTCTTGGGATGAGCGATCAGATTACTAAAAGCCATGAAGATCTTCTCGATAGTCTGGTTGGCGGCAAGCTGCCGCGCAATCTAAGTTGGAGCGCCGTAGTTGACCTCATTGGACAGGTCGGCGAGGTCCAACCGCACGGAAACGACGAGTTTGCATTTGTGGTGGGCTCCCAGAGGGCATTCTTCAAGCGCCCCAGCAGCCATAGTCTCGAAGTCGAGGAAATTTCCAGGTTGCGTAGCTTTCTAAAGGAGGCTGGCGTTCTTGGAAAACCCGCGAAGGCACATCAGATTGGCCGAATGGTTGTGGTCATCGACCATCACGTGGCCCACATCTATCGTGATCTTGGTGGAAGCCGGCCTGAAGACGAAGCCACAGTCAAGCCATATGATCCTTTTGGATTTCAACATCATTTGATCCACCGCAAGGAAGCGCATTACAAGGGCGATCATGTCCCCGAAGAAGAATCCTACTACGAGGAGATAGCCACGGATCTTAGCGATCATCCTCATCGGGCACGCAACGGGTAAGAGCAGCGCGGTCAATTTCCTAAATGAGTATCTGAAGACGCATCATCCCGAGACGTTTCGGCGAGTTATCGCCACGGAGACGGCGGATCTCTCCGCACTGACAGAACCGGAGATCGAGGAAATCGCAAAGAGGCATATTTGGACGACCGCCATACCCGCTGGAGAATAGATTGGCACGTGCGCGCAAGAAGCTTGAATGGGGCGGACGCATCCCGAGAGGTCTATCCTTGCACCCGCAAAGTGGCGAGGCGCTGTACAGACAGTAAACCCTGTCTGTTTGTGGAATTGCTTCGCATAGAATCACCAAGGATTTCCGAGATTTGTGGGCAAGAGCATGCCCGCCTGTCCATTGCCGCACCACCGAAAATGATGCGGATACCATGCCTGGATATAGGTCGATCGACAGGATTCGAACCATCACTGCCAGCACATTTGACCGGCTGGTATTGAAAGGCGATAGACCAATCGTGCGGCTTACATGTTGTATGCGCAGGGGCTACTCGCATTCCTTTTACCACTCAGCGTGTGGTTCTTTGAAACCGATGCGATAGACCGCAGGCGGATGCTTTCGTTCGTCCTTCTCGGTGGCGCAACGGGGCTCTATGTCCTATGGGCCTTGGCCGCCTACCCGACAGAGATTTACATCAAAGCAAACAGTATCGTGTACGTGAATCGGGCGACCAACCACCTCACGGTTGCGATTCTTTGTGTGGTGGCGATGTGCGGTGCGATGCTGTTCTCGAAGGTAAGATCGATTGTGGTCTTCGGCGTCGCGAACCTAGTGATTCTCCTCGTGGTTTCCGCAGTAAAGCAATACGCATTAACCTCGCTCTGGGGCGCATACGCAGGGGTTGCGAGCCTGATCATCCTCGTCTATTTCTGGAGAAGCAGCGAGAATCGCCCCCATCGGTACGCCGAGGCTATAGAGACGAATCGCCCAAACATCTGCCCCGAATTACTTGCTGGCCGGCCAGCTTGGAGAAACGGTCTATTGAGACTCAATCAAACTTTAGAACGCCTGCATAGAGTTCGAGTGCTTTCACGTTGGAGATGATTAACGTGGAACCGCTCGACTTGAGCAACTCTTGGAACTTGAAGTCGCTAAAGATGCGGGTGACCGTCTCGCGCGATGCCCCGATGAACTCCCCAATCTCACCGTGCGTGAACGCGCAGGAAAGCCGGGTGCCTTGGTTGGTTTTTTGGCCATCATCGCACCATTCCAGCAAAAGCCGCGCAAGCCTCGCCGGCGCCGTTGCCGTCAGACCCATGGTTCGCAGTTGCTCGTGTGCACGGGTGCGGTCAAGACATAATTCCCGGGCGACGTTCTTATAAGCGGCAGGGCGCCTCGCCAGAAAGTCAAGATAAATGTCGCGGTCGATTGATGCCAGCTTACAACGGCCCAGAGTCTCGGCGGTCGTATCAAACCGGTTCCCGCAAAGTGAAGCGGCGAGCCCTAAAGTCTCCCCGGGGTGAGCGATGCCGAGAATGTGACGCCGACCGGAACTCGAATTCATTGAGAGTTTTACTTGCCCTTTGACCAGATAAAGAACGCTAGTTGGTAATTCGTCTTCACTGAAAAGAACTGTTTGCGCTGCACAGTCGAAGATCCTCTTCAGAGAGTCCAGTTCGGCTTGAATTTCAGCCCAAGGCTGTTCAATCAACGGAGATGGTTCGGGGACAAAGCGCAGATTGTCAGATGCCATTTCACGAATAACTCCCATTAGGCCCTTTCATTGTCGCGCAATTGTTTGATCGTCAAACAACGAGAGTATGCATTCCAAATGCGCCCCTCTACTGTGCACTTTCGCTCACGAATCATGCGGCGGCGGAAGAGGGGGCAGAGGCCAAGTCGTCCCTGAATTGAAGGATTTCAGAAACATAATCACCGGATGACTGTTTCACTCCCATACCCGAGGGAAATGCGTAGAGATAGAAGGCTTGCCTCAATGGAAACTGAAAAGTGAGCAAAACTGCGCAGTCTCGGACATGTCAGTCCGAATAAGCTGGCCGTGTTCGCCGCAGAGCTTCAACGCGCTGAAGTCACAAATTCTGGTGGGTCTGAATAGCAACTGCAAGTCAGCAACCCTCTCCTCTTTCAAAGAAAGCTTGGCAGCAGGATGCTTGGTTCCATTGTCGCTTCAGCGACTGCACTTGAGACGATCGACGAACGCATGCTTCGCTGCGGCATTAGCCGCCGTTCGTTTCTAGTCTTCTGTTCCACCTTGATGATCGCGGCCCCTTATGGCCTTGCCATCACCGATAAGAGGACGCCGGAAGACGTAGCTGCGGGGCTTGGAAAAGTCACACGCCCCTCCATCATCTGGCTGCACTTTCAAGATTGCACCGGTTGTACCGAGTCGCTCCTTCAGACTGCGCACCCCGATTTCGGCGACCTTATCCTCAACGTCATCTCCCTCGAATATCACGAGACTCTGATGGCTGGCTCTGGTCTGCAGGCACGCCAGGCGCTCGATGAAGCGGTGCAAAAGAATGCGGGCAAATTCATCCTTGTTGTCGAAGGCTCAATCCCCACCAAAGATCAGGGAATCTACATGAAGCTGGCCGGCCGTCCGGCCCTGGATGTGTTGGCCGACATCGGCGGCAAGGCTGCCGCCATCGTCGCCATCGGCTCCTGCGCTTCGTGGGGTGGTATACCTTCGGCAGATCCCGACCCAACCGGAGCTGTGGGCGTTGCTGACTTGTTGCCAAACCACTCCATCATCAACATTCCAGGATGTCCGCCAAACCCCTACACGTTACTCGGTGTTGTGCTGCAATATGCTGCGGATGGAACCCTCCCCGAGACAGACGAACAGCGACGTCCGAAATTTGCATTCGATCGCGACATTCACGAGCATTGCCCGCGACGCGCGCATTTTGACGCGGGGAACTTCGTAAAACAATACGGCGACGAAGGACACCGCGAAGGCTGGTGTCTCTATGAGATGGGCTGCAAAGGTCCAGACACGCACGCCGGTTGTTCAACGCGCCACTTCAATGAGATTCCAGACGTCTGGCCCATCGGAATAGGCGCTCCTTGCATTGGCTGCACAGAGAAGAGCGTCGCATTCAAAGTGCCCATGTTCGAGGTAGTGAAGCTGCACACCATCGCCGCACCACCTACATCCTATGCACCCATCACCACCACCAGGGGAACCATCAGTCCGCTCGCTACCGGCCTTGTCGGCATTGGCATAGGCGCACTGGCAGGAGCTGGATACGTCGCTTCACGCCAATTTTCCAAAGTCGAGCACGATGAGAGCGCGCCCGGTTCCAAACCTCCTGCGTCCGGAGCAGCGTCGGGATCGGGTACCGAGCCGGGAGCATCGGCATGAGTGTAACTCTGAGCCGTCGCCAGGCGTTCAAGGCAATGATCGGACTTGGAGGCACAGCCGCCAGTGCTCTTCTGCCCTCAACTGCCCACGCGGCCACGGGGGCGGAAGGCAAGACCGAAGAGCATCCTGCGCATCCCATCGCACCACCTGATGCCATTGCAATGCTTTACGACAGCACCGTCTGCACGGGCTGCAAAGCCTGCATGCCCGCTTGCAATGAAGCGAACGGCCTTCCAACGGACACTTTGCTTTCAGGTGGAATCTGGGATATGCCCATGGGGCTGAACTCGAAAACCAAAAACATCATCGAGCTTTATCAGGATCCGCAGAGTGACGAATTCGCCTTCGTCAAGAAACAGTGCATGCATTGTCTCGATCCTGCGTGCGTCACCGGCTGTCCCTTTGGATCGCTGGTGAAGCAGGATCTTGGTGCTGTTACCTGGAATAGTTCCTTGTGTATTGGCTGCCGCTATTGTGAGGTCGCGTGTCCCTTTGAAGTGCCCCAATTCCAATGGGAGAATTGGAACCCGAAGATCGTCAAGTGCGAGTTCTGTTATGACCAGCGGCTGAAGGAAGACATGCAGCCTGCTTGCACGGCGGCCTGCCCTACTGGCGCAGTAATCTTCGGCAAGCGAACCGACCTGCTTGCGCAAGCGAAAGAGCGCATTGCCGCAACACCGGAAAAGTATTTCGAGAATCGGGTTTATGGCGAGCATGAGGCCGGAGGAACACAGGTGCTTTATTTATCGAGTGTTTCTTTCCAGAAACTCGGTCTGCCCAAGCTCGGAACAACATCGATTGGCCACTACGCAACCAAGGTCACATCCGTACTCTACAAGTGGCTTGCAGGTCCGGCACTCGTCGCAGGCGTCTTTGGCTTTTTCATCCGACGCAACTGGGAACGCCACGAGGCTGAACGGCGCGAACACGAAAAGAAGACTGGATTTCCCGATCAGCTATGAATACCACTGAGCCCACCCCGGACAAACGAGGAACGACGCTCATCAACCACTGGCAGTGCGGCGTGCCTGTGACGACCGGCCCCGTGCTTACTCCATTTCTTCTGCTGCTCATCGGCCTTGCGGCCGTTGGACTCGGGTTGGCGGTGCTTCGATTCTTTTCTCCCTTGGGCCCCTTCTCGGCGATGAATGACGTTTATGCCTGGGGCATCTGGAAGACTTTCAACGTCATGACGCTGACTGCTCTCGGATCAGGGCCACTGGCATTGGGGATGGCGGCCTGGGTCTTCAATCGCCAGAAGCTCCACGTTGTCATGCGCACCGCGCTTGTCTCAGGATTTCTGTTTTACGCGACTGGGTTGATAGCCCTCGGCTTCGACGTTGGTCGCCCATGGAACTTCTATAGCGCACTCATGCCCTGGAGATGGAACAGTGAATCGGCAATGCTCGAAATCTCGATTTGCATGCCGCTTTATTGCGCCGTCTTTCTATCGTTTGAAATTCTCCCTCTGTTCCTGGAGCGGGTTTACTACACAGGCAATGACCGATCCCGTGCACTCCTGCACCGCATCGCACCAATCATCCGAAAGGCCTATCCGTTCGTAATCATTGGAGCCTACGTCATCCCCCTCATGCATCAATCCTCGCTTGGCGGCTTGCTCCTGTTGGCCGGGACCAAAATCAATCCGCTCTGGCAATCGCCCGTGATGCCGCTGCTTTACCTGATCGCGGCAGTCTTCTGTGGACTTGGCTTCACGATCTTCCTGCTGATGATTGCTTGCCTTCGTTATGCACGCAATCTTGACGCGGCTGTGTTGTCAGAACTGGCCAACCTGCTTGCGGGCGTCTGCCTCGTCTTTCTCGCCGTCCGCGTTGGCGACCTGATCTGGCGGCAACAACTTCGCGCCGCGTTCGCCTTCGACAAAATGAGCCTGCTCTTTCTCTTTGAGAGTGCACTGATCCTCGTGCCCGCACTTGCTCTCCGCTTTCGACGCGTAAGGGAAACTCCGCGAGCCCTCTTGAATATGTCGGCCCTCGCCTGCCTCGGAGGGATGCTTTATCGATTCATTCCTACCTCGATTGCCTATCAGCCGTTGCGCAGCACGGCCTACTTTCCTTCAGCGCCAGAACTGGTGATGGCCACCGGCTACATCGCGCTGGGGAGCGCCGCGTTTGTGCTTGCGGTCAATTATTTTGCGGTGCTGCCTGGAGAAGCCAGCACATGGGACCACACGTTCCGCCCGTTCGGCTGGCCAGGAAAAGTGGCCCAACCCTCCATCGTTATCCAAGTCCCATCAACAGTAGTCCATGAAAGAGCGATCTGATGGCACGTATCTCCATTGATCCTGTGACGCGCATCGAAGGACATCTTCGCATCGACGTTGAAGTCGACAGGGGCACGGTGAATAAGGCCTGGGCGAGCTGCACGATGTGGCGCGGGCTTGAGACGATCTTGCGCGGCCGCGATGCTCGCGAGGGGTGGGTCTTTGCGCAGCGATTCTGCGGCGTCTGCACCACGGTGCACGGAATCGCCTCTGTGCGCGCGGTAGAAGACGCGCTCGCACTCCATATACCACCGAACGCGCAATACATTCGCAACCTGATTCTCATTGGCCATGCGCTGCACGATCACATCGTGCATTTCTATCACCTGTCTGCTCTCGACTGGGTCGATGTGTTGTCTATCCCCAAAGCGAATCCAGCCCTTGCAGCTTCCATCGCGGAGGGTTCCAGTTCATGGCAGGGAAACTCGCGACGTGAACTTGAAGCAGTGCAGGAAAAGGTGAAAGGGATCGTGGCCGGAGGACAGCTAGGGATTTTCTCTCATGGATACTGGGGTCATCCCGCAATGCGTCTGAGTCCGGAGATGAATCTGATTCTCTTCGCACACTATTTGCAGGCACTGGAGTTTCAAAGGAAATCGTGCCAAGTCGTGGCGATCCTCGGCGGCAAGACGCCTCACATTCAGAATCTCGCGGTCGGCGGGGTCATGAATGCGATCAATCTGAACAGCCTGGCGACCATGAACATGGACCGCCTGGGAATGTTGAAGGCCGTACTCGAAGACCTGATTCCATTCGTGCAACAAGTCTTTCTCGTTGATACATGCTTACTGGCTGCTTCCTATCCGGAGTACTTCCATTATGGCCGCGGTGTCGCCAACTACCTGGCCGTGCCAGATCTGCCCCTGGACGCGAGAGCCACCAAATTCGACCTTCCCGGCGGTGTCATTATGAAAGGTAATCTCGCCTCCGTGCGTCCGATAGCAGACTGGAAGGACGAGCCGTTTCGCAAGGCCATCACCGAAGACTCGACCCATTCGTGGTACCAGGGCGGCGGTCCCATTGAGCCGTACAAAGGCGAGACCACCCCGGACTACACCGACTTCAAAGAAGACGCGAAATATACCTGGGTCAAGGCGCCACGCTATAACGGCAGCCCGATGCAAGTGGGACCGCTATCCAACATTCTCGTCGGCTATGCGTCCGGCCATGCCCTCACGCGCAAGTGGACGAACGCAGCATTCGACAGAATTTCCGCCGTCCATGACTTGAAGATCGCGCCCAACGACATGCAGTCAACCATGGGCCGCTACCTGGCACGGGCCATCCGATCTTCGATGCTGTCAGAGCTTGCGCTTGAGCATCTGCAGTTGCTCACCACCAACATTCTTAATGGAGACGACACTACCTACAACGCGCCCCAGTTTCCGTCAGGCGAAATCATGGGGATGGGTATGCATGAAGCGCCGCGCGGTGCGCTCTCCCATTGGGTTGTGATCGACAAGGGAGCGTTTACAAATTACCAGGCGGTCGTGCCCACTACCTGGAATGCAAGCCCGCGCGATCAGAACGGCGTTCCAGGACCTTACGAGACCTCCCTTATCGGCAATCCCGTCGTCGACGCTGAAAAGCCGCTGGAGGTCCTTCGCACTGTACATTCCTTTGACCCTTGCATGGCATGTTCCTGTCACACCCTCGATACCACCGGAAAAGAGATAGCCCAGGTAAAAGTCCAATGAAGAGCGTGAACCCCACGGAAGATCGAACCATATCTGTCATTGGGCTAGGAAATGTCTTTCTCGGCGACGATGGATTTGGCCCTCTTGCGGTGGAGACATTCCGCTGTCAGTATGTTTGTGGTCCGGAGGTTGAAGTGCTCGACCTGGGCACGCCAGGCCTGGACTTGGCGCCGTATCTCTATCGCCGCAAGCTTGTGGTCATCGTCGATGCGGTTCATTCAGACCTTCCAGCCGGAGCCGTATCGGTATTTTGCGAAAACGATTTCGCCTCAAGCCGCGCTTGTCTTCGCATCACTGGGCACGACCCCGGCTTATGGGACACACTCATCCATTTGCGTCTTGCGGAATGCGGGCCTTCTGAGCTGATCGTGATCGGCGCGGCGCCTGAATCAAGCTCCTTCGGAGATGGGCCGAGCGCAGCAATGTTGAGCCTTGCCGGAGAAGCCGCGGCATCCATCGCGCAGGTGCTTACAGACCGCGGCGTCCTTTGCCATCGTCGCAGTGTCGCGCCGCGCCCCAATCTATGGTGGCTACCACTTAGCCCGACGGATAGCCTCAGAGTTCCGGAGGCGAACGTCAATGCATGAGATCTCCATCATTGAGAGCATCCTCGAAGTCGCCGAGGAAAAGGCCCGCGAGGTCAATTCGCCGTCAATTAAGGTCATCAAGCTCCGTCTTGGTCAATTCACTAACATCGCTCGGGAGTCCCTGGAGTTTGCTTTCGAAGTTGCTCGGTTGGGAACATTGGCCGAGTGCGCACGTCTGGAGATCGAAGTCGTTCCCATGGTCTTGCATTGCGTCGTGTGCAACTCGCGGGCTCAGCCAACAAGGGCAATCTCTCTTATCTGTGCCCAATGCGGTTTTCCACTGAAAATCATCTCTGGCAAAGAACTTCAAATTGAATTCATCGAGATCGAAGATCACTGCCCTGCGTCCACTGCGGTTGCCTGATACGAGCCGCGATGCTAACCCTCAAAACCGACGTCTTCGCACAGTCCTTGAGTGAGCAGTTCAGGTCTTCGGGCTTCGTCCAACCGCCTATCGTGTTGCCCAACGCTTGCGTCTTACTGGCTGGGTGCGGAATTTCGGCGCGAGCCTTGAGATGGAAGTGGAAGGTGAACCAGATGAAATCAACAAATCCCTGCTCGAGATAGAGCTGAAGTTATCTTCAGCCATCGGCTCGATAAAGCAGGCAATCCTACAGGTCCCACCCGTATGCAGCACGTGGTTCGAAATTCCTCGGAATATTACTAACGTCCATTTTCCTCGTGAGCCGCAGTTGCACATGGAAGTCTCGACGGTTCCGCTATTCGTCACGTAATGATAGCTCCCACATCGGACGCCGCCGGGATCCGCTAGCCCAGTTGCACGCTTTCCGGTACCTATCCAATGTCGCCGATTTCTACATGCTCGTCAGAAACTTCTTGCGCCCGCGAAGACTGCGCCACTTGCGGCAGGCGGCCGGGCAAGCGTCCCACGGTCTAGGTATTTGCCACGGGAGGCTTCGGCGCACGACTCTCCATGCATATTTTTGTTATCGGAGATTTCGGGAAAAACATCAGTGACTGAATCTATTGAGTCTGATCGGTTGGTCCGATAAGAGGTAAGAAGCTATGTCGAACGCAAATACTTTTCTCGGCGCAACCGCAGTCGTGGCCAGTCGCAGCATGCGCGCGGTGTCTTTCCGCTACTATCTGGCTGGCGGCGGCATTGCAGCTGTGACCAGCCTGTGCAATCGGCACCTGGGATGGCAAATCACGGTTCTGGCGCTGCCCGTCGCTTATGTGATTTTTAGATCGTATCGGTTGTATCTGGCCAAGCTGGAATCGGGGAAACTAAACGCCGAAGAAATGGCCGCATTGCACCTGCGTACGATCGAAGCGCTGGCGCTGGCGATCGAAGCCAGGGACGAGACCAACCACGATCACATCCGGCGCGTACAGATCTACGCGGTCGAACTTGCCAGGCAACTGGGTTTAGGTGAGGTCGAGATGCAGGCGGTCCGGGCCGGCTCGATTCTGCACGATATCGGAAAACTGGCTGTGCCGGGACACATCATTTCGAAGCCCGGGAAGCTGACCGTCGAAGAGTTCGAGAAAATGAAGATCCACCCAGTGGTCGGAGCGGAGATCCTGAGTCGTGTGCAATTTCCCTACGACGTGGCTCCCTTGGTTCGCTCCCATCATGAGAAGTGGGATGGCAGCGGTTATCCGGACGGGTTGAAAGGCGAAGCGATTCCTCTTGGCGCCCGCATCCTCGCGGTGGTGGATTGCCTGAATGAGCTGGCCTCGGACGGTCAATATCGCCGCGCTTTGCCTTTCGACGAAGTCATGGCAGTGGTTGCCTCCGAATCCGGCATCAGCTTCGATCCCCATCTCGTCAAGGTCCTCAAGGAAAACTTGAGGAAGTGGGAAGAGTTGGCGCGCATCCAGGGCTCACCCGTCTCACGCCTGTCGAGGGACGCGGGTACTCCCAATAGTTGCGCCCCGGATGCCGGTCTGGCGGCGGGAATGAGCCAAAAGCCGCTGCCGGAGTCTCTCGTGTCCATCGCGGCCGCCCGCCAGCAAGCCCAGGCGTTGTATGAACTCACTCAGGATGTAGGCAACTCGCTTAACCTGCATGAAACGCTCTCGGTCCTCGACAGCCGTTTAAGTCGCCTCATTGCCTATGACGCGATTGCGGTTTATGTATGTAAGGATGGCCGGCTGATCCCGCAGTACACGAGTGGCGAGAACTCGCGGCTTTTCTCAACCCTCGAGATTCCGATCGGACAAGGCTTATCCGGCTGGGTGGCTGAAACCCATATGCCGATTGTGAACGGCAACCCCTCAGTGGAATTGGGCTATCTGAAAGATCCCACCAAATTCAGCACGATGCGCTCCGCTTTGGCCATTCCGCTTGAAAACGCCGTTGGCCTTACCGGCGTGCTGGCGCTCTATCACCTCGGCAAGGACGCCTTCAACCAGGATCATTTGCGAGTCCTGATGGCGTTGAAACCGAAACTGTCGCTGACCATTGAAAACGCGCTGCAATACCCGGAGGCCACAATTTCCGCCACGATTGACGGATTGACCTCGCTGCCCACCGCCCGCTCTCTGTTTCTGTATCTGGACGCCGAATTGGCCCGCTGCCGCCGCACCGGGGAAGACCTCGCGGTTCTGCTTTGTAACCTCGACGGATTATGCCAAGTGAACGACCAGTTCGGCCATTTGATAGGCAATCAGGTCCTGAAACTGGTGGCCGGCGGTTTGCAGAAATGTTGCCGTAACTACGATTATGTCGCTCGCATGGGTGGAGATGAGTTCGTTTTGGTGCTCCCTGGCCTAAAGCGCGAGGGCCTGGCCGAGAAACTCAAGGTGCTTGAGGAGGTGGCAATCGGCGCCGGCATGGAAGCTTGCGGAGAGCGGCTGCTCAACATCAGCATAGGCGCTTCGTTCTGTCCCGGGAACGGCGCCGATGCGGGAGGCTTATTGGCGGAGGCGAACCGCAGCATGTATCTCACCAAGCGGTCCCACAAATCCCCTGCCCAGTTCGCAGCCACCGACCTCGCCGCTCCCTCCTCTCCTCCACAAGAACAATCTCAGACGCCCGCCACTCCCTTCCACGCTGCTGCTTAAGCGGTCGTGCGGCGAACAGGAACGGGAGCGAGGCCGGTTTGATCGTCCGCGACGCATGGCTGCGGTTTCGCGCATCCGGTTGCACATGCCGCGGTGCGGACACGCTGCTTTTCCCGGCGCTTCTGTATAGCCCGTTTCGTTTTCGGTCGATAAGCAAGAATAGACATGAGTCTCCCTGCAAAACTGTTCATTGCCGCAATTATCGCCGGCGGCTTGGCCTGTTTCTGGAATGGGCTGGAGCTGTGGACATGCCAGGATCCGTTCACCTACCTTTGCCTGCTCGGTCTTGCCGTTGGAACCTCGCTGTTAAAGGTGACGATCCCCGGCAGACATACCAACCTTTCGGTAAGCTTCATCGTTGTACTGCTGAGCATCATTGACTTCAGCTACCCGGAGACTCTCGTGGTAGGTTGTCTGGCAGCTGGTGTCCAGGCGGTGTGGCGGAAGAAGCATCTGAACGCAATTCAGTTTCTGTTCAATCTGTCCACCGTGGCGATCGCGGCTAGTGTGGGGTACGCGGTTCACCACGGGCTGGATGGCAGGTTGTCGATGGTGACTAGTATTGCGATCGCCGCAATCGCCTACTTTCTTGCCAATACCATCACGATCAGCGCGGTGATCGGGCTGACAACCTCCACCAGCGTTTACAAGACCTGGCGCGAATGTCACTCCTGGCTGTTGCCGTATTACCTGCTGGGAGCCGCCATCGCGACCATGGCCAGTTGGGGCAATCGTCGTTTTGGCTGGGAGACTTCAGTGCTCGTGCTGCCGGCCGCCTATTTCCTCTTCCGTGCCTATCGGCTCTATCTGGAGCGCCTGGAGAGCGCGACATCACACGCCCAGGACGTGGCGTCCCTGCACCTGCGAACCGTTGAGGCGCTGGCCATGGCCATCGAGGCAAAAGATCTGACTACACACGACCACCTTCAACGCGTTCAGGTATACGCGGTGGAGCTCGGCAAGGCGCTAAACGTGACGGAACAGGACCTGCAGGCGCTTCGGGCAGCTTCGATTCTGCACGATATCGGCAAGCTGGCAGTACCGGAGCACATCATATCGAAACCGGGAAAGCTGACCATCGAGGAATTCGAGAAGATGAAGATTCATCCGGTGGTCGGGGCGGAAATTCTGGAACGCGTGGGATTCCCTTATGGGGTTGTGCCGATTGTGCGGTCTCACCACGAGAAGTGGAACGGGGCCGGCTACCCGGACGGATTGAAGGGCGAGGCGATTCCTTTGGGTGCGCGGATTCTGAGCGTGGTGGATTGCTTGGATGCGTTGGTTTCCGACCGCCAGTACCGTCGCGCCATGCCATTTGATGAAGCCATGGCGGTAATCGTAGCGGAAGCCGGAAAGAGTTACGATCCGCGTGTGGTGGAGGCGTTGCGGAAGCACTATCAGGAATGGGAGAAGCTGGCGCGTGCCGAAGTGCCTCGGGGAGAGCCGATCCCGATCAGCGCGAGAATCGCGGACGGTGCCGCTCCGGCCGCGGGATTGCAGGCCGCGGTTCCACACGATGCGACCCAACTGAATTTTCTGCCCACGATCGCGGAGGCCGCGCAGGTGGCGCAGGGGCTCTACGAATTAGGCCGCAACCCGGGAAACTCGCTCAATCTGCATGAAATGCTGTCGGTCCTGGACAGCCGTTTGCGGCGGCTGATGCCGTACGATGCGATTGCCGTCTACGTCCGCGAAATGGATCGGCTGATTCCCAAGTACGTCAACGGTGAGACGATGAACCACTTCTCGATGCAGCCGATCGCCCTCGGTGAAGGGATTTGCGGCTCGGTAGCGGCCAGCGGCATGCCCATCGTCAACGGCGATCCTTCAACCGAACCGGGCTGCCCGAACGATTCGACCCCTCTCGGCAAGTTTCACTCCGCCCTGGCCATTCCATTGGAGTTTGCCACCGGCATCACGGGAGTCCTGACCCTCTACCATCTGGAGGGCGATGCGTTCACAAACGATCACCTGCGCGTTCTGCTGGCTATCAAGTCGAAGTTGTCGCTAACCATTGAGAATACCCTCCGAGATCAGCAGGTCTTGGTACCCGCCACCACCGACGGGCTGACCGAGCTGCCGAACGCGCGCTCCTTGTTTCATCATCTGGATGCGGAACTCACGCTCTGCGAGAAGAACGGCTCCGGGTTTGCCATGCTGCTTTGCAATCTGGATGGGTTGAAGGATGTCAATGATCGGTTCGGACACCTGAAAGGCAACGAGATCCTGAAACTGGTGGCGTCGGGGTTGCGCAATAGCTGCCGCGAAATGGACTACGTTGCCCGCATCGGCCGCGATGAATTTGTGATGGTGTTGCCCGGCCTGGGTTTGCAGCACCTTGACGCCAAGGTGAGCGTTCTGGAGAAGATGGCACGGGATGCGGGCACCGCGGTCTGCGGCGAACCATTGCTCAGCCTCAGTGTCGGCGTGGCCACGTGTCCGGAGCACGGCCGCGACGTCGAGAGTTTGTTGGCGGAGGCGGACCGCCGTTTGCATCCTGCACGCCGATCGAAACAGCATACAAATTGGAGAACTACTCTAAAGGAACCCGAACCGCACCAATCTTCATTCGACCCTCCAGCGCAGCCGCAAGGCACCCTCTCGCTCCAGATGTCTCCTTTTGAGACACAATGTGCAAGAAGCAACTAAGAAAACACCGCATATACACACAAAGATTAGGAAAATCCAACATTGTGCTATCGGTAGAACGGTTCAGCGCCGATGTGTCCAGCATGTAACTGGAGATGTGTGCAAAGTTGTGGGCTGATCGCGCTGTGAGAGTGGCTTGGAGTCTTTCCACTAGCGGTCGAGAGGCTAGGTGCCGGTAGAGAAACAAGGTTTGCACCCTGACTTTGGATCGTTGAAGGGGCTTCTGGCAAGAGTCACCCCGTAACTTTGCACACTCTCGAAGACAAGAGGAAAACATGACCAGGAAAATTACGCGGGCGCTGCTCGCGGTAACTCTATTCATGCTGGGAACATTCATTGCATTTGCCCAGCATCCGAAAGTAGCCCGCGATCTCGAGGGTATGCGTTCCAACGCCACCGTCGACGTCATCGTGCAGTTCAAAACGGTTCCGGGCGCGGCCACTCGCAAAAGGGTATCCGCCAGGGGCGCCAGACTCATGCGGGATCTGGGTCAGTTGAAAGCCGGCCACTACAGGATTACCGCCGGAATGCTGGAGACCCTTGCCAGTGATCCGGATATCGCCTACATCTCGCCGAACCGTTCCGTCAAAGGGATGCTCGATGTTTCCGTCGCGGCGATCGATGCCCTTGCACCCGCAAACCTCGGTATGACCGGGCTCGGGATCGGGGTGGCCGTAATCGACAGTGGCATTTCGCAGTCCGTGGACATGCAAGGGGCCCGGCTGGTTTACCAGGAGAGCTTTTTGTCGGACGGTGTAGTCGCCGACCTGTACGGCCACGGTACCCATGTAGCGGGAATCATAGGAGGCACGGGGCAACAATCGGGGGGCCTGTACTCCGGAGTCGCTCCCGGCGTCAACATCGTCAATCTGAGGGTTCTCGACCAGAACGGCGACGGCACGGACAGCGATGTGATCGCAGCGATCCAGCGCGCTATTCAGTTGCAGGCCACGTACAACATCCGCGTGATCAACCTGTCTCTGGGGCGTCCCGTCGTTGAGAGCTATACGCTCGACCCTCTGTGCCAGGCGGTGGAGGCGGCATGGCAGGCCGGCATCGTGGTGGTGGCCGCGGCCGGGAACGATGGGCGCGACAACACCTTTAACAACAATGGCTATGGCACCATCGACGCGCCGGGCAACGATCCGTTTGTGATCACGGTCGGCGCCATGAAAACCATGGGCACGGCGGACCGTTCGGCCGCATTGATCGCCAGCTATAGTTCGAAGGGTCCCACGGCAGTCGATCACATCGTCAAGCCCGACCTGGTGGCGCCCGGCAATCTCGTGGTATCCATCTTGGACCCCAACAGCACTTTGGACGTAGAGTATCCGTCCAATGAAGCATACAACGGCGAGTACTTCACGCTGAGCGGCACCAGCATGGCTACACCGATGGTCAGCGGGGCGGCGGCCTTGATGCTGCAGAATCAGCCAGGTCTTACGCCGGGTCAAGTCAAAGCACGGCTGATGAAAACCGCCACCAAGCAGTTCCCGCCCTTCAGTGTGGAGACGGTCCAGGTAACCGGGTTCACGTACACCAGCTATTACGATGTGTTCACGGTTGGCGCGGGATACATCGACGTCGGCGCGGCACTCAAAAACACCGACCTGGTGGCGGGTGATGCATTGTCTCCGACCGCGGTCTTCAACCCGAGCGCTCAAACCCTGGTACCCCTCGGAACAGCCGGCGCTTTCGGAGTGCTGGGCGCTTCTACGGTTACCAACACCGGCGCAACCGGAGTAAACGGCAATCTTGGGGTGAGCCCGGGTACTGCTGTGACGGGATTTCTTCCCGGAATCGTGACCAGCGGTGTGATGAACGCGGGTAATGCCGTTGCGGCCCAGGCCAAAAGCGACTTGATCGCTGCATTTGGCGAGGCTGCCGGACAGGCATGTCCCGGCCCCATGCTGCCCGGAGACATCGGCGGGATGACGATCGTGCCGGGTGTATATTGCAACGCGTCCTCGCTCGGCATTACGGGCACTGTCACCCTCGACGGTCAAGGCAATCCAAGCGCAGTGTTCCTCTTCCAGATGGGGAGCACACTGATCACCGCGACCAACAATAGTACGGTGAACCTCATCAACGGCGCCCAGGCATCCAACGTTTTTTGGCTGGTCGGCAGCTCGGCAACTCTTGGAACCTACACGAGCTTCAGCGGAACCATCCTGGCGAAGGCATCCATCACGGTCAATACCGGCGCAGTATTGAACGGCAGAGCGCTGGCATTGACTGGGGCGGTCACATTGGCCGGCAACGCGGTTACCATCCCCCCTCCCGCAGGAACCATCCAGTTAGTCGGAACGGGCCCCGGGGGCACACAGGTATTGTGGGGCGATCAAGTCCTGTGGGGCGATCAGGTTCTATGGGGAGACCAGGTCCTATGGGGCGATCAGGTTCTGTGGGGCGACCAGGTTTTATGGGGTGACCAGGTTCTGTGGGGCGATCAGGTCCTATGGGGCGATTCGGTGACGCTGAATTCACTGTGGTCATCGGGAACCCTCTGGGGTACGGTAGGCCCGCCGACCGGGGAGTCTCTGGAGATCCTCGGCGGAGGGGACAACTAAGTTACCGCGCGCCTGTCAGAGAAATTGCTGGCCGGCGCGCGTGTACTCAATTTCGAGCCTCGGCCGCTCGAATGAACTTAGAGCTATTCGTAAATTAGGAGATCAGGTAGCGCCGTGTATGACAACGCCAACGCTGTCATACACGGCGCTCCTTATTTGTGGATAGGATCTTAATAACTTTAGCGGTGTTACTGTAAATACTCACTTCTACTTGGATAGTTAGTGTCTAAGATCCATGCGGTTGGAGAGGGCATGGAATTTGAGAACTACCGGGCGTTGGTTCCGGTGACGATTCAACTAATTTCGGCGTTTGATACTGGCTATTGGCCCGGAAGTGAGAAAGAAGGACCTCGATGGGAACGGGCAGAGCGCTGAGAAGGGACAGAGTTGCAGGATGCTGCGCCTGGTCAATGAGCGCAACCGGCAAACACTCAACAATGGCGCCTGCGTGGAGCACGGCGAGTCTGTCGCATAGCTGCAAAACCGATACCACGTCGTGGGAGATATACAGCAATGCGGTTCCGTTTCGGCGATTCAATTGACGCAGCAGCTTTATGATTTCAGCCTGGGTTACCGGGTCCAGGGCGCTCGTCGGCTCGTCGGCTATCAGGATCTTGGGGCGATGGAGAAGCGCCAGTGCGATCAGAACTCTCTGTGCCTGGCCAACGCTGATTTGGCCGGGCTTTCGGCGCAGAAAGTCGGAGTCTCCCGTGGGCAATTGCACTTCGCACATCAATTCATCCAGGCGTGCATCGAGCGCTCTGCGGCCCGTAGACTCGTGAGCACGCCACACCTCGTCGAAATGAGACCGCAAGGAGACGGCGGGGTTGAGCGCGGTCATGGGACTCTGTGGGACAAGGGCAATCGTCTTGCCGCGAATTCGCCGTGCTGCGCCAGCGGACATGGTAAGCAGGTTGTCTTCACCGATCAAGACCTCTCCCATAGCGGTGCCGCCGCGCCAGGGAAGCAGGCCCAGCAGCGACAGGACCAGCGTGGTCTTGCCCGCCCCGCTGGTGCCGACCATTCCCAGAGCCTCGCCGGGAAACAATTCAAACTGCACATCCTTGAGGATGCACCTCTTCCCATAATCCGCTCGCAAGCGAACCCGCATGACCGGCACGCTCATTGACCGCCTCCAATGAAGCGACCTTGCTCACGGTGGACCCACTCGATTTTCCATACCGGTCCGGGCGAGAGTATCGAGGGCTCGACTCCACGCAATTGAGGAGAAATGGCCTGAAGCGCGTTCGGATACACAAGGTAGATGAAGGGTTGCTGATCGGCGACGATTTGCTGTACCCGATCCACCGCCGTTTTGCGGGTCCGCAGAGATTCACTTGAAGCCTGTAAGCGCATCTGCCTGTCGATTTCTGCTTCCCATTCCGTTGCCGGTGTAACTTCCGAGGGATTCCATTGATGGTTCGGGGAAGAGCTCAGCCACTGGTTCATCATTGAACCCGGATCCGAGCCCACGTCGGACAGCCCAAGTAGACATGCTTCGTAGTCCTGCTTATGCATAAGACGTTCAATCAGTGCAGGAAAGTCAAGCGCAACAATTGTGACTTGCATACCAATAGCAGCCAGGTCCTGCTGGATCAGGGTTGCCATCTTTTGCCGCGCAGGGTTGCCGGAGTTAGTCAGGATAGAGAACTTCACAGGGTGCCCGGTCGAGTCATATAGCTGATTGCCGCTGCGATGGAATCCCGACGCTGCCAACATCTGATTGGCATCGGCCACGTTTTCATGCGGGTACTTGAGGCTGCTGTTGTGCCAAAGTGCGTTGGCCGGAGAGATAAAGCCGAAAGCCGGCGTAGCGTGACCGCTATATGCGATCCGCGCAAGGTCCTGGCGATGCATTGCCTCTGAAACTGCGACGCGAAAGCTCCGGCTCCGGAACCAGGCCATCTCATGGTCCGGCAGGGAAGCTCGCGCGGATTGGTTGAACCATAACTGCTCCGTATTGAGCGAGGCGCCCAGGTCGTGAACCGACTCGGGCGATTTGCGCGCCAGAGTTCCAAAGTAATCAGGGGCAAGGCCGTCGATCAAGTCGTATTCGCCGCGCAGAAAGAGCGAAATCTCCTGCTCGCGGTTGTTCAAAATGTCGAGCCGTATCCCGGTCGCGTAAGGCAGTTGCACGCCGGACGCATCGTGCCGCCAGAAGTGTGGGTTGCGGCTCAAGCGAACATACTGCCCGCGCTTATATTCCGCCACGGTGAAAGGCCCGGAAGTGATGCGGCCTTCGCTGGGCCGGCCGGCGGGCTCGATGGCAATCTCATCGAAAATCTTGCGGATGCCGATCACTGGCCTCGGAAGATGTATCCGCACCGTACGCCTGTCTGGCGTATCCACTGTGACTTCCCCAGGCGAAAGAAATTCATCGGCAACGACCGATCCCGTTGCCGGCGACAGAACTCGGCGCAACGACCACGCGACGTCCGTCGATGACAGCGAACTGCCGTCGGAGAACTGAAGACCGTCGCGCAACTTGATGACGATCATTGTGCCATCCGGTGAGACGTGAAGGCTCTCGGCAAGCTCCGGCTCAGGTTGCTGTGTTTGACGGTCAAGGCGGAAGAGCACGCCGCCCGTCAAGTAACGGACGAGCTCCGATGCATGTTCATCGACCTTTGCCGGGTCGAACGTCTTGGGGTCGTAGTGGATGGCCCACGCAATTTCACCAGGCTGCCGGGGAGCGGCCTGGCATCTTCCGGAGGCGATGCTGAGCGCCACAAGTCCCGCGGTTACAAGCGACAAACGCAGCAGGTTATGCATGGGTCTCCACCTCGGTGCTTAAGGATTCAAGAATCAAAAGGACCACGACGAGAAGCGCAATCGGCAGATACACCCAATAAGACCCACCAATCAGAGTGGAGTTATCGAGTTCAAGGAGCATCGCGCCCCAGGACGGCATCGGTTCGCCAACACCCAGCCCAAGCGCGCCAAGATTCGCTTCCGCAACCAGGAACGCCGGCACGCATATAAGGAATTGCGGCAGCAGCAACGGGCGAAGGTGGGGCACAATGTGCAGACGCATGAGTTGCCGATCCCTGAGACCACCCGCGCGGCCTTGAATCATCCACTCGGTGGATCGAAGATCGGTGGCCCCGCGCCAGATTGCCCGTGCGCAGGCCGGCCAGCCGAGTGCGGCAAGAACAAGGAAAGTCGCAATCGCCGTCTGCGGCGGCGAAGCAGTCAGCGGCAGCAGGGAACGGGTCATCATCAGAAGAAAGAGCCACGGTAAGGACAGGAATGCATCACTGAGAAACATGAGAACGGACTCGAGCGCACGGGGGCCAAATGCTGCGAGCATCCCAATGCACGCCGCGATTCCCGTTGTGATTGCCGCGGCTGCGGTCGCGCCCGACAACCCGATCAGGATCGCTGCGGCCACTCGAACCATGCGGTCGCGGCCCAGTTCATCCGTCCCGGCCCAGTGTTCCGTTGTCGATGGAGCCATGATTGCTTCGCGGTCCTGAAAAGCGTAGTTGTATCGCGCGAAGCGGATTGTCAGCCACGCGCCCAGGACGAGCAGCAAGAGGATGGCAACAGTTATGCGCTTGCTCATGCCGTCCCCAGCGTGAAGTCGCGGGTCGAAATCATCCCCGCAACCGCGACCACGCAGGCCATAAGCAAGCTGACGGCAACCAGCACCGGAAGATCGCGGTTCATTACAGCGGACCAAGCCAGTTGGCCGACTCCGGGCACCGTGAATATCACCTCGATGGGGACAAGCGCACCCAGCGCCGTGACGATCGACAGCGTAGTGAGCGCGCATAATTGCGAAGCCACGTTGGGAATGATGTGGAGGCTTACAAGAGCCCGGGGTGACAACCCCTGCGCTCTGCCCTGCAACAGATGTGGGGACCGCCATGCGCGTTCCAACATGCCGCGAAGAAACTTGAACTCCCGCGCGGCGACGAGAAGTGAAAGGACCAATACGGGTCCGCCGATTCCAGCCAGGATACATACAGTTGCCATGGCCGCCGTTGGAACGGCAAGCAAGAGCGTAAAAGGCAAGCCCCATAGAATTCTGTTGCTTCGCAAAGCGCTGATTGGTAATACCGCACCGACCGCCAGCATCCAGCCAAAGCCGACGCCCTGCGCGAGAAGAAAAGCGGAGACGCGCACACGGGCGCCGACCAGCTCCCTAACGGGCACATGGTATTGGCGCGACTCGCCGAAATCGCCGCTGAGCCAGCTTCTGAATTCATGAGTGGCGATGGAGGCCACCGATTGTCGCGGGCCATTTTCGGCCGTTATTTCCGATTGCGCAGCCTGTGCGTACCGCGCATCCATTTCGCGGGAGTCCGAGAAGAATCCGGGAGCGAATCGCACCAGCAGGATTGTTCCCGCGGCCGCGAACACCATGAGGAGGAAAGTGCGCCCAACTCGTGTGGCAATGGCTCCTGGCAGACTCACAATACCTCCTCAGTGGAATTCCGCACATGATGTGCATCGGCATTTCAAGCGCAAGAATGAGTTGCAGGCTGAAGCCCGAAGCACCTTATCCTTCTACTTATCGTCAGGAAGAACCGCTATCTTGAGGGCTGATACCGACAATCGTTAATGCAACCAAGTCAGAAAGAGTATTTGCCTGCCAGTTGTACGGCGCGAGCGGGCGAAGGATCGGCGTTGGGGTCCGAGGAGTGAAGTACGGACGTGATTTGGCCAAAGCCTCCCGAATTGAAATTGCCGCTGGGATTGGCGAAGTTTGCATGATTGAAGGCGTTAAACGCTTCTATCCGTAGCTGCAGGCGTTGGCTTCGATCGGCTCCAAAGTAGAGGCTCTTCGATGCCTGAAGATTGGTGTAGTCGAACCCTGGACCGTGGAGGAAATTCCGCAAGGTGTTTCCAAACGTGCCGATCGATTCTTGTGAGAAGGACGAGGTTTGGAAGTACTGCGGATTCTTCCTGAGATTGGGCTTCGAGAAACGGAAACCCGTCATCTGGGGCACGTCCGGGCAGCCAAAATCGCTGTAGCCGTCGCACCATAGAGAGCGACTGCTGGTCTCGTATATCTCGATAGGGAATCCCGTCTGCAACGCCGTTACGCCGGCTAATTCCCACCCGGCGAGAGTGCCGCGGATTAGACCCTTGCCGATGCTCGGCAGGTCGTAGACATAGGAGGCTGCAATGCGATGGCGCGCGTCGAAGTCCGAGCTGCCATAGTTCAGGTACTCGAAGCCTGGCACGTAATTGCGGAGCCGGCCTTGACGCCCTGCGGCGTTCTCATATCCCGACCCGTCATCGAGCGCGTGCGACCACGTATAAGCGAGGGTGTACTGCAGGCCGCGCGTGGGTGATTGCACAAGGCTCGCCTGCAGGGAGTTGTAGTTTGATGCCCCTTCGCTCGCTTGCTCTGCTACAGAAACATAGTAAGGAGTGCCAAAGGGTAGTCCGTATGGATTCCCGGGGATAGTTGCCGGTTGAGCGGTGTACTGCGGGAACAGGAGGTGGACACTTCCTGGATTAGACGTGCAGAGAGGGTTCGAGAGGCAGGAGGCATGGCCCGCAGGCGTAACGTTGTCTCCCTCAAACCACGTCGATAGCCGATGGCTAAGTGATCCCACGTATGCAATCTGGACCAGGCGCGCCGATCCAAGCGACCGCTGTACATTCACATTGAAATTGTAGGTGTAGGGAACCGCATAGGCGGGCGAGAAATCCGCAAGTTGCAGAGGCAGGTATGCACTCCAGTCGACAGCGGAGCCGGCCTTGAATGGCTTCATCGGGAAAGGATTTGTCATCGATCCATTCCCCGCCACATCGGCAAACGGGTTGGCGAACGATGGGCTTCCTCCGAAAGACGCGGCCCCCGTTGAAAAGTAGACAAACGGTGGGTCAAGCAGGTTCTGGAGTGACTGCTCTTCCTGGTCGCGGTTGTAGTAGATGCCGAATCCGGCGCGAAGAGAAAAGGCATGCGTTCCGGGCGTGCCTGTCAGCACGGCGGGGCCTGAGGTTGGAGACCAGGCAAAGCCCACGCGTGGCGCAAGATGATCGAAGTGCGTGGTGGCGGATCCTGCGGGGTTGCAACCCGGATCGCCCGGCCAGGTCAGCCCGGGAGGACCGCCGGCGAATACATGCGAGGTTTCTGCGCCGGCCTGCCAGCAAACAATACCGAGGCCGCCGTCCTGCCGATTCTGATAGGGCTGTTCGATGTCCCACGCCACTCCGTAGTTCACCGTCAAGCTGGCCGTCATTTTCCAGCTATCCTGCACATAGGCGTAGGACTCGGAAGCGACCGCATCGATCAGGCCATTGTTGGTCTGGTAGTAGGTGTCAGGGACGCCGAGGGCGAAATCTATAAGCGGGTCACCGGAGGAGTACATGCCACCGCCTTCGGTGCCGCCCTGAAACCCGTAGGCCCCGTTGTTGTAGACGTCGTATGGATTGCGGACGCGGAACTGTTCGAAACTCGCTCCAAGTTTGAACGCGTGATTTCCGCGGACCCACGTAAAGTTGTCTGCGAACGTGGCGTTGGTATCGAGGCGGGGCTGAGGTCCTTCGTAGCTGAAGCCAAGGTTAAAGTAGCTGCCTATTGTCATTAGCGGCAGACTTGAAATCGCGTCCTGTGGCGTGATAGCGAACCCGGCGGAACTCGGACTCACCACCGTGGCGGGAGTGAAGGCTCCGTAAGGGTTCCGGAAGTAAGAGGCCCTTAGTTCATTCAGCAAACTTGAACCAAATGAGTGAGTCCAGGCCGCGTTTACAAGCTTGAACTGATTAGCCTGATTGGAGCCAAAGCCAGGAAAACTGCTTCCCCCGAAGGCCAGGGTGGCTGTGCTGGGGCTCGATTGCAGAATAGACGTGATCCAGAAGCGGTCGCGATCGCCCGGCACATAATCAACCCGAACGATGCCCTGATCTTCCCCACCCGTGTTCAGGGTATTGAAGTTTGCGTATGCTGTCCCGTTCAAGTTCTGGTTTGCAGGCAGAACGTACTTGCGAAGACCGGAAGATATCTGATTCCACCGCGAAAGAGGAACATTGACGCTACCGTTGTTGAAACATTCTCCCCAGGTCATGGGAGCAGGCGAGTTCGGGTCCGCGACGCAGGAGCCAATCGAAAATGGGATCGGATTGTTGCTCAGACCAAGGGTGTTTGACGCACCTGTGGCATAGTTCAAATCGGCGCTGAAATTGCCGTTGAGCTGGTCGGTGGTTAGAGTGGTTTGAAGTTGAGTTTCCGAGGTGCGATTGCGAAAGCCCTGGTATCCGGAAAAGAAGAACAACTTGCCCTGGAGAATCGGGCCTCCGAAAGTACCACCATAGAGGTTCTGGTGAAACGCTGGTCTCGTCCGTGCGAAATAATCTCCATTATTCAGAAACGTGTCGCGATAAAATTCGAATCCACTGCCATGCCACTCGTTTGAACCTGACTTAAGAATCTGATTGAACACGGCGCCGGAATTGCGCGCGAACTGCGCGTTCATCGTGCTGGTAACGATATTCTCTTCCGCCAGAGCATCCGGGTTGATCTGGATGCCTTCCTTCTGAAGCATGGGATCGTTAATATCGATCCCGTCAACCATGTAGGAGTTCTGCGAAGTCTCGCTGCCGTTGCTTGCGAAGGTGCCGAAGCGGTCAGAAGACTCGACGACCCCGGGCATGAGTTTCTCGAATCCGGCCGGGTCGCGGCCTTCGAGCGGCAGGCTTGCCAACTGCGAAGCGGTCACGACTTGCTGGATCTGGGTATTGGCGGTTTCCACCTGCACGGCCGCAGCCAGGACCTCGACGGTCTCTAGTACACCGCCTAAATGCAATTGAGCGTCGATCGCGCGGTTGTCGTTTACCGATAGAATCAGTCCTGCCTCAGTGAAAGGAGCAAAGCCGCCCGCCGAAATTATGACTGTATAGGGACCCCCTGCAGAAAGCAGTGGAAACAGGTAATAACCATGGGAGTTGGTGTGCTGCACCGAGGCAATGCTGGTTCCAACGTTGCGGATCGTCACTTCGGCCCCGGATACAGTAGCCCCGGTTGAGTCGGTTATCACGCCATGAACTGCCGCATAGATGTCGGCGGCCTCAGCGGAGCGGTCCAGTAGCGAGAAAACAAGCAGGACCAAAAGGACGGATTTGCAAGCACTGCGTAGAGATAAAGAAAACATTCGGAATTTCCCCAATAGGGTTGTTGTGAATTGAGCGACAGAAGTTGCTGGCGGCGCAGCCACGACTACGCATGACCGCGTACCCGGGGTTGACGTGGCGGAGACCGCGAATCTTCCTACCATCAACATCGGCCTGGCAGCTGAAGTCTTCACTAATGTCGCGATGAGCGACAGACAACCCCGTTAAGGATTCGTGTTCGATTTCCCCAGTCTTCCGCGCTGCGTTTGTGCTACCTCTCTGTGCTCCGCTTGACAGCGGTCATATGCCAAGTATTGGGGGGGCAACTTTGGGGGCAGTTCTCGCCGAGCGCTTGCTGGCGAACACGCAAGATGCTGGCTATTATGCCCATATTTCACGAATCTGACATTCGCAATATGGATTTGAGACGAGTATTCAGTAGTGTCTCTGGACACCACTCCTTTTCGATTGTTCAGTTTTTTAACCCCGCGGGCATCTGCACGAAGCGACCCAGTCCGTCCGCGACCCTCCGAAAGGCCGGCGTCGGCGGTTCAATCCCGCCCCTACTCAACCCCTCTAATCAAGAAGCGCCTCAAACACTGAAGCGACCACCCACCCCAGCTCAAATCCGATCAGAACGTGAATCGGGAGCCGAACTGGAACTGGCGCGGGGAATTTACGGTAGTTGTGATGAGTCCGAAGGCCGCCGCCACCGAAGGATCGGCTTGCACTCCGGTGATGCTGGGGACGCCCGGCATTCCAAGCTGCGCGCGATTGCCCACGTTGTATGCAGCAATGTCGAAACGAAGGTCTCTTTCTCCGCCGAGTGAAAAAT
>Ga0302319_10002156_pt1 | contig 43050 bp, 34 predicted proteins | sample Bog_T0_2_FD_203319 | JGI IMG/M metagenome (GOLD analysis project Ga0302319, IMG submission 203319) | Peat permafrost microbial communities from Stordalen Mire near Abisko, Sweden - Bog_T0_2 | ecosystem: Environmental > Terrestrial > Soil > Wetlands > Peat | place: Sweden: Abisko, Stordalen Mire...
AACGCTTGGCCAAAGAAAAAGATTGGATCGTTAGCGATGACTACATCTTCACTGATTCTGGACTGTCCGGATTAAGGATGAACTCCGGGCTGAAGGAACTGATGCGTATCGCCGCTGTCAATCCGAAGCCGTTCGACGTCCTGCTTTGCACTTCAATCGACAGGATCGCGCGGGACACTGATCTTGTGATCCGAATCCATAAGGCCCTAATAAGGATTGGCGTTGGAATCCGCTTTACGGAACATGACGATATCCCGGTTTGAAACAAGGCCCCCGGCTCATGCTGCGGGCTTCAACCCCATATTCTTCGATTCGAGGGAAAGTTGAACGGTGTGTCTACTCGCGCGATGAGCAAATCACATCACGTCAACTCAGGATTATCATACGAGGGAGGACGGTTTCTCAATCTAGTGGAGTCCTAAACCCGTGGCGTCCATTGATCAGGTCTCAATCGCCGGCTTCTGTGAACCCATAAGGCTCGTCGAATTGCGCGAGACCCGGTGCGCGAGTGTGCCCGCTCATGCTGGCATCTACCTGATCGAAAGAGAGCTTGAGAGCGCTCCCCAATTTCGAATTCCGAGTACTGGCGGCTGGTTCAAAGGCCAGGACCCCAATTGCGCTTTGGACTTCATCGAGGCAAAATGGGTCGGCAGCGCCCACATCCTCTATATTGGTAAAGCTGCAGGCCAGAAGGGACTCAAGAGCCGCTTGCGTCAATTGATCGACTTTGGCAATGGAAAGCCAGTCAGCCACCGTGGCGGCAGACTGTTGTGGCATTTGCAGGACAGCGAACAATTATTTGTGCGCTGGCGCACCTGTACGGCGGATGAGGCTGATCGCGCAGAGACGACGGCTATAGCTGATTTCAGGAGATCGCACCGGGGCAAACGTCCCTTTGCGAATATGAACAAGTAGAGCAGGTCGCGCTGCCAGTGGTGCGCGGGTCAGAGAGACGATGTCCGCAATTGCGCGTTAAACCAGCGTCATCTTAAAGCACTCGCAAGAGACACTTTCAATTTCCGAGACGCGCCGCTCATAGTGGACTCAAAAGCACCCCTCATGACGATTCCCAGATTCGTCTCGAAATGCGCTTGACGACGCTGGTCAGCAACAAGTCGCCACTGGTCAGTGAGTATGTCCAGACCTTCATGAGGCGAATCGAATAACAGCGCCCACGGTTGCAACTGAGTTTGCCGATCAGAATGAGCGGCGGCGTTTCAGCGCAACCGAGGCAAAAATCGCTTCAGGGTGCCATCAGGCTGAGAGAGCGAGCCGCCCGGAGGCATCACATTGGCAAGGATTCCGTCTGGCTGCAAAGTTCCTTGGAGTGTTCCCGTGGACTACGGCTTGCGCCACTTGTCCCTGCTGCCACGTGTCGTATCGCGGACACGCTCAACTAGCGGCGTCCGGTTGGGGTTTAGCTCCCGAGCTCTCTCGATTGCTTCTCTCTGTGTAGGCAGAACGTCGCTGGCTCTTTCCGAGTCGGGTCTTCTGACTGCATAGTCTCCCTGGGGACGGCGCTCTATAAACAATTGATCATCTGCCATTTCAGGCCTCCGGTACACTGAAAATCATAATGCACTTGCCGGGGCGAATGTCAAGCGAATATACTTCATATTGGGTTTAGTCTCTCTAGTATACGCAATATGTTGGGGCACTTCGCACCCTCGTAGCCTGGCGCTGCAACTAAAATGCAGCGTGAACTGGAGCGAAAAGAATCCTGCTTGACTCCAAAATATCGCCTCGGCACTGCCCGTGGCTGGAATCGACTTGGTTCCCCCGCCTTCTGAAGTCGCGCATGAAAGTACGCCTGCACGGCTATCGGTGGCGCTTGCATCTTGTGGGTTTAGAATTAGACGCTTAGGGGCTATCCGGGGACACGGTGCGGCGATCTACAGCCTTGCGCCAAACTGATCCAATTGTTTGTAGGATGGAGTCCGCAGCAGCCGTCGATAACCGATTGCGGCAGCTCGTTCAAGCTGCAATCGATGGGTTGACGCCAGCCCTGCGGGGAGAGCACTGTGCAGCAAGTATCCGGTGGATGAAGGTGAGCGAAACCAATGCTTGGATTGACTTTACGAGAAGAATTTCGCGGCAAGCGCCTCAAGGGGACCGCAATTGAGCTTTCGAACGACACGAACACTGGCGCAACTCAAATCGCCGCACAGGAGTTCCTGGGGATTACCTATCCCACGCACGATTTGCTGAAGGGGATTGCGGCCGTCGGCCCGAACCAAGGCCGACCTGTGGCTGTGATCGGTGAGCGCGGGCTCGGCAAATCTCACTTAATGGCGGCACTTTACCACGCGGTGAATGACTCAACCTCGACAAGTGCGTGGCTGAACTATTGGGCAACGACGCTGGGCGATCCAGAGATCGGAAAGATTCCATTGCGGAGTGGAATGTTCGTGCTCGGCGAGAGCCTGCACAAGCACCGCTATAAATTCCTGTGGGACTTGCTTCTCGAACGCCATCCGCACGGAAACTTCATCAAGGGCAAATGGGAGGGTATGGGTGCGGCCAAGACCGACATTCCTTCAGACAAGCTAATGCTTGAGCTGTTCCAGCACACGCCCACAATGCTGCTGCTCGACGAGTTCCAGACCTGGTACGACGGCCTGACAAACACCAAGCAATATCCTTGGAAGCACTGGGCATATAACTTCATTCAGATTTTGTCCGAAATTGCGAAAGAGCATCCGGAGTTATTGGTTCTCGTGATTTCAGTTCGAAACGGTGGCAGTGATGCTTATCAACAGGTACACCGGGTTAACCCTATTGCCATAGACTTCCAGGCCGGCGGCAATGCTCAGCGTATTCAGCAGGATCGCCGGCGGATGCTGTTGCATCGGCTGTTTGATAACCGACTTCAAATTCCTGTCTCCAATATCGAGTCCTTGGTGGTCACACACATTTCGGAGTACTTCCGCCTGATGAACGTCTTGCCGTCTGAGCAGGAGCGCAGGCGCAAGGATTTTGGCGAATCCTGGCCTTTCGCACCACACTTGCTTCGGCTTCTTGAGGAACAGGTGCTGATCGCGACTGATGCACAGGAAACACGTGACATGATTCGCATCCTGGCAAGTCTTTACAAGAGTCGTGGCGATGCTGTGCCGATCCTCACCGCCGCAGACTTCCGGTTGGACGATGAAGCGTCAGGCATCGGTGCTTTGTTGGATTCGGTATCCAACGAACATCACCGCAAGCTTCGGCAAAAAGCTCAGCAGAACATCATTTCGGTAACCGAAGCTGTCCCTTCTTACGCCAGCCTTGCGCCTCACCTCCAGGAGGTCGTCGGTGCGTTGTGGTTGCGCTCGATTGCCGTGGGCAACCTTGTAGGCGCCGAACCCGCTACGCTGCAAGCTGACATCACGCGAGATGTTGCCATCGATGACAACGCTTTTCAGGTTGAACTGGCAACGGTTGTCGAGAACAGCTTCAACATCCATCAAGACGGCCCACGGTTGGTCTTCAAGGAAGAAGAAAACCCACAGGCCAAGCTCATCGCGTGTGCACGAAATGACAAGCTTTTCTCGGACGGTTCCGATCTCATCCAGCTAGCCAAAGAAGTCCGCTATGTCATCGGCGGCGGGGATGAAGTTGCAAAGGCGTTTCGCGTCATTGCGCTGCCGGTTAAGTGGTTGACTGATCCATGGTCCACACTCGACGAGTCCGAACAGCCGGACCATTGGGATGACCGCGTGCCGATTCTTGTGTTACCTGAGGAGCCCGACAAACTTAATGAGCGACTCGGCCATTGGATCAAGGACAATCTCCAAAAACGGCGCAACACGATTCGGTTCCTGCTGCCGCGCAGCGGTTCGTCGAATGCATATCAGGACCGCGATCTGTTGATCCTTGCTCGCGCCGAGATGAAGGCACTTGAATGGAGTAGTCAAAGTCCGGAGTACAAGAAGTTGCACACGAAATATCAGGGTGAGTTGCGAGACATTCTCAAGAAGCGCTATGACCGGTATGCGGTGCTCCATCGCTGGAACTTCATTGATCCGAGCCAGTGTGAATTCAGTGTCGAGAATCTCCAGAAACAAGGGGCACAGATTCCTGAAGCCATCGACGAATCCCTTACGAACGATCTTTTTGTGCCCGAGGATTTTGAAGAACTGGTACTCGAAGCTGCTGGCAACAATACGTCTGTTGGCAAGCTTCTAAGCGAACTTCAAGAACCCCGGCCTGCTGGAAAAGATTGCATTCCCTGGCTAGGCGAGACCTCCATGAAGGAGCGCATCCTGCGACTGTGTGCTCGTGGCAAGATCGCGATTAACCTTCGAGGGTTGGAGTTTCTTCAGGCGCTACCGGGCGAAGATGAAGACACCGCATGGAAGAGGCTGCGGCCAAAGCTCTCCTTTACGGGACAGCACCTCAAGGAAGTCTTTCTTTTGGAGCCGTCAGCGGTTCCGGCGACGGGAGGAACTGCGCCCACCGCACAGCCGTCCACAGGTGGCCAGAATAGTGGAGGGACTGTTGCCGGGGTTACACCGTCACAACCGACTCTATTCGGTGGGGGAACACCGACCGGCGGCTTCACGACGCCACCGCCCAGTGATGGCGGGATTTTCGGCGGCGGCGCTCCTGTCGCTGGCAACAAGCCACACGTGAGCCTGAATAATCCAGCCACTTCACCATTGAACCTGATTGGCAAGCTCGAAAACTGGGGCGTAGGTCCGGCAACACAAGTGGCAGAGGTGACAATCAAGGTTTCGAGCGCAACCGGAGCCCAACTCAAGGAACTGCTCAAGAAATTGCCCGATGGCATGATCTTCGAACTGAGCCTTGAGAAGGAGGACAACGGATGACGATTGACGCTGGCCTTCTCCATCATCTTGTCAAGGACGCGCCTGAAGACGCATGGCGCGTGATCATTGACGCCGCGTCCGAGATCGCATCCAAGCCCCTGTCCGTTGGCAATGCCCCAAGCGATGTCACCAAGCGTGATCAGGAAATTGGCAAGCTCGACTACTTCTTGTCTTCATCCGGGTGGGATTTATGGCAAGCATTCGGCAGCACGGTTGAGCGGACGTCAGATCGACTCGTGCGTTGGTGGGCGGAGCCTTACAAAGCCAAAGCGGTACTGATCCTCGACGGCCTGTCTCTACGCGAATTGCCTTGGCTTTTACAGGGTGCCAAGAAGCACGGGTTCACACTACACGGTGAGGTTGAGATCACCGCGTCAGAACTGCCTGGGGAAACCGATGAATTCGCCGGCGCGCTTGGGTTTGGGAGCCGCAGCCACCTTCAAAATAATGGAGCCGGGTATTCTCACAAGCTTCAATCGGCAAGCACGGAAAGTGTGGACATTGCGTGGAAAGACTGCCAAAGTCTTATCGACTTTTCTCCGAACTGGGTGTTCTGGCACCATTGGCCCGATAGCAAACTGCATGACGGTTCTGGCGCCGGCCAAGGTCTTGAAATGCTCACACGAGACGTTGCCCAGCAATTGAGCAGCGATGATTTTTGGGCCTTTGCCGAGCGATTGGCAAAAGGGAGACGGCTTGTTATCACCTCCGACCACGGTTACGCTGCCACAGGGTACTTTTCTGATGCCGATGGCGAGGTCGGCCAATTCCTCAAGAAAACCTTCGCCAGCGGGCGCAACAAGACAGGGCTAGGTGAGACAGGCCCGTTCGTGCCGCCCGTAGTAATTCAAATCAAGAGCCCGTATGGCGCTCATCTCCTGGCCGTTGGTCGAAGAAAGTGGAAGAGCCAGGGTGGCTATCCGACATTAACGCACGGCGGTCTCTCGCTGCTTGAGGTTCTGTCGCCCTTCATCGAACTCTCCAAATAAGGAAACTGCCGCATGGCAACAAAGAAAGAACAATTAGCACAGGAAGTAGCCAAAGCCGTGGGCGCTGGCAAGGCTGTTGTACTGGAAACGGTAGACTTCAACGACCTCAATCGACCCAAGACATGCCTGGAAGTTGATTTTCCAATTCTACCGATCAATGAATTGGCAGCAGTCGAGGCATCATCTGGCGCGACCAAGAAGCCGATCTATCAGCTCGGAAAATGGTGGGCACGGCGTCAACCGAGCGTGTTTCGTTCGATGCTGATTGCGGCCTCCGCGAAAGCTCCGGACGACAGCTCGCTCGCAGCTAAGCTCGTGTGGGATAACTACTACGCGAACTATCAGAAAAAAGGGGCATTCAAACACCTCAAAGTAGCAGACATCTTCATGGGGGGGGGAACAACACTAGTAGAGGGTTCGCGCCTTGGAATGCAATTGTTCGGTAACGACCTGAATCCGATCGCGTGGTTCATAGTAAAGCAGGCATTTGCCACAATCAATATGGAAGATGTGAATCGCTTACTCGCGGAAATTGAAGCAGAAGTCAAGCCGCAGATTATGCCGTATTACTACTGTGACGGACCGAATGGTGAAAAAGGGAAATGGACGCACTTGCCAAGCAAGCGCGTGATGGGACCAGATTTCGATCCTCTCACCCTGACTATCGAGCAGCGACCAGAATACGGCTACCAAGGGCCAGAGATTATTTATACCTTTTGGGCGAAGCATGGCCCATGCCAAGTCACTGGATGCGGCCATGTCACACCCATCATGACCAGTCCAGTGATGGCGGTCAAGACGGTTAGCGTAAGGCATTGGGAGCATATATGCGCAAAATGTGGCGCTGATTTTCATGTAGAAGAGCACGATGCACGGATGGCGCCGGATGTGCCGCTGTTCGTTACGTCGGATGAACACCGATATTCAATTCTTGATCCCAAACGAGGAGTTGTCTGTCCGAATTGCGGTTATGTGGCAATGGTCAAACTTGGCAAGGCCACGAACAAGAAAGTGGATCTTTCGCTATTGGTTCATCCAGAGTGGCTGGCCGGAAGCACAAAACTCGATGCCAACGGTGAATCCTTCGGAGGTTCAGCGCAGGACGATGTAGACTCAACGATGCGCTGGAGTGAGGAGCGTGCGTCAAAGATTCGGCTCTTGGAGGTTCGCGGTATATTACCAGAGGAGGTCACCTGCCCGGATACAAACGTGACCTTTAATACTGGCAAGAAGGGTGGCACAGTTCCGAAGAAATCGAGCTACGCCTGTGCTGCTTGCGGTACGGTGCAGGACGTTCTCGCCTCCATAAGGGCCAGCGAAAAAACTGGTCCCACGGCTGGCTACGCCATTCACGGCTATGCTCCTCAGCGCGACAAGGATGGTTCTTCTTACAATGGCCGCTTTTTCGCGCCCTTTGATCCGGCAATTGCTCGCCAATATGACGCAGCAAATGCGGAGTGGCAGTCTCGTCGCGATGGAGACTTGGCTGGCTTTTGGCCTCACTCTGAAGTCCCCTTCGGCTTTATGACAGCGCTTAACAATGGCGATATCAGACTTGGGCATCGGTATACCCATTGGTGGACCATGTTCAATCCCAGGCAACTCTTGGTGCATGCACAGCTTTTAAAGGCGATTGCGACTATCGGCGATTATGATTCTGAAGTGCGTGAGTATGTTTTGTGTGCTATGCAGCAATATCTCAGAAATCAAAACATGTTCTGCATATGGAATACTCAGGCAGATCAGCTTGAGCCGCTGTTTTCAAACAATAATTATCACCCCAAATCAACGGTTATCGAAAACTCCGTATTCCCAAAGTTTGGACGGGGTAATTGGGCCTCATGCATAGAGGGCTTATCCGAAACCGATGAATGGAAGCATGATCCATGGGAAACAGTTAGCAAGTCTCGGCTAGAAAGGATCGATGTTGGTCTTTCCGAGAGAATCTCAGGCAAGAGTAGTAAAGCATATCCCGGCGATAAGCTACTGTCCGCCAATTTTCGGTGTAGCAGTTCGACGGATCTAGACTACCTTTTGGCAGAGGATGTTGATCTCGTCATTACAGATCCTCCGTTCGGTGGATTACTGCACTATTCCGAATTGTCTGATTTCTTCTATGTTTGGCTCAGGTTGGTATTGAAGATCAGATGCCCAGAATCCTTTAGCGCCGAGTACACCCCAAAATTACTGGAGGCTGTCGCAAATCGAGCTCGCGAGCCCGAAGATGCCGATGGATTCTACCAACGCTTACTTACGCAATGCTGGAATGAAGCCAAGCGGGTGCTTAAGCCTGGAGGCATACTAGCCTTTACATTCCACCATAGCGAAGACGAACCTTGGGTGGCAGTGCTTGAGTCCCTTTTTGACGCGGGCTTCTACCTTGAAGCAACGTACCCGATCCGCTCCGATGAGACCAAAGGGGAAGGCGCGAAGCCTGGAACCTTCGGGTCCCAAACGATCGAATACGACATTATTCACGTATGCCGTAAGCGCACTGAAGAGCCAACCCCGGTGAGCTGGGGCCGAATGCGCCGCGAGGTGTTGGCCGATGTGCGTCAATTGCAAGCCATGCTGGAAAGCCACGCCAAACAAGGGTTGCCTGCCGCCGACCTTCAGGTAATCCGGCGCGGCAAAGCCCTCGAATACTTTTCGCGTCACTACGGCAAAGTCTATGTTGATGAGGGCCGCACGATAAGTGTGAAGGATGCTTTGGTTGGCATCAACCAGCTTATCGACGAGGATGCAAACAAGGCACTGGAGCCTCCGCCGGTGAACGCGGAGCCAATCACGCGCCAGTTTCTCCGCATTTTCAACGGCAAGGTCGATGTTGCTCGCGATCAGATGCAGAAGTTCCTCCGCGGTTCCGGTATGGCTCCCGATGAGTTTGAACAGCGAGGATGGTGCGCTGAGAAGAACAAGGTGTTTTCCCAGGTCGATCCGCTTGAATTCGCACGGGAATGGCACGGCCGCCATAGGCGCCGTCTGACCTCGGACCTCGACCAGGCATTCGTGCTCATAGGGGCGTGCTTCGATGGCAGCGGAATAAATGCAGCGGACACGCTCAAGAACGAGAACTTCAAGCCGCACGCAGCGCTGAAGTCGCTGCTCGATTGGCTGACTAAGCGCGGTGCCACTTCACAGACGCGAAATGCTGCCTCGCGAGCGCTTTCCATTTACAACAACTGGGCTGCCTCGAACGAGCAGCAGGTACGGCAGATGTCGCTTTTCATTGAAGAGGCGTAGCCATGAAAGTCTTGCATGGGGATGTCTGGAAACGTCGCGGAGTGAGCTTACTGTGGGGAAGTCAGACCCTATCGGCCCTGACGGAACCGCAAAGTGCGCTCTCAATCCGCCAGTTCTTCGCGTTACAAGGCAACTGGCCTGACGAGTTGCCTTGCAATGGCGGGAACACACTGGTTGTTGCGGGGTTGGAGGGATGTATGGACATCCTCAAGCCATCAGAAGCGGAGTCATGGCTGGAAAGCGATCTGCGCCCCGCAATTTTCGATTTTCAGGCCGAGTATGACCTGGAGGCTGCGCTCGTGTTCTGGTTGCCAACGGGCAAGAGCCGGGTGCGCATGAATCCGGCGACCGAGGACTATTACTGGATCTGCTCCGCACCGCACAGCAACCAAAGGCTTGACCTTGGGCGCATCCTCTGGGCCGGCGCTGCAGCCGATGTGGGACGGATAGTGGACCCAGATCACGCCAATGCTGATCCCGATGGACCTGCGTGGATCGGCCTGCATCTTACGAGGCTTTCCTGATGGTGGCGGTAGTAGAGGGATACTCTCCCGGCGAACGGATTACTCATAGCGAGTTCGGCCAAGGCGTCATTCTGGATACAGAGCGCGATGGCTATCTGCGCGCATTTTTTGGCGTGGGCGAACGGAGAGTACCGGTCAATTCGATCCGCCGCGAGCTATCTCGGACGGAACGCATCTTGCGTGCTGTGGCTGTCGGGGATGACCGGCCTCGCAAAGCCTGGTTGTGCTACGAGGCCCATGCCCTGCCGATAATGGAAAGCGCATCGGCACTGACTTCCGCGAGAATCGACTTGCTTCCCCACCAGGTAGTGCTCACCCACCGGATCGCAACCGCATCGCCGCGCCGCTATCTCGTCGCCGACGAGGTCGGATTAGGAAAGACAATCGAAACCGCGCTCATCCTGCGGGAGCTGGCAAGCCGCGGCGAACTGACCCGAGCGCTGATGGTGGTGCCCGCGGGCCTTGTAAATAACTGGCATCGCGAACTGAACGAGGTTTTCAACCTTGATTTTGAAGTTTTCGGTTCAGAGGGGGACATCACTGACAGGAAAACCAACGCCTTCGCCAAGCATGACCGGGTGATAGCCAGTATTGACACTCTCAAGCGTCCGGCTCGCATTAGACGCTTGCTGGCAGCGCCGCGCTGGGATCTCGTCGTGTTCGACGAAGCACATCATCTTACCGCCTCGCGCGTGGGCGGCAAAATCAGAAAGACGGAGAACTACAAGCTGGCTGAGGCGTTGAAAGGCCACACTCGCGATTTGATTCTCCTTTCCGCCACGCCGCATCAGGGAAACCATTTCCAATTTTGGATGCTGGTGCAACTGCTGAACCCAACCCTGTTTAGTAGTCCCGAGGAGATGCTGGAGAACCGGCACCGCTTGAACACGGTGATGTTTCGTCGCACCAAGGCCGATGCCTGCCAGCCGGATGGCTCACCGCTCTTTGCCCGGCGCTGGGTACACACTGAGTCATTTCTGATGAGCGACGATGAGCGGAAATTCTACGAAAGGCTGCGAGAGTATTTGGACGATGGTTTCAACCTCGCATCTCGCCAAGGCAACAAAGGACGCGCTCTTGGCTTCTTGATGGCAATCTTCCAAAAGATCGCGGCATCAAGCCTTGCGGCAATTCGCCGGACGCTCAAGCGCCGCTTGTTGATGTTGACGTTGCACGAAGCCTTCCTGAGAGATAGGGACCTGGACATCGAGGGGCGCGAACAGCTCACAGGAGAAGCGCGCGAATTGATTCACGAGGAGTTCAATCTCTCGCGTGACAGCATTGGACGAAGTGAAGTTGATCGTGTACTCGCTGACCTGAAATACCGGCTAGTCAAGAAGCTCGACGAAGAGGCGCTGGAGCTTGCATCTGACCCATATGCCAGTGAGTATTCCTCAGTTCACGCAGAGGAAGCGGCTTCGGCGGTCGTTGAATTGCACTTGCCAGAAGAACGTCTGCGCATCGGAGAACTGCTCAGCGGTTTCCCGCTTCAGCGTGAGACGAAAGCGCAGAAACTGCTCGACGGTCTTGGAACATTGTGGCGACAGAATCCGAACGAGAAGATTGTTGTGTTCGCAACCTACCTCGGCACGGTGGATTTGATCGCAAGGGAGATTGACCAAACATTTCCTGGTCAGGGTGTTGTCGTGCTGCGCGGCGGCGATCACGGAGCCAAGGTTGCCGCAGAACGTCGTTTCCGTCAAAAGGACGGGCCGCGCGTTCTGGTCTGCACAGCCGCCGGCCGTGAAGGCATAAACCTCCAGTTCGCGCGTATTCTCTTTAACTTTGATCTTCCCTGGAATCCGATGGACATTGAGCAACGCATTGGGCGTATCCACCGGTATGGCCAAAACCACACAGCGCAGGTTTATAACCTCGTACTGTCGGACACAATTGAAGGGCGCATATTTCTGCTGCTCGAAGAGAAGCTAACTGAAATTGCGAGGACAGTAGGAAAGGTTGACGATCAAGGCAATGTCGCAGAAGACCTGCGCGCACAGATTCTCGGCCAGCTTTCCGAGCGGCTAAACTACGATCGTCTATACCAAGAAGCCCTGTCTGACCCCGAGTTGAAGCGAACGCAAGTAGAGCTTGAGGCAGCCCTTTCGAATTCACGCGAAGCCAGGCAGGTGGTGTCCGACCTATTTCAGGACCTCGACGGCTTCAGCCTCGATGAATACAAACCGTTCTCCGATGTGTCTTCCAGCTTAGATCGCCTAGTTCACTTTCTTTCAGCGGCGGTGCTAGATCGCAAGCAGCAACTGGTTAGAGTTGATGAGGCAACGTATGATCTAGTGACAGTCGATGGTGTTCGCCGCGCCAGGTTCACACTCAATCGCGAAACTGCCACAAGCCATGACGATGTTGAGTTGATGGGGCTCGATCATCCTCTAGTGCAGGAAGAGCTTGGCCGCTGCCGGAGCATTTCACCGGAAGAGATTGGCATCGCTGTTGTCGGAGGTGTTGACGAACCTGTTCTGTTGTCTCTGTGGATGGTCGAGACATCTGGTGTCAGCGGCGAGCGGCGAGTGATGGTGCAGCCCATTGCAGTCAAGCAAGATGGAACACGGGTGCCCGCGGTGGAGCGGCAATGTGAGCGCTATTTGCAGGCGCCAACGACAACTCCGGCGCTTACTGCAAAGCAACGACTTGACATCTTCTCCCGTGCGATTGAACCAACTCTTCTGCGCGAACTCAAACACAAAGGAACTGCGGATGGAGATGGGAGCTACACTGCGGATTTGATTGGCTATGTCGAGGTGATCCAACTACATACCTCATTACCGACCAATGTGAGCAGTGATTTGGCGTGTAAACGCGAACCGTGAGGTGACCTGCCCGTCGGGCGGGTGAGAATGAGTGCTCCTGCCTCTTCCCAGGAGCCTCGAATGCGGGCGGGTAGACGGGCAGCGGGCAAAGAATGGCGGAGCCTATGGAGCAAGCTCCGCCCGGATAATTGGATGGAACTATGCTGCTCTGCTCTTCTTCACTGCGTTTGTTGGGGCCTTCGGCGCGCCCCTCTTTGTAGTCTTCGTCTTGTCCTTGGCGGCAAACTCCTGTTTCACTTTGGCGGTGAGGGCGTTCACGTCCACCTTGTAGAAGTCGGCTGCTTCCTTGAGTAACTTGCCGGAGTCGTTCACTGAGTTTGCCGAGTGGAGAATGACGATCTCCACCAAGAGGCGTCCAAGAATGCTCTCCTCGGACTTGCGGATGAAGGCCGCAAGCAGCTTGGCCGGTGTGTCGGCAGGGCCTTTCGCCTTGCCGATCCCGTGCTGACGGAGAACGATGGCCAGTCGGCGCTCGTCCAGCATTGCGGCAAGACGCTCGACCATAAAAAGCAGGTCGCGCTTCATCAAACGAACGGGAACGGCTTCAACGATGGCACCCAACACTCGCAAGCCGGTTGCCTGGGCAAGTGCCTCTTCGCGGCGGCGCTTCTCTTGTTCGGCCTTGAGGCCAGCATCGGCGGCAACGTTCGGTCGCTGCTTCTTGGCGTGATGTACGGGGCATTCGGGATTTGCGCAGACGCGCCGCAACTCGCCCTTTTCGTTGCCCTCGGTAACGATCGCATCGGTTGTGAATTTGCAAGTTTTGTACTCAGGCCAGTCGCGCTGCTTCTGATTGGTCGGCTTGTCGTTGCGAATCTCGACGTACTTGTTGCGTGGCACAGTGGCGCTGCCATCCTTGAGTACTCCGTAACCTGTGCTGATTTGTACCAACTTCGGTTTCGCTGCGATGGTCTGGCGAACGTGTGCTTCGACCTTTGCGGCGTAGCATTTTGGATCAGAGCATTGGTCCGCGTGGGTGAGCCCCTCAAACAATAGAACATTGTGGCCGGTGCGCTTGGGGCAATCGAGACACGCTCCGGCTTCGGACACAAGCGCGGCGTCTTCTTTCGAGAACGGCGCGGAAGCAAGCTCCAACAGAATGTTGTGCTCAATCCACTGTTGCAAATGCCGGACCGGAAGCAAGATGCGCTTGGCCTTGCTGCCGCTGGTGTACTGCTCCTGATAGCAAGCGGCGAGGGCTTCCTCTTGCTGGGCGGGCTGCAACTTCGCCAGCAAGAGAGCATGGCCCAAGCCGATCTCGTCTTGCGAGAATGCCTCGACCACTGCCGGCACAAGCTCGACCAATTTCAATCGAGCGAAGATAAATGCGGGAGCCTTGCCAACCTTGGCGGCAATCTGCTCGACGCTGTACTTCGGTTCTTCAAGCCGCATCAGCGCGGCGAAGCCGTCGGCCTCGTCGAGCGGATGCACGTCGCGGCGCTGGAGGTTCTCTACGATGCTGGTTTCGAGGGCCTGGGTGTCGGTCAGCTCAACGATGCGGACAGGCGCGTTTTCGAGTCCGGCCAGTTGCGCCGCGCGGTAGCGCCGCGCTCCGGCCACGATCTCGAAGTGCTGGCCCACGGGCCGCACCACGAGGGGCGCAAGGATGCCTTGCGTCTTGATGGACTCGGCCAATTCGCTAAGCGCTGTCTGATCGAAGCTTCGGCGCGGGTTGGTTGCCGACTCAGTGAGGCTCACGAGCGGCAGGTTGCGATACTCGGATTGCGTTTGAACTGCGGTCGTCATGGGGATTCTCCTTGTGTGGTTGTCGAGCGTGAATGTATTGGCGGGCACAGCCGGTGCCCGCCCGTTGAACGGCAGGTTACTGGCTCCGGCTGCGCACAAAGGCTTCATAGAAGCCCTGAGACCGGAGGTTTCTATCCCAAGTGCGGGCGAACGCCTCGTGTTGCTGTTTCAGCCCTGAGAGGGTAAACAGTTTTTGCGCATCGTCGCGGTAGCTTGAATACTGCTCGATGCCGAGATAGTCATTCCGCCAGTAGTACGGGGCGAGTATGATGTCGCTCCCATCGCGGCGCATCTCGAAGAGCATCTCCGGATCGCGCATGGCATCGCCGTTCTGCTGGCCGTAATGCGCAACAGAGACAGTCGGCAGACCGTTGGGACCGCTGATCTCGATATCCTCGATGTCGAGCGGCATCCACGGCGGATTGTCGATGTGAAGATGAAAACCGGGCGCGAACGGCCCGGCTTCCATCAGGATGAGAGCCAGGGTCCGCATTAAGCCACCTCCGCAACGGCCTCGTTCTCTTGGGTTGGTTCGTCCACTTGAACGGCGGCGAGAATCACGGCGGACGTGCGCTGGATGACTTCAAGGCTTTCGGCCAAAAGCGCGGAGTTGCCTGCGTACATCTGGATGTAATCGCTTGATGCGGTTCCCATCTCTAAACCAACACTCTGGCCAACAATGAATGCAACTGCCTCGGCTTCGGTTTCGCGCACTGTCGCTGTGGTCATGGTGCGGCGTTCTGTCTTGTGCAATAGCTCGTGCGCCGTTTCGTGGACCAACGTTGTGAACTCCTCGGCCTTCGACTGGCCGGGAAGCAAAGCAATCTTGCCGCCGTAGGAGACGCCAAGCGCGGGGGCGATCTTCTCGTTAAATTCCAGCTTGATATTCTGCTTTACGAGAAATGCAATCATCCGGTCGCGGTGTTCGCCCACTTCGCCGGTGATGTTGTGTTCAAATTCCGGCAGGTCCGCGCCATCGGTCTGGCTGAGATCGAACACGTACACGGCACGGAAGCCAATCAGCATGGGCGCTGGCTTTGCGTCCTGCTCTGCCGTGTCTCTCTTCCGGCGGTGGCCGATGATCGGCGCGAGAATTTGAATACCTTTCTCGCCCTTCTTCACAAATCGGCCAAGCTCGTTCCATGCGCGAATTCCCGCTACTCTGGTTGCGGACGGGCGCTGCCTGGCGATCTGCAAAATGTTGCCGAAAGAATAGGAATGAAACCTTGCCATCGCGCCAAGATACGCGGTCAAAGTTTCGCTCTTGCCTGCCTCAAGCTGCTGGATGAGGTAGTCCACGGCCTGCCTGATGAGTTGCTGTGTGGGGTTGTCTTTCTGGCTGGTGCGCTGCTGGTAAGGCGACTCGCTGCGATTTCGCCGTGCCGCATTATTCCTGTGCGGCGCGGTGTTGCTGATAACGGTTGTGCCATTGCTGGCGGTGAAGGCTGTACTGCTCATTGTGGTTGTCATTGCTCTGTTCCTCGTTTGCTGCCCGCTTTGGGGCGATCTGCGTGCATGAGGGAGAGCACTGCCTGAAACCCAAATTTCTTTTGTTGAGTGCTCCCGCTTCATGGCTCTTGCGGCACGGCAGAGGCGCGGAGGGTTCGGTCAAGGCCGCCGCAGGCGCCGCGTCAGCGGTCGAAGCGTAGCGGAGAGCCTTGACAGGTTCCGACCGCCTCTGCCATAAAGCCGCATGAAGCGGGAGCACTTGATAAAAGAAGAAATTTAGGACCCAATCCGAATTGCGTTGCGTTCGTCGGGGCCGGGCGTTGCGGGGTAGGGACAGGCCTCGCACGCATGGGAAGCGGAAAACGCCGGCAAGATCGGCAGTTGCAGCGTAGGACGGTCGGAGCAGTTTGACTTTAAGCTGTTTGAGTGATCGGCCAACACAGAAAGCATCGTGAGATGAACCTGCGGTCCCGTCCGCAGTAGCCTATTGACGTCGGCGAGGCTGGTGACGGCTGGGGCAAAAGCTGTCGAGACAACATACCTCTTTCTTTACGACAAAGAGAACCCCGTGGGGAGTCCTGTGACACTGCAAGTGTCCAACATCGTCATGGCCGTATATGATAGGGGCTAATGGACAACGTGGTCACGCCTTCACAAGAAACAGAGCACTTTGAGATTGATGCGTCTGTTGTCTTCCAACTCGGCGAGAGCCTCATAACGGATGTGACTCAGGCCTTGATTGAGCTCGTTAAGAACGCCTACGATGCCGATGCGAGCTATTGCAAAGTCACTATTTCCACGAACCCAATTGAAGGCACGAACTCTCCTTTCTCGGGTTCCACGGGCTCCGTCACCGTAGAGGACGATGGAACTGGAATGGATCTTGAGGCGATCAGATCCGGCTGGCTGACGATCTCAAATTCAGGCAAACGCCAACTGAAGAGACGGTCCGGCACGACTCCCAGAGGACGAACTCCGCTCGGTGATAAGGGTCTTGGACGGCTCGGTACCCAGCGGCTTGGGAAGAATCTAGAGATGACAACACGCACTCTCGGCAGTCCCACGCAGCACCACGTTTGGTTCTCATGGGACGATTTTCTGGAGAAGCGAGTTTTGTCGAGCGTTAATGTCCATCGTCAGGAGGAGAAGCCCGAGTTCCCCAAGGGGACACGGCTGGTGATTTCAGGGCTGAGAGAGCTAGACACTTGGAAAGGCGATGCTCGTTCTGAAGTCGAAACCCGATTGTCACAGATCGTCTCGCCTTACAGAGAGGTCCGGGACTTCCTTGTCTATGCGAGCATCGATGGGATTGAGCTTGAGCCCTTTGAGGTCTCGGATCGCTTAAGGAACTTTGCTCAAATCCGGTATTCGCTGAAATTCGATGGAGATTTTCTTCATATAGACGGGCGAGCGCGCGTCGCCTTCTTAAGACCAGAATCGGGCGCCGACCTGAACGAAAAGGCAAAGTTCAGGCAGCTGATCGAAGATGACAATGGCCGCGAGTTCTTCGACTATCTTTCAAACAAAAGACGAGCATCAGATTTCAGACTAGTGAAAGAGAATGACGATGGTTGGTTCACATCCTTTAAGAAGGTAGTCAGTCTCGACCTTGACAAAGCAGCTCTGATTGGCACAATACCCGCGAATCCTGGACCGTTCTTCGGTGAGGTCGACTTCTTTAGTCTCAGTGATGAGAGCAGCAATGAACAGGGGATCTATTCAGTGCAACAGTACAGAGAGACTATTGCCAAGCTCGCTGGAATCCGGGTTTATAGGGATGGCTTTGGCATTCCTGTCTCTAAGGATTGGCTAAATCTTGGTGGTCAATGGACCACGGCGCGCTCCTATTACACTTTGAAGCCCCAAAATACACTTGGATTTATCGCAATATCGGCCCGCGAAAACGGGAACCTTCAGGAAAAAACCGACCGTGAAGGCTTCACTGACAATGCATACTTTCGCAATTTTCTAGCGCTACTTAATGAATTTGTGAGATTCTCCGCAGATGTCCAGCAATTCATGAGGCGCGGGTATAACGACTATCGGCGCACTGTTGATCGGAAGGACGCGGGTGTGCCCGAAGGGGTCACGCCAGAAACTCTCGCATCAGATATGGGGGCGACTCTCAAACAAGCGGCGAATCTGCAATACGCCGTCAAGGATGCTGCCACACGGCTTGAAAAAAGCATCACAAACGCCGACAAGCTTCTCTCTGAATTCGCCGATGCGGACGGAAGTGTTCCTTCGATACAAAGAATCAAGAGTATCGTTGAGGAACTTCGTGAAGAAACAGCTCAGTCAGCTAGAGTCGTAATCGAGGCTCAGTCTTACCTAGAAAGGGCATCGAAGTTGGGAACTACCGGCGCGGTTCTCACTGATCAGATCAAAGTACTAAGGGAGCAGATTCAGCAAGTTTACGAAATCATCGGCCTCGGCCTAACCGCAGAGGCTCTCTCACATGAAATCAACAACGTGATTACGCAGCTTGCAGAGCGCACCAAGAAAATGTCACAAATACTTAAGGCCACCGGGACCGCAGATCGCAAGCTCTTCACCTATTTCGCATATGTAGAGAGTTCCATTGCCGCCCTGCGCCGACAGATGACGTTTTTGGATCCGACGCTCCGCTATGCCAGGGAAAAACGGGAAGAAATCGACCTCAACACATATTACAAGGATCTACAGCAGCACTACTCTTTGCATTTCTTGGCCAGTTCGATCTCATTTGAGGTAATTAGGCCAAATCCGCCAATTCCCTTCAAAATTCGCATGAACAAGGGTAAGCTGCTCCAAATTCTCGACAACTTGGTTCTCAATTCAGAGTATTGGCTGAAAGAGAGCTTTAGAAGCGGAGCTGCGAGAGGAGCAGTATCAATCCAGCTAAAGCGCCCCTATATTTTTGTATACGATTCTGGACCAGGTATCGATCCGACTGTTGAACACAGTCTCTTCGAGCCATTTGTGACCACGAAAGCAGAGGGAAGAGGGAGAGGTCTAGGGCTTTTTGTTGTGCAGGAGTTGCTGAAATCAGATGGTTGTGAAATCCGTCTGACGTCAGATAGAAATACAAGGAGCCGGCTTTTCAAATTTGAAATTGATCTCACTGGAGTGTTGATCTAATGTGTGCTGCCTTGGTCGATGTCACACGCGAGCTTCTAGATGTAAGTGGGATTGCTCAGGTCATTTCGATCGACGATGCCTATGCGCCTGGGGCGACTTTGCAGGAAATCATCGGAGGGATCCCGGTGGCGAACCCGGAAGCACTGCAAGCTGTCGCAAAAATCCTTGGAATCGAAGTGATCGATCCAGACATTCTTGGCCAGCAGCTGCGCGGTCGATGGGAAAGCCTGAGCGAAACCGAACAAGAGGGTATAGCTGCTTGGTTACGCCCGCAGGGAGAACCCGACGGAGAAGGAGAAGCAGTCTCGCGTGACCTGCGAATGGCGACAGCGCTCCCCGGAATTTTCGGCGACAAAGTGAGGTTGCTTTCGCTTAAAGACTGGACCGCGCACCGTAATGAGATCGTCAACGATCAGATGCTACCGACGCTCTTACTAGTTGATATCAACTTCACAGACGAGGGCGGAGGAGAAGATCAAGGCATTCAAGTCATTTCCGAACTTCTGGCATCGGAGCCGAAAGGTAATATTTACTGTGCGCTCCTGTCAAACCGATATCAGATTGAATCGATACACGATTCATGGAAAGCTGTATGCAAACAATATGCTCTACCGTCAGAGCGATTTGTCCTGATTCCAAAGCGCGCGGTGTCTGAGGACACGCCAAAATTCTTGAGCCTCATTAAGCTCGTGGTAATGAATGGGCGTGCGAACAGTCTCAAAGCCGCTATACAGGCGTACTTCGAGGCCTCGGTCAAGGATGCTATTAGGTGGGTCGAGGACATTGATATTTATGAGTTTGAACAAATTGTCTGTGTTTCATCTCGCGAAGAAGGCGTTTGGGAATCTGACACTTTACTGCGCATACTCTCCCTACTGCAGAGCAAATTCGTCAAGGTCAAGATGCATACAGATGAGGCGGTGCACCATCTTACAGATGATTTACGCAATCTGAGCCTAGTAACCACCGACATCTGGGGCCTGCCATCGACAAAAGCTTACCAGATACAGAACATCGAGTGGTACCAGCCAGGCGAGGAAGTGAACGGCCAATACTTGCCTACTGAACTAGGGGACATTTACGAGATAAAGACTAGGCCGGACAAGCGCTATATATTGATGGCCCAGCCTTGCGATCTGATGGTACGAGGCGATACAAATGGGCAAAGACATTACAAAGTCAAGAACGCGGCCCTACTGGAAGCATATAAAGGCAAGCTAAAGGGCGACACTGATCTCTCCTTCGAACTCGAGTATTTCACCGACTCAGAAGAATGGCGAGTTGACCTTCGTTCTGTACAGTATGTTTGTTTGGAGGTGCTGGATCTTTGTGCGCTCAATAGCTCGGGTGAAGCTTCGATCACTAAAGGTATGGAAATCTCGCTGTTACTCTCACCGCCCTGGCGGTCTCGCGCTGGGCGCCTCCTCAAAGATGCAGAAAAGACGGTGTCGCGCTGTGAATATCTCCTCAAAAAGGGGCTCGACGTTCGTGAGGCGACCGCAATAGCGACCACCTCCACTCTCGAGAAACTCTTCAGTTGTACGGTGAACCCAAAAACCCGAGCCATCTCTTACAATTTTCGGCGCGTTGGAAGATTGAAACAGCCAAGGTCAGGAGCTCTTCTGTCGAAATACGCAAACGCGTTCGCAAGAGATGCGTTTGAGCACGATCTCACTGACTCTTTTCATGCCGAAGAGGAACCAGCAACTCCGACAGAAGAATCTGGAAAGTCGTAATTAAACTGGCTCGTGGAAAAGTAAGGAGGCTCTGGCCGCGTCGCTCTTGATCACGAAAGTTGCAATACGATTTTCGGTTTAGGATACGCTCCGCCGGGTCCTTTACAAGGGGCCCGCAATGCTCGATGCAGCGGTAGGAGCTTCTTAAACTGGACGGTGAAAAAGCACAACTTCACGCGATGCGTCTTGCTTGCTGGTAATGTTGCAATACCATTTTCGATTGGGGACATTGCGCCATACACGGTTTCGCCCCTCCCCCGACGCAATGCACTCCATAAAGCCGGCTGCTTCCATCGCCGCGAGATAGCGAGGCAATTGGGATTCCGAGTCGGAAAAGGCAACGAGCTGGACGACAAGTGCGTTCCTCGCAACCACATTCCGCACGGAACCGAAACACTCTTCAACATTGCGGAAGTAATTGTCCAAACCAAGAACCGATCGACTGCCAAAGGTATAGTGCGACGCAGCGTGACCATCTTTTAGAGAGGCCAACCAATATGGAGCTGGCGTTTCGCGGCGACCTTGCACTTGCCAACGGTGATAAAGGATATGCACGGCCGGGTAGGGCGGAGACGTGACCACCAAGCGTGGCTTCTTAAACTCTAACACTTTCGATTCGCTTTCAAGGCCAGCAGTAGATCGGCACAACAAGAGGCGGTTCTGACGAATCTCAGTTCTATTGATTCCGCTCGCGTGGCAAAATCTTAAAAATTCACGCATGGCCGCGAGCATTGTAGTGAAATGATCCGCGAATTGGCGCAGCGTGGCGGCACCCGATGGGACGTTTTCCTTGCAGTCTATGGCCCATTGTCCAGTCTTTAGCAGTGCGCAGCGAACGAAATCACGTTGCCTCTCGATCGGGAGCCATTCTGATTGTGCAATCAAATCCGCCCATGTTTTCTGAAGATGCTTGGGCAGATTGTGGACCTCCGCATTCGCTTCACCGATCCCCCTATAGCACTCCTTCTGCGCTTCAATCAGCCAGTCTCGCAAAATCTCCATATCGTAATTGTTGAGTGGGGTAGTTTTCACCTTGGACACGAAGTGTGCAAGTGTGTTGAGATCCACGCCGATGATTCTGCGCCCTAGTGACAGAGCCTCTACGATTGACGTACCCCCACCCATGAAGGGATCGAGTACAACATCACCTGGCCTGGAGTAGTGACGGATCACTTGGCGAACGAACAGAGGCGAAAAGCGGGCGGGATAGCGGTAGAAATTATGCGTATGACCTGAGACTGGTTCCTTTGCCGCTATTGCAGCCAACAACTCCTCCGGCACGCCAGAATTTCGGAGAACATCGGAGTCCGTCCTAGCAAAAGTGGTCATGTTCCCTTCCTCTGGAACGATTAGTCATCGGTATTAACGGAAAAGCCGAACTTTTCCAAAACGCGATAGGCATCTTGAGAAGTGATGGCGATGGGGGGAAGGTTGGTCACTGCCGCCAGAACCTGGCGAATCGGATAGCGCCTATTGCCGACGAGGACTGAGTATTTCTGAATACGCCCAGGTTCAACCCTCTTCATGGCCTTGGCGAAGTCCTCCTTTTGCTTCTCGAAGGTCTTGCCTCTCAGCTTAAAAGTGATTGCCAATTGCGGTTCAATCTCCTTCCTGTCGCTCCGCTTGCGAGACAAATCATATTACACCTTATAGAACTACACAACAACATACATCTAAGATGTGGCCTCAATTACGCGATCCGACTTCTCTTTGCAACATTTGGGCTCGGCCAATTTTCAGAGTTCGGGTGGGCGAATGGCGATACCCGAAGCGCAGACTGGCACAGAGGCGCTATCTCAATAGTCATCCATTATGTGGTTGATAATCATCCACATAATGGATGATTATCTGCCTGCGGTGGCTCGCCAGAGCGCGGGCCGCCTCGATGCATGGTTTCAGTCCTACGTTACGACGGTGCTCCAACGGAATATACGGGATTTGGCAAACATTGCCGACTCGACCGCCGTTCCACGGCTACTCTCCGTAGTGGCCGCCCGCGCGGGCGGACTGCTGAACTTCGCTGACCTGTCGAGAACGATGGCTCTGCCGCAAACGACATTGAAACGCTTCTTCGCCCTGCTGGAGGCGACTTTCCTCGTACAATTGCTGCGCCCCTGGGCGAGAAACCTGGGGCAGCGAGCCATCCAGACTCCCAAGGTCTACCTGAACGATACAGGGCTGTTGGCGCACCTGCTGGGAGTCACAGGGGACCGCCTGAAGGGCGAGGGGAATGTGGCCGGATCAGTTTTGGAGAACTTCGTGCTGATGGAATTGCGAAAGCAATGCGCCTGGAGCACGACCCGGCCCGAACTGTTCTATTGGCGGACGGTTTCAGGCCGCGAAGTTGACGTCGTGCTGGAAGATCGTACCGGGAAGGTGGTGGGCGTTGAAGTGAAAGCTGCCGCAACCCTGGGAAGTAATGACGTGGGCGGATTGCAGGCTTTGGCGAGCGCCGTCGGCAGAAACTGGGTACGCGGTGTGGTGCTTTATACAGGTGCGGAGACTATTCCATTTTCTGCCAATTTTCACGGCATTCCCATCAGGCGACTTTGGTCGGCTTGATGATCGGGGTCGTGGATGGCGTTATGGGGACAGTTCCGAACCTACCGAGGGGCAGCGAGCGTAATCGTAGGCGGGGCGAACGGAACTACAATGGAGCAATGGCATCGAAAGATTTTTCTGCCGACTTGGCCGCCGTCGAGGCAAATCTTGACAGAGTTTTCCAACGCGAGTTGGGCTTGAGCAAGATTCCAAAACCGGCGGCACGCGAGGCGCTGCTTGACGTAATGGAGTCACTGCTCACCGGACAAGGCAAGGAGATTGACGCCTCAAGTGGTGCCATGGTCTTTTACTTCAATAATCTGACAAAGGGCGCTAGCTCCGCTCTCCGAGCTATTGAGCGTTTCGCTTCCGAAAGAAAGCGCGCTTTCTCAAGGGGCTGGGATGTAAGTATCAGGAAATCTCTCTCTACATGTCTCTTTTTTTCCGTCGTAGAGGATGCATTCTTCACTTGCTGGAAAGGGTATTCCGTCCCTCAAATAGAAGGGCAGAATGTTTCATTTGAACCGCTAGGTTCCGACCTTGACGCAAGACTTCGCTTTTTCAGATCGCCTGCTGATTTCTCGGAGGGAGGAACCGCCCCGTTTGACTTCTCGCTCTTAACGTCGAAGGAGGTTATGGAAGGGGTTGCTCGATCTTTAATGGCAACCGAGTTTAAGCCTGTTGGCGGCTTCGAGTATCAAATAGAGCAACCCGTCGTCGAAGTCCTGTCTCGTGAGTATCAGAAGGTCTTCGAGCCCATGCTGCAGGGAGCGCTGAACATCAATTTAGGTGGGATCACCTCACGAGATCTATTTCGCGCGTGGTGCATCTTGTTAGCGCTGGCAAGACTTCATTGGCTCGTACGTCTTTTGACCGCTAAGGATCCGAGTTCTCCGAATACTAGTTTCGTGCTCCCCGCCCTATACCGGAAGACCGCGTTCTGGCTAGACGCGTTCGGCGGGTTGCCGAACCCTCAGACTTTATTGGGGATTCTGACGTTCGATCCCGTTGAGAAAGCCGGTGATATTTGCGTGACACCCATTGTTAGGATTCAAGACGGATACTTCGGCCTGATTCCGTCGAGCACCTTACGATCGAACATTCCTCGGAACCTCCTTGTGCTGATCGCCTCGCGCTTTAGCGCCGCCTATTCGATGTTTTCTTTGAGCCGGGAATCTCTCGCCGTAGCAGAATACCGCCGGCAGCATCCTTCGACACTGATCGATGCGCAAATCAATTTGCCAAAGTGGAATGGGAGTCAGTTACCCGATATTGACCTCCTGTTTGGGAATGCGGATCACACCCATCTTGTAGTCGCAGAATTGAAGTGGCAACTGAGTGCTAGCACTACTCGAGAGGTAGTAAGCAGAAACGATTACTTAAAGAAGGGCTCTGCTCAACTCGTCAAGATTAGAGATTTCCTTCTCGCAAATCCAGACTACTTGCGCGCACGCGGTCTGACAAAAGTTTCCACTACTGACGCTAAGATCACATTGCTGCTGCTTTGTAGAGGCCACCTTGGATCTGAGACGGTAATGACCTCCCCAGACATTCTTCTGTGCGACGACGCAACATTCTTCAACGAGCTTGACAAAGGACTGGAAGCCGCACTGCGCGCTGCCGAGACCTTCTCGTACTTGCCATTGGAAGGGAAGGACTTTATGTTGCGCGATGTGCGAGTGAAATTCGGCGACGGCATTGTGGGTTGGAAAGCGATGGTGCCTCCAAGCCTAACTGAGGATACAGAAACCGCACTGGTCGAAGCGTTTTATATGGACGGAGCGAGATTCGCAGTCCTATAGGCCAGGCGCAAGTGACATCATTCGGCGAACGGATCGATGGCTTTGAGGTCTGAACCGTACTTCTATCGCAAAGTCGATATGGCGGACTGGAATCCAAGAGGCGCCGGAAGGGTAATGTCGAAGGAATATGTCTAACGAGACGCTAGGAGCCTTTCACGAACGCGAGGATGCTCAAGCTGTCGTTAACGACCTATTTTCAACCATGGATTCGATGGTCACTGAATATGATGGTCAAGCCATCAAGATTAGAAAGCGAATCAACGGAACCGCTTTCTTCCCCGGCGGCGTTGGACTTTGGAGGGGATTACACAAGAACGGCCCGATGCCACAATACTTCCCGAAAGCCTCGGTCATGATGCTGGCCCACAATTTCGACGCCGAACTTCTATTCAATGACTCGGTTGATCGCGGCATCGAGAAAATGGATGAGGGCACGTGGAAGGGGCTGCTTCAGTATCTTGCAGTTTCTGGACTCGCCGCTGAGCGCTGTTTCTTTACGAATGTGTTTGTAGGGTTAAAGCCAGGCAGGAAATCGCGTGGTCCGTATGAAGGGTCTGCGGAGCACAAGAAACAGTGCCGCAAATTCCTCGAATATCAGTTCGGAGGGACATGTCCGTGCCTTGTCGCTGTTCTTGGTAAGCCTGCTTTGGAACAGTTCAAGATGATTCAGTGTCCGTACCCATATGTAATTCTTCAACATCCTTCTTACGCTTCAAATTTCGGATGGGAGAGCGAGAAGGGGCAAGCTATCATCAGAGAAAACAGTGAGAAATTAGCTTATGCGTTGAAGAAGCATGGGTGTTTGTAATTTCAGCGTCTGGAGAATCTGCGTGTCGTGATTTTGCAGACGGTGTCTGAAAAATCCGCGATAGGGATCAACCCATTCCAAGGCCGTGTCCAAGGGATACGGGCTGATTGATGTCAAGAGCCGAAGTCTTTGATACATCGGCTGCAAGCTGCGGGCCGAGTTTGGTCACGTCGTCGGTGAAGAGCGTGGCATCGTGGCTAGCGCGGGAGATTGAGACGTAACCAAACCGCGAATTGAGCAGGTCCGGGTGGACACCGGTATCGGCGTTGACCAGGACGCGCTCGGCGGTGAGGCCCTGGGAACTGTGACTGGTGACGGCGTATCCGTGGTCGAAATGGCGATGTTCTTTTGGATCGAACTCAATCAGGCGATTGTTGTCGAGGCGGCCCGAAATGCGGCCATCGGGCGCGATGGATTCAATGGCGGCAAGGTCGCGATTGGCAACGCCGAGCGACTTGTCGGGCGCAGTGAACTGGACGCGGTCGCCGACAGAGAATTCGCGGTCGATCTCGCGGTATACGCTGACGCCGGTCAGGCGGCGCGGGTCGTAGGTGGCCAATTCGCCGGAGGGTCTCTCGACAGTGAGCAGGTTGGCGGCGGGGTTGATGCCGACAACCGTTCCGTAGGTTCCAGCGTCGATTCCGGCGATTTTGCTGCCGCGTGCATAGCGAATCACATCGTTCACCTCGAAGTGACTGGCCCATGAGCGTTCGGCGCCGGTCATGTCCTGGCGCTGAACGAGTACACGGAAGGTGTGGTCCTCCGGTGCGAGGGCTCCATTGGCTTTCAACTCCTCACGCACGGCAACGTTCAACTCGCGGCGGGAGGCGTTGTCGGGCGAGACGATCAATGTCTTCTCAGGGGACTCGGCGTAGCTCTTGGCAATCGTGCGGATGCGTTCTTCGGTGTCGGGGATTTCCTTTACGCGGCCCTGTTGCTGGAGTGATCCGAGCGCGGCGGAGACTTCGCCTTTGGCCAGCATCTCGACAGCGGACTTCAGCGCAGGGTCTTTCTGGCGGACAATCTCGTCGAGCTTGGCGGTGTGCATTCCGGCCTCCTGCAACTGTTCGAAGGGACGGCCAGCCTCGACGCCCTGGTGCTGGCGTGTGTCGCCTATCAGGAGTACGCGATCATTGGGGCCGAGACGCGCAAGAAACTCGCGCATCTGGTTGGTGCTAGCAAGGCTCGATTCATCGACAAAGTAGAAGTGCTTATGTCCGGGAGCTTCCGGGTGTGCGGTGCGCGCAAGGAACCCTTGCAGGGTTCCTGACTCAACGCCCGCCTCGCCAAGTTGGCGGGCGGCGCGGGAGGTCGGGGCGAAGCCTTCGACCGCGTAGCCATTCGATTCGGCAGCGCTGCGGATGACGGAAAGGGTGGTCGTTTTGCCCGTGCCGGCCAAACCCTGGATACCCTGAATCCGGTCCGGGGAGCTTAGTACATCCTCAACCACACTCTTCTGAGCGCGGTTGAGATGAGAATGTTGGTCGGCAACAGCGATGGCCTGCTGGCGAGGCAAAGCGGGTTCGACCTGGTGCTGTCCCTCGCGCACGCGGCGGACGATCTCGCGCTCTGCCTCGATGGTCCTGGCAGTGGTGAACTGACGGGCCGGTACGCTCTGCGAACGCTCGACGATCTGAAATTCACCGGAGGACATGCGGGCGTCAAGGTTGCCGCGCATCTGAGCAAATGTCACATCGCCCATGCCTCGGCGGAGGCCGTCGCGAATCAATGCGCGCTCATCGACAACTGCCTCCCGCTCGAAGTTCTTGTCGCGGGAAAAGGTGAGAGACTCGCGAACGCGATCAATGGAGTTGACCGGCTTCTCCTGATGCTGAAGCCGTTCGCGCGCAGCACGAACGACGGCTTCCGCCTGGTGCCCAAAGTCGGCAGCGAGCTTGCGATGCGCAGCTAGCACATCGGCTGGGGAATGGATCTCTTTGCGGTCCCGCGTGGAGTGCGCGGCGATCTCGGCCGCCTCCTTCCCGGAGCGACCTGTGCGCTCAAGATACTCGCGAATCTGCCGGCTGCGCGGGCTGGAAGCGTCGAGGTACTCCTGCGTGTAGCCTTTGATTTCCGGTGCCCCGCTACGGCCAACGGCGATCTCGTAACCGAGATGGCGAAGCCGATAAGTCAACTCAGATTGATAGACGGCGGTGGCAAACTGCTGCGAGGCGAAAAGGCTCTGGGGCTGGATGGCGCGGGACTGGCCGTTGTCCCGCTCGGTGACATTGAAGACGACGGCATGGGTATGGAGTTGCGGCGCAACGTAACCATCTACCGGGCGGGCGGTGTCGTGCTCGAACTTGGCAGCGATGAACTTGGCAGTCGTTTCGGGCGGATGGTTTCCGCCGATCCGAGCCTGCGTGTACATTTCGAGCTGCTCCAAGGCGACACGGACGCTTTCGCGATGGGCTGTACGGACATTGTCGTCGCCGCCAACCAGCGCGGTAAGTGAGATGGACTTCGGAGCGGAAAAAGTCGCATCCCACCCCGCACGATGCTCCATGGTTTTGATAGTTTTGCCGTCAGCATCTTGATATTCATAGGAGGCGCGCTGGCGAACAAGCTGCTCGCCATTGGCCGGATGCTGGCCCTGGCTGAGTTTGGCAAAGTCCTCGGCGGAGACCGCTCCGGCAAGGCCGAACTGCCCGGCCAGCCGGCCTTGCCATTCGCCGGCAATGACCCCGCGCTGGGACCAATAGTTCTGTTCCCTCGCGGTGAACTCCTTTGCGTGATAGCTCTGCGCTTGCCCTGCGGAAAGCGGCTTGGAAATGGTCAGCATGGCTGTCTACTCCAATTGATGTCCGGCAGATTGGACCTCATGCTCAGGGAACTGAAGATTACCCTGCATCTCTTCCGGCTCTGCTGGGAGAGGCGTGCTTGGCACGATCAAATCGTCCATTTGTCTTTCATCGAAGCCAGGGCTTTTCTCTTCGAGTGCAATGAACGGAAACGAGAATCGGGCAACGTGATTGCCGTACTTGAGAAAGCCGCGCAAGTCATCGAGTCCGGAGACCTCCGAGGGCAGGACAAGCGGCTCGGTCTGGCGATCGAGCGCGAAGTTCTTGCCTGCGCGTGAACCGTCGTAATGGGTCTCACGCAGCCGCTCGATCTCGACTTCGCCGATGGCTTCACTCACCCATTTCGCGGCGCGCGGCTCAGTTGTGCGAAGGAAAATCTTGGTAGCAGGCTGCGAGAGCATCGCTTCGGAATCCTCACCGTACCGGGCTTCCATCTGGCTGCGCCCCTGGAAGCCCAGAATCACCGGGTTCTGCGATTTTCGGTTCTCTGTGATGGCCGTGTGGAGCTGTGGCAGCCGTTGCAGGCTGGCGAGTTCGTCTATAACGAACCAGACAGGTTTCTGGTCCGGCATCGGCTCATTCAAGAGACGCAACACGAGCGTGTCGATCCATAGACTGATGAGGGGGCGAAGTGCCTCGCGCATGGTCGGACGTGACGTGATGAAGATCCACCCGCGCCGCGTCTCCGCCCACTTGGTTGCTGTCCAGACAGAGGTCGTCTCGCTCTCTTTTGGTAGCAGCCGAAAGCTGTCCGCACTCATATTGAGGGAGCCGAGTACGCCGGTACGCTGCTGCGGAGCCTTTGGATCGATCAGCATCCAATACTCCGTTCCTTTGACGCGGCGGTCGATTTCGGCGGGGTCGGACATCCACTTGATCAGATCCTCCGGCGTCGGCAGATAGCTGAGTAGATGGGCAAATATCTTTTGCGGCGCTTCAACGAAAAATCGGTTGTTCACTCCCTCGGGCTGATAGAGCGAAACGGCCAGGGCCTTTGCCTCCGCCTTGCGGCGTAGCTCCATGGACGGATTCCAGTACGGCATCCGGGCGTCAAGCGGATTGAGGACGATGTCGCCGCGACGTTCGTCGTAGAACTGCTTCACGAACTCGCACGCAGGGTCATAGACGATGGCGCTGTCACCGCGTGCATCGACCTGGTAGAGCATCTGGCGGATGATGCTCGACTTACCTGATCCGGTGTCGCCCACGATGAGGAAATGTTTGTTCTCCGCATCGCGCGGGATGCGTAATGGAAGCTTGAAATCATTGGTCTTGATCCCGATGCCATTACCCGATACGGCCGCCGTAAACTCCTTCGCATTCACGAGCACAGGGCCTTTGAGGCGGCGTCCGTAGCGCAGTTGCTTGATGCGTCCGATGTCCTTGTGGATCGAAAATGGAAGCTGCAGGACGAATGCCACTAGCCCAAACAGAAGCTGCATCTTGAAGAGGTTGTAGAGCGGAACATCCCCGTATATCCAGTGCGCAATCCACGCATGGACTACCTTGTTCTGATAGTTGCGCGGTGCCTCGCGCATTAGGAAGTAGGTTCCATGGCTTGACGCTTCCGGGGTCAGCGTCAAGGGCAACGGCTTGCCGCCAAACTGCGGCGTAGAGCCCGGCTGCACATCCGCTTCGAGCGCGGCCCGGCCCGGTGTTTCGCCGTCTGAAACATACAGCATCTCGTATTTGCTGGCTGAATGCGCAATGCCCGCCGTCTCGCTGCGAAGGTAGTAGGGCAGGTAGTAGCGTTGGAGCGGCTGCAGACCAAATTGAAAGCGCAGGTAGACGAAGAATCCCGTCGCAACGCACGCGAGAAAAAACGCTCCGAGCGTGTAAAGATAGCCGCGCGGCGGCCAGATGATGGACTCTCTGCGGCCCCATTGTTGAACGATTGGCATGGCTATTTCTCCCTGTTCTGACTCCGCTTGGCGAGGAGTTCCTGGGCCTGGGCGGCCTTGGTTGTTTGCACTTGGCGAAAGAGAATGTTGAGCTGATCCTGGGCCATCTTGTCGCCGCGCAGCAGCGGTTCAAGCGTTTTCATCAAGAGCATCTGGAGGCCCACAAGTTCGGTGAAGATGTGCATCTCCATCGCTGCCGAACCCTGGGCTCCAAGGTTGTGTAAGAGCGCCTCGCGTGCCCAATCGGCAATTGTCGTTCCCTTTGACCATGCGAGGGATTCAAGCGCCGCGAACTCGGTATCAGTGAATCGCGCCGACAGTATCCGGTTCCGGGCGAGCGGCCGTTTGGAAGCATTCGCAACGGGCTTGAGAAGTGTTGGAGTTCCCATTGTTCAACCTCAATTCTGTAAGCCGTCAACGAACGTAAACGCCGTATACGGAGAATTGCGTAAGTGCTTCATCGCCCGAACGTTGACGTTTGTATACGGGCGTCTACGAACGTCTACCTTTCAGGGGTGGAGTGTCGAGATACACCCGGTGCGCAGCACCGAACGGGCTTTTCACGGCTGCAACGCTAACTGCGGGAGCGCGATTCACTTGCGGACTCCATCACTCTTGCGGGCTTTGCAGGCTGCGCCACTTGCTCTGCAACAACGCCATTCTGTGGAGCGCGTCGAATACGAAGGCTCTGAGTGGCACGAGCGGCTTCCGGGGTCCGAAGGAATTCCTGGAAGTCGCGGTCCTTGGCAAAGACATAAGCCAGCGCCTTGTCCACGACTTCATCGGCGGAGGCGTGGAGAAAGGCTGCATATTGGTCGATCTGCTCGGCGGTGGATTCGTCGAGACGTATCGTCGCGGTAATCTGTCGGGTCTGAACAATCTCAAGCAACGGCATTTCGGGGCTCCTTTCGGCGATTGATTTCGGGTTGGGTTGTGGTGCGAATCTCTGTCGTAACAGCCAACAGAATCTCAACCGCATATATGCGGCAATCGTGCGCGGAAAACTCGAAGCGGCGCCGGACTTCAAGCATGGTGAGAACATCAGCAATCGACAAGCCTTCGGCTAGCCACTGGCGAACCGACATAGTATCGGCAATCATGCGCCCATGAGAAGCGGATTCGTTTCGTAATGGCTGCGCTGTGCGAGTTGTTCTCAGCATGGCTTGCCTCCCGCAATCTCCTGGCTTCCAGTCTGGAAAACCTGCTCCATTTGGAACGACTGTGCCGCCCGGTCATAGCCGTTCAATCTGAGAACTTCGCGGATCACTCGGCAGCCTGGCTGTCGCTCGACATGGACGACGTAATCGACGGCCTCTCCGATCTCAGCTTCAATGTCCTCGAAAGTGGCCTGAGAGTGGCTGCGCAGTACGAGGTTTGCGAAGCGGCGTAGCGCCTTTGCGGCCGAGTTAGCATGGATGGTGGCGAGCGAACCGGCGTGACCAGTGTTGAAGGAATCGAGCAGCGTGCGCGCCTCGATTCCGCGTACCTCGCCAAGGATGATGCGGTCAGGTCGCCAGCGGAGAGCCGCTTTCAATAAGTCGTCGAAAGTCACGGCATTCCGATAGGTGTCGGTCTGGCATTCGACGGCCATGATGTTCGGCTTTTCGATGCGCAGCTCCGCGGTATCTTCGATCACGACGATGCGTTCGTGATCGGGAATTGACTGGCCCAGGATATTAAGCAGTGTCGTCTTGCCGGTGCCTGTCCCGCCGCTGATAAGAATCGTCTGGCCGCGCTCGATCTGGGCGGCCAGGAACTCCGCAAGCGGGCGCGTAAGCGTCCCGCGAGCGATCAGGTCTTCAACCGTGAAATGGCGACTGGTGAACTTGCGGATGACCATGGCTGGCGCGGGCCGGACAACCGGGGGAATCACCGCTGCCAAGCGGCTCCCATCGGGAAGCTGGGCGTTGAGCAGCGGGTTGTCTTCGTCGAGCTTTTTGCCGAGCCTGTTGGCAACTACTTCGAGACCCGTGCGCAGCCGGGCCGGGTCGAACTGAATACTTGCGTCGTTGCGGAGAATGCCGTCGCGCTCGTACCACCATGTCGAGTCGGGATTGCCCATGATCTCGCTGACACTTTCGTCCAGCAAAAGAGGCTCGATAGGCCGAAGGAATGGAAGGATCAGCTCGAAGCTCATGGATGGAACCTCATTGCGACGGAAGCCCAGCGAGTGGCCGAGCTTCCGTAAGTGAGGAGGAAGGGCCTATGCGGCCTCTTCCTCCGGGTTGATCTCTTCGGGTTCCTGCTCTTCCGGGCTGACCTTCTCGGCGCGGTCGAGTTTCAGGATCGAAGACACACGAACTTCCCATACGCGCTGCTTGGCGTTGGTCTTCTTGTTCGTCTGTTCGCGGCTGCGCAACTCGCCTTCGACGGACAGATGCGCGCCCTTCGTCAACGTCTTCGCATACTCGGCCAGCCGGCCCCAGACGACGCAGCGATGCCACTCGGTATGGCTGTTGTACTCGCCGGTCTTCTTGTCCTTGTAGCTGGACTTGGTGGCAAGTGAGAGCACGGTGAAGCTGGCGTTGTTGGCGGTGCGGGTGATGGCGTCGTTGCCGAGGAAGCCGATGAGCGTAATGCGATTCTGATACATGGTGAAGTCTCCAAAGTTGAATTCCCGGATTGGCCGGTTCACTCCCCGGCGAAGCCATAGCGAGAGGCCCGGCTCCCAAGTGCCAAGCCGTGCATTCTGGAGTAGGGACCCAAACTTGCTTTGGGAGAGGAGTCCGGAAAGCAGAGCGGCGACGTGCCGCCGGGCGCCGGATGTGGCCCGAAGCGTGTGACCGGACAAGTAAGGGAGAAATCCCAGAGACGAACGCTTCATGATCTGCATAGACCGAGGTATTCCCGGCTTGCAAAACCTGCGCTGCTGAATGCGGAACCATCTCATTGCCGCCTGCTCAAGAGACCTGAACGGCGAACGGACGCACCGTCTTTGCACGTATGCTGGCGAGGTTCTACGTCTGCGAAGAAAAGAAGGGCCTATCTGTCGCGATTTGTGACCGCGAAGGAACATGGGAAATCGCCTCGTATGGGGTTTGTCTTCGGTGCGGGCTACTCGAACGCCTGGTCGGCCCGGAAGCGGACGATGGTCAACCCAAGGGGATCGACAGCCAGTTCGTTATTCTTCACGTTCTCTCGGAAGACATAGGTGACGGTGGCCGTCCAACGTTCGCGCTTCAACTCAGTGTGGTCAGTCGGATTCGAGAACACTTTCATGAACTCAATGCGCGCCGAATAGGGCGACTGGCGGAGATTGTCCAAGACGACCTCTTTCACCTCGACATCGACGTATGGAAGAGAGCTGTCTTTGATGTAGGTCGGAATGATGTTGTCCTTCCGCTCCTGGTCGATTACAGCCCGCTGAACGTCGCTGTTGAGGAAGTAGAGTGAACTGGTCTGATCACGCTCGATCGTGAAGCGATTCCGGCTGAAATAAAGCTCCGCCCAGCGTGTCAGGTAATACTTGTTCTCCGCCTCCTGAGGACGGTATTGGAAGTTGCGATAGTCAATCGCTTCCGCGCGGCCCACGTCGTTGATGCGGACGATCATCGGATGCATGTCGGCAAGCGCCTTTTGGCTTTTGAAGGTGAGCGCCGCCAGCGCGAGGCAGACGACGGCAAGCACGAGGATTGTCACCTTAAGGTAGGTGTTCATCACCAACGGGTCGCCATACTGCTCAAGGTAGCGTTCCGCAGCTCGCGTAATCTCTGGGGTCGCCTTCGTTTGTACACTCATTTCATACCTCCATTGGCCGCGATTAAATCATTGCCCGTATCGCCATCATCGCCATGCCGAGGCCACTGCTGCCACCGCTTGTATGACCGCTGAAGAGGGACTGCGTCATGGCCGGAATTTTGAAAAGGATGTAGACATTCACGAGTACCAAGAGAATGAGTAGTGGCAGCGTTTCAACCAGCAGCGACGGGTCGGAAAAGCTCTGCCCAAGCTGGATGTAGTAATTGGTTAGAACTTGCGCCAGAACATTCATTGCAGCGGCGGCAACGACTTTGTAAAAGCTGAAGCCTAGATAAGACTTGAGCCAACCCCAAAAGAGCCAATCGAGCTTGTCAAAAACAAGAAACGGAATGAAGATCGGCCCAAGCAAACCGATGATCGTTGAGGCAATAGCCCCGTAGGCCAGGATCGCGGAAACCACCGCTGCCATGATGCCCAGGAGAAGCTGTACGGCGAAATACACGATCGCGTAGTAGGGCGACATGAGGCTGGAGATGATCGACGGCCCGGTCTTCGATGAAGCCGCATGGATCTCTTTCAATATGGTGGTCGATCCGTCCGCCCCGATGATGTTCACAAGGTTGGCAGTGCCGCCGTCGATGAATCCTTTAATGGAGAAGCCGAGTCCAGGGATGGAGCTATCGTAGTAATTCACCATTGCGTAGGCGAAGGTGAGCAGCATGAAGAGGTTCAGGAACTTGCCCATGCTGAAGCCGGGGCCGCCCTGGGACGATGCCAGAGCCTCCTGCACGCCGAACCAGACAAGCATCATGGTGGCCAGCGCAATCACGATGTGAATGCCCATCGCGGAAACGGAGGGTGCCGTTGCCGCTGCAAGCGACTGGCACCCCTGAGAGATGATTTCAAAGAGACCCATGTTCAGTACCTCATGTTTTCTTCGCGGGGCCTGTTATCGTGAGTTGGTCAGTAGGACTGAGTGAGCAGATTCGCCGCTCCGCCGCTGGTGGTGGTGATGTTGGCGTTGTAGTAGCCCTCATAGCCGGCCGAATCGCGAAACGCCGACTTCATAGCGTCCTGTTGCTGTTTCTGAGCGAGCATCTGCTGCAAGGCTAAGTTGGCGTTGATCTGGTTGGCGTCCTGCTGGGTGCGCAGTTGCAAAAGCAGAGCCTGGTTGATTCGTTGGAGCGTAGCCATGACTGTCTGCTGGCTGGAGTCCTGAGTCTGCGATGCGGTTTCAAGATTGGCGATGTCCGTCTGTCGTGCCGCCTGGTTTGCACGGATCGTTCCGAGAGCCTGGAGGTTGGTGGTCATTACCGAATCGCCAATGTCGATGGTGGCGCCTTGCGCGGCAATTTGCTGCTGCCCAGCAATGCTCGCCGTGCCGTAACCGGGTACCATATTGGGCGTTCGAGGCACGGATGCCTGCTGGTAAGAGGAAGCTGCTGCGGTGCCGGTGTTGGAGGCGTTGAGCCAGCCCATCGAATTGCCGTAGGTGTTGGAGACTTGCTGCATCAGCATCAAATCGCTCCGGGGTGAGAGAAAGCGCGAGTACAACATCTGCGGCGAGTTCATCATCTGGCGGTAAAGGTTGTACTGCTGCTGTACGGTGTTGTAGGTTTGCAGGGCAGTCGTAGCGATCTTGACGGTATTGGTAAAGATCTTTGTTCCGTTCTCGATCTGCGTAGCTTCGTTCTCAAGGGACTTACCTTCGTTTTCGATCTGCACGAGGGCATGGCCCGATTGTGTGGGGTCGAAGACAATGCCGGAACCGAACTGCGCGTGCGCGGCGGGCTGTAGTGCCGCGGCGAGTCCGATGGCAAGTGAGATGAAGGTCGTTTTTCGCATAGGGATCTCCTGTCTTGTTCGGTGAATGGCTTTGGTTGTCAAACGAGCAGTTTGGGTTTACTGCTGCGCGGCGGTGATCTGCCGTTGAAGGTCCGCAAGATGGTCTGCTTGCGGCTTGCAGCGCGCGTCTCGTTCCTTCTTCTTTGCCTCAAGCGCCGCAATCTCGTCGGAGGTCAGCTTCTCACCCGTTAGCATCCTTGCGGACCCTTCTGTCTCCTGGTTGAGGCAGTCTTGGGCATAGGGAGCGTATTCGGCGTTGTATTGATCCTGCAAATGCTGGACCTTTTTTGCCTTGCTTTCGCAGCCCACAAGGGCAAGTGCCATCAGGAGCAAGAGAGTTGTTGATCGCATGGGTAACCTCCTTTAGAACGTCTGCGATATCGTGTGGTTCGAGTACGCCGGCAAGAGCATGTCCTGCGTGAAATAAATCTTCACGCGGTGTCCCTCACGAATCGTGATGGTGGGCGGTATCTGCATGAAGCGATCCAGGATAGTGTTTGCCGATTGGGAGATGCTGCCTGCGGTGCCAGTGGTGAAAGCCTGGGAGCCACTGGCGCTGATCGTGCCGCCGCCCTGGGTAATCTCGCCCGCTCCGGCAATCAGACCTAAAGCGATAGACGCTCCGAAGATTTCAAAGTAATGGTTATTGACCTTGTCTTTCAAGCCCTCTTCGCCAATCTGGTCGAGACCGTGGAACTGGTCGAGATCGACCGAGTAACCGTCCGGCATGATGAGGCGGTGAAAGACAACGGCCATCCGCCGCTGCTGGCCAAAGCCTGCTGATCCGATTTTCTTCGCCTCGCCAAGGACCACCGTTCCCTCGGGGATGATGACGTGTTGATGGTCATGCGAATACAAGGGATTCGAAACAAGGACTTTGACAGGCCCAGCGGCGTCTCCGTCCAGACGATTCATCAATACTGTGTCGAGAACGGATCCCTCGTAGACCAGATAAGGCTCCCCTTTTGCTGAATCGATATCCGCCTCTACGGGACGTTTGTAGCCATCGGCTGCCTCTTGCGGTTCTCCGGGGGCTCGCGGCGACTGAAAGCTGGATGCTTCCTGGCGAGGGCCTGCCGGGGCTAACTGGTTAGCCGGGACCTGTCCCGGCGCTTGTTGTGGCTGTTCCATGGCACGGGTGTACACAAGATTCGAGGCGAAGCGTGACTCGTCGGCTCGCTCGCGCTCCTTTGCGGCAATGAGCTGTGCCTGCTGCTGTTCCGGCGAGAGTTGAGGCTGCGCATTTCCCGGTTGACCATAACCCGCCGGACCGTAGGCGGGTTGTGGGCAGGGTTGGCCGGGAACACATGGCGCCGCAACGCCGGTCGGCCCATAGGCCGCGGCGGCGGCCCGTTGCGCGGGTGTCGCAGACGCGAGCGCAGGATCTCCATCTGGACCAACTGTGGCTGCTGCCTGTTGCTTCTCCTTTTCGCGTTCGGCCTTAAGCTGGTTCTTCAAATCCTGCACGTTGTTGTCGGTGTTGTCCTGAAGGGTGGGCTGCGGCGGCTGGCCCTTTGCCGCTGCCTGCTGCGCGGGTGTTTTCTTGCTGGTCGAGCTGAAAAGCGCAGCAGCGATTACCAGCAACGCGGCACCAAGATATACGAATACCTTGAGGTTCTTTTGCAGCACACCCTTTGGATCGCTATTCGTGCGGCGCAACTCCGGTTCTGACAGCGCCTCCGTAGGTGGGACGAAGTTGTTCTCGGCCATGACAGTCACCCCTTCCGCGTAAAGTCCATCCGCTTCTTGCCCAGCTCGACATAACCCGAGTCCATCACCTTCGGGATGATGTATGTCCCGTCGCGAAGGTCATACGTGACGAGGTCCGGCTTGCCGTCCTTCATCTCGTACACGCTGAACTTCTCCGGCGCATTGGTCTTGATGTAAGTGAATTTGTCGTCGTGATAGATCGACTGAATATCGAAGGGCGCTTCGTTGGCCTTGAAAGTGTAGTCGAATTTCAACTGCACCGGGTACGCGCTCTTGTATTCGTCCACGGCTTGTTCAACGTGCGACTGGAGGGCGGCAAGCTGTTGACGGGTCTGTTCCAGTTGCACTGCGGGAACAAACTGCGGAGGGCCGCTGGCCGCGACAATCGAGGAGTGGTCGGCCGGCACGATCAAGACTTTCAGGTCCGGCGTATCGGATGTGCCCGATACGTCCTGCAAAGTGAACGAATAGATGTTGCCTTTGTCGGTGATCAGGTTGAGGTTGGAACTGATGCCAGCCTTGGCCGGATGGACAAAGCAGAAGTTGCCCACCACATCCACAATCCAGAAATCCTTGTCGCCGGTTGCGGCCTCCATGATCTTCTCGGTAGGCGGAACCTGAATAAGGGTCGTGTATTTCAACTTCGCATGAATTGGGACGATGTCCTGGGAGTGGTACTGGACAGTGCGTGCCGACACATCTTGCGCGGCGGCAATGAGCGATGGAAGCGCGAGGGCAAGCCAGGCGATGAAGATCAGTTTGCGGCTCATACAGTGTCTCCTTTCGGGTTGGAAGTGGCGGCGCCGGCCTGCACGCGCGGCCGGAAGGGAAAGTCTTCGGCGAGTCGGCGCAGGCCGTCGGCAATTCCGAATCGCTCGAAGTAGTCGCGCTTCTTCAGGTTGTCGCGAGCGTTGTTTGTCGCCATCCAGTGCGAGACCGAATCAACGTTCAACTGGACCTTTTTCGACGACTGCGCCTTTCGGATAAGCATCTGGCCGGGCGGAACAAGCCCGGCGATCAGATCGAGTTCCGTGTCGTTCAGGTGAAACGCTTCCCGGTACACGTCCCGGTTCATCTCCGGGTTCGCAAGGAAGATTTTCGTCGGGCAGCTTTCGGAGACGATTTGTAACATGCCCGACTCCTCAAGCTCCTTTATGGACTGGGTGGCCAAGATCATGGCGGCGTTGTGCTTGCGCCAGGTCTTCTGCGCCTGAACGACGTAATTCCGAATGGTCTCGTTCTTGATGAACAACCATGCCTCATCGAGCAGAAACATTTTGAAGGTGGCGAGTTTGGCCGGATCGGAGATCTCGTTTGAGGCCCGATGGAGAACATAGAAGAGCAGTGGCTCCAGGACATCGGGCGAGTCGCCCCACCCTGCAAAGTTGAATGTCTGGAAGCGGCTGAACAAAAGCGTGTCCTCAGTGTTATCAAACAGGAATCCGTGCTGGCCGCCGCGCGTCCAACGCTGCAGGCGGTCCTTCAGTTCCCCGATGATATTGGTGAAATTGGAGACCGTTCGCTGTTCTGGCTCCAACACATATACCCGCTCGATCGCGTCCCAGAGCTTGCGTTCTTCCTTGAAGTCCAGCCGGTAACGCTGCTCATTGCCCTCGATGAGTACGCGAAAGAAACTGAAGAGAAATTGCAGGTTTTCCTTGCTGGGTTCGAGGGAGAACGGGTTGATGGTGAAGTCGCGCGCTTCCTGGCCGACGTTGAGGTACGAGCCGCCAAAGATAGAAGTGAGTGACTGGAAGCTTCCACCGATGTCGAAGATGAATGTGAGCGGCGCGTATTTCTGCGCATTTTGCAGGATGAAGTTGCAAAAATACGATTTGCCACTTCCTGTCATCCCCAGGATGAGCGTGTGAGCAACTTCGCCGTTGTGCAGATTGAGGAAATATGGCGTACTGTTGTCCGTTTCGAGCGCAGCGAGGTATTCAGAGCCAAGATGCGAGTTCGTCTTCTCACCAGGCAGGATCGTAAAGAGAAAGCTCAAGTCGGCGTAGTTCGTATTCAGCAGGTACAGCCTGCGGAGATTGATGGCATAGTTGCCTGGGACAGTGGCGAAATAGGCGTTTAGCTGGTTGTAGGTTTCCACGAACAAATTGCCATCGCCGTTCGTGAAGACGCCAGTGAACTCGCCTACAAGCTGTTCAAGCTCCGGCTTCGAGCGTCCATAGAGCACTATCGTGAGCGAGAAATCGCCAAGCTGCTGGCCGTCGCCCAAGGCCCGCAGGCAATCGCCAAGGTTCTCGATGTCTGCCTGTTTCGATTCATCGACCAGGACATCGCGCGGGTTCGTCTGAGCCGCGTCGTTGCCCATCTGCGAGATGAAGCCAGTCTTCGAGACATTGAAATGGCGGCGGCGCTTGTTCACTTCTTTGCGAGCCTGCTCCGCGTTCATGGGAGTCCATTCCGTCACTACATAGAAGTTGGCTGTGATCTTTAGCAGTGAATCGAGCACAAGGGGACGGGTCTCCGTGATGGCCTCCTTCATGGTCAGTACTCGGACGAAATGATCGCCAACACGCAGATGATCGCGCTCGGCCTCGATCGTCGAATTGACAACCTGGTAATCAAGGAAATGCGTCGATTGTGGCCTGCCGGCAATCCGCCAGTCGTCGTAGTTGACGAGGCGCCGCAGGAACGCGAATTGGCCACGCTGATTCAGAACCTCGATCCCGACGAAATCGCCGAGCTGGCGCGTGAATGTCTGGACGCGCTGGTTAAGCTGTGCAACCTCGGCCTCGATCTGGGACCGCAGTAGGGTCTTCATGCTGCTTCCACAAAACTGAGTCTTCAGCTCGTCCACTGCTCCGGCCGGGTCACGGAGCAAACGCGCCAGCGCGGCTCCGACGCCGGTCTTCGACCGGGCGCCTTCAAGGACGATGCAATAGAAGATCTCAACTTGGTAGAGCCGGTCGCGCTTGGCTTCAAAGAACTGTCGCCGCTGGTCGATGGCGGCTTCTATCACGGGATCGTCGTAGTGGGCGAAGGGGATCTCCGGCCGGTTCTGCTTGAACAGATATTGATAGACATGGAAGCCGGGGCCGAACGCCTTCAGCGCAGCTTCCAGCCGTTTGACGGCATACTCCTGTTCCGCGTGGTCGAGACTCTCGTAGTCCACGCCAGAGACGCGCAACACCATCCCCACATCCCCGCTTTTGGTCAGAAACGCACTCTCATTCCAGAATCCATACAGGTTGATGTGATCGTTAAGCGCGGCGGCCTCTTTCCACGGCTTGATGACCTTATCGAGTCGCAGCATCAGATCACCTCCACACGCGGGACGTTCTGCTTGGCGGCGTCGTAGCGCACGTTGTAACGGTCGGACTTCGCCAGAATGCGCAGGAAGGCCGGGTCGGTATTGGTTACCCAATGGCCAAATGCGAAGCCGCCGACGAAGACTGCAACGCCGGCGAGGAGGCTATTGAAAAGGTTGAATACGCCAACGGCCCCGACGCAGACGAAGTAAAACAGTGTTCGTTCGACCCCGAGGTATGTGAGGGGCTTGTGCAGGCTTTTGTAGACCCGGTTCCTCCGGCGGGTTGTAATGTGTGTCTGCATCGTCGCCCCTCACAGCTTGAAAAATCGTTGAGCTGTCGTTATTGCGCATGGCCTGGGGTTCCGCTTACACACCCCAGAGCCAGGTCAAAACGTTGGTGGCAAGCACGGCAATCCCCGTGCCTGCGGCTACACCGGCAAGAGTCTTTTTGGCGCCTGGTTCGCCATGCGCGAACTGGTAACCCCCAACTACGATGGCGATCAGGCTTGCGACTTTGGCAACAGTGCCTGTGAAAAGGGTTTGCATTGCGGTGAATCCGGTATCGAATGGCGACTGCGCAAGAGCAATCGCAGGAGCGATGAGGAGGAGCGCGAGGGTAGCGGTTGAGCGCGCCCACTTTGAGCGAAATGCGGGTGCGAATGGAAGGGCGATTGGGGTCCGTAATAGTCGTGGCATGATCACCTCCGGCAGCAACGCTTTAGTCGTTGCTTTTGGTGCAAAAGTAGCGCCGCCCTGGCCCGCTGTCCAAGACTTTTATGAGCCATGTTGATGCTTCCGGACTATCAAGGGGGAAGTGGATGAGCTATTGGGGAATTGGCCGATAAGAACGGAAACTTTTGGCTCCAGAGAATTTCGCAATTCGATCAGGAGATACGGAGTGCGCTTTTATCCAACGGATCGACTCGGGAGCTTTCCGGACTTCGTCTTCGAAACGGATGCAGGGGGCTTGCGCTTTGCTGGAAACGCCAAAGGCTCTGGGAATCTGTCGTCACTCGGGCGATCTCCCAGGCTCATCTTTACCCGGATTCTCTCCGCAAATTGTTGAGTGAAACCTGAGTCATCCGAACCATAGATCAGGACGATTTCCATCGGGGAAATGTCGGAGATTCCTACCGCGCGAACTACCGATGGAAGGCCTTCACATACCCCTGCGGGGAGGAACACTATGCCTGCATTTCCCGCTACCAGGTCAAAAGCTTCAAGGGGAGAAGTGACCTCGGCAATAGCCCTGAAAGGTAATCCCTTAGCTATGCACTCGGCTTGAAATTGCCGGAACAAAGCTGGATGTGTGCGGTCTGCACCATTCGATATTACAGGCTCCCCTCGGAACTCTTGGATGCGCGCAACGGGCATTCCCGAAAAGCGGCCTTTGGCCGGAACAATCGCAACCCAGTGGTCTTTCGCTAGAGGAATGACGGAGACGCCTGCATGGTCAACGGGAGCATATGTGATCCCCGCTTGGACGACCTCGGAATCAATTGCATTAAGCAACTCGGAGGTCGGAAGGATACGAAGGCGCATTGGGAGATCGCGATACTCCTCCTGCTGCAAAGCCAGAGCAATTCGGCGAATTTGCATTGGGGCAAATGGAGAGTGACCAACGGTGTATTCGGCTGGAACCTCTCTACTGATTGCACGCGCACGACGAACAGCGGCCGCGAAATCGCCTTCCATGCGTGCGACAATTCCTTCTACGTCGGCGACGAATGCGCGCCCGGCCTTCGTCAGCGATACAAAATGGTGATCGCGATGGAGGATTTCAAATCCTATCTCTTCTTCATATTCGCGAATCTGGCGGCTGACGGCCGGTTGCGAGACGTGAAGCCGCTCAGCGGCTTTGCGGAAGTGCAAGTCGCGAGCGACAGCAAGCACGTATTGGAGCTTCCGAAGCGGTGGGGGAAAATCCATGGGGACCGCCTTCGAGGAACATCCGCATATTTGGATTGGACACTGGCGCGGCGAAAAAGTCGCGTTTCCTCCTTTTTTCAAGCTCGTGCGCGGGTGCCTGGCGCACTGTTGGGGGTCGCTATCCTGCTGGGCAAGTGATTTTTTGAGATATCCATGCTGGGCATTCTTAAAGTAAGCGTCCCGAGTTCCCCTCTGGCATGACTGCTGGTTTGAGGACGACGATGTCGTCATGGGTGATGAGCGGGAGATAGGTGCTCCACGGCCGGTTCGCCGATGGCGAACGGTGTCTGAGAAGCG
>Ga0302319_10002158_pt1 | contig 43011 bp, 45 predicted proteins | sample Bog_T0_2_FD_203319 | JGI IMG/M metagenome (GOLD analysis project Ga0302319, IMG submission 203319) | Peat permafrost microbial communities from Stordalen Mire near Abisko, Sweden - Bog_T0_2 | ecosystem: Environmental > Terrestrial > Soil > Wetlands > Peat | place: Sweden: Abisko, Stordalen Mire...
GAGCACCGTTCTGCTATTCACGCAAACCGACGGGCGGCAGAGGTGGGAACCAGATTCCCGCTGGTGGGTCCCAGAGCACTCACCTTCCGCCCGTCGGTACCGCCTGCGGCGGACCATCCCATTAGCTGTCAGCTGTCAGCTTTCAGCGCTTCTGGAGTGGGCTTGTGGTTTCTATTGTCATCTGGACTGTCTTGCTTACCGTGAGGATGAAGTTGCTCGGGTCTTTCATGCCCCAGGCTACGTAGGGGACGTCGAACGCCATTATGGCGTGCATCCGATCCGCGGCGCCGGAGGTATGTACGTCCATGGTCAGTTCGTGCGGGGTCCCGTGAATGGTGAACGTTCCGTGGACCTTCACGGTGGAAGTGCCGGGGACGGCGAGAGCTCCGTCCACATGATCGGGAGTGAAGATCGCCTCCGGATATTTTTTCGATTCGAGCACGTTGGCGTGCATGCGGGAATCGCGGGCATCGCTGCCGCTGTTGCCGCTCGCCACGTCGACGACGACCTGTCCCGAGGCTTTGCCGGTATCGGTGTTGAAGTCGATTTGTCCGCGCCTGAGGTTAAAGCTCCCGTGAACGGTGTGAAGCGGGTCGGTGAGCGTGAACTGCACCTTTGTGGCTTCGGGTGTGAGTGCCAGAGTGTAGTCGGCCGCGAGCGCGGGAAGGGCGGGGGCCACGACTGCAATCACGAATGCAACGAATACCTTCATGCGACATGCACCTCGAGTAATTTGCGGAAGATCCACGGCTGTGCCTGGAGCACGCCCATGGCCAGGCTCTGCACCAACTGGCTGCGATCCAGCTGCAGCATTGTTTTCGCCATCAGATGTGGCCGCAGCGCAAGCCAGGGATGCGCCTGGTTGTAGCCGGTGAGATCGCCGTGCGCGAGAGCCTTCGCCAGAACCTCGGCCTGACGGAAGCTGAGGCAGATGCCTTCTCCGGCGATGGCATCGACCGAGCCCGACGCGTCGCCGATCAGCGCGACATTGCCGCGAGCCACCGCACGCAGAGTCACGTTACCGGTGACGGCGCCGCGTTCACGGCTGGTTTCCGAACCGCGGCCGAGGCGCTCGCGCAGGACGGGATAATGACGACTGAGCGCTTCGCCGAGACGAAAATCCTGCCGTCGCGAGACCAGGGCAACGCAGACTTCATGGGCGTCCACCGGGGTCACGTAGATCTGGCAGCCATCGCCCCAGAGATCTCCATGTAATTGGTCCACGGCGCGACCGCAAAATTTGCGGTAGGCGTAGCGGCGCGAATGGGACCGAACGGAATCGAGCGCGGCCCAGCGGAACTCGACGCCGGCGCGCTCGGCGGCTTCGACGAGCGCACGATGCAATGTGGTGCGCCGAATTCCCACGCCACGGCCGCCGGAGAAATCCGCCTCCACAGTGCATCCCGCGCAGTGGAAACGAATACCACGGAATTCGTAGCCCATGGACTCGGGAATCTCCATGCCAAGCTTCGTGGCAAGCAGGCGCGAATCCGGCATCAGACCTTCGCCGCACGGTTTATCGATAGGCGCGGTGTCGCCGTCGCTGACGACGACGCGCATACCCTGGCGGCTGGCGGCAATCGCGGCGGCCAGTCCCGCAGGACCTCCGCCGATAACAAAGACATCGATATTCGACATAGCGTTTCAGACGTTCATGGCGCGACGGGCGAGTCCGAGCGCGTCGGTCCAGAACGACGCGGAGTTATGCATCAGGTCGACCACGTGGCGCACGGCGGCGACAAATTTATCCGGCTGCTCCTCATTGATTACCAGCGGCGCGACTTTCAATACCATGAAATTATTGCCGCAGACCTGGGTGAGAATACGGTGATCGTTATAGAGCCGCATAACGACGATTTGCCCGAACATGCCGCTGTGAATGTGGCGAAAAGCTTCAAACGGCGCGCGCAGCTTCAGTTGTTTCGGAGACTGAAATTCGATACCCGACATCATGCCCATGCCGCGGACTTCGCGGACCATTTCATAGCCCGCGAGCGCATCGCGGAGGCGCTGGCGCAGAACTTCTCCCATGACGAGGGCGCGTTCGCCCAGATTTTCCCGTTCGAGTACGTCGAGCGTAGCGAGGGCCGCCCATGGACATCGAGTTCTCGCTGAAGGTGGAAGTATGGACTGTGGAGCGCTTCAGCGAATCGTACGTGGCTTCGTACACGCGATCCGTCATGAGCACGGCGCTGCATGGAATCAAGACGCCGCTGAGCCCTTTGGCGAGGATGACGATATCGGGTTCGACCTTGTAGTGATGCGCGGCGAGGAAGCGGCCTGTGCGGTACATGCCGGTCTGCACTTCATCGAGCACGAGCAGCGCGCCGTAGCGGGCGCAAAGCGCGTGGGCTTCTTTAAGATAATCGGCATCCGGCAGGCGAATGCCGGCTTCGGACTGGATGGGCTCGACGAAGAACGCCGCGAATTGCCTGGTCGCCAGTTGCCGGGCGAGAGCGGGTAGATCGTTGAACGGGATGGCGACCGTGTCGGTCAACAGTGGGCCGAATTTGCCGCGCCAGAAATCGTCGCCCATGAGGGATAATGCGCCGCAGGTGAGTCCGTGGAAGGCTCCGTGGGCATGGAGCAGGCCGGTCTTGCCAGTGGCGGCGCGGGAGAACTTGATTGCGCTCTCTACGCCCTCGCTTCCGGAGCAGGCGAGGAATGCTTTGCGAAGACTGCCGCCTGCAAGGCCGCATAAGCGCTTGGCGAGGTCGCCGGCCAGATCGAGAATATGGCTTTGCAGCGTGGCCGGGCCGCGGCGCGCAAGTTCGTCCTGTAACTGGCGGATGATCGCGGGATGATTGTGCTCTACGTTGTGAACGCAGTAGCCGGAAAGATAGTCGAGAATCACGCGGCCATCGGCAGTAGTTAGTTCGGCGCCTCACAGCACGTGTACTGCGCATTCATCCGCAGTAACTCGAGGAGCCTGACCCATTGAGGGTTTACGCGAGAAGTGTAATCCTGAATAAATGCTGAAAGTGCCGTGTCCGTCAAGCGTACCGAGTCCCTTTGCTTATTTGCCGCATCCAAAACCAACGAATGAGGATATACAAGTGACGCGGTTTTCAGGCCGCATAGTTCCAGATATATTTCATTTTATGGACACGAACGACGTTCAAATTCCGGAACAGAGGAGATCAGAGACAAGCGAGCGGCGCCTGCTGTCGCAATGGATGCACACCTGTTATCGCAGACGCCCACTCACTTTCTTCAGCAGCTTGTCCGGTCAGGCCGAGTCTCCGTCGTGGTCGGCATCGCCACTCTTCAGCTTCGCAGTGGCGGCCGCACTGAGTTGTACGCTGTCGGCTGGCTGGGGCTGACTCTTACTCGCTTGCGCGTTATTCTGGGTTGGTTGTGGCAGGATCGAACTGACATTCGAATGCGGTGAGATCGTCATGGATTATTTCTTCCCTCAGGTACCTCATCGGACTACCGACAGGAAACTTTAGTTATGCAGGGCAGACGTTTGGGTTCAAGCCGGATAAAGCCCCGGTTTCATCGAAACTTCAGATTCCATCGCTAGTCTTAACGCAGTTAGCGCAGTTGCCGGCCAACCAAACCCTTATGAAAGCACTTACCGCAGTTGCACTTTTTCTGGCCCTCGCTTCCACAGGCAGTTCCTCTGTCGGGAGCCATGATAGTCTGTACCGCTTCAACTATGAAAACGTCCTCGGAACATCGCTCGAGCTGACATTCAGCGCGGCATCTGAAGTACAGGCGCACCGGGCGGAGGCAGCGGCATTTAGCGATATCGACCGCGAGTCCAGGATTCTGAGTTCATGGGACAGCGGCAGCGAGTTCAGCCGCTGGACACGAACCAGGGGCGAAGCAGTTCGTGTATCTCCGGAGTTAATGGAGGTACTGAGCTTGTATGATCAGTGGCGAACACGGACGGGTGGAGCGCTGGATGCGTCGGCGGAAGCGGCGATTCGAGTGTGGAAAAACGCCGCCGATCGGAAACGGCTGCCCACACGAGCTGAACTGGATGCCGCCGTCGCCGAGATGCACCGAATACACTGGCGGCTCGACGCCACGGCGGGAACTGCCACACATTTGAGCGACACGCCCCTGGTGCTGGCGTCGTTCACCAAGAGTTACATACTGGGCCACGCGGCGGACGCCGCCATGAAGACCGGTGTGGATGCGGCGGTGGTCAATATCGGCGGCGATCTCACAGTGCGCGGCACGCTGACGGAACCGGTTCACGTTGCAGATCCGCGCGCCGACGCGGAGAATGATCCGCCGATGGCGACGCTGGCGATTCACAATCGCGCGGTAGCGACGAGCGGAGATTATCGGCGCGGATTTGACATCGGCGGGCGGCATTACTCGCACATTGTGGATCCGCGAACCGGGATGCCGGCCGACGATGTGATCAGTTCTACCGTGACTGCACCGAACGCTGTGGACGCCGGCGCGCTGGCAACGGCATTTTCCGTGATGCAGCCAGAAGAGAGCGAGCGCCTGGCGAAATCCATTCCCGGCGTGGAGTATCTTCTGGTGAGGAAGAACGGCGAGCGCGTGGCGAGCCCGGGATGGAATCTACTGGCTGCCATGAATCCGGTGCAGCGACTGCCTTTTGCGCTGGTTCCCGCGGCGGCCGGCGGGGACGATTGGGATCCCGCGATGGCGCTGACGATCCAGGTACAACTGGCGCGTTCATTCGGTTTCGCGAAGCGGCCGTATCTGGCCGCGTGGGTGGAAGATGCGAAGCGCGCCAACGTGAAGACGCTGGCGCTATGGTATGGCAAGCCGCGCTATCTGAACGACCTTCCTGCGTGGTCGCGTACACAGCACGAGTCGCCCTGGCAGGCGGCTTCCGGCGCTACTTCGGTGTCGGGAGCGACGCGGGGGCCTGGGGATTACACGATCGGCTGGGACGGCAAAGACAGCTCTGGAAAATTCGTCAGGGCGGGTAAGTACACCGTGTATCTCGAAGTAGTGCGGGAGCACGGCACGTACCAACTGATGAAGAAAGAGATGGATTTCGACGGGACCCCGTCACAGGCGTTGTTCCCGTCCAATACAGAGGTCGCGGGAGCGTCGTTTACTTACCACAAGACTGGCGGACGATAGACTCGACGATAGACTCTATCGCCAGGGCGGGTTGGCGATGGCTCTTATGCAGGCCGCGAGCGCATTGATTTCACTGGTGGAAAGAGTTGGACTGTAGGGCGGCATTTCGGGGGATTTTCCGAGCGCTGTACCACCATGGGCGATGATCGCGATCAGATTCGCGGAGGAAATCTGGTTGAGCGCCGCGCCATCGCTGAAGGCGTGTGGCTGTGTGGCGAGATTGTCGCGATTCGATACGCGTTCAGCGGTGGATTGCGGATCGTGACAGCGGGCGCAGTGTTTTTCGCTCAATTCGCGGCCGAGTGTTTGCCGGTAATCGAGAGCGATGGCGGTAAAGGTGGTTTGGAGCGACTTGCCGGTCTTGTCGTGAGTGGTCGCCGTTATGGTGTATCTTCCGGCGTTGGTTCCGAGACGGATTCTGGTGCTGAACTGGCCATCGGCGCCAGTGAGTCCTGGGGCGGAATCCGTGAATTCGACACGGGCACCGGCGATTCCGTTGCCATCGGCGTCATTGACCTGGACGGTGAGCGGCTGATCGGGCATAACCCCGACCCCGCCTACTATAGTGTCTTCGGATACCTTCAAAATGGCGGCGCCTAATGCTGTTGCTGGCTGCGGCGATGGGGCATGACGGCAACTCGCAGACAGCATCGCAAGAATCGTGATGGGTATTCGCCGATTCATTTTCGCGCTGCCTTTTGCTGCATCAGGAACGTGGTGATGGCGCGCGCGTCATCGTCATTCATGTTCCAGTTGAGTTCGAGCGTGCCGGGACGGAGCGCCTGCGCATTTTTCAGCCAGTGGAATATCCAGGCGGCATTCAGTCGTAAACCTGCCTGAGTCAGTGTGGGACCTATATAACCTTTGTCCCGGTCGGGATCGAGAATATGACACGAGTTACAGGCGTACTTACCGTAGTAGAGTTCCCTGCCACGCGGCGCGTCGGACGGAGTGACAGGCTCATCGCGATCGAAGGCGGGCGTCTGGTACGTGGTCATGATGTAATCGGCCAGCGTGGCGGCATCGTCGTCGGTGAGATTGAAACGAGGCATGCGGCGGATAAGCGCGGGCCGCAGCGTATTGGGGTTTTTCAGGAATGCGATCAGCCAGGTACGCTGGACGGCCGTGCCTTCCCATGAGAGATCCGGGGCCATGCTGCCACCCATGGCATTGATCGAATGGCAAGTGAGGCAATGCAGATCGTTCATCAGTTTGCCTGCTTTTCCCGCCGGCTGATAGCCCGATGCCGGCGCGACGGGAATTCGTAACGCGGCTGGCAGCGTCTGTGCGCGCGCGGTCTGCGCAAGCAGCGCGGTGACCAGCGCGTCCACCTGCGAATCGGAAAAAGTGTTGCGCGGCATCTTCATAGCTGTGCCGAAAGACCGCGGCTGGCGGATTTTCGCAGCCAGGTAGTCGGGCAACGTGTGCGCGAGGTCGGGCGCGAAGACCACTTTGGCGAGAGGGAGGCTGCCCACCGTTGTCAGGTCTGGCGCAAAATTATCGGGGCGCGCGATGCCGTCGATTTCGTGGCAGGCCGCGCAGCCGCGCTCATTGACTAACTTCCTGCCGTGGGCGATTTGCGCGGGCATGGCGGGATCCAGATGAACGTTAACGGCAAAATCCGGGTCGGTTCTGCTGGTTAGGAAGCTTGCCAGTTGCGCGATATCTTTGTCGGCGAAACGAAAGTGCGGCATGGCGGTATCGGGCAGATATGCCGCGGGATTGTGCAGCCATTGCGTCAGCCATGCCGGATTGACCTTCGAGCCCACGCGCGTTAGTTCGGGTCCGAAGCTTCCGCCTACAATCCGACCCGCGGCGTTTTGCATAGCATGACAGGAGGCGCAGTAGGATGCGCGGTAAAGATCCGCGCCCTGCGAGGAATCGACATTGAGCGAAGAGGGTGCGCTGGGAAGTGGCGGTGTGCTTTGCGCGATCAGAAACGCGGAGATATCGCGTGCGTCATCGTCGCTCAGCTGGAAATCCGGCATGGTGGCCGTTGCGGAGTACGCCGGCGGATTTTTTATCCAGGCGAAGATCCAGGCGCGCGAGGTTTTTTCCGCGATTCGCTTGAGCGATGGCGGCCGGTCGGTGGCCGTGCGGTTGCGACCTTCCGGTGAAGCGAGCTTGTGGCAATTCACGCAGCCATAGCCTGCCAGTAGGTCGCGGCCCTCGTTGAGACCTGGAGTGCCCGCGAGCGCGCGCTCGTGGCACTGGCCGCACGACGATTCGACACACCGCGCAGGCAGGATGGGCTGCTCCCACGCCTTCGTGCTGTTGTGCGCTTCTTCCACCGTGGTGGCAACTCCCTGTCCGCGATGGCACATGACGCAGCCGAATTCGTTGAGCGAATGCGGGATGGACGGATGCGGACGCCAGGGTTGTTGCGCTCCGGCGAGGGATTGCTCCGTCAGCGCTACGTGACACGTTGTGCAGCGATCAGTGACGCCGATTTCCGGGAGCCAGATCTGCTGCACACCGCTTTGGAAGCGGCGTGTCAGGGCGACGCTGTCGGGTTGGTCGCGGATCAGGGTCTGGTATCCGTTTTGGTAATGGAGCCATTCGCGGAAGTGGTCCTTTGCGGGGACGATGGCGAGGAGGATGAGCAGAATAACACTCAGCGAGCCGAACGCGCGGGCGCTATCGCCGAAGAAGAAGCGGAGGGCCGCACGTATTTTCAACGCCATGTTTCTAACCCCATGGCCACACCCACGCCCACCCAGGGCCGCGGAAGAAAGTTCCGACGACAGTCAGCGTGATGGCTACGGTTAAGAACCAGGTCATGATCCAGAACGGCAGCGGATTGGGGCGGAGGCCGGATCTCCGGCTGTGGTACAAGGCTGCCGCGATCGCCAGTGTGGGGATGAGCACCGCCCACACCTGGAACCATGCGAGGAAGGCCGTCAGCGCGATCACCACGAGCAGCAGAACGCGCGCTTTCTTTGCGCGGTTCGTCGTCCAGAAGCCTTCAGCCTGGATGTTGACGCCGAAGTACGGAATAACGATCAGCGCTACGATCACGAGCGTGGGAATCAGGACGCCCGCCACAACCGGCGGGAAGTAATGCAGGAGTTCCTGCAACCCGAGGAAGTACCAGGGGGCTTTCGCGGGATTCGGCGTGTGGAGCGGATCGGCGATACCTTCGAGCGGCGCATCCCAAAGGAGCGATACGAGGACGAGTCCGATGAGCAGGGCGATGACGGCGACGCCGACGCGCAGCAGCGCCTCCGGGCTGGTCATGACGGTCACTTCGTCCTCTGCGCGGACGGCTGGCGAGGTACGGCGCGTGACGAAGGCTACGCGGACCGGCGTGCGGCGGCTGTCGGAATCGAATGACGCTTCGAAATCTTTCGGATCGCTCATTCGTTCTTCCCGCCACTCTTGTCACCGTTCTTGTCACCCGTGCAGAGGCCGCCGTCTTTGCGGATTCGCCAGAAGTGTACGGCCAGGAAAATTGCCGCGACGAGCGGCAGAATCACGCAGTGCAGCACATAAAAACGCAGCAGCGCATTGGCGTTGACCGTGTGGCCACCCAGCATAAGGAAGCGAATCTTCGCACCGGCGAGGGGCACGGCGGCGAGGATATTCGAGCCGACCGTGATGGCCCAGAACGCAAGCTGGTCCCACGGCAGCAGATACCCGGTGTAGCTGAGAAACAAGGTCAGCAATAGCAGCATCACGCCAACCACCCAGTTGAATTCGCGCGGCGGCCGATATGCCGCACGGTAAAACACCTTGAACATATGGGCGAACACGAGCAGCACCATGGCGTGTGCTGCCCAGCGGTGCAGGTTGCGCAGAAAGACTCCGGCAGAAACGACGAACTGAAGGTCCTTCATATCCGCGTAGGCCTGTGGGACCGAGGGATGGTAATAAAGCATCAGCAAAACGCCGGTGCCAACGAGAATTACGAACGAGGCCATGCTCAGCGTGCCGAGATACCAGGTCACGCCGAATTCGAGCGCCCTGGCGCGGATCTTCACCGAGGCCAGATGCAGAAACACGTTCTGCTGCACGGCGAGCGAGCGATGCAGATTGCTATCGCCCTCGCCGGAGCGAAAGATGGAGCGCCAGACGCGCGTGCGGCGAAGGTTCATGCCTGCACTCTCACGAATTGTTTTCGCGTCAGAATCTCCGAACGATCGACCATCAGGTTGCCATCGTCATTGAGCCAGGTTTTCAGCCAGGGCAGTGGACGCGGCGCTGGGCCTTCGATCTTCACTCCGTCGATATGAAACTTGCTGCCGTGGCAGGGGCAGGCAATCAGCTCGAGTTCCGGGCGCCATGCGGTGACACACCCAAGATGCGTGCACACCGCCGAGAGAGCGTAGAGACCTTCGGGTCCGTGAACGATGTAGATTCCGCTTTGCGCGTGGGGCGTCACGGAGCCTGGTGGATAGCGATCGGGCGTGCCTGCATCGACGATTTGCGGCGGTTCGTAGAGCGCATTCGGCGAGAGGAAGTCGTAGCCGAAAACAGCCGAGCCGATGCCCGCTATCGCGAGCGAACCGAGGCCCGCATTGGTGAATTTGCGACGATTGCAGTGCGTGCATTCGGTTTTCACAAGACGCTCCATGCTTCCATGGTGATGGCGCCAACGGGACAACGCTCCGCGCACAGCCCGCAGCGAATGCAGCGCGTTTCGTCCTTGAGCATGGCGCTACCGGCGATGGTTCCCAGTTCTTCGGCCGCCATATCGTCGAGTTCCACGCGAAAAATCCCGGCGTCGCCATGGATGTCAGCGAGCACTTCGCGCGGGAAATCGAGGTGGCCGAGCGAAACGATCTGAATGCAATTTTCGGGGCACACGTCGACGCACCCGCCGCAGAGCGTGCACCGCGAGCCATCCGCTTCATTGCCTTCGAAGACGGTGTTGATCCAGCAATGCAGGCAGCGCCGCGCCTCGCGCTTTGCGGTCTCCTCGTCAAAGACCATCTCGACTTCGGTGATTCCCGTGCGCCGCTCCAGGGCAACGGTCGGGACGATCTGCCGCGCCAGTTCCATGTAATCGGGAACCATGCGATGGCGCGGCAGAATTTCCACTTCGATCTCCGGTTCCGGACGAACGCGGCCGGTGAGGTATTCGTCGATGCCGCGCGCGATGCGCTTGCCATCGCCCACGCTGTCGATGATCAGGCGCGGGCCGAAGACGCAATCGCCGCCCGCGAAGATGCCGGGGGCGCTGGTCATCAGGGTGCGGGGATCGGCTTCGATCAGGCCGCGCGGGGAGAGTTCCACGCCGTCTTCGGGCGTCAGGAAATCCAACCGCGGCGCCTGGCCGATGGCCAGAATCACGGTGTCGCATTCGATCACGGAGCTGCTGCCATCGGACGCGGCGGATTCGAGGCCGGTGACTTTGCCGTGACTGCCGAGAATCCGCACAGGCGTTCGGCCTTCATAGAGGCGCACGCCCTCAATCTGCATTTCGTCGATTTCTTCGGCGGCGGCGCGCATCTGGTCGCGACGCCGTCGGTAGACGATGCTGACTTCTCGTGCGCCCAGTCGCAGCGCGGAAAGCGACACATCGACCATCTCGCGCGTGGCCACCCTCATGGCGGAGCGGGCCACATCCATCGCAACATTGCCGCCGCCGATGACGACCACTTTGTTGCCGATGGCGAAGCGGTAACCGAGATTTACGTTGAGCAGAAATTCGATGCCCTTGTGGACGCCATCGAGATCGGCGCCGGGGATGGACAAATCCCGGCTGCGATGCGCGCCCACCGCCAGCACGACGGCGTCGAAACCCCGTTCCCGCAATTGGGCAATGGTGAAGTCACGCCCCGCCGCCGAGTTCAGTTGCAGCGTGATGTCTCCGCAAGCAAGAATTTCGCGAAGCTGCGCTTCCACCACCGCGCGTGGCAGACGATATTCGGGAATCCCGAGTTGCAGCATGCCGCCCGCGACGGGCGCGGCTTCGAAGATGGTCACGGAGTAACCGAGCAGCGCGAGATCGTGCGCGGCGGACAAGCCGACCGGCCCGCTACCGATGACGGCAATTCTGCGATCAAGTGCTGCGGCAGTGCATTTCGCAGGCGCAAGCGGGGTCCGCGATTCTGGGCCGTAGCGTTCCGTAAGAAAGCGCTTCAAGGCACGGATGGCCAACGGTTGATCGATCGCGCCGCGCCGGCACGCCGTTTCGCAGGGATGCGCGCACACGCGACCGCAAACGCTGGCCATGGGATTGGGATCGCGCGCGCTACGGTAGGCTTCTTCGAAGCGGCCTTCGGCAATCAGCGCAACGTAGCGGCCCGCATGAGTGCCGGCCGGGCATGCCATCATGCAGGGGAAGTTCGTGTTGAGCCAGTCCCGATCCACTCGCTTGTCTGGCCGCTCCGGCATGAGCTTACTTCGTCAGAGTGAAAACGACTTTCGCGGTTCCGGAAACAGTCGCGGGCTTAATCTGAGTCTTCATGCCTTCCTGCCAGGCAGTGACCTTATACGCGCCATCCGGCACGCCTGTGATTTTGAAATTACCGGCGCCATCGGTGACCGCATAGTAAGGAGTCGGCGAGACGATGATGAAGCCCGACATGTCCGGATGCACGTTACAGCCGAGTGGGACGACGCCCGCCATAGTGAATTTGAATGGGCGCGTTTGTCCCTGGGGCCACGTGCCCAGATTGTGGCTCTGCTTTTCATCGCCGTTGACCGAGGCCCAGAAGATGTTATGCCTGCGCGGGTCGGCATTCATAAATTCCACCGTTGCGCCCAGAGGAATGGTCAGTACGTGCGGCTGAAACTGCAGGTTCTTCTGATTCATGGTGAACGGCTTGACCGGAGCGGGGAATTTGGTTCCAGGGATGGCGTTCACATAGACGACCGAATCCGCTTTGGGTGGATTCACGGTGCCGGAGATGGTGCCGGCGTGGAGGGAAAGAGCACAGAGCAGGATCAAGGCGGGGAGACAGAGTGACTTGAGCACGCATCCAAGATGTGCATTTCTGTAACCATCGAAAAGGGGCGCGACCTGTGCATCTGGAAGGGATCTGAGTCGCGGCGCTGCGCTTTATCGCACAGCCACAGCGCGTCTTCACTCATGCATACCGCAGCGCAGCTTCTTCGAACCTTAGGTTTTAGGTGGCTCCATGCCGCGGGAAATCGGAGAATCGGGTTTCGGTGCAGTCCGTGCGATCGGGGGGGGCGGCTATCGATGGCCGCGACAATCGTATCCGCTGAAATCATGATGGCAGCGGACGCATCCGTGCTCAATCGTCCCTTCGGGGACGCCAGATATCTTTGGGGTTAAGTTGACTTATCGGCTGGGGATGGTCGTGGGTTTATGCTAAGTTTATCGAAAGCAACCCGCAGTCATGATCGGTTCGGAAAACGGCGCGGAGGGCCTGAGGGCCTAGCGGCACTGACGATTATTGACGATTTTTCATGTTCTGAGCGTATCCGCCTGCTGAAACTTCGGATATCCTAGGCGCATAGGAGTTAACGCGCACCCTTGAAATTCACACTGGTATTGACTTTAGCCGCTGCGGCGGCACTGGCGCAGGACGCGCCCGATGGCGCCAGGATGTCGTTCGTCCGCATGAGCCCCATCCTCAATGCGGTGGATGTGAATCAGGACGGGACGCTATCGGTGCGCGAGATTGCCAACGCGCCCGTGCAATTGCGGAAGCTCGATAAGAATGGCGATGGCAAGCTGACGCGCGAGGAAGCCGGCCTGCAGATGCAGATGGGTCGGGGTCCGGGTGGACGCGGAGGTCGTGGACGCGGCGAGGGTGAAGGCGAAGGCGACGAACCGCCGTCCCCCGCGCCCACCGCCGAAGAGCTCACCGCGACGCTCATGATGTTCGACTCCAACCATGATGGAAAGCTGGAAAAGAGCGAAGTCCCCGAGCGTATGCAGGGGATGTTTGAGCGCGGCGACACGAATCACGATGGCGTGCTGACGCGCGAGGAGATCGCAAAGCTGGCGGAGGCGAATCGCCAGGCGAGTGGCGGCGGCGAAGGTCGCGGCGAAGGCCGTGGACCGGGCGGCCGCGGCGGACCCGGCGGACCGAATCAGTTCGATGTTGCATTCAATGCGCTCGACACTAACCATGACGGCGAGATTTCCGCCGATGAAATCAATAACGCGGCGACGTCCCTGAAGACCCTCGATAAGAATGGCGACGGCCAGATCACCGAGGATGAAGTGACCCCGGATTTTGGCGGCCGCGGTGGCTTCGGCGGTGGACCGGGCGGTCCCGAGCGCGGAAACTGAACTTCTCCGTTTAACGAAACTTACAGACTGGATAATTCAACATGAGAATACTGTCAATTGTTTCCGCGGGCGCACTGGCGCTGGCGTTAGTGACCGCAGGCAGCTCGGCATTGACCAGCCGGGACCGGATTTTCAATTTCAGCTACGACAACGTGCTGGGCACTTCGCTCGATCTGAAGGTTGCGGCGCCGTCGACGGCCAGCGCACATAACGCGGAAACCGCGGTGCTGAACGAAATCGCGAGGGAGTCGAAGATCCTGAGTTCGTGGGACCAGTCGAGTGAGTTCAGCCGCTGGTCGCGCACTCATGGGCAGGCTGTGCCGGTCTCCGACGAATTGTTTCAGGTTCTGGGCATGTACGATCAATGGCGTGCGCGCACCAACGGAGCGCTCGATGCTTCGGCTGAATCGGTGATCCGCGTCTGGCAGGCTGCGGCGAAAGCGAACAAGCTGCCTGAGAAGAGCGAGCTCAATGCGGCCATCGCCAGCACGCGCGAAAGGCAGTGGACTCTCGACGCGTCCACACACACTGCCACGCACACGGGCGACGCAGCGCTGGTGCTGGCGTCGTTCACCAAGAGCTACATCATCGACCATGCGGCCGATGCGGCGATGCGGACAGGCGCACATGCGGTCGTGGTCAACATCGGCGGCGATCTGGCGGTGCGCGGCGCGCTTGCCGAGCCGGTGGATATTGCGGACCCGCGAGCAGCGGAAGAAAATTCCGATCCGATCTCACGCATCTTAGTACATGACCTGGCGGTCGCGACCAGCGGCGATTACCGGCGTGGCGTCGAGATTGGCGGGCAGCATTACTCACACATCGTGGATCCGCGTACGGGCATGCCGGCCGACAACATCATCAGTTCCACGGTGGTCGCTCCGAACCCGGCCGACGCCGGTGCGCTGGCAACTGCGTTCTCTATCCTCACGCCGGAAGAAAGCGCGAAACTAGCGGCTTCCATGCCGGGGGTTGCGTATCTTCTGGTGAAGAAGAACGGTCAGCAGGTGAAAAGCGATAACTGGAGCTCACTCGAAGCGCCCGTGGCGCAGATCCAGATGGCTGCGGTCACGAAACCCGCCACCGCGCGACTGGGTATGGCTGCCGCGGGGCCATCCGGTCCCACATGGGACCCTTCCACGGAACTGACTATCGACTTTGAAATCGCGCAGGTGCGGGGCATGGCGAAACGGCCGTTCGTGGCGGCGTGGGTGGAAGATGCCGATCGTTTTCAGGTGAAGACGATTGCGCTTTGGTATCACGAAGACCGCTACCTTACCGAGATGAAGGCGTGGTATCGGTCCGATCGCGTTCGCGCCATGGCCGAAGGTCATGAAATTGTGCGCTCGGTTTCAGGCGCCACGCGCGGGCCCGGCAAGTATTCGCTTAAGTGGGACGGCAAAGATAACGACGGCAAGCTGGTGAAAGCCGGAAAGTACACGGTCTATCTGGAAGTGGCGCGCGAGCACGGCACTTACCAGCTGATGAAACAGGAAATGGATTTCAACGGCACGCCGAAAGACGTTCATTTCCCGGCAAACACGGAGGTCGCGGCGTCATCCTTTGACTACCACAAACTCGCCGGAAAATAAGCCTGCCACGGTGACCGGCGCCGCGGCTAAACAGCCGGTGCATCATGTTCCGCTGTGGAAGAGAAAGACGGCGCACTGGTCGCGCTGGCTGCACACGTATCTTTCGATGGTGAGTTTCACCATCCTGTTGTTTTTCGCGCTCACCGGAATCACGCTGAATCATCAGGCGGCGTTCAGTAACGACGTGAAGCCGCAGCGCTTCACCGGGACACTGGATGCGGCCTGGATGAAGACGCCGGATGCGAAGAAGGATGAGATTGTCGCGGAGTTTCGCAGCCGCCATCACGTGAAGGCCGCGCTCAGCGATTTTCGCGTGGATGACGATCAGGTGCAAATCTCATTTAAAGGCCCTGGGTATGCCGCTGACGGTTTCATCGAGCGCGCCACCGGAAAGTATGAACTCATGGAGACGCGGCTGGGCTTTGTGGCCGTGGTCAACGATTTGCATAAGGGCCGCGACACAGGCAAGGCGTGGGCGGGGATTATCGACATTTCGGCGATCCTGATGACGCTGGTTTCGCTCACCGGGCTGGTGCTGATTTTCTTCCTGTACAAGAAGCTGCGCGCGGGGCTGTACGCGCTGGCGATCGGCACCGTGCTCTGCTATATCGTGTATTTGATCTGGGTACCTTAGGCTGGCCCACGGTCAGACTTCGTAGTCGCGCACACGTACGGGCTTCGCTCCGGAGAGGCGGTGCTCCACCGCCTTTGCCAGCAGCCGGGCAATGAGCATGAGCACAAGCACGGCTACGATTTCGCCGAGTGTTCCGCCTTGGCCCCCGGTAGCGGCGGCAAAAAGAGCCAGCGGCACCACGCCAACGCCCGCGAACAGCGTGCCTGCGATGAGGGCAAGCCCTCCGAGCATGCGGTAGGTGACGATGAAGGACTGCCACCAGCAGACGATTCCGAAGAGTATCGCGGAAACTCTCAGACTGGAAACGATCAGCCGCCGCATGCGCGGGAAAATACACATCGGAAGCAAGACCGTGATCCAGTAGTAAACGATGAACGGCAGGCAGTTCTGAAGTAACGGCAATGCCGATTCCATCGAGCGCACGAGCGTCTCGGAGCCCGCGACGCCCTGTGCGTCCATGGTGAAGTCAAACGAAGCGGCGATCATCTCCCAGATTGCTCCGACGGCGATTCTAATTCAATATGCCGTTGGTTAACCGTCATGCAACGTAATCGGCCGGGATCTGGCCTTCGGGCAGAAGTTCGCCCTATTCCAGATGTCGCATCCTGGTAAGGAAACGCGCGGGGTGCGGGTCCTTAATGAGACGACTCAGCAAAGCCAACACTTCGGTGGCGGAGGTTGCATCCAGATTGCCGGTGGGTTTCTCCGCAAGGATCAGATCGGGTCAATGACGATGGCGCGCACGATGGCAGGCGCTGCTCCTGTCCTCCGGATAGCTGGCGCGGAAGATACTTGAGGCCATCGCCGAAACCGACGAGTTGCAGCCCGTGTGGCGTGCGCCATACGCTCTTTCTTGTTGGGCGAAGTGAGTTTCAGCGGAAGCTCGACGTTCTCGATTGCCGTCAGCACGGGGATCAGGTTCAGGCCCTGGAAGACGAAGCCGATGGTCACCGCGGCACAGATGATCAGCAGGAACGCCTTCACGTTGCCGAGGAACGATACGAATTGCAGCGTAAAGGTCTGGCGCTTTCCACCTGCACCTGGAAAGAACCCACCTCGTCCTGGAGCGGATTCCCGCGGACAACTCCGGATTGACGGGGAAAATATCGCCCGTGAAAAGGATTTTCTCACTTAGCCTCCAGTGCATGCGATCGGCAAGGTCCGAACTCGCAATGGAGTACGTACGCAAATGCAGGAAGGCCTGTCGCTGATCTTCCGGCATGGAGATTTCCCGGACGGACGGGGAAGAACTTGTCGGGTTCCACGGCGAAACGGGCGAAGAAGTTGCTCTGATCGCGCGTCCCTGTATGTGCCGCCGAACCACTACCGGACCATTGCTTAGCGAACGCCGGGGACCTTGCGAATCTTATCCTCATAGCTGGCCGGCAGCACCAGTGTGATGGAGACCTAATGGTGAGTCACGAGCCGCAGTTCCTGGCCTGCAGTGGGCGGGGCGAGGAATAAGGCGCGATAGAGATCGCCCAGCACGCCGAGCAGGCAAAGCGATATGCCGAGGCTTAGCATGGTAACGACGCGCGCCGCCAACTCCGCAACGAGTTTCTGAACATCAGCGACAGGTAACGGAACATATGGGTCATTCAAGCCGCATATTGAACGCAGCCCAACCATCTAATCGGCCAGTCGCGGCGTGGCGCCGGCGAATCGTGTCTATCTGGACCGACCGCGAAACCTGTCGATTTCGCGGCGGTCGCGTTTAGAGGGTTTGACGGCGGGCAATTCTCCGGCGGCTAACATCGCCTTGCGCTCTTCTGCCGCTTTGAGGCGCAGTTCCCGGCTTGCGTCGGATTCACGATAGAGCGTTGGCGCCACGGCAGCCGGACCGCGCATATCGCTGACGGCCAGAACCTCCACAACATATTTTCCGCTTTCATTTCGGATCTGCAGGTGGTCTCCGGGACGGACATCACGGGACGGTTTCGCCTGTTGTCCGTTAGATTGGATACGCCCAAGCTCGCAGGCATGGGATGCGAGCGCTCGGGTCTTGAAGAATCGGGCAGCCCAGAGCCACTTATCGATTCTGACGCCAGTCATTTTTACATTATTGCGAAAAGGAGGGAGAAAGCGAGAGCAACAGAAGAGAAACAAAACAAGCTGGGACGGGGGTATCGAGCGAGAACCCGCACGGTATCGAATTAATCGCTTGAGTAACGATAAGCCACCATCATTGGCGTCTGATTAGCGCGCAGTGCGGATTTTACTCGCCCTGCTTAATTTCCGGTGGCCTCAATTTCCGTTTGTACTACCGCGAGCTCGTTCAGAGCAGCCCCGCCCCGTGGCTTTTCAGGTGGTTCTATGCGTACCTCCCGACCAGAGAATTAAGCCGTCACGTTGACGCCAACTCATGATCACTGGTGCTTCCAGTTCCGAGTGTGCTCCTGTTCGATGCGGATGTCAATCCCCCCTCTGAAATTTCCAGGGGTATGGACTATGGCTTGTGGATGGCGCGCAGAATCATATCCCGCGCCGCGTAGACACGCCGCATATCTTCAGGGTCGCCACCGTGGTCCGGGTGGTGTTGGCGCGATGCCTGCCGGAAGGCCTGCATAAGCATCTCATGGGCGATTTGCTCCACCGACTGGTGGCTGGAATAGACGATGCGCGTGGACGAAACGCTTCCGGCAACCGTAACCCGCGGTTTGGCAGTAGCCTGGCCGAAGTCCCAAGGGTGGAAGACATCGGGTTGAGCGTCGTGATCGTCAGACTGTGCTTCAGAGAACCATGCTCCCCCTCGTCCCCCCTCGGTGCCGCCGGCGACCGCGGAATTGCCGGTACTGCGAACTTGCAGGCCCTGATTCCTGACGAGCAGGTATTCGCGCAAAACTTCATGAACAACGAGAATGAAAGCGGCGAGCAGGAACAATTCACCGAGAACCCAATGCGCCGGGGCCATGCTCGCAAGAGCCCAGCCGATAGCCACAATACCAATCATTGTGAATACGGCCGAACGCATTATCGCCATTGGTTCCCGTCGCCAGCATGGCGCCTCCGAGTGTTATCCAAGGTCTAATGCTAGAGGTTATATCGCGCTTCTACAACTTGTGTTGTACCGGTACTGGAGGTGGGATTTTGATGGGGTCCTACAAACGTGGGGTATGCACGTATGGTGCCACAGAACCTGCGACAGCAGATTAGATCTCGTAGGGTGTGTGTTCAAGGCTACGCCGTGAATCGTGTTCTGGTTCGCGGTTGAAAGAAGAAGAAGCCGAGTGGCAGATCTCACCAGCCAGAAACGCGAGCACCGCAACGATGGCCGATTTCCAAGCCAATGGAAAACTCGTGTGCTGAACTGTAGCAATCAGTTTTGTATTGCCCAGCAGAACGAGCGCGATGCTGGCAAGTGTCATCGATACGCCAATCCAGTAAAAGATAGATGCTAAACGGCCTCGGCTAGTCATCTTCATACAGTCCTCACGGCTGGTGCTTGTTGACATTATTTTACATGTCTTTTTGATTAAAACGCAATCGCTTATTTTTCTTTCGCCACATATTCGCCATTATGCATGGCTAACTGGCCAACCGAAAGATTATTTCCGTACTCAGCCTCGGAATTCGTAGCCAAGCTCAGACAGTCCGGCGACGATGCGGTTGTAGAGGTCGGTGATCTCAACCGAAGATAGGGTGCGATCCGGAGAACCGGCAGTGATCCGGAAGGTGACGCTCTTGCGGCCTTCCCGGAGCGGGGCGCCCTGAAATTCCCGGACGTATTCGACGGTCTCGGTCAGATCGCCGGCGAACTGCCGGACGCGGAGTTCCAGATTGCCGGCGAGTTCGCGAGCGTCGGCGATGACGGAGAGGTCGAAGGCGCTGGTGGGGAAGCGGCGGACCGGCTTGTAGGTGCCGCGTTCCGGTTTGAGTTCCTGGAGGAGGTCCAGTTCCAAGTCGAGGATGGCGGCGCGACCGCCGTCGATCAGGCTAGGGTGGAGTTCGCTGAGACGGCCGACTGCCCTGCCCTGCCACCAGAGTTCGGCGCAACGGGCGGGGTGTTCCCAGGAATTGGGTTCGCCTTGTAAAACACGCAGGCCTGGGGCGAGGGATTCGGCGGCGCGTTTGAGTTCCAGCAGGGTCTCGGGCGCGTCCTTTGAATAGATTGCGGCCATTAGGTGCGGCCGTTCGACGGGTTTTCCGGGCTGAGGGGTCGCCGCTGGGATCTCGAAGGATCTCGATGTCGGTGCCGTACCCTGACTTGTGGAGGTGAACTCGACGGTGGTTGTGCGGTCCTCGCTTGTCGAAGACGTGTGAATTTCTTGGCCGATTTCGAACATGCGAAAGTCGTCGAAATGCTTCGCGTTCTCCACGATGTTGGCGTGAATGCCGGGGAGGAGCGAAGTGCGCATCAGTTCCTGACCAGCGGCGATGGGGTTCAGAACGCGGACGTGGCCTTCTATCGGAAGACCGAAGCGGCGGGCGGATTCCTCGCTGATAAAGGAGTAGTTAGAGACTTCGGTGTAGCCCCGGGCGGCCATCAGGCGGCGAATTCCGCGGAGGAATTCGCGCTCGGGCGGGTCGAAAGAGGGCGCGCAGGGGACCAGCGGCGGTTGGGGCGGGATGGAATCGTACCCGATCATGCGGCCGACTTCTTCGACGAGGTCTTCGGGCAGGGCTACGTCTTTGGTGGCTCGCCAGGATGGAATTGTCACGGAAAAGACTCCGGAGCCGGACAGTTCCACGCCGAAGTGAAGGCTTTCGAGGATGCGGCGAACTTCGGTGGCGTCGAGGACGCGGCCGAGTTTGCGGGCCAGCCAGTCGAGATCGAGGTCGATTGGGGCTGGGGAGGTGAAGGCGGCGTGGTGGTCAGCGAGACCTCCGACGAGTCGGATGCCGGGAGAAAGCAAAGGCAGGAGTTCGAGAGCTCGGGCCAGAGCGCGGACGGTGTTGTGCGGGTCCTGGGATTTCTCGAAGCGCATGGAGGCGTCGGTGCGGAGTTTGAGGGCTACGGAGGTTTTGCGGACGCTGGCGGCGTTGAAATTGGCGCTTTCGAGGACGATGGAGGTGGTTGTAGCCGAGATGGCGCTTCCTTTACCTCCGATTACTCCTGCGATGGCAATCGGGCCGCTGGCGTCGGCAATCACGGTGTACGGGAAGCCGCGTGTGGAATAGTCGACGTCGTCCAGCGCCACGATAGAATCGCTGTCGCTTGCGGAACGGACGTAGATGGTGTCGCCATGGAGCTTTTGGCGGTCGAACGCGTGCATCGGTTGCGCGAGTTCGGCCATGATGTAGTTCGTGAGATCGACGATATTGTTGATCGGGTTGAGGCCGACCGAGGTCAGACGGTGTTGCAGCCAGAGCGGTGACGGCTGAACCGTGACGTTCTCGAAAACCAGGGCGCTGTATCGCGGGCAGAGGGTGAGGTCTTCGATCTCGACTTTAATGGGACTGCCGAGCGCAGGCAAGAGCCCCAGATTGACCGGGTCGCGGAAGGTCTTGCCGGTGATCGCCGCGACTTCGCGCGCCATGCCGTGGTGACCCCAGAGATCGGGCCGATGCGTGATGCTCTTGTTATCGATATCGATGACGTGATCGGGCGGCGGGAGTTCGTCGGATGGGGCCAGTTCGATGATACCGGCGTGATCGCGGCCGATACCGAGTTCGGAGGCGCTGGCGAGCATGCCTTCGCTCAGAACACCAGCGATTGTTTTCGAACCGAGCGGAACGTAGACCGTCGTGATGCCGGCGCGGCAGTTCGGCGCGCCGCAGACTACGGTTTTGCGGCCGTATTTACCGGCATCTACGATGGCTTTGACGACGTGCTTACCGCCTTCGATCTGTTCGACCGCTTCCACGCGCGCGGGGATGGCTCCGGCGAGGAGTTCGCCTGTAGTTTCGATGCCTTCGCATTCGGCGGTTTTCATGGTGATGAGGCGCTCAAGCGATTCGGCTGGCACGTCAAGGCCGTCGACCATCTCACGGATCCAACTGTAGGAGAACTTCATTTAGAACTGCCTCAGGAAGCGGAGATCGCCGCTTTGCAGCCAGCGGATATCGTCGATCGCGTAACGCATCATGACGAGGCGGGTGAGGCCGAGACCGAAGGCGAAACCGTTCCACTCGGCGGGATCAATGCCGCTTTTGCGGAGGACGTGCGGGTTGACGAGGCCGCAAGGAAGCAGTTCCACCCAGCCGCTGTGTTTGCAGACCGGGCAGCCAGCGCCGCCGCAGATCAGGCAGCGGATATCGAGTTCGAAGCCGGGCTCGACGAAGGGGAAATAGCCGGGGCGCAGACGGACTGTGACTTCCTTCTTGAAGATGGCGGTGAGCAGCGTTTTCATGAAGTAGATGAGATTGCCGACCGAGACATCGCGGTCAATCATCATGCCTTCGAGTTGGTAGAAAGTGTGTTCGTGCGAGGCGTCGACCGATTCGTTGCGGAAGACGCGGCCGGGCGCGATCATGCGCAGCGGCGGGCCGAGCTTCTCCATGCCTCGAACCTGTACGGGCGAGGTATGGGTGCGCAGGAGATAACCTCCGTCAAGCCAGAAGGTATCCTGCATGTCGCGCGCGGGGTGGTCGCCGGGAATGTTGAGGGCGTCGAAGTTGTGGAACTCGGTTTCCACCTCAGGGCCGTCGAGAACGGTGAAACCCATGGAGCGGAAGAGGTCTTCGATCTCCCACTGGATCTGCGTGATGGGATGGAGGCTGCCGGGAGGGACGCCGGTGGCGGGGATGGTGAGATCCATCCATTCGGAATCGAGGCGTTTGGCCAGAGCCTCGCGGTCGAAGGCGGATTTCTTTGCGTCGTAAGCGGATTCGAGGGCTTGTTTGGTGGCATTGAGGAACTTGCCACGCGCGGCGCGCTCTTCGGCGGAGAGCTTGCCCATATCCTTGCTCATTTGCGCGATGACACCCTTGCGGCCAAGCACTTCGACGCGCACGACTTCGAGCTCATCGCTCGTTTGCGCGGCGCCGATGCGGGCGAGCGCGTTATCGAGAAGATCCTGCATGGTCACCTAGACGGCGGGGAGAAAGGCCTGCGGTTCGTTGCCCAGTTCACAGCCGAGGTGGTTGATGTAGAAGAGCAGCAGAGCCTCGGGATAATCGGCTTTGAAGTGTTCGAACGTGCGAACCTGCCAGCCTTCGGTGAGGTACTTCGACGCGTCGATTTCCTTCTCGAAGAAGCCCTGCTGATTGGGGACTTCGAGATAATTCAGCACCGCGATGATCATCTCCATATGGGCGATGAGGATGGCCTGGGAGAGATCGGTGGCGAACTCGGTATCCTGCGCGTCGAGGCGCTGCCAGAAGCGGGGCACGGCAGTGCGCAGATTTTCGGTATTGAGTTTAGCCAGATGGGTACGAATCTTAAAGCGTTCGTAGAGCTGGTACGTCCTTAGCTTTCCAATGGAAATACCGCGGACGAGTTGCCGCAGGCGCTCTTCACCGAGCTGCAGAAACACGTCGGAAATGGTCATAAGCAGTCAGCGTAACACAGCGCGATACAATTACCACTTGGCCGCTTCGGGCCGTACGAGTTGGCCGCTTCAGGCCACAAATTTTCCATTCATGAGCAATCTGATAATTCTCGGCGCACAGTGGGGCGACGAAGGCAAGGGAAAACTGGTCGATATCCTTGCCGACCGCTTCGATTACATTGTCCGCTACCAGGGCGGCAACAATGCAGGCCACACGATCTGGATCGGTGAGCGCAAGTTTGTGCTGCGTCTGGTGCCGAGCGGCATTCTGCATCCCGGCAAAACGGCGGTGATTGGCAACGGCCTGGTGGTGGATCCGATCGGCCTTTTCGAAGAAGTGGAGGCGCTGAATGCGGCGGGGATCGACGCAGAGAAGCAGTTGCGCATCAGCAACCGCGCGCATGTGCTGTTTCCCTCGCACCGGATGGTGGAGAAGATCAGCGAGATGGGGCGGGCGCCGATCGGCACCACGCTGAAGGGGATTGGACCCTGTTACGAGGATAAGATCGGGCGGCGCGGGATTCGCATGGCGGATCTGCTGGATCGCGGGTATTTCCGCGAGTGCGTGCGCGGGCTGATTGAGGATCATGAGACGCGTGCGCGCGCGTTCGGCATCGACGACGAGATCGACGCGGACGATATCGCGGCGCGGTATGCGGAAGCGGCGGAGCGGATGCGGCCGATGATCTGCGACACGTCGGCGCTGCTGAATCAGGCGATGCGCGAGGGAAAGAATCTGCTGTTTGAAGGCGCGCAGGGGACGATGCTGGATATCGATCACGGGACGTATCCGTTTGTGACGTCGTCGAACTCGTCGGCGGGCGGGGCGTGTACGGGGAGTGGCGTGCCGCCGACGAAGATTGATGCGGTGATCGGGATTTCGAAGACGTATACGACGCGGGTGGGCGGGGGTCCGTTCCCAACCGAGGCGCTGGATGCGGCGGGCGATGAGATTCGCGATCGCGGGCATGAGTTCGGATCGGTGACCGGAAGGCCGAGGCGATGCGGGTGGTTCGATACGCCGGTGCTGAAGTATTCGGCTGCGATTAACGGCTTCGAGACGATGGTGGTGACGAAGCTGGATGTGCTGGATGAACTGGCTGAGATTCCGGTTTGCGTGGCGTATAGCATTGATGGCAACGTGACGATGGAGATGCCTGCTACGGTGCGGGAACTGGCGAAGGCGAAGCCGATTTACGAGACGCTGCCGGGATGGAAGAGTTCTACGGTGGGGATTTCGGATTGGGATCAGCTGCCGGAGGCGGCTAAGAGGTATGTGGAGTTTTTAGAGGCGAAGACGGGGGTGGAGGCGGGGTGTGTTTCTACCGGACCGGAGAGAATGCAGACGATTGTGCGGGTTGGATCTAAGTTTGAGCGGATTACGGGGTAGAAGTGCGCTCGAGATCGCCACATGCTTGACGGCTTCAGCATATCCGGGTACAGAAGTTTTGGGGCTGATGAAGTTCAGATCCGCGATCTGGCCAGATTGAATGTCTTTATCGGCAAGAACAACTGCGGCAAATCGAACATTCTCCGTTTTCTAAAGCGCATCGGTGCTGGATTCGACCTCCAGCGAGGGAATTCACCGGATGGTCAGGCCAAGATTGATCCTTCGCTTGATTTCTGCAGGAGCCTGGATCGGCAGGCGCTCTCCTTTGGCTTGCAGATCAAAAAGAACGGTTTCACGTCGGACACCTATGTTCGACTATCGCAGCCCATTGGAGGGTTCGCTGCTCGGTTGGATGAGACTCTGTGGTTACAGTACGGCTTGGACTCGGACGGCCGATTTACCCCCCGGCACCCTTTGCAGTTGGTTGAGTCGCTTAAACGCACATTTGAACGGCACGAGATCACAAACATTCTCAGATCGTTCAGCGTCTATGCGAGCAACCGCCCTGACGACGCCTACTTCAACTCAGGGGTGGAAATGCAAAAGGCATCGTTGGCGGGCGTGCCGACCGTACATTTGATTGACGCCTTCCGTAAGATTTCTGGGGACGGCGGTGACAGACTTACAGGATCCGGACTCATAAAGCAGCTTCGAAACCTTCAATCGCCAGGACACACAGTATACGAGGCCAGCAAGGAGAAATTTCAGAAAATCACCGAGTTCGTACGATCGGTTCTTGGTGAGCCGAAGGCCCGTCTTGAGATTCCGGCAGAAACTGATGATGTTTACGTAGTCATCAATGATAAGACCCTTCCTCTTGCATCGCTGGGAACCGGAATTCATGAGTTGGTGATTTTGGCGACGGTTGTTACGCTAATCGGCAACTCGATTGTCTGCATTGAAGAACCGGAAATCCACTGCCACCCGGAGCTGCAAAAGAAGCTTTCGCGTTACTTGATCGACAAGACGAACAATCAGTATCTGATTGCAACGCACTCGAATGCATTTCTTGATCTGTCTGACGCAAATACGTATCGGTGTTGGCTGGACGATTCGAAACATACCAGGTGTGAGCTTGCGACACGAGCCGCCGATAAGCATGCAATCCTGGTCGATCTCGGATATAAGCCCAGCGATCTACTCCAGGCCAATTTCGTAATCTGGGTCGAGGGTCCGTCAGACCGCATTTACATTAAACACTGGCTTAAGGCGAAGGCGCCCGACCTCGTCGAAGGGCTGCATTACACGTTAATGTTCTACGGGGGTAGATTACTATCCCACCTCAGCTACGATGGCTTGCCCACCGACGATGATCCAGTTGTTAGCGATTTTATTCGGCTCGCACGGTTGAACAGGAACGCGTGCATCGTGATCGATAGTGATCGCGCGAAGAAAAAAGAGGAGTTGAACGGAACAAAGCGGCGCATACAGCAAGAGTTTGAGAAAGAGCAATGCTTCGTCTGGATCACGGAAGGGCGAATGATCGAGAATTACCTGACCGAAACATTGTTGAACGAGGCAATCGCAAGTGTTCACCCTCGGGCGGCAAAGACGGTTGCCTGGACACGCTTCGGTGACCTAACCAAGCTTGCCGGAAGTAAGACATTCGACAAGGTGGCCATTTCCAGGGCGGTTGCTGGCAAGGAAGCGGATTTCTCGCGGCTCGATCTCAACGAGAAGATGAATCACCTTGTTGAATGCATTCGTCTTCACAATTCGGTGTAGTGTTCATGGATTTCGAAGGCGAACCGCAAGTTCGGCGTCCCGTGGCGGTTGCCTGGCGAAGTTGCCGGATGCAGGTCACCCGGTATCGCGACTATTTTCGCAGTCCTGTGAGGTCGGAATCCACGACGATGGAGCCTTCACCCGGCATGACCCTGGCGGAGAAGTCGTCCGACAGTTCAACGCTGCCTTCCGTCTTCAGCGAGATCAGCTTCCGAGGAATTTTGTTCACCACCAGGTCCAGTGCTCCACGCTTGCCGAAGATGCAGCCCGTCATGCCGATCCGCGTTTTCCCGTAGTCGCCGATAGCGGTGTTGCTCTCAAAGGTAATTCCGTTGTCCCTTAGGCTGCAGCTGGCGATACTCAGCACGTCCACCGGAGTTCGGACCTGGAGGAAGTCCGTGGGCGAATCGTGCAGAATCCGAACATTATCGAAGACAAGTTTCTCCTGCCGTGGAACGGTGGCGCCGGGATAATACGAACGGCTGTATTTGTCGTTGCCGAAGTGAACGGAGAATGCGATGCGTACCTTTTCGAGGATGACGTCCCGGAAAACCACGTTTCTGACGCCGGCCGTGTAGGTCACGTCATTCTGCACGACGCCCCAGTTGATGCCATCCAGAACCACGGCGCCGCTCTCATGGACAGGCCGTGTCACCGACTGGTAGACCGTGCCATCCGGGTTGGCCTGCACACGATAAAGCCTGCCGCCCGAAACGACGGTGTCGGATTGCCGGACTTCCATGCCCGGACGCCAGTCGCTCCATGCGCCAGCCACAATGCGGCAGAAGTACCCAATCTGCCGCTTCGGATTGGGCAGGTCATGCATATTTTCGACGACGCCGTCCTCAATCCAGCCCAACTCCGGATTGCCCACGGCATAGTCGTGCCCGTTGAGGGCGATGGCATCGTCGCCGGTTTCAAAGACGCCATTGCGGATGGCGAAGCGCTTGCCCCGGCCCAGATGTACGCCGTCTTTCAAACCCTGTATGTGGATGTCGTCGATCGTGAGGTCTTCGAAAGTGCAGACATGGATGACGAACTGCAGCGGGCCTCCGTCGAGACAGCGAAAGCGTTCGATCCGGAGATCCCTGACATAAAAAAACGCGATCTGACCGTGCAGGCCATAGACCTGCCAGTTACGAACGTCGACGCCATTCACGATGAGTTGCAGGCCCGAGACCGCGATGTGCTCGTCGTAGGTCCTGGTTAATGCGCCCTTGTTGAGAAGGACGTGAGTAAACGTGCCCTGTTCGGCCACCTTCCTGAGAAACACGTTATTTTCGAATATCAGCGAGGTATTGCCGCCGATATAGACTGTGCCGGCAATTTGGTAAGTGCCCGGCTGGCTCACAATGATTGTGCCGGTCCTGTCCACTGCCCGCTGCAGCGCTCGGGTGTTTTCGAGTCCGGTGGCATGAGGAGAAAATCCGAAGTCGGCAGCGTCCGCCGATGAGCCACGTGCTGCGGTGGCGAGCAGCGCCGTGGCCGCCGCGCCTTCAAGAAATATTCTCCGGTTCATGTGAGGAATGCCTGTCGGTTTGCCGGCTCGGTAGCTCAGGCTCACCGATGCACATTATTTATACAACATCGCAGTGCTCGAAACAGGTTTCGGTTTGATCGCTCAGCCCGTTATCGTCGATCGTTCATCATTCGCCCCGACCAGATCAGCACCATACAGCCAGCCTTATTGGAACTGTTGTATGAGAATCAGACCTCAGCGCCTTTGCCGCCGGCGGACCACATCTCGCCGACCTGTCGGGCGACTCTTGCTGCCGCCTTGAAGCGATATTCCAGGTTAGATGGCATTCGTTGGACTTTTCCCGCTAAAGAACCAGCGGCATTCTGCGGAGCCGACCGTGCGCACCATCCGCGGGCATATCCGTTGACTCAAGGCCTCACCGTACCGGGGCAGACCGGAGCGGCGGCCAAGAGAATTGGTGAAAGGCTTCCCTGCATCGTAGTCTATTCCATGAAGCAGGCGGCTGTCGAAAACCCGGCCGAAACGCCCATCCGCTTAGTCCTTTAAACGTCGCCGGAAGTGAACGGCGCGGAATGGCCGACTCGATGCAGCAGCCGATGAATAGAAAGCGATGTGGCTCATTTATCTTCCGGAGGTTCTCCTCCAGCGGTGTGGTTCAGGCACCTGCTAGTAAATGACCGCGAAGCTGCCATCCGGTTTCGCAAATGCCGCCACCAGGCTCCAGACAGGAACGCCGTCCATTTTGCCGACCGGGCCTTGCGGTTTCAGGTCGCGATCATAGAGCTGCCACGCGAGCGATCCGCCCTTTTTCCAGGCCATGTTTTCGGTCCATGTAAACAGGGTCTCGCCGCGCAAGTTGACGGCGAGCGATGGGTACTTGCGGTTTTCGCCCGTCCCGGATGCGCCAATCGGAGCGGCGCGTTCACCGGTAACGCGGCTGAAGTAAACCTGCTTTTCGGTCTCCCAGGCCGCAAGCATGCCGTTCGCCGACTGCGCGAATGCTTCGGTGCTCATGACGCACGCGCCGATATTCCATTCGGAAATCTTCTCCGGCGCAAAGGTGCGGCCGCGGTCATTCGAGGTCAGAAGATACATATCGCGGTGCACCAAATCGGTAGCTGAACGGAACAGCACATGGAGCGTGCCATCGGCGCCGGCAAGCGCGCGCATGCCGCAACAGCCGCAAACGCCGGTTGTTTCATCGTTGACCGCAGTCTCTTTGGCAAAACTCCGCCCTCCGTCCGAAGACCTGGCCAGCCACACACGCCGTGTGTTTTCGCCTTTCCCGCCCGGGGGCTGGGCATGCCAGAACACATACACATTGTTCATCGAATCAGCGGCCAGCGTGCCGCCGTCGGCGCCCACATTGGCACCCCAGGACAATTGACTTACACTCCGTTGCGCTTCAAATGCGGTACCGGCATCATTGAGGCGGGCGTACAGGACCGGCGCGGAGTTTGAAGCACCCCGTGGCAATGCGCTTCCGGATCCGATCCATGCCACATGAATCCGCCCGCTCGCGCCCAGGGCAAGCTGACCGCCCCGAACGTTGCCCGTGGCCATTGCGCTCTCTGGCTGGCTATTTACGCGAATCGGTTTCGAAAAACTCCGTCCGTAATCGAGCGAGCGGACATAATTGAGATCGCCCCCGCCGGGGTCGCCGGTGAAATAGAGGAGATGAACGATGCCATCCCGCTCAACCACCTGAGGCTGGATGCCGCCATCGGGCACACGGACGAGACTGACCGGCGGCGCGCCGATGCGCGCCGCGCCGCCTCCGCAGATTGCCGCGAACGCAAGAACCGACAGTACACGGAGCCGTTTTCGGATCGTCATCTTTCCTGTAGTATATAGGGAGCGCGAAGCGTTGATGGAACGAAGGCATGATGGAACGAAGGCATGTCACCCGATAGCGGCATCTTCACCCCTATCCCGCATTTTGACGACGCGATCAACAACGCCATCTGTCGGTCGGAGATCGATGGTGGGGTGGAATTGGCGCGGCTGGCGGCGGGCGCGGTGGTGGAAGTGACCACTCGACACCACACGTATACGCTGGAAAATCAGGGGGATGGCGAGGTTCTGATCTCGGGACATCCCAAGTACTGCCCGGAGCCGGTGCTGGTGCGGTTCCACGGGTCGACGTGGGGGACGCCGCTGATTCGCGGGCGTTTTATCGGCCGCGAGATGAGGATGGAGTTCTGGCACCCGGAATTCGGCATCCTGCTGACGTCGGAGGTTTCCGAGATCCGGGAGCTGCCAGGCGCGCCGACAGCGCGGCCCGCCTGAGACTTTCCGGAGTTTCACACTAATTATTGTTGTAACCGGATTGCTTAGCTGTTAGAATCGAGGTCGCTTTCACCAAAAAAGGGAGATCCACGATGAGTCCTGCCACTGCTCCGGAAACACGATTCTGCTCGGAATGCGGCCAGCCGCGACCTTCGGGCGAGATGGCGCGCTTCGGGGATCGGCTGATCTGCCCCGCGTGTAAAGACAGCTATGCACAGAAGCTGAGAGAAGGAGTCGCACCGGCGACGGCTGTGGTCTACGCCGGCTTCTGGATTCGTTTCGTGGCCGTGCTGATCGATGCCATTATTCTGTTCGTGGCGGACACCATTCTGAACTTCGCGTTTCTGGGTACGACGATGGCGCGAATGGCGACAAACCCGGCGGACATTGGAGCCGCGATGTCGAAGATCGGGTTCATGTGGCTGATCGGGATGGCGGTGCAGTGCGGTTACGAAACCTATTTCATCGGCAAGATGGGCGCTACTCCCGGCAAGATGGCGCTGGGCCTGAAAGTAGTACGGGCAGACGGTTCTCCTGTGGATTACGGGCGCGCAGCCGGGCGCTTTTTCGCGAAGTTCCTGAGCGGGATCATTCTTGGCATCGGGTATATCATGGCGGGCTTCGATTCTCAGAAACGCGCGCTGCATGACATGATTTGCGACACGCGCGTGATCAGAACGCGCGGCTGATCCAGCGAAAATGCCCGTACCCTGCGCGCGCTGCCGCATGCCCTTGCAGACGAGGCAACTGGCGGGCTCCGTCACTACAACCACAGGCACTGCAACCACCGCCAACGCCGACTGCACGCTTTGCGGCGCACCAAACTACGTGTGGCTGTTCCGCGCGGCGCTGAATTCGGCGCCATTGGTGAATCCGGAAGTGGCGCTCGAAGGCGAGGCCACCTGCTACGAACATTCCGATAAACGGGCGATTGCCGCCTGCCAGCGGTGCGGACGTTTCGTCTGCCAGATCTGCTCGGTGGAATTCGGCAGCGAGGTGTTGTGCCCCTCGTGCGTGGCCGGAGGCAAAGTGGCCTCGGCGCGCCTGATTCCGTCTCTGCCGATGTTCGATTCGATCGCGCTGATTGTGCCGCTGGGGGCGCTGATTCTTTATCCGTTCACGATCATCGCGGCGCCGGCGAGTCTGGTGTTGTCGCTGCTGAAATGGAAGCAGCCGATCAGCCCGGTGCGGCGGAACCGGTGGCGCTTCGTGCTGGCCATCCTGATTTCCCTGACCATGGTGGCGCTGTGGATCTGGGGAATCATTTATTTTGTGGCATTGGCAAGACGGGTGGGAACCCAATGAGTTCGCCCGAGCGGGTGCGATACAAGAGGCTGCCTGGACGGCGGCGCGGGATCCTGCGCGGGTCCAGCGTGTGGCTGGGGCCGGATCATTTGTTGCTGGTCCGTTCGTGGCGATTCCGCGAAGAATACAAACGCTACCATATGGGCGATATTCAGTCGATTGCGGTGGCCGCCGCGCCGCGCTTTCACTTATCGACACGATCGATCGGGATCGCGACACTTTGGCTGATCGTATTTGCGATTGTCGTGGCCCAGGGAGGCCTGTGGGCGGAGATCGCGATGTGGACGATAGCAGCAACGCTGGTGGTGACCTGGATCTACGTGTCCGCGAAGTGCAGCTGCGTGTGTCGAGTCTACACGGCGGTGAGCGGCGACGACCTTCCTTCGGTTTACAGGAACTGGACGGCGCGGAAATTCATGCAACGCGTCGAGCCGCAGATCGTGGCAGCGCAGGGCCCTATCGACGAAGACTGGGCGGAGGCCGTGGAGGCGCGGCGGATCGGACCGCCGGAAGAAGCGCCGGACCTGCGGATGCCGGGTGCGATGGATGCCGCGTCAGGCGTGGGACAAGCGGCAGGACGTTCCGTACCGCTGGCGGAATTGTTTGTGGCTATAAACATTGTGGATGCCGTTTTCAGCTACGCCGCTCCGAGTAAGCCTTCGGGCGTGCTGACGGGGATGGGATATTTCATTGTGGCGGTTGAACTCGGACTGGCTATTGCGCTGTTGATCCGGCAGGCCAGAGGAAGACCCTGGCCGGGGATGCGGAACCTGGCGATCGCGTTAATCGTGGTGACCGGCGTGGTCTGGTATGCGCAGCAGATTCTGCTGGGGATTATGACGGCGGCGGCAGTGGCCGGCGGGGCGCAGCCGGGAAGGTCTTTTAACGGGGCGTTCCACGATTTCGATATCGGGGCGCACCTGGTGATCGGGGTGGTGGGGCTCGCCATGGTTATCGGACGACGGCAAGGACCGCGCGCGATCATAACGGAATAGCATGAGCGTCAACGCAATACAGCAGCGCTGCTGGAACCACGAATCCCGCGAAGCGGTTTGCCGGTGCCCTGGATGTGGCAACAGCTTCTGCCGCGAGTGTGTCACGGAACACGAATCGCGCCTGTTATGCGCGGCGTGTCTGCGCTCGCTGACACGCGCGCAGCAGGGTGAACGCGCGGGCGGGCGGCGGCTGACACAGGTTGCTATGGCGCTGGCCGGTATCGTGATGGCGTGGGTGATTTTCTTCGGAGCAGGCGAGGCCATGCTGACGCTGGCGGTTCGCCCGGAGCAAACGGCATGGCAGAATCGCTGACGCGCGAGGGCCCGGTCGACGTGCTCGAGAGCGCGGTCGGCGTACTGCGCCAGGCAGGGCTAAACACGCTGGTGCTGCACTGGGCGGGTAGCGTGCCGTTCGCGCTGGCGACGCTGGTTTTCTGGAAACAGGCGACCGATCCGCACCTGTCGGACGCCCGGTGCGCGCTGGATGCGCTTGCGCTGGCCGCGATGCTGATCTGGATGAATTGCTGGCGCGCGGTTTTTGCGGGGCGCGTGCGGCGGCAACTGAGCGGCGCTTCGCTGCAGCGCAGAACGCGGGGCGAACTCTTCCGGCTGGTGGTAGTCGAATCGTTGGCCTGCGGGACCAAACTGGTGGTGCTGCCGATGAGCGCGCTTATCGTATTTCCGCTGCCGGTGGTTATCGCGTTTTACAGGAATATCGCGGCGCTGGCGGATTGCCAGTCCGATGAACCACGAGCCACATTGGCGCGCGCGCGGCAACTGGCTCGTGTGCAGCCGGAACTGAGCTGGCTGACGATTCCACTGCTATTGTTTCTCGGGCTGGTGGTTTGTCTGAACATGGTGGCGGTGATCGGGGCCGCGCCGCAGCTGGTGCGAATTCTGACGGGCTACGAATCGACATTCAGCCGCAGCGGGATTTACTTTGTGAGCAATCCGATGTTCTGGATGCTGGCACTGTCGTCGACATGGGTACTGTTCGATCCGTTCGTGCAGACGGTGTATTGCCTGCGCTGTTACCAGGCGGAAGCGCGCGGGACCGGCGAAGATGTGCGCGCGGGAATACGCCGGTTGCGCGAGTGCCTGGAAATGCCGGTGGCGATCGGTCTGGTGCTGATCGCGCTGACGGCGAGTGCGCTGCCCTGCCGTGCGGACGTGCCGCCGGCGACGCTGGAGAAAGCCGCGGCAACGGCCGCACACGCCGCGGAATACGACTGGAGGCTGCCGCCTCCGCCTGACACGGTGCGCGATACGCCATGGATCGTGAGCGTGACGGACCGCATACTGGCGAGCATCAAGAGCTTCACCGAAGCGATTGGCAAGCTGCTGGATCGTTTCTTTTCGTGGCTCTCCGACAAATTGGGCGGCGGACCGCAACAGCAAAACGGTGCGCTGCCGGTGCGGGGCATGCACTGGACGCTTTACGCGCTGCTTGCGCTGGTGGCGCTGGCGGGCATTGTGGTGGCGATTCGCATGGTACGGGCGCGGCGTGCGAAAGACGACGGGGACGCGGCTGGCGAGGCGGTTCCATCCATCCGGCTCGATGCCGACGATCTTACGGCCGACCGGCTGCCCGAGGAGCAATGGCTCGCATTGGCGGAGCGGGCGCTGGCGGAGCAGAATCCACGGCTGGCATTGCGCGCTTTCTATCTGGCGAGCCTGGCGTGGATGGGACGCTCGGAATACATCAGTATTCATCCCGGCAAGACGAATCGCGAATACGAACTGGAATTGAGACGGCGGCTGCGCACCTTCCCCGAAGCGCGCGCTTTGTTCGGCGCTAATGTTGTGGCATTCGAGCGCGCCTGGTATGGCTTGCACGAAGTGGCTGCGGAAGAGATCGGCGATTTTCGCGCGCGCATGGGGCGGATGAAATCGATGTTGCCGGTGAGGGGGCAGGTAACATGACCGGCCGTAATGTTGCGCTGGCGATTTGCCTGGCGGCGGTTTCCTTGGCGGGAGGGCTCTATCTGTTGGGCGTGCAGTTCGCCGATGGCGGCGCTTATCCGGAATATTCGAGTCTGCGCAGCGATCCGGTGGGCGGTAAATTGCTCTACGATACGCTCATGCTCGTGCCCGGGGCCAGCGTGGCGAGGAATTATCTGCCGCTGGAATATATCGGCGGATCTGGCGCGACGGTGCTGCTGCTGAATCTGGATGCGGAATTATTCGACCAAGAATTACTGGATAGCGTGGACCGGCTGGCCGCGCGAGGAAATCGGGTGGTGGTATCGACAGCGGAAGCAAGCGCCCTGCCTAAAGATGCCGGGCCGCTGGCGAAGACGTGGAAGGTGAAGTTCGGCTTCGACGCTCAGTCGCCGCGTAATTTCAGACTTTATTTCGCGGAATTGGGCGGGTGGAAGACAATCGACCAGGAAGGCCCGAAGGCCATGGCGATTGAGCGGCAATCTGGCAAAGGCAGCGTGGTGCTGTTCGCGGACAGCTCCGGTTTTGCCAATGCGGCGCTGGTGGACCAATCGGGCGCGGACTTTACGCTGATCTCGAAGGCGATCGGGCCATCGGCGCGCGTGATCTTCGATGAACAGCATTTCGGAATCACGCAAACGGGCAGCGTGGTGGGGCTGATGCGGCGGTTCCGGCTTACGGGAATGGCGCTGGGTTTCGCGATCTGCGTGGCGCTGTTTGTCTGGCGCAACGTGACTGCGTTTCCTCCGCCGGATCCGGTGTTACAAAGAAGCGGCGCCTCGGGAAGAACGTCGCGCTCCGGTCTGCTGACGCTGCTGCGCCGTCATGTCCCCGCTTCCGAACTGGCAACGGTCTGCTGGAATGAATGGCTGGCGACGAATCGGCGCAGCGTCTCAGCGGAGGCAGCCGCGCAAGCCCGCGAGATTGCCCGGCGCGAAACCGACCCGGTAAAAGCGCTGCGCGAAATACAGCCCATGGTGCATTCGAAAGGAAACCTTTGACTCTCGACCAGTTTCAGACCGCAATTCAAAACGCCACTACGGCGATCGGCCAGGTGATCATCGGACAGGAGGATGCGATTCGCTTTTCGCTGATCGTGGTGCTCTGCAATCAGCATGCGCTGATCGAGGGCGTGCCGGGTCTCGGCAAGACATTGCTTGCGAGGACTATCGCGGCGGTGCTCGGTTCGGAGTTTAAGCGCATACAGTTCACGCCCGACCTGATGCCTGCCGATATCACCGGAACCACGGTGTTCAATCTGCAGCGCAATGAGTTCTCGCTGGTGAAAGGGCCGCTGTTCACCACGTTTCTGCTGGCCGATGAAATTAACCGTGCGCCGGCGAAAACGCAATCGGCGCTGCTCGAAGCGATGCAGGAGCGCACGGTGACGATTGATCGCGAAAGCTACCGGCTGTCGCCCGATTTCACGGTGTTCGCGACGCAAAATCCGATCGAATCGGAAGGCACGTATCCGCTGCCGGAAGCGCAGAAGGATCGGTTCATGCTGAAGATTCCGATGACGTGGCCGGAATCGGCGGAAGAAATCAGGCTGGCGGGCAGGAGCCTGACGGATCGCGCGCCGGAGGCTGTGCTGCAACGCGGCGAGGTTTCGCCGTGTCTCTCGGCAGACGATCTGCGCGAGTTGCGAGAGGCTTTGTCGCTGGTGGTTGTGAGTGAGGCGCTGGTGGAATATGCGGTGCAGGTGGTGCGGCGCACGCGTACGGACGACGCGATTCTGGTGGGCGCAGGGCCGCGCGCGAGCCAGGCGCTGCTGCGTGCGGCGCGTGCCTGGGCGGCGATTCACGGGCGCGATTTCGTGAGCCCCGACGATATACGCGCGGTGTCGCAGCCGGTGCTGGAGCATCGCCTGCTGTTGCGACCGGAATCGGAACTGGAGGGCGTGCGCGCGGTGGAAGTTCTGGAGCGCATCCTGCATGAGGTGCCGGTACCACGATGATTGCGCCCGCTCCACGGCTGATCTGGCTCGCCGTTGCCGTTGTGCTGCCCGCCGCCACGGTGGCGGGATTGGTTCCGGCCGTGGCCCCATTGTGCTGGGGAGCCATTGTTGTTTTCGCTGGCATCGCGATGGTGGATGGGGAGCTTGGAATCCGGCGGCTGAGCGCCGTGACGGTGCGGGCGCCGGAGTTTCTGCGCGTGACAAAAAGCGTGGCGGCGAATTTAACGCTCACTGTGGCGGGCGGGCCTGTTCGCCTCGCGATGCCGATGCCGGAGGGTGTGGAATCCCCCATGGCGGTGCTGGATGCCACCGCGAGCGGGGCGCGGGAGATTCTCGAGTGGTCCGTGACGGGTCAGGCGCGGGGAGACCGTTCGCTGCCTGCCGTTCATCTGGAAAAACCGTCGCCGCTGGGTCTCTGGCAGACGCGCGGCACGCGTGAGGTGCACTGCACGCTGCGGGTCTATCCGAACCTGCGCGACCGCGTCACATCGATGCTGTTTCTGAAAATTGCCGATCCGGGATTCCGTATGCGGCGTCAGGTGGGCAAAGGGCGCGAGTTCGATAACCTGCGCCACTATCTGCCGGGCGATTCGTTCGAAGACATCCACTGGAAGGCGACTGCGCGCCGCGGCTTCCCTGTCATCAAGCTGTATCGCGTGGAGCAGGCGCAGGAAGTGTATGCGGTGATCGACCACTCGCGGCTCTCGGCGCGCGAAGGAATTCTGGATAGCTATGTAGACGCGGCGCTGCACCTGGCGTTAGTTGCCGAGCGCGCGGGCGATAAGTTCGGGCTGATCACTTTCAGCGATCGTACGGAGCGAATGGTGCGGGCATCGAGCGGACTCGATCATTTTCGCCGCTGCCGCGAAACTATCTACAATTTAAAGGCGCGGCGCGTGAGTCCGGATTTCCGCGAGGTCTTTACCAGCCTGCAAACTACGCTGCGACGCCGTGCCCTCCTGGTTTTTTTCACTTCGCTCGACGACGCGCTCCTGGCGGAGACTTTTGAGCGCGAAGTGCGTTTTCTGGCGCGCAGGCACCTGGTGCGCGTGAACGTAACGCAGGTGGCGGGTGTGAAGCCGCTCTTTACGGATGCGCCGCCGGAAGATCTGGAAGGCGCTTATCAGAGCCTGGCCGGGCAGATGCTTTGGAACCGCATGCGCATGCTGGGAATCGCGCTGCAGAATCGCGGCGTGCGGCTGACCGTGGTGAGTCCGGAGCGAATTAAAGAACAGGTGACCGCGCAATATCTGGAAGTGAAACGGAGACAGGCGCTGTGATTATCGACCTGACACGCTTCGTGGCGACTGAAACCGCGTATTGGGACGAACTGGATGCGGCGCTGGGCAAGCTTGCGAGCGATCCTCTTGGGCGTATGCCGCTCGACGAAATTCAGCGTCTGCATTATCTCTATGAACGCTGTTCGGCGGACCTGGTGCGCATCGACGCGTTTTCCTCCGAGCCGCAGCTGCGCGAATATCTGGAGTCGCTGGTTTCGCGCGCGTATAGCGAGATCCACGAAACCCGGGCGAAGAAGAAGATCGAATGGAAGAACACGGCGCTGGCGTTTCCGCGGGCCTTTCGGCGGCACCTGCGGGCGTTTCAGCTTTCGGTATTTATTACGCTGCTGGGATGCGCGTTTGGCTGGTTCGCGCTGCATCAGGATCCGAACGTGAAGGCGGTGCTGCTGCCGTTTGCCGGGCTGCTCGACTCGCCGGCGCAGCGCGTGGCGAAAGAAGAGAGCGCCAGCAAGGACCGTTTGAAGGGCGTGAAGGGCACCTTCGCGGCGGAACTGATGACGAACAACATCCGGGTCACGCTGCTGGCGATGGCTTCGGGGATCACGTGGGGCGCGGGCACTCTGATTCTGCTGTTTTACAACGGCGTGATTCTGGGCCTGGTGGCCGCCGATTACATTGCCGGAGGCCAGGGCGTGTTTCTCGCCGGCTGGCTGCTGCCGCACGGATCGATTGAGATTCCCGCGATCCTGCTGGGCGGCCAGGCCGGCTTCATGCTAGCGGGCGCGCTGATCGGATGGGGAGAGAATACGCCGCGCGCGCAGCGTTTCCGCGCCATTTCACCGGACCTGTTCGCGATTGCGGGCGGAGCCGCGGCCATGCTGGTATGGGCCGGGCTGATGGAGGCGTTCGTCTCGCAATATCACCAACCGGTGCTCCCTTACGTGCTGAAAATTTCGCTCGGCGTCTGCGAACTGCTGGTGCTGACCGGATTTCTGGGATGGGCGGGGCGCGAATGACCGCTCCTTCTCCTTATTCGCTGGTCATCGAGACACCCGAAGGAGTGACGTTTTCCTTCGAACTGGCAACGCCGGTGACACGTTCGCTGGCCTGGGCAGTGGATACGGCGGCTTCGCTCGGGCTCGCGTATGGCGCTTCGCGGGCCAGCGAAATTCTGGGCACGCTGAGCGCCGACTGGTCGACGGCGGTGGGCGTGCTGCTCTATTTCGTTATTTCGCTCGTCTACTGCATTGTGCTCGAGTGGAAATGGAGCGGCCAGACCGTGGGTAAGCGACTGCTGGGGCTGCGTGTGATCGACGAACAGGGGCTGCGCCTGCAGTTGCCGCAGGTGGTGCTGCGCAATATCATGCGGTTGATCGATGCTCCGCCGCCTCTGCTGTATTTGGTGGGAGGCATTGCCGCGCTGGTCAGCCGCAAGGGCCAGCGACTGGGCGATATGGCAGCGAATACTGTGGTAGTGCGTGAGCGGCGCAATTCGCGGCCGGATCTGGAGCAGATCGCGCCCGCCCGTTACAACTCGCTGCTGGCGTACCCGCATCTGGCGGCCAGGCTGAGGAGTCTGGCGAATCCCGAAGCGGTGGGAATGGCCGTGCAGGCGGTATCGCGGCGCGATGGCTATGAGCCCATGGCGCGCGTGGAACTATTCAGCGAACTGGCGGAATATTTTCGCGGGCTGGTGACTTTTCCCGAAACGGTGCTGGAAGGGCTGACGGACGAACAGTATTTGCGGAGCGTGCTGCGGGTGATCTATGGGGCGAAGTAACCCGAAACTGGCCTAGCGTTCCGGATCAACCGTCGCGCTGATCACTTCCACGCGCTGCACGGGCGTTTCGCCGCTGACTTCGAGCTTGTCGAAAGCGTCGAGAACATCCAGGCCGTCGATCACTTTGCCGAACGCGGCATATTTTCCATCGAGGTGCGGTGCGGCGCCGAGCATCAGAAAAAACGAGGTGGAGGCGGAATCCGGATCATCGCCGCGCGCCATGGAGACGACGCCGCGCTCGTGTTTTACATCGTCTTTGAATTCGCCTTTGAGGTTGTGGACCCAGCGATCGCCCGGCTGGTCAGTGTCGGTTGTACGCGTATCGCCCATGCCGCCCTGCGCTACAAAACCCTTCACAACGCGGTGAAAGCCCGTCCCGTTAAACCAGCCGGTTTCGGCGAGCGTCAGGAAATTGCGCACGGTTTCGGGCGCCCAGTCCGGCTGCATCTGGATTTTGATGGTGCCGAGCGTTGTCTTCATCGTTACGGTGCGATGCAACTGGCTAACGGGAGTGTCCGCGAAGGGCTCCTTCTTTTTCGGTTCGATGGTGATTTTTAGGATACGGACCGGCTTTTCTGTCTTCTCATCCGGCGCTACGGGAACGCGGGAGATTGCTTCCACCACATGCATGCCTTCGGTGACGCGGCCGAATGCAGAATACTTGCCATCAAGAGACGTTTGCGGCGAGACGCAGACGAAAAACTGAGCGCCATCGCTATCGGGCTTGTTGGGAATGCTGACGGTGGATATTATGCCGCGCTCATGTTTTACTTCGCTGAATTCGGGGGCGAGAAGATTGAGACCGCCGGTGCCCCACAAAGCACGCGCCGTTTTCGCGTCCTTCAGCAGGGGGTCGCCGCCCTGAATCAAGCCGTTGGCGAAGACACGAAAGAAAGCGCTGCCATCGTAGTAACCCTGGCGCGCGAGGCGGATGAACTGGTCCACATGCTTCGGAGCTTTGTCGGGCAGGAATTCGAAGCGAAAAGTACCGAGGTCGGTGGTTACGACGGCTTCGAGGTCATCTGCAGATGCTGTTTGCTGGGCAAGCACGGGACCGCAGCCGAGCAGGAAAAGAGGAAGGCAGAGAGCGACTCGCATCGCTTCCATCTTAATTGGTCAGGGGGAGTATTCGTCAGAGTGGCTTAAATATTCGGTTCCAGCGGACGTTACGCTGCCAGCCGAACTGAAGGCCGCGTGAAAGGCGTTCGATGGATTGATCCACCAAATAGTAAATGAAGAGCGGTTTGCCGATGAAATCGCCCGCAGAGACGAAGCCCCAGTAGCGGCTATCGAGCGACTCGTCCCGGTTGCCCAACAGAAAATATTTGCCCGGTGGCACCACAACCGCTCCATTCACGACGTTGTGCAAAAGCATGTCCTGCGCCTGGGCGGATAGGGGAGTGTTTGGATCGGCCGGAAAATTATCACGGAATGAATCTATGTAATCCGTTTTGTGGACGGCGTAAGGTTCATCCGCCCTAACCTCGTTTCTGTAGAGAGCCTTCCCGGAAAATCGGATGCGGTTTCCCGGCACGCCAGCGATGCGCTTCACAAATGTTTGCCTTCGATCTACCGGATAAATGAAGGCGACGATATCGCCGCGCGCGGGGATGAATCGTGGCACGGTCTGAAAGACGATGTGATCTCCGATCAGAATTGTGTCCTCCATCGCGCCTGTCGGAATCACAAAAGGCTCTACGAAAAACAGCGGCAGGACGAACTGAACGGACAACACGTTCCATGGCTAAGCCGCACCGCGTGGCGATTCTGCATTCGCGAGCGAGCGGCCTGCAAGCAGGAACAACGCGGCAATGAGCAGAGATAATGCGGTTGACGCGACCATTCCAGCGAGCGTGGTGTTCGAGCGTGCGAGGCGAAACAGAATCAGAGGCACAAGGGCAACCTGCGCGAGTGTAAAAACGGCATATCCGTAGGCGCTCCAGACTCTTTTCCTCAAAATGCCCAGGCCTGCGAACAACGGAATCAGGGCCAACGGCAACAGGACGATCGGCCCTGCCAACGCGCCCAGAGCTACGAAGCCAGCCATTACGAACGCCACAATCGCGGCGATGCGCGGGAGTTTCGGTGAAATCTCCATGGGGCTCAGTATAGCGGAGTTAAGCTGGTAGGTGCCGGTGAGAAAAACATTCCCTGTTGTCGCGCTGTGGCTGCTTCTGACGCAAACGGTTTTCGCGCAGGACGTGGGCGACGCAGCCAGACCAGCGGCGCTTTCCGGCGTCACCATTGAGCAGCGTCTCAATACGCAACTTCCTCTCGATACGGAGTTTCACGACGAGTACGGTCAGCCGGTGCGGCTCGCCAGGTATTTCGGTAAACGGCCCGTCATACTGGCGCTGGTTTATTACGAATGCCCCATGCTGTGCACGCAGATTTTGAATGGAGTGGTGCGGACGGCGAAGGCGATGACGCTCACGCCAGGCCAGGATTATGATGTGCTGGTGATCAGCTTCGACGCGAAGGAGACGCCCGCGCAGGCGCTGGCCAAGAAGACCACCTATATGAAGGATTACGGCCATCCGGAGACCGCCGGCGGCTGGCATTTTCTGACCGGCGATACCTTTGCCATCGATCGAGTGACGAATGCGGTGGGTTTCCGCTACAAATGGGATCCGGAGATCGCCGCGTTCGCGCACGCAAGCGCGGTGTACGTGCTGACGCCGGAAGGCAGGCTATCGAAGTATTTCTACGGCATCAGTTATTCACCGACGGACATGCGGTTCGGGCTGGTGGAAGCGTCGCATAACAAGATCGGAAGCGCGGTCGATCAGCTGCTTCTGTTCTGTTACCATTTCGATCCGCATACCGCGAAGTATACGGGGCTGGTCGTCAGCATGGTACGCGCGGCCGCAGCGGCAACGGTGTTGTTACTGGGTGGCTTTGTGTTTATGATGCTGCGGAGAGAAAAAAGGCAAAAGCACGCGCGGCCAGAGTAGCAGAGGGATCCGGAGATCGCCGCGTTCGCGCACGCAAGCGCGGTGTACGTGCTGACGCCGGAAGGCAGGCTATCGAAGTATTTCTACGGCATCAGTTATTCGCCGACGGACATGCGGTTCGGGCTGGTGGAAGCGTCGCATAACAAGACCGGAAGCGCGGTCGATCAGCTGCTTCTGTTCTGTTACCATTTCGATCCGCATACCGCGAAGTATACGGGGCTGGTCGTCAGCATGGTACGCGCGGCCGCAGCGGCAACGGTGTTGTTACTGGGTGGCTTTGTGTTTATGATGCTGCGGAGAGAAAAAAGGCAAAAGCACGCGCGGCCAGAGTAGCAGATATTCAAAAAGGGCCTCTCGCGAGGCCCCGCGTTTCAAGAAAAATCGTGAATCAATAACGGCCGGACGATTTACGGCCGAAACCGCCACCACCGCCACCACTGCGATTGCCACCACCGCCGGCTCCGCCGCCGCCACGATAACCGCCACCACCGCCGCCACGTCCGCCACCACCGCCTTCGCCCTTGGGGCGGGCTTCATTGACGTTCAGCGCTCTGCCACCGACTTCATGGCCGTTGATGGCCGCAATGGCCTGGTCGCCTTCCGAGTTGTTGCTCATCTCGACGAAGGCAAAGCCCCGGGGCTGCCCGGTATCGCGGTCCGTCACAACGCTGACGCGGTCGACAGTACCGTAAGCTTCAAACAACGAACGGATGTCCTGCTCTCTGGTATCGAAACTCAGGTTTCCCACAAAAATGTTCTTCATTCTAATTTCTCTTTCTGGATTTGAGAGCGGGGAAATTCGGGTGGGCGAGGGAGCTCGTGCCTAAATCGGAGCGACAATCAAATACCTTATGAGTGTAGCAGTTTGTTGGGCGGCGTGCGCTGACCCCCGGCGACTAGGTGTTAAAGAGCCCGCTGAGATTAATTCCGCTCTGTTGCTGACCTTCGTTCGCAACCATCGGCGGGTGGTACGTCATGCTCTGAATTCCGACCCGGCCAGGACCGAA